>Ga0190273_10000152_pt1 | contig 35726 bp, 36 predicted proteins | sample Popmic504IS_FD_134513 | JGI IMG/M metagenome (GOLD analysis project Ga0190273, IMG submission 134513) | Populus adjacent soil microbial communities from riparian zone of Shoshone River, Wyoming, USA - 504 IS | ecosystem: Environmental > Terrestrial > Soil > Riparian zone > Trees stand | place... | reverse complement strand
GCCAGTGGGAGTTGGGCGCACGGCCACCTCGATGTGCTCGCCGTGAACGGCGGCGTTCATGACGAGGTTGGAGATGGCCCGCTTCAGGGCGTTGGGCCTGACGTGGACCTCCACGTCGGGAGGGGCGTCGATGGTCACTTTGGCCCCTGCGCGGGCGGCGCCTTCGCTGACCTCCTCGATAAGCGACTTCAAGGTCACTGTCTCGACCGCCTCGCGGCCCTCGCCGCGCGCGAAGGCGAGGTACTCATCGATCATGTGCTCCATCTCGGCCAGGTCGCGCTTCATCGCCTCGGTGCGCTTGCCCTTGGGCGACAGCGCCAGCTCCAGCTTCAGCCGGGTCAGCGGCGTGCGCAGGTCGTGGCTGACAGAGGCCAGCAGGGCGGTGCGCTGGTCGATGTGCCGCTGGATGCGGCCGCGCATGGCCAGGAAGGCCTGCGCCGCCCGGCGCACTTCGCGGGCGCCGTGCGGTTTGAAGGTGGGCTGGTCGACGCCCTTGCCGAACGCCTCGGCCGCGTCAGCGAGCCGCTCGATGGCGCGGACCTGGTTGCGGATGAAGAGGATGGCCACCGCCGTCAGCAGCAAGGTGGCGATGGTCATCCACAGGACGAAGATGTGGCCTTGCGTCGCGAAGGCGCGGTCGCGCGGCGCGATGATCCGCAGCACGCCTTCCTTCACCTGCACCCGGATGTCGACGTAGGCGGGATAGCGCGTGGTGTCGAACCAGAACGGCTGGTCGAGCCTGTCGTCCAGCGCCTTGTTCAGCGAGCGGTCGATGACGGCGAAGATCGCGTGGCGCCGCGTCGTCGGCAGGGTGCGCCCATCCTGCAGGGCGATGGACAGCGACAGCGAGTCCTCCGCCCGCTTGGCGATGGTCTCGATGGTCTGCGGCGAGGGGCTGTCCTGATAGCTCTCGACCGCCCAGGCGATATCGCCGGCCAGCCCCTCGGACAGGCGGCTGTTCACCGTCTCCCAGTGGGCGTCGAAGAAGATCCACGTCACCACCACCTGCATGATCGCCACCGGCAGGATGATGATCAGCAGGGACCGCCCGAACAGCGAGGTCGGCAGCCAGCGTTTCAGGGTGAACGGGATCCGGCGCATTAGTCTGGCGCCAGCCTATAGCCGACGCCGCGCACCGTCTGCAGGTAGCGCGGGTTCTTGGGGTCGTCCTCAATCTTCCGGCGCAGGCGGGTGACCTGCACGTCCACGGCGCGCCCGGTGGCGTCGGAGGTGCCGCGCGCCAGTTCCAGCCGGTCGACGGGGGTGTTGGCGGCCTTGGCCAGCCGCCGCAGCAGCTCGACCTCGGCTTCGGTGAGCCGGATCAGGTCGCCGTCGCGGATCAGCTCGCCGCGTTCGGAGTCGAATTCGCAGGCGCCCAGCGACAGCACCGTCGGCGGCGCCTCCCTCGGCCCAGCGCGGCGCAGGATGGCCTCGATGCGCAGCAACAGCTCCTGCGGCTCGAACGGCTTGGCGAGATAGTCGTCGGCGCCCAGCGACAGGCCCTCGATCCGGTCATCCGAATGGCCGCGCGCCGTCAGGATCAGCACCGGCGTGTGGTCGCCCGACCTGGCCCGCAGCCGCTTCGTGAACGAGAACCCGTCCTCGCCCGGCATCATCACGTCGAGCACCATCAGGTCGAAGTCGAACCCTTCCATCAGCCGCGCGGCCCTGGCGGCGTCGGGGGCGGTGGTGACGCGAAACCCGGCCCGCGCCAGATACTCGGCCAGCAGCTCTCGGATGCGGTCGTCGTCGTCGACCACGAGCAGGTGCCGTTCGCTCATGCGGCGCTCCCCACATTGACGAAATCGGCGGCCGGGCGTCTAACGTCGCCCTTCCAAAAAGAGGAGGCGCACGCCTTATGTCTCTCGTTCCTTTCGACGACCGCGATGGATGGATCTGGCTGGACGGCCAGTTCGTGCCCTGGCGCGAGGCGAAGGTGCATGTATTGACGCACGGGCTGCACTACGCCTCGGCCGTCTTCGAAGGCGAGCGGATGTATGGCGGTGAGATTTTCGAGCTGACCCAGCATACCGAGCGTCTGTTCCGTTCGGCCGAGATCCTCGACTTCCAGATCCCCTACACGGTGGCCGAGATTGACGCCGCCTGCAAGGAAACCTGCGCGCGCAACGGGCTGACCGACTGCTATGTGCGGCCCATCGCCTGGCGCGGTCCGGAGCAGATGGGGGTCGCGGCTCAGCAAACCAAAGTCCATGTCGCCGTCGCGGCGTGGGAATGGGCCAGCTACTTCAATCCGGAGGAGAAGGCCAAGGGCATTCGCCTGACGTTCGCCAAGTACAAGCGGCCTTCGCCGGAGACCGCGCCGACCGCGTCGAAGGCGACCGGCCTCTACATGATCTGCACCATCTCCAAGCACGCCGCCGAGCGCGAGGGCTATGCCGATGCGCTGATGGTCGACTGGCGCGGCTACATCGCCGAGAGCACCGGGGCCAACATCTTCCTGGTGCGCGACGGGGTGATCCATACGCCGACGCCGGACTGCTTCCTCGACGGCATCACCCGCAGGACGGTGATGCGGCTGGCCCGGCAGCGCGGCTTCGAGATCATCGAGCGGCATATCCCGCTGGAGGAACTGCCGACCTTCTCGGAAGTGTTCATCGTCGGCACCGCCGCCGAGGTGACGCCGGTAGCCGAGATCGGCCCGCACGTCTTCAAGCCGGGGAACATCAGCCTGTCGCTGATGGACGACTACGCCCAGCTGGTGCGTAGGGCGCTGCAGCCCGCCTAGACGAGCCAGGTGCCGGGGCGGGGGTGCGCCTCGCCCCGGGCCAGGTAGATCGCGCCGAGCACGCAGCGGACGAAGAACCACACCCACCAGGCGCCGAGCAGGAACATCGCGCCCATCACGATCGGGATGCCGATCAGCACGATCGACAGCACCATGCCGACCGCGAAGATGACGCCGGTGATCAGCAGGATGGGAATCGACTTCCAGAAGGTGCCGATCAGGAAGTCGTAGTGGCTCTTCGCCACCGGCGAGGCGCTGTCCTTGCAGACGTAGGCCATGATCACGCCAATCAACGCGGTGAAGCCGTTGAACAGGGCGGCGATATAGAGCGCATAGGCGATGCCGGGCAGCACGCGCTCGTCGCCGGCGACGGCGGCTGGCGGGGTGGGCTCTACGGTCGTGGTCGGTTCGGACATCGGTCCCTCCTGATCTCGACCATAAAGGTCGTATCGGCGGGCATTCGTTGCAAGTGAAGGTCCTGTCACCCCCAGAGTCAGCCTCTGACGGCGGTGATCTCCACGCCGGCGCCGGCGGCTTCGGGAGCCAGCGCCTGGGGCTTCTCGACCCGCACGCGGGCGCGGGAGACGCGGGGGTCGTCGAAGCAGCGTTCGGCCAGCCGCTCGGCGAACACCTCGACCAGTTCGATGTGGCCCGAGGCGGCGAGTTCGCGGGCGGCCTTGGCGATGGTTTCGTAGTTGACGGTGTCGCCCAGCCGCTCGAAGCCGGCGGCGGCGATGTCGAGTTCGACGTCGACGACCAGCGGCTGAAGACGCCCGCGCTCGTGGGCGTAGACGCCGACTTCGGCCTCCAGATTCAGGCCACGCACGAACACCTTGGTGGCGGCGACGCGGTGAGCGGGGCGAGGGGGGGTGTCGGGCAGGGGAGCGGTCATTCGTCCACGATGTCCGGGGTCTTCCAGCCGAGGTGCTGGCCGCCATCGACGGCGATCATCTGGCCGGTCACCGACGACGCGTCAATCAGGTAGCGCAGGGCGCCGGCGATCTCCTCCGGCGTCGCGCGGCGCTGCAGGGGCACGTTGCGCGCCTCGGCCTCGAAGTCCCCGGCGCTCTGATGGACCGACGGCAGGGTCGGACCGGGACCGATGGCGTTGACGCGGATGCGCGGGGCTAGCGCCTGCGCCATCGTCTGCGTCGCCCACCACAGGCCGGCTTTGGACAGGGTGTAGCTGAAGAACTGCGGGTTCGGCCGCCAGACCCGCTGGTCGACGATGTTGACCACCAGGCCCTCGTCGCCCTGGCCTGCGAACGCCTGCGTCAGGGCGACAGGGGCATGGAGATTGGCCTCGATGTGCATGTCCCAGCTCTCGCGGGTCATCGTCTCAAGACGGTCGTCCCGAAACACCGAGGCGCTGTTGACCAGCAGCGTGACAGGGCCGAGCGCCGTGCTTGCCTGCTCGATCAGCCGCTCGGGGTGGTCGGAGAGGTCGGCGGCGATGACCACCGCCTTGCGGCCGAGCGCGCGGATCTCCGAAGCGGTGGCCTCGGCGTCCTCAGCGGAGTCGCGATGATGAACGGCGACGTCGTAGCCGGCGTCGGCGGCGGCTAGCGCCAGCGCGCGGCCGATGCGGCGGGCGGCTCCCGTGACGAGGGCGGTGCCCCGCGAAGACATCAGTCGACGCGGCCGAACTCGTAGAGGTTCAGCGCGGCGAAGGCGATGACGAAGAGGGCGATGACGCCGAGCGCGACCATGGGCCTGATCCTTCAAAACAAAGTCGCTGCGGCTTTAGCCGTGGCCTGCACTTATCGCAAGGTCGGCGTACACTGCCGCATGAAATGAAAATGCAGAGTCGAGCTTTGCGTGCGCCCCTCATGAAGAGCCACGCCGGGATCATGCTGGGCTGGACGCTGAATGTCGGCGGTAGGATGTTCGACGAGTCCAGCCGCGTGCTACTAATCGAACACACCCGGCGGCGGATCGAACAGGCACTGGGCACCCGCCACTCGCGCGTGTTTTGGTAATTAAGCTCCCATGGCGAGGCCCGGACTGCGGCTCGTGGGGTGCATCTGAAGGGCTCTTCGAATGATGCGCCAGCGCATTCTTCCTTGTCGGAGCGCGGTTGCCAATCGGCCCGCCCGCAACGCGATATTGCGCTCCCTCGCGGCCAATATCAGATCGTCATAGAGATAGATGGTCGCAAAGTGGGCGATGGTGACGACAAATGTCACAAGGTTCAGTTTAAACTCGATAGCATAGGCGAAATCGTCGATCACCGTGATGACGATCGCTGCGATCGAGATGGCGGTGAACGTCCATGCCCGGCGAAACTCGATCGTGCGCTTTGATCGTATCCGAATGAGCGCCCGAATATGCGCGTCGGGATCGCGAAGGTCTGCGCGCGAGGACCAATGAATCCAGATCACGCGAAGGCAGAGTAGCAGGGCAATGACCGTATAAGCGAGACCGAGGACGAACAGTGGCGCTGAGTCCCGGTCCAAGTCGAAATCCCCTGAGACCACGAAAATGTAGCCGGTGATCAGCAGGCCATTCAGCTGGATCAAGCTGCTCGTTTTGGCGTCGAGAATATTCAGATTTTCGTAGAGATGATCGAACAGCGCACGTTGGACCTGGCGGGGGCGCGAGGAGCCAGTCGCCTTCAGGAGCGAAGTCCATGCCGCTATATAGTTAGAGATGTCTCTTGCCCGCGTCGGCAGACACGCCTTTATCAGCAACATTCCTAGCCCCCGTCGGCATGGCCCGAACAACTCTAGAGCGTTTTAAGAGATACTCAATTGAAATGCGTATGCAGCCTGGTCGCCGCGCAACCTCACGTCCATCATGCCAAGGCGCCTTCCCACGCGCTCGCCGATGATTAAAATGAGCGTTTGAATGAAGGCCGCCCCCGACGGCCGTGGGAAACGAAGGATCAGGCGATGCGCGAGTATCTGCAATTCTACATCGACGGCCAGTGGGTCGATCCGGTTACGCCCAAGACGCTCGATGTCATCAACCCGGCTAATGAGGAGGTGGCGGGTCATATCTCGCTAGGCTCCGCCACCGACGTGGACAAGGCCGTGAAGGCCGCCCGCAAGGCGTTCGCCACCTGGTCGAAGACCAGCCGCGAAGAGCGCATCGACGTGATGGAACGCATCATCGCCGAGTACCAGAAGCGCTACGAGGACATGGCCAAGGCCATCACCGAGGAAATGGGCGCACCGTCGTGGCTGTCCCAGCGCGCCCAGGCGGCCATGGGTGTCGGCCATCTGCAGACCGCCGTCGCGGTGCTGAAGGACTACAAGTTCGAGGAAGACCGCGGCACCACGCGCCTCGTCAAGGAGCCCATCGGCGTCTGCGGCTTCATCACCCCGTGGAACTGGCCGGTGAACCAGATCGCCACCAAGGTCGCCCCGGCGCTCGCCACCGGCTGCACCATGGTGCTCAAACCCTCGGAAGTGGCGCCGTTCAGCGGCTATATCTGGAGCGAGATCATGCACGCGGCCGGCGTTCCGGCCGGCGTCTACAACATGGTCAACGGTGACGGCCCGACGGTCGGCGCGGCGATCTCCTCGCACCCGGAAGTCGACATGGTCTCCTTCACCGGCTCGACCCGCGCCGGCATCGAGGTGGCCCGCAACGCCGCCCCGACCGTCAAGCGCGTCCACCAGGAGCTGGGCGGCAAGAGCCCCAACATCATCCTCGAAGACGCCGATTTCGCCTCGGCGGTATCGGGCGGCATCCGCTCGGTGATGATGAACTCCGGCCAGTCGTGCAACGCCCCGACCCGGATGCTCGTGCCGTCGAAGAAGATGGACGAGGTCATCGCCATCGCCAAGGAAACGGCCGAGCAGCACACCGTCGGCGATCCCAACGGCAACAGCCTGATGGGCCCGGTCGTCTCCGAGGTTCAGTTCAACAAGATCCAGGGCCTGATCAAGAAGGGCATCGAGGAAGGCGCCACCCTAGTCACCGGCGGTCCCGGCCGTCCTGAGGGCCTCGACAAGGGCTACTATGTAAAGCCCACCGTCTTCGCCAACGTGAAGAACGACATGACCATCGCCAAGGAGGAGATTTTCGGCCCGGTGGTCGCCATCCTCGGCTACGACAGCGTCGACGAGGCCGTACAGGTCGGCAACGACACCGAGTACGGCTTGGCAGCCTACGTCTCCGGGACCGATCCGGCCAAGGTGCGCGAAGTGGCCTCGCAGCTGCGCGCCGGGCAGGTCAACCTCAACGGCGCCTCGCCCGACATGATGGCCCCGTTCGGCGGCTACAAGATGAGCGGCAACGGCCGCGAGTGGGGCGACCACGCCTTCGCCGAGTTCCTCGAAACCAAGGCTGTGCTCGGCTACTCGCCCAAGCAGGCGGCGGAATAGCTCGCCGATGACCGAGCTGTCGCAGGTTCGGTCACTTGCAGACGTCGCGCGCGTTCAGGCCAGGGTTCCGCCTGACGCGCCGGCGATCTTTTTCGAAGGCCGGACCACCACCTTCGCGGAGCTGGAGGCGGCGTCCAACCGCTGCGCGCAGGCGATGCTGGCGCAGGGGCTGAAGCCCGGCGACCGGGTGGCGGTGCTGGCCAAGAACACCGACGACTTCTTCGCCCTGTGGCTGGGCGCGGTGAAGGCACGGGTGACCATCGCGCCGGTCAACTATCGCCTCGCGCCGCCCGAGGTCGCCTTCATCGTCAAGGACGCGGGCGCGAAGCTGCTGATCTGCGGCACAGACTTCGCTGGCGTCGTCGATATGATCATCGCCGACTGCCCGTCGATCAAAGGGTTGGTGCAGTTCGAGGAAGGCCATCCGCGCTGGCCGTCGTTCCGCGAGTGGATCGGCCGGCATCCCGCCGATGACCCGCGCCTGCCGCCGCGCCGCGACGATGACGTCATCCAGCTCTACACCTCCGGCACCACGGGTCTGCCGAAGGGCGTGCAGCTGACCGAGGCCAACTACGCCTGCCTTTTCCACAACGCCATCGGCGCGGGCTGGGCGAAGTTCGAGGCCGGCAAATCCAATCTCGTCTGCATGCCGCTCTTCCATGTGGCGGGGGTCAACACCGGCATTCTGGCCCTGCTGCAGGGCGTGCGCGTCGTGCTGATGCGCGAGGTCGACGTGCCGCTGATGCTGCGCCTCTTCCAGGACGAGCAGATCGCCTACGCCTTCCTCGCGCCAACCATCATCAACATGCTGCTGCAGACGCCCGGCATCGAGGATGCTGATTTCTCGAAGCTGGAGCGGGTGTTCTACGGCGCCTCGCCGATCGCCCAGGACGTGCTGGAGCGGGCTCAGGCGCGGTTCGGCGCCGAGTTCACCCAGCTCTACGGCCTGACCGAGACCATCGGCGCGGCCACCTACCTGCCGCCCGAGGCGCACGAGGGTCAGAAGCTGCGGTCCTGCGGCGTGCCGTGGCCCGGCTTCGACATCCGGGTGATCACGCCGGACGGCGCCGAAGGCAAGCCCGGGGAAGTGGGCGAGGTTCAGATCCGTGGACCGGGGGTCATGAAGGGCTACTGGAACCGCAAGGAAGCCACCGCTGAGGCCATCGACGCGGACGGCTGGTTCAAGTCGGGCGACGCGGGTTACTTCGACGACGAGGGCTACCTCTACATCCACGACCGGGTAAAGGACATGATCGTCACCGGCGGCGAGAACGTCTATCCGGCCGAGGTCGAGAACGCCCTCTTCGGCGCCCCGGGCGTCGCCGACGCCGCCGTCATCGGCGTGCCCGACGAGCGCTGGGGCGAGGCGGTCAAGGCCGTGGTGGTCCTCATGCCGGGCGCCGCAGCCAACCCTGAAGCCATCATCGCCCACTGCCGAGGCAAGATCGCCGGCTACAAGGTCCCCAAGTCAGTGGACTTCGTCGATGCCCTGCCGCGCAACCCGTCCGGCAAGGTCCTGCGCCGCGAGCTCCGCGCCCCCTACTGGGAAGGTCGCGAGCGGATGGTAGGCTAGCGGCCGACATTGGGGGGAAGAGACAATGAGTGACCGGATTTTCCAGGCGGCGCTGTGGACGCTGGCGCTGGCTTTCACCGTGGTTTTCGCCGTCGTCGTGGGGCCGCAGCTGGCGAACGATGACTGGAACGTCTCGTACGCACTCGGCCAGGGCTTCGTGAACCCGTACTCGTCGGGCTACGCTTGGGACATTGTGTTCAGCTACGCGGTGCTGGTCGTGTGGGTCATCTATGAGGCGCTGGCGAAGGGTGTGAAGCACGGCTGGGTGGTGGTGATCCTCGGCTTCGTGCCGGGCGTGGCGGTGGCGCTCGCTGCCTATCTGCTGATCCGTCATCGGCAGGTTCAGACCGCAACCTGACGCGGCGTCACTATTGCCCGGCGGGCAGGCAGGGGTCACTGTTGGGAAAACAAGAAACTCGCCCCCCGAGAGGAAGCCCATGACCCCCGCCGATGGCGCCGCGCAGGCGACCGCGACCAGTTTGCCGCCGTTCAAGCCGCTGCCGATGAAGGGCCCCGACGTCAGCGTCGAGCGCCGCGCCGATGGCTCGGTGCTGATCTCCTCCAACCACGCGCCGGGCGAGGGCCCGCGCTCCATCGCCCACCTGCTGGCTAAGAAGGCCGGCGAGCATCCTGACCGCCCCTACATGAAGCAGCGCGAACCGGGCCACGGCCCCTGGCGCGGCGTCACCTACGGCGAGGCGCTGCGGGCGGCGGAAGGCGTCGCCCAGTGGCTGCTGGCTTGCGGCCTGACCGCCAGCGACAGCGTCATGGTGCTGTCGTCCAACTCTATCGAGCACGCCATGGTGACGCTCGGCTGCTACACGGCGGGCGTGCCGGTGGCGCCGATCAGCCCGGCCTACAGCCTCATCTCCTCCGACCACGCCAAGCTGCGGCACTGTGCGGCGGTGGTGAAGCCCAAGGTCGTCTTCGCCCAGTCGGGGGCGATGTACGGGCGCGCCATCGAGACGCTGCGCGAGGCGGACCCGTCGCTGGTCTTCGTCACCGCCGATGGCGCCGACGGGACCATCCCGCTCGCCGAACTGACCGCCACCGAGCCGACGCAGGCCGTGCATGAGGCGCGCGAGACCCTCGGCCTCCAGACCGTCGCCAAATACCTGTTCACCTCCGGCTCGACCGGCATGCCCAAGGGCGTGCCGCAGACGCACGGGATGATGGCGGGCGTTATCGCCGGGCAGGAGGGCCTGCGCGACCGCGAGGAAGAGGATCCCGATTTCGTACCGGTGAGCCTGGAGTGGATGCCGTGGAGCCACATTTCGGCGGGCAACATCGGCTTCAACGGCGTGCTGTGGGCCGGCGGCACGGTGCACCTGGACGAAGGCAAGCCGATCCCCGGCATGTTCGAGACCACCATCAAGAACCTCTATGAGGTCTCGCCGGTGGTGTTCGGCTCCGCGCCGGTGGCGTTCGGGATGCTGGCGGAGTCCATGGAGAAGGACCCGGTCCTGCGCGCCTCCTTCTTCAAGAACCTGCGCTACATGGGCTACGGCGGCGCGACCTTGTCCAACGACGTCAACGACCGGCTGCAGGCCTTGGCCGTCGCCGAGACAGGCCACCGCATTCCACTGACCACCATGTACGGAGCCACCGAAACCCAAGGCATCACCGTCACCCACTGGGCGACCGAGCGCGTGGGCCTCGTCGGGCTGCCGCTGCCGGGCATCACGCTCAAGCTGGTCCCCAACGGTTCGAAGTTCGAGGTGCGGGTTAAAGGGCCGACGGTGACCACCGGCTACCACGGCGACCCAGAAAAGACCGCCGAAGCCTTCGATGAGGAAGGCTTCTACAAGCTGGGCGACGCGGCGAAGTTCGTCGACGACAACGACCCGGCGCAGGGGTTGGTGTTCGATGGCCGCGTCACCGAGGACTTCAAGCTCGACAGCGGCACCTGGGTCAGCGTCGGCGTGCTGCGGCCAGATCTCGTGGCCGCGTGCTCGCCGTATGTGCAGGACGCGGTGATCGTCGGGCAGGACAAGCCGTTCATCGGGGCGCTGTTCTGGCCGTCGATGGCCGGGATGCAGGCGCTGGCGGCGGATGAAGGGCCGGGCTCGCCGATTGAAAAGCTGACCGCGATCATCGGGGACCGGCTGGCCGCGTTCAACGCCACGGCCGGCGGGTCTTCGCGGCGGATAGCGCGTTTTACGATCATGACCGAGCCGCCATCCATCGACGCCGGTGAGATCACCGACAAGGGCTACGTCAACCAGCGCGCCACGCTCGAACGCCGTCATGTGCTCGTCGATGGCCTGTTTGCCAACCCGCCCGCCGACGGCGTGGTCACGGTCTGAAAGGAAGCACCCATGCTCGACCCCCACTTCAAGGCCATGCTCGACGAACTCGCCAAGGTCGAGATGCCGCCGCTGTCGGCGCTTCCGGCTCCGCTGGTGCGGGAGGGATACCGCTCGACGCGCGTCGGCCTCGATCCCGGCGCGCCGCAGGACCTTGCGGTGCGCGACCTCGAGGTCGCCGGCGGGGCAGGGCCGCTGAAGGCTCGGCTCTATACGCCTAAGGATGCGGGCAGCTCCGGCCCTGGTCTCGTCTATTTCCATGGCGGCGGGTTCGTCATTGGCGACCTCGACACCCACGACAGCTTCCTGCGCCGCCTCTCTGCCGCGTCGGGCGTGAGGGTGCTGGCGGTGGACTATCGCCTCGCCCCAGAGCACCCGTTCCCGGCGCCGCACGATGACGCGCTCGCCGCCACCCGTTGGGCCTTTGATCATGCGGCCGAAATCGGCTTCGACCCCTCGAAGATCGCCATCGGCGGCGACAGCGCCGGCGGCAACCTCGCGGCCTCGATCTCGCTGGAGATGCGCAGCGACACCACCCGCAAGCTGGCCTTCCAGCTGTTGCTCTATCCGGCCACGGCGATGGAGCGGGACACCGCTTCCCGCCGCGAACTAGCCGAAGGTCATGTGCTGACCCGTGAGGCGATGGAATGGTTCGGCGGGCACCTGAACGTGGAAGGCCATCCCGAGCAGCACCGCGCCGAGCCCGGCAATGTCGCCGATCTCTCCGGCGCGCCCGCCTGCCTCGTGGTTACCGCCGGCTTTGACCCGCTGAAGGACGAGGGCAAGGAGTACGCCGAGAAGCTAAACGCCGCCGGCGTTAGCGCCCAGCACGTCGAGCATGCCGGGTTCGTCCACGACTTCTATATCCTCGGCCACGTCTGCCCGAAGGTGTACGGCGTCATCGACGAGACCGCGGCCGCGCTGAAGAACGGGCTGGCTTGACCAGATTCAGCCGGCCTTCGGCGTGATCGAGGATGGCGCGGAAGCGGTCCAGCGCGCCGACGCCTAGCAGCGCGCGCGGAAAGCCGGGGATGCGCTGGGACGGGAACAGCATGATCTCGACATCGGTGAATACCTGGCCGGCGAAGGCGACCGCTTCGGCGGTGACGATCTGGCCCGCCACCTGCCCGCCGAGCACGACGCTGGCGCCGTAGCGGGCCTTTTGGCCGGTCAGCAGCCCGGAGGTCTCGGCCAGGTCGCGCGCCATCGCCAGCACCACCGAGGCGCCGGTGTCAATGATCGCCTCCAATGGTGCGCCGCCGACGAACACCTGCGTCGCCAGCGCCTTGCCTTTTACCTGCACGGGCGTCGAGGCTGCTCCTTCCGGCATCTCGTGAGTGTCGCGGCCGGCCAGCAACAGCCGTCGGCGCGGGAAGTCGATGTCGGCGATCAGCTGATTGAGCACGTCCTGGCCGAGGATCAGCGGCGCATCCAGCCCCAGCTTGCTGGCGATAGGCCCGAGCTCCAGCACGCCCGCCTTCAGCTTGCTGAGCGCCAGGTCCCCTACCGTCACGCCCAGCGTCGCCCCTCGCCCGACCTGCGGTTGGCCGCCGACACCGACCGCGATCAAAGGTGCAAAGGTTGAGGGCAGCGACAGCGCCTCGGCCAGCGCCCGGTCGACCACCGAATACTGCGCGCCGCTGTCGAGCAGGGCGTTGACCTCACGGCCCTGCACAGTAGCGCGCATCGTCGGCAGCGGCTGCCGAGGGACGGCGAAGTCCAGCCAGCCGCTCGACCCGCCGCTGGCGAACGACGGCTGCGGCGCCGACCACAGGATCTTGTCGCGCGCGTACCAGATCGCCCCGCCGGCGGCGGTGACCCAGAGCGCTTGTGACAGGAAAGACCGGCGCGACAGCATCAGGAGGACAAGCCCGCCGCTCGTGCCCGGTTCCGCAAAGAAAAGGGCGGCCGGATCGCTCCAGCCGCCCCATCTTTTCGAACTGCTTGGAAGCCTAGAACTTCGTACGGAGGGTGATGCCGTAGGTCCGCGGGGCGCCCAGGAAGGCGTCGTAGACGCTGATGTTGTCGTTGGCTTCGTCGACCTGGAACGGGCCGTTGAAGCCGACCTGCAGGTACTCTTCGTCCGTCAGGTTCTGACCCCACAGCTCGACGGTCCAGCGCTCGTCCGGCGAGCCGACGCCGACCCGGCCGTTCAGGAGCGCAAAGCCCTCCTGGTTCTTGATCGGGTGGAGGTCGGAGCCGGTGTTGTAGCTCGACTGGTACTTCACCGACAGGTTGCCGCGGAACTGCAGGTTCTCGGCGATGTCACGCTCGTAGGTGGCGGCCAGCGAAGACGACCACTTCGGCGCAAACGCCATCCGGGCTTCGGGCAGGCGCGCCAGGCTGGGGAACCGCGAGGGGTTCGTCAGGTCGGCGGCTTCGAAGTCCGAGAACTGCGTCTCCGCATAGGTGACGCCGCCCTGGAAGGTCAGGCCGTCCACCATCGGCGGGAAGTAGAGGAAGTCCAGGTCGACGCCGCGCGACACCACCTCGGGAATGGTCTCGACGATGAAGGCTGTGCCGACAAAGGTGTTCAGCTGGAAGTCGGTGAACGTCTGGTGGAAGGCGGTCGCGTTCAGCTGCAGCGAGTTGTCCAGCAGTTGGCTCTTCACACCCACTTCGTAGGAGTCCGCGAACTCGCCGCCGAACGAGGTGTCCGGGTTGGCGGTGAAGTTCGGCACCGTGATCTGCGGACCTGCCGGATTGAGCGGATTGTTGACCTGCTGCCCGCCAATGCTTTGCGAGCGGTCGAGGTTGAAGCCGCCGGCCTTGTACCCGCGCGAGTATGACGCGTAGGTCATCAGGTCGTCGGTCCAGCGGTAAGCCAGCTTGGCCGTACCCGACCATTCCTTCTCCTCCGACTCCTGGGTGCGGACACCCAGATCGTCGAAGTCGTTGTTCTGGCCGTTGAGGCAGAGGCCGCCGATGATCTTGCCGGCGGTGGTCGCACCGTAGAGACCCGAAAACAGGTTGTAGAACGGTTCGGCCTGATCACAGGTCGCGCCCGTCGTGTTGTAGTCGCTGGTCAGGGTCTTCTGATCGACCGTGTAGCGCAGGCCGATTGTGAGCTCGAGCTGGTCTGTGATGTCGATGTTGTTGTTGGTGAAAAGGGCGAAGGTCTTGCCCTCCTGGGAGTAGCGGTCGTCCACGCCAGCCCCCGGTTGCAGCACCGCACCTTCGACGAGGCCAATGGCTGCGGGTGCGCCGCCCAGAACCCGGCCGGCGAAGTAGTCGTAGTAGTCCTCGCCGTAGAGCAGGATGGCGCGGCTATCGAGGTCTTCCTTGGCGTAGAAGCCACCGACCAGCCAGTTCACCCGGCCGGTGTCGCCGGCCAGTCGCAGCTCCTGCGAGAACTGCTTGAACTGCACGAAGTTGTCGCCGTTCGCGGGGCGGTAGGCGATGTCGGCGGCGGTGAAGTCCGAGTCCTGGCCGGTTTCGGCGCGCCAGTTGCGGGCCGCCGTCACCGAGGTCAGGCTCATGTCCGGCGTGAAGTCGTAGGTGACTTCGGCGGACAGGCCCTTGTCCTCGATGTTCTGGTCGGTGTCGCGGTTGGCGTAGGCCCGGCGGTCGAACGGGGTGCTGGTCAGGTCGAGCGAGCCCGGGCGCACAGCCTCGATCATGCCGGCGCGCGAGCCGGCGGCCTGGCCCACGAACAGCTGGGTCGCCAGGCAGCAGCTTTCGTCGCGCTTGGTGTAGTCGGCGATGACGCGGACGGTGAGGTCCTCGGTCGGCACGGCCAGGATCTGGCCGCGGACCGTCCAGAAGTTCTGGTCGACGTCGTCGGTGCGGGTGCGCGGGCCGGGGCCGGTGACCACGTCGAGGAAGCCGTCACGCTGGCGCCTGGCCACGAACAGGCGGCCGGCCACGGTGTCGCCCATGATCGGGCCGGTGACCGAGGCCGAGCCGCCCTTCTGGCCATAGTTGCCGAAGGTCAGCTCGCCCGCGCCGCCGAAGTTGAACTCCGGCTGGGCGGTGAGGATGTTGATGACGCCGGCCGAGGTGTTCTTGCCGAACAGGGTGCCTTGCGGACCCTTCAACACTTCGACGCGCTCCAGCTCGCCGAGGTCGCCGAACGAGACGCCGTTACGCGGGCGATAGACGCCGTCGATGATGACGCCGACCGACGACTCAAGGCCGGGGTTGTCGCCGACGGTGCCGACGCCGCGGATGCGGGCGGTGGTGATGGTCTCGTTGGAGGTCGAGGTGACGGTCAGGCCGGGGGTCAGGATCTGCAGATCCTTGATGTCCCTGACGCCGGCGTCCTGCATCAGCTGGCCGGACAGGGCGGTGACCACCACAGGCACGTCCTGCAGGTTCTGCTCGCGCTTCTGGGCGGTGACGACGATCTCGTCGACCGTGCGCTGCTCGTCGGCAGCGGTGTCTTCGTTGGTGGCGTTCTGGGCGTAGGCGGCGCTGGAACAGGCAAGGGCGCCGAGCACGGCGACGGACGCCGAGCAGCGCATCAACTTCACAAAGCTCATCTTCATCCTGGGTGTTGGGGCGCGGGCTTCCGCGCTGTTGGACATCTGGCGGCGTCTCAGCCGCCTTTCTCCCCCGGGCGCTGATCTATGGAGCGAGCCTTGGCGCGGCAACCGGTTGCGGCGGTTCAAACGCTTGTTTGTTTCAAGTGTAACCAACGAGCGACACACAGCGTTATGCGAACCAGCAGCAGCTCTCGAATTTGCTTGGGCGAGGACCCCCCATCGGCCAGAAAGGGCCCGCTTCGCCCGCCCAGGGAGCCCTGCTTGCCCAGCTTTCCCATTGAGTTCGCTCTGTTCGCCGCCGTGCTGGTCGGCGTGGCCGTGCTGCATCACCGGCCGCTCATGGTGACGCTCGGCGGGCTGGCGGCGATCGTCGCCTACAAGTGGCTGGTGACCGGCTTTGCGGGCGGGCCGGGATGGACGGGCTTGAGCGCGCACATGGCCCACGAGTGGGTGTTGCTGGCCAACCTGATGCTGCTGCTGGTCGGGTTCGCGGTGCTGTCCAACCACTTCGAGCAGAGCCGCATACCCGACGCCATGCCGGCGCTGTTGCCGGACAACTGGACCGGCGGGCTGGCGCTGCTGGCCATCGTCTTCGTGCTCTCGGCGCTGCTCGACAATATCGCCGCCTCGGTGATCGGCGGGGTGATGGCCAAGCACGTCTATCGCGGCAAGGTCAGCGTCGGCTTCCTGGTGGCGATGGTGGCGGCGTCTAATGCGGGCGGGGCGGGCAGCGTCATCGGCGACACCACCACCACCATGATGTGGATCGACGGGGTCTCGCCGATCCTGCTGATGGACGCCTTCGTGGCCTCGATAGCGGCTTTCGTCGTGTTCGCCCCCTACGCCGCCATGCGCCAGCAGGCGATTGCGCCGGTGATCCCGCATGCCGATCCGGAGCTGAAGATCGACTGGATGCGGGCGGTGATCGTTGGCGTCATCCTCGTCTTCCTTGTGGGCGCCAACCTCATCGCCAACGCGCGGTTTGCCGGCATCGAGGAGCACGTCCCGGTGCTGGGGCTGGCGGTGTGGACGGCGATCCTGCTCACCGCCTTGATCCGAAAGCCCGGCTGGGAGGTGACGCCCGAGGCGCTCAAGGGCGCGGTGTTCCTGTCAGCCCTCGTCGCCTGCGCCTCGCTGATGCCGGTGGAGACGTTGCCGCCCGCGTCGTGGGGCTCGGCGCTGGGCTTGGGCTTCCTGTCGGCGGTGTTCGACAACATCCCGCTGACCGCGCTGGCCTTGAAGCAGGGCGGCTTCGACTGGGCGCTTCTGGCCTATGCGGTGGGTTTCGGCGGTTCGATGGTGTGGTTCGGATCGTCGGCGGGCGTGGCCCTGACCGGCATCTTCCCGGAAGGGCGCTCGGTCGTGCGCTGGGTGAAGGAGGGCTGGATCGTGCCGGTCGCCTATGTGGTCGGTTTCTTCGTCATGCTGGCGGTGTTCGGCTGGAACCCTGAAACCCTGCCGCGCGGTTAGGGCAGATGCCCGTTTCCGACCGCTATCGCCCCGATCCGCAGTTCATGAAGCTCGGCCCCGAGTTCGCCGACCCCGTGGAGCCGGCGGTGTTTCCGCAGGCGATCCTGCGCCATCGCAACGACCGCGCGGCTGCGACGGTAGGGCTGGATAAGCTGACGCCGGACGAGTGGATCGCCCACTTCGCGCGCTTCGAGCCGCTGCCTGGCAACCAGCCCCGGCCTCTCGCTATCCGCTATCACGGCCATCAGTTCCGCTCCTACAACCCGGAGATCGGCGACGGGCGGGGGTTCCTGTTCGCGCAGCTGCGCGAGGCGGGGACCGAGCGCCTGCTCGACCTCGCCACCAAGGGCTCCGGTCAGACGCCGTATTCCCGCTTCGGCGACGGGCGGCTGACGCTGAAGGGCGGCGTGCGCGAGGTGCTGGCCGCTTCGATGCTGGAGGCGCTGGGCGTGCCGACCTCCCGCCTCTTCTCGCTGATCGAGACCGGCGAGGAGCTGGAGCGGGGCGACGAACCCAGCCCCACGCGCTCGGCTGTGCTGACCCGGCTGTCGCACAGCCACGTCCGCTTCGGGGTCTTCCAGCGCCACGCCTTCCACGAGAAGCCGGAGCAGATCACCGCCCTCGTCGACCACGCCATCGCCGTTTACTTCCCTGAACTGGAAGGCGTCGCCGACCGTCCCGCCGCGCTCTTGGCGGAGGTGGTGCGGCGCACCGCGCGGCTGGTCGCCGGCTGGATGAGCGCCGGGTTCGTGCACGGGGTGCTCAACACCGACAACATGGTGGTGACGGGCGAGAGCTTCGACTACGGGCCGTGGCGGTTCCTGCCGAAGAACGATCCCAACTTCGTGGCCGCTTACTTCGACCAGACCGGCCTCTACAGCTTCGGCCGCCAGCCCGAGGCCGCCTTCTGGAACCTGCAGCAGCTGGCCGCCTGCCTGACGCTGGTGACGGAGCAGGAGAGGCTGATCGAGGCGCTGAACGGCTTTTCGCCCGCCTACCGCGACGCGCTGCAGACCGCGATGCTGGCGCGGCTGGGGGTGAAGCCGCGCGGCGGCGATGAGGACCTCGAGCTGGTCAACGCCGCGTTCGGCGCGCTGGCGGGCGGCGGCGAGCGGCTGCGCTGGGAGCCCTTCTTCTTCGACTGGTTCGGCGGGCGGGAGGATCGCGCACTGGCCGGCCCTCGTGCCGACCTCTACGCCGGCGAGGCCTTCGCCGATTTCCGGCGGCGGCTGGCGGACTACGAGGGCGACCGGCCCGAGCGGCTCTCCCACCGCTACTTCGCCCAGGCCGAGCCGGAAGAGATGCTCATCGACGAGGTCGAGGCGATCTGGGCGCCGATTGCTGAGGCGGATGACTGGACCGCGTTCAACGCCAAGCTCGCCCGCATCGAGGCGGCGCGGCAAGCCTACGGCATCAGCTTCACTTAAGGCGGAACAGGCGCGCGCAACTGGCGTATTCCTATGGTCGAGCCGGAGACCAGCCATGAGCGTCGCCTTCACCAAGGAACAGGACAGCGAAGCGGCGGCCGCCGACCTGCCGGACCGGCCGGTCTCTCCGCATCCGAACCTGGTCACCGCCTCGGGGCTGGCGCGGATCGAGGCCGAGCTGGCCGCCGCCCGCGCCGCCTATTCCGCAGCCCAGGGCGGAGACGTCAACGCCGACCGAACCGCCATGGCCAGGGCCACCCGCGACCTGCGCTACTGGTCGGTGCGCCGTTCATCCGCCCAGCTGGTCGAGCCGGAGCAGGGGACCGGCAAGGTGGTGTTCGGCTCATCGGTCACTTTCGAGCGCGACGACGGCCGCACCCAGACCTACCGCATCGTCGGCGAGGACGAGGCCGACCCCGCCAAGGGATGCGTCTCCTACGTCTCCCCGCTCGCCCGCGCGCTGATGGGCAAGGAGGTTGGAGACCTCGCCGTCGTCGCCGGCCATGAGGTGGAGATCACCGCCGTCGATTAGGCTAAGCTTGGCCGCAGCATTCGAGGAGAGCCGCCCGTGGGACGTTTCATCGCCAAGGTCATCATCGCCGCCATCGCCCTGTGGCTGGCCTCGGTCATCGTGCCGGGCATCGACTACAACGGCCTGACCGCCCTGCTGCTGGCCGGCCTGCTGCTAGGCCTGGTCAACGCCTTCGTGCGCCCGGTGGTCACCATCCTCACCCTGCCCATCACCCTCCTGACGCTGGGCCTGTTCCTGCTGGTGGTGAACGCCGCCATGATCGGGCTGGTGGGCTGGCTGATCCCCGGCTTCGAAGTGGATGGCCTCGTGCCCGCCATCCTCGCCGCCATCGTCACCGGCGTGGTGAGCTGGATCGGCCACGGGCTGCTGCGGGAGGGGTAGGCCAGTTGCGTTCGATGACTTGCGTCATATGGATAGCGGGCTAGTGTAGTCGCAACTTCGGCGCGAGGAGAGGCGATGTTCCGCATTGTAGACCCTGAGATCGGCTTCACCTCAGACGTTATTAGAGACCCCAACCGATTCGTCGGCAGAACTGAGTTGATTAAAGATTGCATCGCGGCTCTCAACTCCACTCAAAGTCTTATAGCGATTTACGGTAAGAGAGGTGTTGGGAAGTCGTCCCTACTGCGCCAAGTGCAGCAGATGGCGGCCGGAAACTATAGCATTGTCGGAAATTCTGGCTTGGCCCACTTAGTTCCGGAAAAAATCCGGAGGTACTATACTGTGTATTACTCTTGTGATTCAATTATTGATGGGGCGGAGGACTTGGTTTCCCGTCTTTGTAACGACACTGATCCCGAAGACGGGCTTCTAAGGCTTGTGCCAGATAGGGGCAAAGAGCTTGTCGAATTCTCCCGGGGCTCGGAGACCGGCGGCGGGTTCGACCTAAAAGTCTTGAACTGGGGGCGCAAGGAGCAGGCGGCAGATAAATACGCCAGCAGCGTGCCCAACGATATAATTCAGACCTTTAGAAATTTTACCTCGTCCGTCGTAAGTGCAAATAATAGAACATTTAGTAGAAGAGAGTCAGTCCTTATTCTTTTGGATGAGTTCGATGTTATCAAGGACAAGGGCGGTCTTGGTTCCTTGATAAAATCGCTTTCAAGTCCCACGGTCAAATTCGGGATCTGTGGTATTGGCTCCGACATCTCCGCTCTTGTCGCTGATCATAAGTCGGTTGCGAGATTAGTTGAGCAGGGCGCTGTCCATGTGAAACCCATGTCGTCCAGCGAAATTATACAAATATTCCGGCGGGCCGAGGAGTTGTTTAAGGGAGTCGTGAATTTTGACGATGATGTAATTATGGCGATTGCGAGTTACAGCGAGGGGTATCCGTATCTGTCACAGCTCATGGGTAAAGCTTGTGTGACGATCGCTAATGAACACGGCACAAATACTATAAGTCGTGAGATTTTGACACTGATGCTCGATAAGATACGTACTGGTCAGGCATTTCCTAGCTTGGAACAGGCTTATCAGATGGCTATAGGTAACTCAGAGGACAGGGCGCTTCTGCTTACTCTTCTGGCTGAGCAAAGCAAAGATACCACTGAATATGATGCGTCGGCTGGCTTGGTCGCCTTGAAGCAGAGCCGGTCTACAGCGCAGGAGCTTGGAGTGGAGTACATCGACCAGCTTCTCCCTCGCCTTATCGAAGAAAAATACGGTCCAGTATTAGTGAAGGTGCCAGATGGGCGCGGCCTGTATGAGTTTTCAGACCCCGTTTTTCGTACCTACGTGAAGCTCCGGGCTGTGGGCCACCGGCCTGCCGCCTAAGCCACCTTCACCCGCGCCGCGCTCTCCGGCAAATCAGCCCCGAACGCCCGCTGGTAGAACTCCGCCACGGTCGGCCGCTCAAGCTCGTCGCACTTGTTCAGGAAGGTCATCCGGAACGCCAGGCCGACGTCGCCGAAGATTTCGGCGTTCTGGGCCCAGGTGATCACCGTTCGCGGGCTCATGACCGTCGAGATGTCGCCGTTCATGAAGGCGTTGCGGGTCATGTCGGCGACCCTCACCATGGCGGCGATGGTGCGCTTGCCCTCGGCGCTGTCGTACTGCGGCGCCTTGGCGAGCACGATGCCGGCCTCGACGTCGTGGTCGAGGTAGTTGAGCGTGGTGACGATCGACCAGCGGTCCATCTGGCCCTGATTGATCTGCTGGGTGCCGTGATAGAGCCCCGTGGTGTCGCCCAGACCAATGGTGTTGGTCGTCGAGAACAGCCGGAAATAGGGGTTGGCGCGGATCACCCGGTTCTGGTCGAGCAGGGTCAGCTTGCCGCCGGCCTCCAGCACCCGCTGGATGACGAACATCACGTCCGGGCGGCCGGCGTCGTACTCGTCGAACACCAGCGCGATGGGCCGCTGCAGCGCCCAGGGCAGCATGCCTTCGCGGAACTCGGTGACCTGCTTGCCTTCCTTCAGGACGATGGCGTCCTTGCCGACCAGGTCGATGCGCGACACGTGGCTGTCGAGGTTGACCCGCACCAGCGGCCAGTTCAGCCGGGCGGCGACCTGCTCGATGTGGGTCGACTTGCCGGTGCCGTGGTAGCCCTGGATCATCACCCGGCGGTCGAAGGCCAGCCCGGCGGCGATGGCCAGCGTCGTCTGCGGGTCGAACCTGTAGGCCTCGTCCAGCTCCGGAACGTGCGGGTCACGGGTGGAGAAGGCCGGGACCTTCATGTCGCTGTCGATGCCGAAGGTGTCGCGCAGCGTCACCATCTTGTCCGGGACAAGCGTCAGCAGGGGATCGGCGGCGGCGGTGGTGTCTGCGAAGTCGGCCATGGCGATGGAATTAGCGCCTTCTGGGATTGATGCCAAACAGGAGTTTGAACGGGTGACCCGAGGTCAGACCATCCCCGCCTTCTGCAGGGTCTTGTAGGCCTTGATGACGCGCTGGAGCTTGTGTTCGGCCGAGCGGTCGCCGCCGTTGGCGTCGGGGTGGCAGCGTTTGACCAGCTCGGTGTAGCGGGCGCGGATCTTCGTCGGCGCGGCGCTGTGGTCGAGGTCGAGGTCGGCCAGGGCGCCGCGTTCGAGCTTGCCGAGGTGGCGCTCGCTCTCGGCTTCGGCCTGGGCGCGCTTGCGGGCGGCGCCGAAGATGCCGAACGGGTCGGCGAACGCGCCGTTCGGGCCCTTGAAGGCGGCGGAGGCGGCCTCGCGCGAGCGGTTGGAGGCCTTGAACGCCCAGGTCGGGCGGTCGCCGGTGGCGCGGGCTTCCTGGTGGGCGCGGATCTCGCCCTCGCTCATGCCGGCGAAGAAGTCCCACTGCTTGTTGTATTCGGCCGCGTGCGGCTGGCAGAACCAGTAGTGCTCGTTGAGCATCTTGCGCGACTTGGGCGCCTTGGTGGAGCCGGCGACGCGGCAGCCGGGATGATCGCACTGGCGCTCGCCCGGTTTGAGGGCGTTGACGTCGTGCTCGTGTGCGTCGTCCTTCCCCGGCGGACGCACGCGGATGTCGACGAACTTCGGCCGGTATTGAAACGCACCGCTCATCAGCAGACTCTAGGGGTTCGTTATCTACGATCAAGAATTGACAACGCAGGAGGCCCGATGGGCGCCGTCACCGAAGCCATGCGGACCAAACTCGAAGCGGCCTTCGCGCCGAGCCGCCTGATCATCAACGACGACAGCGACAAGCACCTCGGCCACGCCGGTCACCGCGAAGGCGGCGAGAGCCACTTCACGGTGGTCATCGAAGCGGCCGTGTTCGCCGGTGTGGGCCGGGTGGCGCGGCAGCGGATGGTCTACGCCGCGCTGGCCGACGAACTCGCCGGGCCGGTGCATGCGCTGTCGGTGAAGGCGCTGGCGCCGGGGGAAGCCTAGACGAGGCTCCGCAGCGCCCGCGCCAGGTCCGATTCGCGGAAGGGTTTTTGCAGGACGGCGGCGCCTCGGTGCTCTTCGGAAAGCCCCGCCTCGCCATAGCCGCTGGCGAAGGCGAACGGCACGCCGCGTTCCTTCAGCGCATCGGCCACCGGGAAGATCGGCTTGCCGCCCAGGTTGACGTCGAGCAGGGCGAGGTCGATGTCGGCGGTTTTCGCCAGGTTCATCGCCTCGTCCAACTCGGCGGCCGGGCCGACCACCGTGCAGCCGAGGTCGGCCAGCATGTCCTCCACCAGCATGGAGACCAGCATCTCGTCCTCGACGACGAGCACCTTCAGGCCAGTCAGGTCGGCGGTTTCACTCATCGGGCAGGCTCCAGACGGCTCTCACGACAGCAGCGCCGCGAGAGCGGCAAAAGCCGCCCGCCGCTTAGCCTGAGGCTCAAGGAAATCAAGGTCCCCACCGCCCACACATACCCTGCCGCAGACGGCAACGTTTGGCGGGGCGGGCGGTTCCTGAGAAGCGTTCTAGGCGGCCTTGACCAGCGACTTGGTCAGGATGCCGATCGCCGCGTCGCGGTCGATCCGCTCGATGGCGGCGACTTCGCGGGCCATGCGGTCCAGCGCCGACTCATAGAGCTGGCGCTCGGAGTAGGACTGTTCCGGCTGGTTCTCGGCGCGGTGCAGGTCGCGGACCACCTCGGCGATGGAGATCAGGTCGCCGGAGTTGATCTTGGCTTCGTACTCCTGCGCCCGGCGCGACCACATGGTGCGCTTCACGCGGGCCCGGCCCTTCAGGGTGGTCAGAGCTTGCGAGACCACGTTGCCTTCAGCCAGCGGGCGCAGACCCGAGGTGATAGCCTTTTTGGTGGGAACACGCAGCGTCATCTTCTCGTGGTCGAAGGTGATGACGTAGACCTCGAGCGCGTAGCCGGCGACTTCCTGGGTTTCGACCGCAATGATCGAGCCCACGCCGTGTGCGGGGTAGACCACATGGTCGCCGACCGAGAATTCCAGACCGCTCTTGCTCATGTCACGTCCTTTACATGCTCTGTCCTGGGGAACCGCCGACCGGAGCAAAAGCTTCCCTCCGCGAGAACTCCGCGGGGATCGCCGTCCGGTTGGAAGTAGCCTCTAGGACAACCTTCGCCTTGGTTGGGCGCGCCGGCCAGTGCCGGCAAATGTTAGACCGAACGTGACCAGAGCTGCGCTGCCGCTACTGTCGCGTCGTCCGGGACGTATAGCACAAAATTCAACGCAATGAAAGGCTTGCACCCAAACCCAGCGGAACGCTCGGGATTGGATTGCTGCGCTGCGTCAGGAGCCCCGGCCGGGCTTCTCGGAGAAGTATTTCTCGAACTTGCCGGTCTCGCGCTCGAACGCCTCGGCGTCGGCGGGCGGCTCGCCCTTGACGGTGATGTTGGGCCAGACGCGGGCGTACTCGGAATTGACCTTCAGCCACTTGCCGTCCGGCTCGTCCTCGGTGTCGGGCTTGATGGCGTCGACGGGGCATTCGGGCTCGCAGACGCCGCAGTCGATGCATTCGTCCGGGTTGATCGCCAGGAAGTTCTCGCCCTCGTAGAAGCAGTCCACCGGACACACCTCGACGCAGTCCATGAACTTACATTTGATGCAGGCGTCGGTGACGATGTAGGTCATCGGGAGCTCGGGCGGCGGAAGCGCGCGTATTTCGGGAGAAGCGGCCTGCTTGTCAACGGCAGGGCTTTTTCGCGCAAGTCAGGAATTCTCCAAAGGCGAATAGAGGCCGCGCGCTTCAGCGGCCGGGCCGCGGCGCTCGCCCATGGCCTCAACGCGCACGGCGACCAGCCGCCCGCCGAGGGCGAAGACCAACTTATCGCCGGGTTTGAGGGCGCGCGAGGCCTTGTTGAGGCGGGTCTCGGTGCCGGCGCGGGTGAAGCGGATGCGGCCTTCGTCGACGAACTTTGCGGCGAGGCTGCGGGTCTTGAAGAACCTGGCCCGCCACAGCCACACGTCCGCCCGGCAGCTGTCGTCGCTCACGAGGCGCGGACCTTGCGCCGGCGCGGGCGGCGCTTGCGCAGCGGCGGGGCCTTGAGGGCGGCCAGCACCGCGAAGGGCGAGTGTGGGGCGGGCGCAGCGGGCAGCTCGGCGGCTCTGGGCGCACGGCGGCGCCAGGCGGTGGGCTCGCCGTCGGCCGGCTTGCGGGAAGGGGAGAAGCCCAGGCCACGCATCACGGCGTTGGCGTCGGCCGGGCTCCAGCCCAGTTCCTCGCGGGCCTGGTCGGAGAGCATCAGGTTGCCGGCGCGCAGCAGCTCATTGAGGCGCTCCAGCTGCTGGACCGGCGCGAGGCGGCCGCCGACGGCGCGGAGGCCGCGCGCCGCCAGCGCTTTCTGAGAGGGCATGATCGTCGGGGCCAGGGACAAGCTGTCCAGCGGCGGCATCCAGTCGGGAGCATCGGAGAGGGCGGCGGCGTGGCTGGTGGCTTCCGGCTTCAGCAGGCCCGGCAGGAAGAGGCTGAAGGCGCCGATGCGGACGCCGAGCGAGCGCAGGGTGCGCCGCTCGTGCTGGCTCAGCGCCTTGAGGTCGGCGTCGACGGTGCGGCGGTCGAGCACGCCGCCGGCCTCGATCAGCCGGTGGCAGATGCCGCGCGCCAGGCCCTTGAGCTCGCCGCCGCGCATGGCCGCCTCGAGCGCCTGCAGCGGACCCAGCCGGCGCGCGGTCTCGCCGGCCACGAAGGCCTCCAACCGCCGCACGGCGCGCTCGCGCGCCGCCGCGTGGCCGAGCTCGCCGTAGAGCCGCACCTTGCCGCCGCTGACCGCGCCCGCCGCCTCGCCGTTCCACAGCACTACGCCGTCGGGCGACAGGGCGAAGGCCTCGTCCGGCTCAGCCGCCAGCTTGCCGAGACGGCGGGCGATCTCCGGCGCCACCGCGCGCTGAGCGGCGCCGCGCAGCGCCTTCTCTTCCAGCGAGGTGGAGCCTTTGGCCGGCTCGAAGCGCACACCTTCCAGCTTGCCGACGTAGTGGCCCTCGACGGTCACCGCCCCGTCGGCGGCGACACCGGCCAGCACCTCGCCGCGTTCGCCCAGCGAGCGCATCAGGGCCGAGGTCCGCCGGTCGATGAACCGCGCCATCAGCTTCTCGTGCAGGGTGTCGGAGAGCCGGTCCTCCAGCCCGCGCGTCACCCCCTGCCAGTGCGCCGGGTCGGCGAGCCAGTCGGGGCGGTTGGCGACGTAGGCGAGGGTGCGCACCGCCGCCAGCCGCTGGGCCAGGGCGTCAATCTCCCCGTCGGTGCGGTCGAGCGCCTTGAACTGCCCGGCGATCCAGTCCTCCGGCACCTTGCGCCGGCCGGTGGTCAGGTCGCTGAACAGGGTGCGGACCAGACGCAGGTGCTCGTCATTGGCGATCTTGCGGAAGTCGGGCGTCTGGCAGACCTCCCAGAGGCGGGCGAGCGCGACGCGGTCGCGGACCTTGGCGGTGATCTCCGGCTCGCCGGCCAGCGCCTTGAGGGTGATCTCGTCGAGGCTCTCGGCCGCCAGCTTCAGGCCTTCACGGGCCGGCGTCATCGCCAGCGAGCGCAGCAGGGCGGGCAGGTTGTCGAAGTCGAGCTTGTGATTGCGCCACTCGGCCCCGGCGATGGGTTCGAACTGGTGGTTCTCGACGGCGGCGACGAGATCCTCGTCCATCTCCGGCGCCTCGCCGGTGACGCCGAAGGTGCCGTCCTTGCGAAAGCGCCCGGCGCGGCCGGCGATCTGGCCGATCTCCTGGGCGTGCAGCCAGCGGGTCTTCTTGCCGTCGAACTTGCGCAGCCCCGCGAAGGCGACGTGGTCGACGTCCATGTTCAGGCCCATGCCGATGGCGTCGGTGGCCACCAGGAAATCGACCTCGCCGGATTGATAGAGGGCGACCTGGGCGTTACGAGTGCGGGGGGAAAGGGAGCCCATCACCACCGCCGCGCCGCCGCGCTGGCGGCGGATCAGCTCGGCGATGGCGTAGACGTTGTCGGCGCTGAAGGCGACGACCGCCGAGCGGCGCGGCAGGCGGGTGAGCTTCTTCGAGCCCGCGTAGGTCAGGTTGGAGAACCGCTCGCGGGTGACGATCTCGGCGTGCGGCAACAGCCTGCGGATCAGCGGCGCCATCGTCCCGGCGCCCAGCAGCATTGTCTCCTGCCGCCCGCGCGCATGCAGTAGCCGGTGGGTGAAGACGTGGCCGCGCTCCGGGCCGGCGCACAGCTGGATCTCGTCCACCGCCAGGAAGTCGACCTCGCGGTTCAGCGGCATCGCCTCGACGGTGCAGACGAAATACATCGGCCGCGGCGGGATGATCTTCTCTTCGCCGGTGATCAGCGCCACCGAGCGGGCGCCCCGCGCCTTCACGATCCGATCATAGATTTCTCTCGCGAGAAGCCGCAGCGGCAGGCCGATCATGCCGCTGGCGTGGCCGAGCATCCGCTCGACCGCCAGGTGGGTCTTGCCGGTGTTCGTCGGCCCCAGCACCGCCACGAGCCTGGCCGGCACTGCGCCTGAGGGGCGGTCGCTCATCGGATGAAGGTGGGGAAGGCCGCTGAGTCAGGCAAGCGTCACCGCTTGGGGATTAACCAAGCGTGACCGTGCGCAGGAACAGGGGTGAAACGAATCAGGACCGAATCAGCGATGTCCGCCGATTCGGCCTTTGTTCTATACCAGCTATAGTAGCTGAACCGTGCCGAACCACAAGGAAGAACGTTCTCAGGCGGGGCAGGCGCCCAGCCATTTGGCGTTCATCGTCACCGCCATCGGAACGCCCGTCGTGGTGGTGCCGCGCGCCTTCAAGTTCAGGGTCGTGTCGGTATAGGTCCCGTCGGCCTTGATGTGCGCCACCCGGCCGCGCTTGTCGGTCCAGGTGCCGTCGTACTTCGCCTTGCCATCGCCGACCTGGCGCACCGGATAGACGCACTTGTGGTGGTGGTTGCAGGGGCCGGCGAAGAAGACCTTGTCGATCTCACCGGGCTTGATGCACTTTTTCTCGCTACCGACGCGGATGCCGGCGACCTTGTAGGTGTATTCCCACTGGCCGGGCCGCACCGTCTCGGTGTTGTCGGCCAGCGCCGGGATGGCGGTCAGCGCCCCGGCGGCGGCGACACCCGCGGCGGCGGCAAGGACGAGACGGCGGTTCATATCGCTCTCACTTTGAAGGTTCGTGTTCGCGACTGGCCTATATCGTGGCACATGAACGGCGTTTGAAGGGGATGGCTCCTGCGCCCGGACGCCGCGCCCGCCTTGTCTGCGCCTTGACTGGGCGAGACGCCTTGGCCTATATCGCCGCCTCTCGCGCGCAAGCCGCTTTCGCGCGCCCTGTCTCATTCTCGAAGGTTTGGCCATGTCGCGCCGCTGCGAACTCACTGGGATCGGCCCGATGGTCGGCCACAACGTGAGCCACTCGAACATCAAGACCAAGCGCCGCTTCCTGCCGGCCCTGGCCCCCGCCTCGCTGCAATCGGACGCGCTGGGCCAGACCTTCAAGCTGCGCATCTCCAACGCGGCCCGCCGCACGCTCGATTTCCGCGGCGGCCTCGACACCTTCCTGCTGAAGGCGAGCGACGATCAGCTGTCGCCTCGCGCCCTGAAGATCAAGAAGCAGGTCAAGGCCAAGGCCGCCGAGCAGGCCGCGGCCTAAGGCTCTCCAGCCTCCCCAAATTGCCGAACGGCCCGGGAGCAATCCTAGGCCGTTTTGCTATGTGACCAGCAGTTCCCGCCCCGCTTGCCGCACATCGGTGCAGCCGGTCAGGGCCATGGCCATGTGCATTTCCTGGCGGATGATCTGCAGGACGTGGGTGACACCGGCCTCGCCGCGCGCACCGAGCGCCCAGGCCCAGGCGCGGCCGAGCAGGACTCCCTTCGCCCCGAGCGCCAGCGCCTTGACCACGTCCAGCCCCGAGCGGACGCCGCCGTCCATCAGGATAGTAAGGTCGTCGCCGACAGCATCGGCGATCGGCGGCAGGGCTCGCGCACCAGAGAGCACGCCGTCGAGCTGGCGGCCGCCGTGGTTGGAGACGACGATGCCGTCGGCGCCGCAGCGCACCGCCTCCCGTGCGTCATCCGGGTCGAGCACACCCTTGATAACGATCGGGCCGCCCCAGTGCTGGCGTATCCAATCGAGGTCCTTCCAGGTGATGCTGGCATCGAAGTTGCGGGCCACCCACGGTCCGAACTCGCTGACGCCGCGGGCGTCCGGCAGCGCCTTGACGAGGTTGCCGAAGACATGCGGTTTGCCGCCGATCTGGACGTCGAGCAGCCAGGCGGGATGGGCAAGGCCGTCGAGGACGCGAGCCAGGCTGTTCTTCAGCGAGGGCTTGCCCGACAGGCCCGTGCGCACGTCGCGGTAGCGCGAGCCCATCAGCGGCAGGTCGACGGTGAACACCAGCACCGGACAGCCGAGGTCCCTGGCGGTCTCCAGCAGGCTCTGCATGTAGCCCCGGTCGCGGATCATGTAGAGCTGGAACCACGGCGCGACGCCCGAGCCGCCCACCACCTCGGCGAGGTCGCAGATGCCGACCGTCGAGAGGGTGAACGGCACGCCCGCCGCCTTCGCAGCCTTGGCCGCCTGCACCTCGCCGCGCCGCGCGTACATGCCGGCCATGCCGATCGGCGCCAGCACCACCGGCATGCTCATCGGCTGGCCGAACAGCTCGGTGGCAAGGCTGATCTTCGAGACGTCGCGTAGCACTCGCTGGCGCAGGGCGATGGCCTCGAAGTCCTCGACGTTCCGGCGCAGCGTCGCCTCGGCGTAGGAGCCGCCGTCGATGTAGTCGAACAGCAGCCTCGGAAGCCTGCGCCGCGCCAGCTCGCGATAGTCGCTGACGCAGGCGGGGATCATTTCGGCTGCCAGTCGAAGGCCAGCAGCAGGGTCCGCTGGGTCGGCGAGAAGTTGTCGTCGGAGAGCAGGTAGAGCCGCGTGCCCCCCTTGGCGTTGCGCACCAGCGCCAGCCCCTCGAAGTTGTCGCGGGTCAGCGGGCCTTCGATGCTGAAGCTGTCGACGACCTGCGGTGCCGGCTTTGCGCGCAGCGGCTGGCTGAGGATGCGCACGACGGCGCGCGAGCCGCGTATGGGGTCGTAGGCGCGGTAGAGAATGGCGATGGCTGGGCCGTCGAAGGCGGCGATGGCGGTCAGGCCGTACTCCAGGCCGGGCGGCTGCTGGCGCGGCGTCGGCGTGCAGGCGGCGGTCAGGCGGCACAGCCACATCTCGCCTTCCTCGCCGCCGACCAGATAGGCGTCCGGCGCGGCGGTGGGGTAGGGCGACAGCGCTTCCATGCCCTCGTTGTCCGAGAACAGCGTCTTCGGCCAGGAGGCGTCCTCGACGCTGTCGCTGCGGAAGGGATAGCGCCAGATGCGGTGGTTGCGCTCGAAGCTGACCAGCCAGTCGCCGCTCGGCATCACCGCGAAACCCTCGGCGTCGGCGTTCTCTTTGCCTTGCAGCGGCTTGCCGTCGGCGTCCCACAGCGGTTTCAGCTCGCCGTCGGTTAGCCCGGTGAGCCGTTCGTTCGCGTCGAGTTGCAACTTCGCCTGAAACAGCTCGCCCATGTCGGTGACCGCGATCAGCATGCCGTCGGGCATGATCTTCAGGTCCGATAGTCCATGCAGCCGGCCCGTGTTGCTGCTGGTCAGCGCGATGCCGCCGGCGAAGACGAAGTGGCCGATTCGATCCTGGGCGGGGTTGCTCGGGTTGAGCGGGACGGCGGCGGACTGCAGTTCGATGCCTGGGCCGTAGGGCTTCGGCTCAGGGATCGGCAGCGGTGTCGACGGGGCGGAGGCGCAGGCCGCAACCACCAACGCTCCCACTACCCCGCTCATCCCCGCGAAGGCGGGGACCCAGGTGTTTTTGGTTGCGAACTTTTCACCGCCGCGGGGCTTCAGAAAAAGCCTGGGTCCCCGCTTTCGCGGGGATGAGCGGAAGGGAGGAATCACCCCACCGCCTCGCGCACCCGCCGCAGCGTCGTCGCCTTCATCGGTCCGCCCTGCACGGTCGGGAGCGGGCCCAGCAGACCGCGCGCCCGCGCCACGGTCCGGGGCTCCTCCTCGAACAGTTCGGCCAGTTGCTCGACCAGCACCCCGCCGAGTTGCTCGACGTCGACGATGGTCACCGCCCGGCGGTAGTAGCGGGTCACGTCGTGGCCGATGCCGATGGCCATCAGTTCGACCGGCGAGCGGTTCTCGATCTCGCTGATCACCTGGCGCAGATGGCGCTCCAGGTAGTGGCCGGAGTTGACCGACAGGGTGCTGTCGTCGACCGGCGCGCCGTCCGAGATGACCATCAGGATGCGCCGCTGCTCGGGCCGCGCCATCAGACGCTGGTGCGCCCACATCAGCGCCTCGCCGTCGATGTTCTCCTTGAGCAGCCCCTCGCGCATCATCAGGCCGAGGTTGCGCCGTGCCCGCCGCCACGGCGAATCCGCGGCCTTGTAGATGATGTGGCGCAGGTCGTTCAGGCGCCCGGGCGAGGGCGGCTTGCCGGCCTTGATCCATTCCTCGCGCGCCGCCCCGCCCTTCCAGGCGCGGGTCGTGAAACCGAGGATTTCTACCTTCACCGCGCAGCGCTCCAGCGTGCGGGCGAGAATGTCGGCGCAGACGGCGGCCACCATGATCGGCCGGCCGCGCATCGAGCCGGAGTTGTCGATCAGCAGGGTCACGACGGTGTCGCGAAACTGCGTGTCCTCCTCCTGCTTGAAGGACAGCGGCGCGGTGGGGTCGATGATGACGCGGGTCAGGCGCGCCACGTCGAGCATCCCTTCCTCCAGGTCGAAGGTCCAGGCGCGGTTCTGCTGGGCCAGCAGCCGCCGTTGCAGCTTATTGGCCAGCCGCGAGACCACCGACGACAGCGCCGCCAGCTGCTGGTCGAGATAGGCGCGCAGCCGCGTCAATTCCTCGCTGTCGCACAGCTCCTCGGCCGGGACGATCTCGTCGAACTGGCCGGTGAAGACCTTGTAGGGCGGCTCGTGTGCGCCGGAGTCCCTGATCTCCGGCCGGGCGGGCTTGGCGCCGTCGCCCATCTCCGGCGCCTCGTCGGAGAGCTCGGCGTCCTGATCGTCCTCGGTCTGGACCATCTGCTCGTCGCCGTCCTCGGCCTCGCGGTCGGACGCCTCGGTCTTCTGCATCGAGGCGCCGTCGGGCGACTGGCCTTCGCCGTCGGCGTCGTTGTCGTCGGACTGGTTCTGCTGGTCGTCGTTTTCCTCGTCCTCGCCCTGGTCCTCCGACGGGTCGGTGGCGTCGGCCTCCATGTCGAGGTCGCGCAGGATGGAGCGGGCGACTTTGCCGAACGCCGCCTGGTCGTCGAGCTGCTCCAGCAGCCGGTCGAGGTCCTTGCCGGCCTTGGCCTCGACCTCCTCGCGGAAGATGTCGACCATCGCCTTGGCGCCGTCGGGGGGCGCATCGCCGGTCAGCCGCTCGCGCACCATCATGCCGATGACGTCGGCCATCGGCGCGCTGGTGCGGTCGAGCGGGCGGTTAAGACCCTTGCGCTCGACGGTGGCCTCGAGCGCGGCGGTGAGGTTCTGGCGCACGCCGCCGAGGTTGTTGGAGCCGATGGCTTCGATGCGGGCCTGCTCGATGGCCTCGAACACCGCCTGCGCCTGCGGGCTGGAGGGACGGCCGCGGGCGTGAGCCGTGCTGTCGTGGTGAGCGAGGCGCAGCGCCATCTGATCGGCCAGGCCCCGGATGCGGGCAGCTTCACGCGGCTGCAGGTCCCGAGGCGGGTGGGGCAGCACGGCGCGCTTGCCCACCAGCTGCGGACCCTCGCCGGAGAACACCACCTCCAGGTCAGGCGTCTCGGCGAGCGAGCGGGCGGCGTGGGCCAGTGCGCGCTTGAAAGGCTCGGTCGGGTTTTCGGGCTTGCTGGCCATCGCCTATCCCATAGCGCGCGGCGAGGCCGGGGTTAAGGCCGCTGTGCGCCGGTTTACGTCGGGGAATTCACAGGCGGAGAGCCGCGCGCTTATTTGCATTTGATAGAATTCGCGGGTAGTCTGAAAGACGGGCGCCAAACGTAATTGGGCATCCACCGCCCCACAGCCAAAACTCTCCCTCGGATTTCATAAATCGAGCGAAGGTTCCCGCTTGCCCGGAGTTTTTATTCGGCCTGCGAGGGTGGTGAAATTATTGGCTCGGGTCTAAGATAGACCAGTTCATTCCTAGCGCTCTGTTCGCCGCGCACTGTCTTTGGCGACGGCGACTTACTTGTGAAGGCTTCGCATGTCCCTGATCGAAAAACTCCCGGAGATGTCCGACGAAGGTGTGATCAACCTGCTCGCCAACGCCCGGCGGCTTGAGCAGACCGGCACGCCGCAGCAGCAGGCCGCCAGCGCCGAAGCGCTCCCGGCCATCGAAGCCGAGGCCACCCGTCGGCAGGAAGCCAAGCGTGAGCTGATGGCCGAGCGCAGAGCCGCCGCCGTCACCGCCCGCAAGGCGACCACCGCCAAGACCACGGCGGCCAAGCGCGCGGCGGTGGCGTCTTGAGCACCGCCCGCCTCCACGCCCTGATCGTCGAGGACCACTCGACCTCTGCCCTGTCCATCAAGGCGGCGCTGAGCGTCATGGGCTTCGCCACCTTCGGTTTCGCCGCCACCGGCCCGCAGGCCGTCACCGCCGTCAAGGCGCGCCGGCCTGACCTCGTGATCACCAGCCTGTCGCTCCGCGCCGGCCTGCCCGCCGAAGTGCTTGCCGAGCTGACCGAGGAAGCCGATGGCGCGCCGGTGATCTACACCGTGGAAGCCGGCGGCTCCGTTGATGGTCCCGACCTCATCCTGCAAAAGCCGGTCGGCCGCGCCGCCCTCAGCCGCGCCTGGGAATCCCTCCGCGGCGAAGTCGCGGCGGCTTAACGCTCTTCCAGCACCTCGACCGCTTCCGGGTGGTCTAGCCGCATGGACGGACCCTGACGCACCGTTCCCCGGATACGGATCAGCTTGCCGGCGAGGGTAGCCGGCGGCTTTTGCGCTGCCTCGAAGTCCGGGCCGGCGCGGGCGGAAATCTCGGCGGTCAGCCCCTCCACATCCAGCTCAAAGCCGCGACCGATGCGGCGGACCGCCATCACCCGCCCTTCGACGATGTGGAAGCCGTGGGCAAGGCGGGCCTCGCTCGGCAGCCGCACCTGATAGGCCGGCAGCGCCCATAAGCCGCGTTCAGCCGCTCGCGCCTGGGCTTCGCGTTCGAGCATCCCCGCGGCCAGGGCGCGGTTGTCGGGGAAGGTGCGGACGCGGGCGGCTCCGGCCTCGAGCATCTCGCCTTCGACCCACTTGCGCCCTTTGCTCACCCGCAGGTGCGCCACGCGGCGGCCGAACGGGTCCCGGGCCGCGCCGCCGGAGAGCAGTTCCACCTCGTCGCCGAGCACGAGGCTCTCCAGCGCCTTGCGGGCTTCCACGCCGTAGGGATCGCGCGCGGGCAGGGACGCCAGGCCGGCCAGCTTCACCGGCTCGCCGTCGTCCAGAATGACGAGGTCGCCGGTGATGACCTCGATGACCCGTCCACGCCCCACCGGCGCCAGGCGGTCCAGCGCGGCGCTGTCGCCGCACCCCGCCAGCAACAGGACCAGCAGCGCCGCGAGAACCCTCAATCCGGCTCCGCCCCGGCCACAGCCAGTTCATGGATTTCGGTGCCGGGGCCGCGCCGCAGTTCGCGGTGCAGCTGCTGCAGGTCGAGTTCATTCTCCCACCGCGCCACCACCAACGTCGCCACGCCGTTGCCGATCAGGTTGGTCAGCGCCCGGCACTCGCTCATGAAGCGGTCGACGCCGACCAGCACCGCCAGCGCGATGATCGGAATGTCCGGCACCACCGTCAGCGTCGCGGCCAGCGTGATGAAGCCCGCGCCGGTCACGCCGCTCGCGCCCTTCGACGTCAGCATGGCCACGCCAAGGATGGTCGCCAGTTGCGCGACGCTCAGGTGGGTGTTGGTCGCCTGCGCCAGGAACAGCGTCGCCAGCGTCATGTAGATGTTGGTGCCGTCGAGGTTGAAGCTGTAGCCGGTCGGGATCACCAGCCCGGTCACCGATTTCGACGCCCCCAGCCGCTGCATCTTCTCCATGATCTGCGGCAGCACGGACTCGGACGACGACGTGCCGAGCACGATCAGCAGCTCCTCGCGGATGTAGCCGATGAAGCGGAAGATCGAGAAGCCCGCCACCGCAGCGATGGCGCCCAGCACCACCACCACGAACAGGATCGAGGTCGCATAGAAGGTGGCCACCAGCGCGGCCAGCTGCACCAGCGCCGCGATCCCGTACTTGCCGATGGTGAACCCCATCGCCCCGAACACACCGATGGGCGCCAGCCGCACGACGATGTGGATGATGGAGAAGAACACCCCGCCGATCTGGTCGAGCACGCCCGAGACCTTGTGCCCGAACTCGCCCAGCCGCGCGCAGGCAAACCCGGTCAGCACCGCAATCAGCAGAACCTGCAACAGGTTGCCGCCGGCGAAGGCGCCGAAGAAGGTCTCCGGGATGATGCCGAGGATGTAGTCGGCGATGCCGCCGGAATGCGCCGCCTTCTCTGCGTACCCTGCCGCTATCGTTGGATCGAGGCTGGCCGGGTCGATGTTGAACCCCACGCCGGGGTGGACGACCAGCCCCACGGCCAGTCCGACCAGCAGGGCCAGCGTCGACACCACCTCGAAGTAGATCAGCGCCTTGCCGCCCACCCGGCCGAACTTGGCCAGGTCGCTCATGTGGGCGATGCCGCCGGCCACCGTGCAGAAGATCACCGGCGCGATGACCATCTTGATCAGCTTGATGAAGCCGTCGCCCAGCGGCTTCAGCGCGACGCCGACCTCCGGCCAGATCGCGCCGACCGCGATGCCGAGCGCAATGGCGATCAGCACCTGGACGTAGAGCACCTTCAGCGGTCCAAGCAGTTTCATGCCCTGCGTCCGTGCGCTATGACCGCCTCCGCGCGGCCCGGTAGCTCAGCCGGATAGAGCAGGGCTTTCCTAAAGCCAAGGTCGGGGGTTCGAGTCCCTCCCGGGCCGCCAGCGATGGGTCAGGCACGTCGGTAGCGCTGCCGCCGCGCAACCGCTCCTTCAGCCCCGCAGTCCGTGCTAACGCTT
>Ga0190273_10000151_pt1 | contig 35791 bp, 35 predicted proteins | sample Popmic504IS_FD_134513 | JGI IMG/M metagenome (GOLD analysis project Ga0190273, IMG submission 134513) | Populus adjacent soil microbial communities from riparian zone of Shoshone River, Wyoming, USA - 504 IS | ecosystem: Environmental > Terrestrial > Soil > Riparian zone > Trees stand | place... | reverse complement strand
GTCTGGGCGGCGAGGGCGAGTTGTCCGACGCTCCGTACGAAGGTTCGATCAAGGCCTTCCACCTGACCAACCCCATCGCGCGCGCCAGCGTGACCATGGCCGAATGCGCGGCCGTGGTTTCCGGCGCCGCCAAGATCGCGGCGGAGTAGGCCGGTGAGCGAATTCTTCTCCAACCCCGCCGTGACCTGGACCCTGCTGACCACCGGCGGGATTCTGCTGGTCGTGGTCTGGGTGCTGCTGAGCCTGGCCTTCCTGCTGCTGGCCGACCGCAAGATCTGGGCCGGCGTGCAGATGCGCAAAGGGCCCAACGTCGTCGGCCCCTTCGGCCTGCTTCAGTCGTTCGCCGACTTCGGCAAGTTCGTGCTGAAGGAGATCGTCATCCCGTCGGGCGCGGACAAGACGGTGTTCCTGCTGGCCCCGATCATCACCTTCATCCTCGCCTTCGGCGCCTGGGCGGTGATCCCGTTCGCGCCGGGCTGGGTGGTGTCGAACATCAACGTCGGCATCCTCTACCTGTTCGCGATCTCCTCGCTGGGCGTCTACGGCATCATCATGGGCGGATGGGCGTCCAACTCGAAGTACCCGTTCCTCGGCTCGCTGCGGTCGGCGGCGCAGATGGTCAGCTACGAAGTCAGCCTCGGCTTCGTGATCATCACCGTGGTGTTGCTGGCCGGATCGATGAACCTGCAGACGATGGTGGGCATGCAGGCCGGCGGCTTCTGGAACTGGAACGTGCTCGGCGGCAACGGCCTGGCCGGGCTGCCCATGGCGATCGTCATGATCCCCATGTCGGTGATCTTCTTCATCAGCTTCCTGGCCGAGACCAACAGGCCGCCGTTCGACCTGCCGGAAGCTGAGTCCGAGCTCGTGGCCGGCTATGCCGTGGAATACTCCTCGACGCCCTACCTGCTGTTCCAGATCGGCGAGTACTCGAACATCGTGCTGATGTGCGCGATGATCACCATCCTCTTCTTCGGGGGCTGGTACGCGCCGTTTCCCGATCAGTTCGTGCAGGGCTGGCCGACCGTCGTCGCCAACCTCTGGTATCTGCTGTGGTTCATGCTGAAGGTGGTGTTCTGGTTCTTCATGGTCTCGGTCGTGAAAGCCATCGTGCCCCGCTACCGCTACGACCAGCTGATGCGGCTCGGCTGGAAGGTGTTCCTGCCGTTCTCGCTGGTGGCCGTGGTTGCCATCTCCGCCTGGCGCGTGTTCGGACCGGCGGGCGCATGATCCGCCTGATCCCGCTCCTGCTGCTGCTCGGCGCCTGTTCGACCCAGGCCGACGACAGCTATTCGCTCGGGCGCGGCATCGTCAGCTACGACGAGTTGCGCCGCGCCTCGGAGACCTGCAAGGCCCGCGGCGGCGTCATCGAACCCAAGAGCCAGGGCGATCCCGCCCAGCTTTCGAACTACACCTGCGTCATCGCGAAGGGTAAGTGAGCGCCCCATGATCCAGCGTCTCGGACAGGCTTTCAAAGGCGCCGCGCTGCTCGACTTCGCGGGCGCGTTTGGCCTCGCCATGAAGCACATGATGGCGCCCAAGAAGACCGTGCAGTATCCGCACGAGCGCAACCCGCAATCGCCGCGCTTCCGGGGCGAGCACGCCCTGCGCCGCTACCCCAACGGCGAGGAACGCTGCATCGCCTGCAAGCTGTGCGAGGCGGTCTGCCCGGCCCAGGCCATCACCATCGAGGCCGAGCCGCGCTCGGACGGCTCGCGGCGCACGACCCGCTACGACATCGACATGGTCAAATGCATCTACTGCGGCCTGTGCCAGGAGGCCTGCCCGGTGGACGCCATCGTCGAGGGGCCGAACCTGGAGTTCGCCGTCGAGACGCGCGAAGAGCTCTACTACGACAAGGAAAGGCTGCTCGATAACGGCGACCGTTGGGAGCGGCAGATCGCAAAGAATATGGAGTTGGACGCACCCTATCGCTAAGAGACCGGGGGCGACTCATCACGGACGAAACTAGAGGGGCAAAGAGCCGCCGATGGCCTTAACGGCGATCGCTTTTTATGTGCTGGCGGCGGTGACGCTGGGCGCGGGGCTGTCGGTGGTCCTGGCCAAGAATCCCGTGCACTCGGTGCTGTTCCTGATCACCGCCTTCTTCTCGGCGGCGGGCCTCTTCGTGCTGATGGGCGCGGAGTTTTTGGCGATGCTGCTGGTCGTCGTCTACGTCGGCGCGGTGGCGGTGCTGTTCCTGTTCGTCGTGATGATGCTCGACGTCGATTTCGGCTCGTTCCGCCAGGGCTTCACCCGCTACCTGCCGATCGGGATCGTGGTTGCCGGCATCCTGGCCATCGAACTGGCGGCCGTGGCCATCGTGGTCGGCACGCGCGGGGCGGCCTCGCACAACGCCGGGCCGTTCGTAGCGCGCGAAGTCACGAACGCCGAGGCCATCGGGCGGGTGCTCTATACCGACTACGTCTACTTCTTCCAGGCGGCCGGGATCGTGCTGCTGATCGCCATGATTGGGGCCATCGTCCTGACCCTGCGCCACAAGCCGGGCGTGCGCCGCCAGGTCATCGCCGATCAGGTCGCCCGCACGCCGAAGACCGGCATGCGCATCGTCGACATCAAGCCGGGGCAGGGGATCGAGGGATGAGCATCGGCCTGCCCAACTATCTGGCCGTGGCGGCCATCCTGTTCACCATCGGCGTCTTCGGCATCTTCGTGAACCGCAAGAACGTCATCGTCATCCTGATGTCGATCGAGCTGATCCTCTTGGCCGTGAACATCAACCTGGTCGCCTTCTCGGTCTATCTGCACGACGTCGTGGGGCAGATCTTCGCGATGTTCGTGCTGACCGTGGCGGCGGCCGAAGCCGCCGTGGGCCTGGCCATCCTCGTCACCTTCTTCCGCAACCGCGGCGATATCGCGGTGGATGATGCTTCGATGATGCGGGGCTAGACGTGGAAGGCATCGTCGCAACCATCCTGTTTGCGCCCCTGATCGGCGCGGCCATCGCCGGCCTGTTCGGCCGCTGGCTGCCGTCGGTCGTCTCGCAAGCGGTGACCACGGGCCTGCTGCTGCTGGCGGTGGGCTTGAGCTGGTACGTGTTCAGCCAGTGGACGTGGGGCGATCTGGAGCCCTTCACCCGCACGCTCGCGCCCTTCATCAACGTCGGCGACTTCCAGTCCAACTGGTCGATCCGGCTCGATGGCCTCTCGGCGGTGATGCTGGTGGTGGTGACTACCGTCTCGGCGCTCGTCCACGTCTACAGCTGGGGCTACATGGCCGAGGACGACGGCCGGCCGCGGTTCTTCGCCTACCTGTCCCTGTTCTCCTTCGCCATGCTGGCGCTGGTGACGGCCGCCGACTTCATGCAGCTGTTCTTCGGCTGGGAAGGGGTGGGGCTCGCCAGCTATCTGCTGATCGGCTTCTGGTACAAGAAGCCCACCGCCAACGCCGCCTCGATCAAGGCCTTCGTCGTCAACCGCGTCGGCGACTTCGGCTTCGCGCTCGGCATCATGACCGTCTTCTGGATGTTCGGGTCCGTCCAGTTCGCCGATATCTTCCCGGCCGTCGCCGCCAAGGCCAACACTGCATGGTGGTTCGCCGGGTCCTACTGGCACGCTGTCGATCTCGCTTGCGGGCTGCTGTTCATCGGCGCAATGGGCAAGTCGGCGCAGTTCTTCCTGCACACCTGGCTGCCCGACGCGATGGAGGGCCCGACGCCGGTCTCGGCGCTGATCCACGCGGCCACCATGGTCACCGCCGGCGTCTACATGGTCTGCCTGCTGTCGCCGATGTTCGAGTACGCGCCGGTCGCTAAGAACATCGTCACCGTCATCGGCGCGGTCACCGCCTTGTTCGCCGCCACGGTCGGCCTGGCGCAGAACGACATCAAGCGGGTGATCGCCTACTCGACCTGTTCGCAGCTCGGCTACATGTTCTTCGCCGTCGGCGTCGGGGCCTACGAGGCGGCGATGTTCCACCTCTTCACCCACGCCTTCTTCAAGGCTTTGCTGTTCCTGGGCGCCGGGTCGGTGATCCACGGCATGCACCACGAGCAGGACATGCGGCGCATGGGCGGGCTGTGGCGCTACCTGCCGATCACCTATGCGGTGATGATCATCGGCAACATCGCCATCACCGGCATCGGCATCCCCGAGGTGTTCGGTTTCGCCGGCTTCTATTCCAAGGACACGGTGATCGAGGCGGCCTATGCGGCGGGGCAGGGCAACGGCGTCGCCTACTTCGCCTTCATCATCGGCGTGATCGTCGCCGGCCTGACCGCCTTCTACTCTTGGCGCCTGGCCTTCATGACCTTCCACGGCACGGCCAAGTGGGGCGTGGACGCCCACGGCCATGTCGAGGCGCACCACCCCGACGACCACGCCACCACGGCACAGGCCGAGACCCACGACGAGCCGCTGCACGGCGACGAGCATGGCGATCACAAGCCGCACGAGAGCCCGCTTTCCATGATCGTGCCGCTGCTGGTGCTGTCGGTCGGCGCCATCTTCGCCGGCTATGTGTTCTTCGAATATTTCGTCGGCCACCACGAGGCCGAGTTCTGGCGCGGGGCCATCTTCAACGCGCCGTCCAACCACGTGCTTCACGAGGCGCACGAGGTCCCGACCTGGGTGAAGTGGTCGCCGTTGGTGGTCTCGGTGCTCGGGCTCGCCGGCGCCTTCTTCGTCTATGTGATGCGCGAGGGCATGGGCGCGCGGGTGGCGGCCCGGGGTGGCCCGCTGTGGACCTTCTTCTACAACAAGTGGTTCTTCGACGAGCTCTATGAGGCGACCTTCGTGCGCGGCGCGAGGTTCTTCGGCGACCTGTTCTGGAAGGGCGGCGACCAGAAGATCATCGACGGCCTCGGCCCCGACGGCGTCTCGGCGGTGTCGGCCATGGTCGGCCGTGGCGCGGGACGCGCGCAGAGCGGCTACCTCTACCACTACGCCTTCGTCATGCTGCTGGGCGTCGCGGGTCTGCTGACCTACGCCCTCTACGCCTGGTCGAGGTAGCGCCATGACCGGCCTTCTTTCCCTCATCACCTACTCGCCGCTGGTCGGCATCGCGGCCATCCTCATCCTGCGGATGTTCGCCAAGTCGGACGAGCGCGCCGCCGCCGCGTCGAAGTGGATCGCGCTGGCCACAACCCTGGCGACGCTGGCCCTGTCGGTGCTGCTGGTCGCGCAATTCAACCCGAACGAGGCGGGCTTCCAGTTCGTGGAAGACGCGCCGTGGTTCGCCGGCATGCACTACCGCATGGGCGTCGACGGCATCTCGGTGCTGTTCGTGCTGCTGACGGCCTTCCTGATGCCGCTGTGTATCGCCGCCTCGTGGCGGTCAATCGAGCACCGCATCACCGAGTACATGGTCTGCTTCCTGGCGCTCGAGGCGCTGGTGATCGGCGTCTTTTGCGCGCTGGACCTGGTGCTCTTCTATATCTTCTTCGAGTTCGGCCTGGTCCCGATGTTCCTGATCATCGGCATCTGGGGCGGCAAACGGAGGCTCTACGCGGCCTACAAGTTCTTCCTCTACACGCTGCTGGGTTCGGTCCTGATGCTGGCGGCGGTGCTGGCCATGATCGGCATCGCGGGGACGAGCTCGATCCCCGAGCTCATGACCTACAAGTTCGATCCGCTGATCCAGACCTGGCTGTGGCTGGCCTTCTTCGCCTCGTTCGCGGTGAAGATGCCGATGTGGCCAGTGCACACCTGGCTGCCCGACGCCCACGTCGAGGCGCCGACGGCGGGCTCCGTCATCCTGGCCGGCATCCTCTTGAAGATGGGCGGCTACGGCTTCATGCGCTTCAGCCTGCCGATGTTCCCGCAGGCTTCGGAGTTGTTCACGCCACTGGTCTTTGCCCTGTCGGTGATTGCCGTCGTCTACACCTCGCTGGTCGCCTTCCGGCAGACCGACATCAAAAAGCTGATCGCCTATTCGTCCGTCGCCCACATGGGCTTCGTCACCATGGGCATCTTCAGCGGCAACGTGCAGGGCGAGCAGGGCGCGCTGTTCCAGATGATCTCGCACGGGGTGATCTCGGGCGCGCTCTTCCTTTGCGTCGGCGTCGTCTATGACCGCATGCACACCCGCGAGATCGCCTACTACGGCGGGCTGGTCAGCCGCATGCCGTGGTACGCGGCGGTGTTCATGCTGTTCACCATGGGCAACGTCGGCCTGCCGGGCACCAGCGGCTTCGTCGGCGAGATACTGACCATGACCGGGACCTACCACGCCTCGACCTGGACGGCGGTCGTCGCCGCCACCGGCGTCATCCTGTCGGCGGTTTATGCGCTCAGCCTCTATCGCCGGGTGATCTTCGGCGAGATGACCAACCCGGCGCTGGCGACCATCGGCGATCTCGACATGCGCGAGGCGGCGATCTTCGTGCCGCTGATCGTCTCGACCCTGTGGCTGGGCGTGAACCCGGACGCCGTGTTCCACATCACCGGCGCTTCGGTTGACGCCCTGGCCGTCGCCTATCAAACCGCGACGGGGGGCTAAGCCATGTTCTCCGCTGACCTCTCCCTGACTATCCCCGAGCTGATCCTGGCGGGCTCGGCGCTCGTCCTGCTGGTCTGGGGCGCGTTCGCCGGCAAGGGCGGGGCGCTGTTCAACCTCGCCGCCGTGGCAGCGCTGGTCGCCGCCGCGGTCGCCGCCGCCTTCGGTCCGTTCGGCCAGGCCTTCGCCGGCGGCTTCGTCTCAGACAACCTCGCTGCCTTCGCCAAGGTATTCATCTATGCGGGCTCGGCCATCGCCATCCCGCTTGGCGACCGCTGGCTGGCGAGACGTGGGGAGGCGCGGTTCGAGTACGCCGTGCTGATCATCCTGACCGCGCTCGGCATGGGCATGATGGCCTCGGCCGGCGACCTGATCTCGCTCTATGTCGGCGTCGAGCTGCACTCGCTGGCCCTCTACGTGCTGGCCGCCTTCCGCCGCGATGATGCGCGCTCGTCCGAGGCAGGCCTCAAGTATTTCGTGCTCGGCGCGCTGTCGTCGGGGCTACTGCTCTACGGCGCCTCGCTGATCTACGGCTTTGCCGGATCGACGCGGTTCGACGTCATCTCTTCGGTCGTGCAGACCCAGGCCGACACCGGCGTGCTGTTCGGCCTCGTCTTCCTGATGTGCGGCCTGGCCTTCAAGGTCTCGGCCGCGCCGTTCCACATGTGGACGCCGGACGTTTATGAGGGCGCTCCCACCCCCGTCGTCGGCTTCTTCGCCGGCGCGCCGAAGCTGGCCGCCATGGTCCTCTTCGCCCGGGCGCTGGGCGACGGCTTCCTCGGCGCGGCCGAGCAGTGGCGCCAGATCCTCATCGTACTGGCGCTCGCCTCGGTGTTCGTCGGCGCCTTTGCCGGCTTGGTGCAGAAGAACCTCAAGCGGCTGTGGGCCTATTCCTCTATCGCCAACGTCGGCTACGCGCTGATCGGCCTCGCCGCCGGCACCCCCGAGGGCCTGCAGGCCATGCTGCTGTTCATGGTCCTCTACATGATCGACGTCACCGGCTTCTTCGCCTGCCTCGTCGCCCTGTCGCGGGCCGGGCGGCCGATGGAGACCATGGAGGACATGGCCGGCCTGATCCGCGAGAAGCCTGCGTTGGGCCTCGCCATGACCGTGTTCGCCTTCTCCGCGCTCGGCCTGCCGCCCCTGTCCGGCTTCTGGGCCAAGTTCTTCGTTTTCAAGGCCGCCATCAACGCCGACCTCGCCTGGGTCGCCGTCGCCGGCCTGGTCGGCTCGGTCGTGGCCGCCTTCTACTACCTGCGCCTCGTCAAGATGATCTGGTTCGACGACAGCGCCGGCGAGATCGACAAGCCGCCGGTCGAGGCCTGGGCCATCGCCGTGGTCATGGCGCTGTTCTCCTTCCCCGTGGCCATGATCGCCCTGACCTGGCTGGAGCCCCTGGCCCGGCGCGCCGCGACCATCTTCGGCTAGGTGCGCGGGATACCGCCCATCGAGGCGCTGGACGAGATCGACTCCACCAACGCCGAAGCGCGCCGCCGGGCCGAGGCGGGTGAGGCCGGTCCGCTATGGATCACCGCCGCCCGCCAGAGCGCCGGCAAGGGCCGCCGGGGCCGTAACTGGGAGACAGGGGAGGGCAACCTCGCCGCCACGCTCCTCTTCACCACGGACAAGCCGCCCGCCGCGGCCGCGCAGGTGTCCTTCGTCGCCGCGCTCGCCGTCGCCGAGCTCGCCGACCGCTTCGTCCCGGCCAGCCTCGTCAGCCTCAAGTGGCCCAACGACCCGCTGATCGGCGGCAAGAAGGCGAGCGGCATCCTCGTCGAATCCGGCGCTCACCCGCGCGGCCTGTGGGTCGCGGTCGGCATCGGGGTGAACCTGACGACAGCGCCGGTCGCCGCAGAGCGTCCCGCCACCACCTTCGCCGAGCACATGACCGCGCCGCCGCCCAAGCCGCTGGAGGCGCTCCCCATCCTCGCCGAGGCCTTCGAACGCTGGCGCTCGCTCTGGGACTCCGCCGGCTTTTCGGCTATCGCGGACGCCTGGACGGCGAAGGCGCATGGCTTGGGTCAGCCCTGCACCGCGCGGCTCGGTAATGAGACGCTCGAGGGCGTGGCCGAAGGGCTCAATCCGGACGGCTCGCTCAGGCTGCGGCTGGCGGACGGTAGCTTACGGCGCATCACCGCCGGTGACGTGTTCTTCGGGGACTAGGCAATGCTGCTGGCGATCGAACAGGGCAACACCAACACCCTTTTCGCCGTGCACGACGGCAAGGAGTGGACGGCCCAGTGGCGCTCGGCCACCCAGAGCACCCGCACCGCGGACGAGTATGCCGTCTGGCTGGCTCAGCTCCTGGCCATGCGCGATCTCAAGCTCGAGAACCTCACCGGCTGCATCATCTCGTCCGTAGTGCCGCAGTCGATCTTCAACCTGCGCAACCTCTCGCGCCGCTACCTGCACGTCGAGCCGCTGGTGATCGGTGAGAACGCCGACCTCGGCGTTGAAATCCGCATCGACAAGCCGTCGGAGGCCGGGGCCGACCGGCTGGTCAACGCCATTGGGGCCCACGTCAAATACTCCGGCCCGCTGATCGTCGTCGACTCCGGCACCGCCACCACCTTCGACGTCATCGGCGCCGACGGCGGCTTCGAGGGCGGGGTGATCGCGCCGGGGATCAACCTGTCCATGCAGGCGCTGCACGAGGCCGCCGCCAAGCTGCCCCGCATCGCCATCCAGCGGCCCGAACGCAACCGCGTGGTCGGCACCGACACCGTCAGCGCCATGCAGTCGGGCGTCTTCTGGGGTTACATCGCCCTCATCGAAGGCCTGATCGAGCGCATCAAGGCCGAGCGAGGCGAGCACCTGACCGTCGTGGCCACAGGCGGGGTGGCTTCGCTGTTCGAAGGCGCGACCACGGCCATCGACCATTTCGACCCCGATCTGACCATCCGGGGCCTCCTCGAAATCCATCGCCGCAATCCCCATCTGGGCAAGCGATGACACCCCAACAGAACGACGAACTCGTCTTCCTGCCGCTCGGCGGGTCGAACGAGATTGGCATGAACTTCAACCTCTACGGCTACGGCCCGGCGCACGATCGCAAGTGGATCGTAGTCGACCTTGGCATCACCTTTGGCGACCAGACAACGCCGGGAGTCGAGGTCATCCTGCCCGACCCCGAGTTCATCGAGGAGCACGCCAAGGACATCCTCGGCATCGTCCTGACCCACGCCCACGAGGACCATATCGGCGCCGTCGCCTGGCTGTGGCCGCGGCTCAAGGCGCCCGTCTATGCGACGCCCTTCACCGCCTTCCTGCTGCGCGAGAAGCTGCGCGACAAGGGCCTGCTGGAAGAGGTGAAGATCACCGAAGTGGCGCTGGGCGGCAAGATCACGCTCGGCCCGTTCGAGCTCGACCTGATCACCCTGACCCACTCGATCCCCGAGCCCAATGGCTTGGCGATCCGCACGCCGCTGGGGACCATCCTTCACACCGGCGACTGGAAGATCGACCCCGACCCGCTGCTCGGCGGCGTCACCGACGAGGACGCCATCCGCCGGCTGGGCGACGAGGGCGTTCTGGCGATGGTGTGCGATAGCACCAACGTCTTCGTGGACGGCTCGGCGGGGTCGGAAGCCGACGTGCGCGAGGCCCTGATCAAGCTGATCAGTGGCCTGAAGGGCAAGGTCGCCGTTGGCTGCTTTGCCTCCAACGTCGCCCGCATGGACTCGGTTATCCGCGCCGCCGAGGCGGCCGGTCGCCGCGTCTGCCTGGTCGGCCGCTCAATGCATCGCATGAGCGCGGCGGCCAAGTCCGTCGGACTGATGAAGGACGTGAAGGACTTCGTCAGCGAAAACGACGCCGGCTACTTCCCGGGCGAGAAGATCCTCTACCTGTGCACCGGCAGTCAGGGCGAGGCGCGGGCCGCGCTGTCGCGCATCTCCGAAGGCACCCACCCGCACATCACGCTGGGGCAGGGCGACCACTGCATCTTCTCGTCGCGGGTAATCCCGGGCAACGAAATCCCCATCCGCAACCTGCAGAACAAGCTCGCCGACCGGGGCGTGCGCCTCTACACCGAGCGCGACCATCCCGGCATCCACGTCTCCGGCCACCCGTGCCGCGACGAACTGGCCCAGATGTACCAGTGGGCCCGGCCGCAGATCGCCGTGCCGACCCATGGCGAGCGCCGCCACCTGCTCGAACACTGCGCCTTCGCCAAGGACCTGCAGGTGCCGCAGTCGCTGGCCCCCCGCAACGGCGACATGGTCCGCCTCGCGCCCGGTAGAGCCGAGATCATCGACGAGGTGCCGTCCGGCCGCCTCTACGTCGACGCCGGCGTGGTCACACCCGAGAACGGCGAGGCCCTGCGCGAGCGCCGCCACGCCTCCTTCAACGGCATGCTGCAGATCGCTATCGCGCTGGACGGCAGGGGCCGCATCGCGTCGGGCCCGCAGGTCCGCGCCATTGGCCTGCCGGGCGACGCCGAATACCCGCTGGAAGACGCCCTCGACGACCTCTGCGACGAGGCCGAACAGGCGCTCAAGAAGATCCCGGCCGAGGAACGCAGCCTCGACGAGCGCGTCGAGAACGCCCTGTCGCGGGCTGTGAAGAAGGCCGCCTATCGGATATGGGAACGCCGTCCCGTCGTGGAGACGACGGTGCTCAGAATTTAGGGGACCCGCATGATCGGCAAACTCAACCACGTCGGCGTCGTCACGCCGTCCATCGAGGCCGCAGTGAAGATGTACACCGAGCTGCTCGGCGCCACCTCGGTCACCGACAAATGGGCGATGCCCGAGCAGGGGGTTTGGGTCTGCTTCGTCAACCTGCCCAACAGCCAGATCGAACTGATCGAGCCCTATGGCGAGAAGTCGCCGATCACGGCTTTCCTGGAAAAGAACCCCAAGGGCGGCCAGCACCACGTCTGTTTCGAGGTCGAGGACATTTACGCCGCCCGCGACGAGATGAAGGCGAAGGGCGCCACCGTGCTCGGCGAGCCGCGCATCGGCGCCCACGGCACCCCGATCATCTTCGTCCACCCCAAGGACATGGGCGGCGTGTTGGTCGAACTGATGGAAACGCCCAAGGAGGCGCACCACTAACAACGGGGGAATAGTCGCATGAGCGTTCAGGTCATCGTTGTTGCGTTGTGCTTTGCGTTCATGGGACTGGCCGCCTTCGCCCGGCCGCGCACCCTCGTCGCGCCGTTCGGCCTGACCGCCGACAGCGCCGACAGCCGTAACGAAATCCAGGCGGTCTATGGCGGGTTTGGGCTGGCCCTCGCCGCAATCCTGCTCGCAACGCTGTGGTATCCACAGTTTCGAGCTGGCGTCATCGTCGCCGTGGCCGCCGCGCTGGCGGGAATGGCCGGCGGGCGGGTGATCGGCGCGTTGCGCGAGCGTCCGGGCCGCTTGCCCGTGGTATTCTTCTTCGTCGAGGCGGTCGGCGCGGCCTTCCTCCTTACGGCTCTCTAGGAACAGCCAATGGGTATCGGCACCTCCGTCGCGGTTTTCCTGACCATCTGGTGGACGGTGCTGTTCGCGGTGCTGCCGCTGGGCAACCGCACTCACGCGGAGATGGGCATCCCCGTCCCCGGCGGCGGCGATCCGGGCTCGCCGGTGAACCCCAACCTGAAACGCAAGTTCCTGACCACGACCTGGGTGGCGGTCGTCGTCTTTGCGGTGATCTGGACCTGCATCCGCTTTGGCCTGATCCCGCTGCCGCCGCTGCCGTCCGGCTACTAAGCGGCCTTTCATCGTCAAGCTCGGCGGGCTATCTCCAAGCGCCTGTCCACGTCGGAGCCCCCATGCGCCTGTCGCGCTTTTTTTTGCCGGTCCTGAAGGAAGCCCCGGCCGACGCCCAGATCGTCTCCCACCAGCTGATGCTGCGCGCCGGCATGATCCGCCAGGAAGCGGCCGGCATCTACGCCTGGCTGCCGCTGGGCTTCAAAGTGCTCAAGAAGATCGAGCAGATCGTCCGCGAGGAGATGAACCGCGCCGGCGCCGTTGAACTCCTGATGCCGACCCTCCAGCTGGCCGACCTGTGGCGCGAGAGCGGCCGCTATGACGCCTACGGTCCCGAGATGCTGCGCATCACCGACCGGCACGAGCGCGAGCTCCTCTACGGCCCGACTAACGAGGAGATGATTACCGACATCTTCCGCGCCTATGTGAAGAGCTACAAGGACCTGCCGCTGAACCTCTATCACCAGCAGTGGAAGTTCCGCGACGAGCGGCGGCCGAGGTTCGGCGTGATGCGCGGCCGCGAGTTCTTGATGAAGGATGCCTACTCGTTCGACCTCGATGCGGCGGCGGCGCGCAAATCCTACAACCGCATGTTCGTTGCTTACATGCGGACCTTCAATCGGCTCGGGTTGCGGGCTATCCCGATGCGTGCGGATACGGGTCCTATTGGTGGCGACCTAAGTCACGAATTCATCGTGCTGGCGTCGACTGGGGAGAGCGAAGTGTTCTTCCACGAAAGCTGGCTGCATTCGCACGGCTACAACGACAGCGGCTTCGACTACGACGACGATCAAACAGTCGCGTCGTGGGTCGAATTTCTCACTACCGAGTACGCAGCCACTTCAGAGATGCGAGACCCCTTCCGCGAAGGAACGGTGGGCCCATTCCTTCGCAGCGGACGAGGGATCGAGGTCGGCCACATCTTCTACTTCGGCACGAAATATTCCGTGCCCATGAACGCCAAGGTCACCGGGCCCGACGGCAAGGACACGCCGGTCCACATGGGCTCCTACGGCGTAGGCGTCTCACGCCTGCTCGGGGCCATCATTGAGGCCAAGCACGACGACGACGGCATCATCTGGCCCGACAGCGTGGCGCCGTTCGGAGCGGGCGTGATCTCCCTGCGCGCCGGCGACGCGGCGGTCGATGCCGCCTGCCGCACGGCTTACGAGGCGCTGACCAGGGCCGGCAAGGACCCGCTCTACGACGATACAGATGACCGGCCGGGCGCCAAGTTTGCCACCGCCGACCTCATCGGCCTGCCCTGGCAGCTGATCGTCGGGCCCAAGAGTCTTGCCGAGGGCAACGTCGAGCTGAAACGCCGCGCCACCGGCGAGCGCGAGAGCCTGTCGCTGGAATCCGCCATCGCGAGGATCACCGCTTGACCGCCCAGAACGGCACGGTCGCGGCCCCGTTCAGCAGCTGGGAGCGCTCGGTCGCGGCCCGCTATCTGCGCGCCAAGCGCAAGAACGGCGGCGTGGCGCTGATCTCGGTCATCTCCTTCATCGGCATCATGCTGGCGGTGGCGGTGCTGATCATCGTCATGAGCGTGATGAACGGCTTTCGCACCGAGCTTCTCGGCCGCATCCTCGGCTTCAACGGGCACGCCTATGTCACCGGCCAGGTGCTCTACAGCCCCGAGCGTGAGAAGGCCGTCATGCGCCTGCGCGCCGCGCCCGGCGTCACCCAGGCCATCCCCATGGTCGAGGTCCAGGCCATGGCCATCGGCCAGGGCCAGATCGCCGGCGCCATCGTCCGGGGCATCACGCCGGCCGACCTCAAGAGCATCAAGATCATCTCCGGCAACATCCGCGGCGGCTCGCTGAGCACCTTCGGCCAAGGCGAGTTCGGCGGCGAGGAGCTGGTGGTCGGCGAGCGGCTGGCGACCTCGCTGGGCGTCGGACCCGGCGACGTCATCACCTTGATTTCGCCCACCGGCGAGGCCACCGCCTTCGGCTCCACCCCGCGCGAGAAGGAGTATGTGGTCGGCACCGTCTTCTCGGTCGGCATGAGCGAGTACGACCAGGCCTTCGTCTATATGCCGCTCGACCAGGCGCAGCTGTTCTTCGGTCGCGACGCCGCCGTCGACGTCATCGAGGTCAAGCTGACTGACCCCGACCACGCCAAGGACATGAAAGACGCGCTCGCCGCCGCCGCCGGGCCGGGGTCCATCGTCAGCGACTGGACCGAGAAAAACCAGAGCTTCTTCGACGCCCTGCAGATCGAGCGCAACGTCATGCGCCTGATCCTGATGATGATCGTCGCCATCGCCGCCATGAACATCATCTCGGGGCTGGTCATGCTGGTGAAGAACAAGGGCCGCGACATTGCCATCCTGCGCACCATGGGGGCGGGGCAGGGCGCCATCCTGCGGATATTCTTCATGGCCGGGGCGTCGGTGGGTGTGCTGGGCACGCTGGTCGGCCTCGCGATCGGGGCGCTGTTCTGCATCTACATCGCCCAGATCCAGCAGGTGCTGGAGTGGATCACCGGCTCCAGCCTGTTCAGCGCCGACGTCTATTTCCTCTCCCACATCCCGGCCAAGATCGACTGGGGCGAGGTGGCGCTGGTCACCGGCTGGGGTCTGGCGATGAGCTTCCTGGCCACCATACCGCCGGCCTGGCGGGCATCGCGGATCGATCCGGTCGAGGCGCTGCGCTATGAGTGAGGCGGTCCTTTCCCTGCGCGGCGTCGAGCGCACCTACGTCACCGAGGCCGGCGCCCTGCAGGTGCTCAAGGGCGTCGACCTCGACGTCTTTCCCGGCGAGATCGTGGGGCTGATCGGGCCGTCGGGGTCGGGCAAGTCGAGCCTGCTCCACGCCGCCGGCCTGCTTGAGCGGCCCAATGCCGGCGACATCCACCTCAGTGGCCAGGACTGCTCCAAGCTGTCGGAGCGCCAGCGCACCCGCGCCCGGCTGACGCAGATCGGCTTTGTCTACCAGTTCCACCACCTGCTGCCCGAGTTCAGCGCGCTGGAGAACGTCGGCCTGCCCGCCCGCATCGCCGGCAGGTCGCCGCGGGAGGCCAACGAGCGGGCCTCAGAACTGCTCACCCAACTGGGCCTTGCCGGCCGTATCGCGCACCAGCCCGCTCAGCTTTCCGGCGGTGAGCAGCAGCGTGTCGCCATCGCCCGGGCGCTCGCCAACCGCCCGCGCCTGCTGCTGGCCGACGAGCCCACCGGCAACCTGGACCCCGAAACCGCCGGCGCCGTGTTCGAGGCCCTCTACGAGCTGGTTCGCGGCCAAGGCGTCGCCGCCCTCATCGCCACCCACAACATGGAGCTGGCTCGCTACATGGACCGGGTATTTGCCCTGCGCGACGGCCACCTGGAACAGCGGACCATGACCCCCGCCTAAAGCGGCCTGATCAAAAGAGAAGGCGACGCGACGCCTCCTTTTGGACAAAGATGAGCTTTCCAGTCGCCCTGACGCGTCGCCGCCCAGCCACGCGCCGTCTTTTCAGTTATCGGCCGAGAGTGTCCCCATGGCCCGCACCTTCGACATCACCGGCAAGTCCGGCATCACCTACCGCTATACCGCCCTGGAAGGTCAGCCGATTTGGCCGAGCGGCGGCAACTACCTCTATGTGAAGCTCGGCAAGGGCGCGCCCAAGGTGGTCTTTGCGGGGGAGACCGAGAGCCTGTTCCGCGGCTATGCGGCCCGCTGGGACGAAGCCCGCACCCAGCACGGCGCCACCGACACCTTCCTGCGCCTCAACATCGCCGGCGCCGTGCGGCGCGCCGAACGCGACGACATCGCCGCCCAGCACCGCCCGCCCATGAACACCGGCCTGCCGGACGAAGAGCCGGAGACCCGGGCGGCGGAGGAGGGGCAGGGGGATAGCCCCGCGCCATAACGCAACCCGCACGACCGGCGAGGCGCGCAGCTTCATCGTGAAGAACCTTCGCATGGCGACGATCACGCCCATCATCGAAGCAAACATCGCACGTGAGCTTGGCTGATGACCGCTGAGGCCACCCGCTACACGAGCCTGTCGTGGAACTTCGCCGCCCATGGATCGTGAACCACGGGAAGGGAGAGTACGTCTCGCGCAAGGATGGGCGCGTCACACAAACACCGTGAGGGCTTCTACTCCATCTTCAAGCGCGGCATGCGCGGCGTCTATCAACACTGCGCGGGTCGCCACCTGCACCGGTACGTCGCAGAGTTCGACTTCGCTACAGCAACCGCGCAGATGTGGGCGTGACGGACGCCGCTCGTGCCGCCAAAGCGGTGTCGGGAGCCGTCGGAAAGCGCCTGACCTATCGACCGCCTCACGGCCACCGGTCCCTCAGCCTCCAGCCCTCGAACGCGTGGTAAGCGGCACCGGTCTAGGTGGCGGCCGAAGCTTTAGGCGGTCGCCCACGTTTTGACCCGGTCGATGCCTTGGCCTTAGGTTGCGGCGGTGTGGCGAGCATCCGTCGGATGACCTCGTCACGTCGCTGCGCGATTTCCTCATCGCTCGGTGGTTTGTCGCAATCTCGTTCCATGGAACCAGCATAACATGGCGGCCCCTAACGCCGAACGTCGCAACCCACGTACAAAGAAGAAGCCGCTTATCGAGCCCGCAGGACTCGACATCGGCGCTGAATTCCGAGTGATGACGGACGCGATGCGGGGAGGCTACGCCTTAGCCAACGATCTCAGCGACTCAGAAGTGGTGATGATGGCAGCGAGCCTCATCGAGCAGTTTATGGAGTTCGCCTTGCTCATGCGCTTTAGAAGGAAGTCGGTAAGCCGAAAGCTCGTTGCCGATGTCTTCGATGGGAACGGCCTCCTTTCGACGTTCTCCTCTCGGATAAGCGTATGTGCCGCCCTAGGCATCCTAGACGAGCAGATGCACCACGACTTGCGCATCATCAAAAGCGTCAGGAACGCGTTTGCTCACTCACCTGCGCAATTGCATTTGGTGGACTTTGACGCTTGCCTGTCCCTTCGCTTGCCCGACGACGAAGACGACCGTCCTTCCACCAGGGACCGTCGTCAACGCTATGTTGCGTCATGCCAGAACGTCGTCTTCCGCCTGTCTGTGTACACCACTGCAGCCTTGGCAGAAGCTGCAGTACTGGAGTCGCATGCCGCCGAGATCGTGGCTATCGCAGAGCAGCGCCTTACGGAGATGTTTGCTGAAGGCGCTGCAAAATCCTGAGCGCCACTTCCGCCTCGTCGTCAGCTTCACGACCGAATGCGAGCAGCTCTACGATAACGCGGCTTGACGACAGGAACAAAAGGGGAATATAGAACGTATCAGGAACTTCGCATGGGAGGCTGATATGGCTCGTTTGGCTCGTGAGACACTGGCGCTTGCATCTGTCGGTGGGTTCGTCTGGATGATGTGTTCGGTGGCGTTTCTGGTGGCCTGAGTCGTTGGCCGCCTAGCGGGAGGGTTCAATGACGGACGCGGCGGGAGCGGGTTTTGTCCACCTGCGGGTCCGCTCGGCCTATTCGCTGCTGGAAGGGGCCATCAAGGCCGACGCGATCGGCACGTTGGCGGCGTCCGAGCACATGCCCGCCGTCGCCATCGCCGACCGGGCCAACCTGTTCGGAGCGCTGGAGTTCTCCGTCGCCACCAAGGACGCCGGCGTCCAGCCCATCGTCGGCTGCGCCATTCCAGTCAAAGGCATAGGCGAGGGGCCGCCGGAGCGCTGGGCGCGGGTTCCGACTGTCGTGCTGCTGGCCCAGAACGAGGCCGGTTACCGTAACCTGAGCGAGCTGTCGTCAGCCGCCTATCTCGACATCGACGCGGCGGATGAACCGCACGTCACCTGGGACAATGTGGTCGCTCACTCGGCCGGGCTGATCCTGCTGTCCGGCGGCGTCGACGGCCCCATCGACCCGCTGTTCGCCGCCGGCAAGGCCGCCGAGGGCGAGGCGGCGCTGGCCAAGATGCAGGGCGTGTTCGGCGACCGCTTCTATGTCGAACTGCAACGCCACGGCCTGCCGCAGCAGGCCCACGCCGAGGCCGGGCTGGTGACCTGGGCCTACGAGAATGACGCGCCGCTGGTCGCTACCAACGATGTCTATTACGGCAAGCCCGACCTCTACGCCGCCCACGATGCGCTGATGTGCATCGCCGACGGCGCCTTCGTCGGGCAGGACGATCGCCGCCGGGTCACCGACCAGCACTTCTTCAAGTCCGCCGCCGAGATGCGGACCCTGTTCGCCGACCTGCCGGAGGCCTGCGACAACACCCTCGATATCGCCCGCCGTTGCGCTTTCATGGTCAAGAAACGTGACCCGATCCTGCCCCGCTTCCCCACCGTCGGCGGGCGTACGGAGGAAGAGGAACTGGCCCATCAGGCGCGCGAGGGGCTCAAGGGCCGCCTTGCCGGCCTGACGCTGGCCGCGCCCGAACAGGATTACTGGGACCGGCTCGACCGCGAGGTCGGGGTGATCACCAACATGGGCTTCTCCGGCTACTTTCTGATCGTGTCGGACTTCATCAAGTGGGCGAAGTCGCGCGGCATCCCCGTGGGGCCGGGGCGGGGGTCCGGCGCCGGCTCGCTGGTGGCCTGGGCGCTGACCATCACCGATCTGGACCCGCTGCGGTTCGGGCTGCTGTTCGAGCGTTTCCTGAACCCCGAGCGGGTATCGATGCCCGACTTCGACATCGACTTCTGCCAGGATCGGCGCGAGGAGGTGATCACCTACGTCCAGGAAAAATACGGCCGCGACCGGGTGGCCCAGATCATCACCTTCGGCACCCTGCAGGCCCGGGCCGTGCTGCGCGACGTCGGCCGGGTCATGCAGCTGCCGCTGGGCCTCGTCGACCGCCTCGCCAAGATGGTGCCGAACAACCCGGCCGCGCCCGTCACCCTCGCCCAGGCCATCGAGATCGAGCCGCGCCTGCGGCAGGCCAAGAAGGACGACGAGTCTGTCGCCGCCCTGCTTGAAGTCGCGCTGCGGCTGGAAGGGCTCTATCGCAACGCCTCCACCCACGCCGCCGGGGTGGTGATCAGCGACCGGCCGCTGACTGAGCTGGTGCCGCTCTACCGCGATCCGCGCTCGGACCTGCCGGCCACCCAGTTCAACATGAAGTGGGTCGAAAGCGCCGGGCTCGTGAAGTTCGACTTCCTCGGCTTGAAGACGCTCACCGTCCTCGACCGGGCGGTCAAGCATATGGCCAAGCGCGGCGCGGCGGTGGAGCTCGACAAGCTGCCGTTCGACGACGCGCCCAGCTATGAGCTGATGTCCTCGGGTCAGACGGTCGGGGTGTTCCAGCTGGAAAGCCAGGGCATGCGCGACACCCTGCGCAAGATGCGGCCCTCGACGCTGGAGGAGGTCACCGCCCTGATCTCCCTCTACCGGCCGGGCCCGATGGACAACATCGACGCCTTTGTCGACACCAAGTTCGAGCGCCGGCCGATGGACGTTCTGCACCCCTCGCTGGAGCCGGTGCTGAAGGAAACCTACGGCGTCATCGTCTACCAGGAACAGGTGATGCAGATCGCCCAGATCCTGGCCGGCTACAGCCTCGGCGAGGCCGACCTGCTGCGCCGGGCGATGGGCAAGAAGAAGAAGGAGGAGATGGACCAGCAGAAGGCGCGGTTCATCGCCGGGGCGACCGAAAAGGGTGTCGCCGCTGCTCAAGCCGACGCCATCTTCGAGCTGGTCGCAAAGTTCGCCGGCTACGGCTTCAACAAGAGCCACGCCGCCGCCTACGCCCTGATCGCCTATCAAACCGCCTGGCTGAAGGCCAACGCCCCGGTCGAGTTCCTGGCCGCCTCGATGAGTCTGGATGTCTCCAACACCGACAAGCTGGCGGTCTTCTACCAGGACGCCAAGCGGTTCGGGGTGAAGGTGCGGCCGCCCGACGTGAACCGCTCGGGCGCGGACTTCGAGGTCGAGGACGGCGAGGTGCTCTATGCGCTGGGCGCCATCCGCAACGTCGGCCTGTCGGCGATGCAGCACCTCGTCGAGGTGCGCGAGCGGGGCGGCCCGTTCCGCGACCTCTTCGATCTCGTCGAGCGGGTGGACCCGAGGCAGGTCAACAAGCGGGCGTTGGAGAACCTGGCGCGCGCGGGAGCCTTCGACAGCATCGAGAAGAACCGCGCCATGATCCTGGAAGCGGCCGACAAGCTGATCGGCCACAGCCAGTCTATCGCCGCCGAACGCGCCTCCTCGCAGGTGAGCCTGTTCGGCGGCGACCAGGACGCCTCGCGGCCGCGCCTGCCGCGCACCGAGCCCTGGGCTCAGACCCAGCTGCTCGACGAAGAACTGGCGGCGGTCGGTTTCTACCTGACCGGTCACCCGCTCGAAGACATGATCGAGATGCTGCGCCGCCGCCGCACCACCCTGCTGGTCGATGCGCTGGCGGAAGCCAACGCCGGCAAGGAAGGCTTCCGCATGGCCGGCGTCGTTCGCCGCCGTCAGGAACGCGCCCAAGCCAGCGGCGATCGTTTCGCCTTCGTCTCGCTCTCCGACCCGACCGGCGAGTACGAGGTGATGTTCCCGCCCGAGGCGCTGCGCAAATGCCGCGATGTGCTCGAGCCGGGCACGGCCGTGGTCATCAAGGTCCGCGCCAAGGCCAGGGACGGCGAGGTCCGCTTCTTCGGCGACGACGCCGAGCCGGTCGATAGGATGATCGAGTCCGTGGCGGCATCCTTGCGCGTCCATGTCTCCCGCTCGGCCGAGATCGACGCCCTCAAGGCGCGGCTGGAGAAGGCCTCGTCGCAGCGGGGCGGGGAGGTGATCCTGGTTGCCGCGCTGGGCGCCGGCCGCGAGGTAGAGGTCAAGCTGCCGGGCGCCTACACCCTCGACGCTTCCCTGCGCGGGGCGCTAAAGACCGCCCCCGGGGTGGCCTATCTGGAGGATGTCTGATGGCCGAGGCCCAGAGCTACACCGGCGGCTGCCACTGCGGCGCGGTCCGCTTCACCTGCACCACGGACATTTCGACGGTGATCGAGTGCAACTGTTCGCACTGTTCGATGAAGGGCCTGCTGCTGGCCTTCTCGCCGCGTGACCGGTTCACGCTGGAGAAGGGACAGGAGAGCCTGACCGAATACCGCTTCAACAAGCGCGTCATCGCCCACCAGTTCTGCAAGGTCTGCGGCGTCGAGCCCTTCTCCTTCGGCACGGATCCCAACGGTGTCAACACCGCCGCCCTCAACGTCCGCTGCTTCGACGGCGTCGACATCACCAGCCTCAACCGTATGGCCTACGACGGGGCCAAGGCTTAGCCCTTCCACTTGCTATTTCAGCGCTTTCCCCCTAGGTAGCGCGCCATCTCACACGCAGGCGTTCGGCTGGCGCGGGTCAATCCCCGCTTCTCGCCGTTCCGGTCCCTCACCTGAGGGAATTGCCTGCGGAGGAATGAACCGGAAGAAGGAACAAGGTTCTCATGGCACTGCCCGAATTCTCCATGCGCCAGCTGTTGGAAGCCGGCGCCCACTTCGGCCACCAGACGCACCGCTGGAACCCGAAGATGGAACGCTACATCTTCGGCTCGCGCTCCAACATTCACATCATCGACCTTTCACAGTCGATGCCGCTGCTGCACCAGGCCCTGGTCAAGGTGCGCGAAGTGGCCGCTTCGGGCGGCCGCGTGTTGTTTGTCGGCACCAAGCGCCAGGCCTCGGACCCGGTGGCCACGGCCGCCAAGCGCTGCGCCCAGTATTACGTCAACCACCGCTGGCTCGGCGGCACGCTGACCAACTGGCGCACCATCTCCGGCTCCATCGCGCGCCTGCGCGAGCTGGAAGGCGTGCTGGACGGTGGCGAGAGCGGCCGCACCAAGAAGGAAATGCTGCAGCTGACCCGCGAGCGCGAGAAGCTCGAGCTCTCGCTGGGCGGCATCAAGGACATGGGCTCGATCCCCGACCTGATGTTTGTGATCGACACGAACAAGGAAGCGATCGCCATCCTCGAGGCGCGCAAGCTGAACATTCCAGTCGTCGCCATCCTCGACACCAACTGCGACCCGGACGGCATCACCTACCCGATCCCCGGCAACGACGACGCCGCCCGCGCCCTGCAGCTCTACTGCGACCTGATCGCCGACTCGGTGCTGGACGGCCTGGCCGCCGGTCAATCGGCCGCCGGCATCGACCTCGGCGCCTCGGAAGCCCCGCCGGTCGAGCCGGCTTTGGCTGATGAGCCTGTCGCCGCGCCTGCCCCGAAGGCCAGGAAGGCGCCCGCCGCCAAGGCCGCCGAGCCGGAAGTTGCGCCTGAAGCCATCGCCGAACCGGAGGCCGCTCCTGAAGCGGCTCCCGAGGCTGAAGCTGCTCCGGCGCCCAAGGCCAAGAAGGCCAAGGCCGAGCCCGTCGCCGAGGCCGCTCCCGAAGCTCCGGAAGCGGCTCCCGAAGAGGCCCAGGAACGCACCGCCGAGGCTGTCGAGGCTGTGACCGAAGAACCCGCCGCGAGCTAAGGCCCAAGTTCGGGCCCTCGCCGAGAAAAGCGTTATGCGGCCGGCCCTTGCGCCCGGTCGCTCACCTGTTTTGAACCTGGAGGTATGACCATGGCCGAGATCACGGCTGCGCTGGTCAAGGAACTGCGCGAAAAGTCTGGCGTCGGCATGATGGACTGCAAGAGGGCGCTGCAGGAGAACGACGGCGACATGCAGGCGGCCATCGACTGGCTGCGCGCCAAGGGCCTGTCCAAGGCCGCCAAGAAGGCTGACCGGGCCGCCGCCGAGGGCCTGGTGGCCATCGCCGTGCGCGCCGAAGCCGGCGGCATGACCGCGTCGGCCGTCGAGCTCAACGCCGAGACCGACTTCGTCGCCCGCAACGAGTTGTTCCAGAACGCCGCCCGCGCCGCCGCCCACGCCGCGCTGGACGTGCAGCCGGACGTCGCCGCCATCAACGAGGCCAAGACGCCCGACGGCGAGAAGATCGGCGACATGATTACCAACCTGATCGCCACCATCGGCGAGAACATGGTGCTGCGCCGCTCGGCCCGCTTCCAGGTCAGCAAGGGCGCCATCGGCGCCTACGTCCACAACGCCGTCGCCCCGCAGCTCGGCAAGATCGGCGTGCTGGTCGCCATCGAAGGCGAGGGCAACCAGGCCCAGATCGCCGAGCTCGGCCGCAAGATCGCCATGCACGTCGCCGCCACCGCGCCGCTGTCGATCTCGCCCGATGACCTCGATCAGGAAGCGGTCGAGCGCGAACGCGCCGTGCTGACCGAAAAGGCCCGCGAGGAAGGTCGGCCTGACAACATGATCGCCAAGATCGTCGACGGCCAGATCGCCAAGTTCCAGCGCGAAGTGGTGCTGCTGCGCCAGTCTTTCGTGATGAACCCGGATCAGTCGATCGAGCAGCTGCTGGCGGACGCCGGCAAGGACCTCGGCCCGCTGACCATCACCGGCTTCGTGCGCCTGGCGCTGGGCGAAGGCGTCGAGAAAAAGACCGACGACTTCGCCGCCGAAGTGGCGTCGATGACGGGCGGTCAGTAGCACTCTCCCTTCCCCCTGGATGGGGGAAGGGTCGGGGATTGGGGGTGGAAGACTCCCGGAATGAGGCGCGGCCGGCGTGAAATCGTCTGACGGCGCCACCCCCATCCCAACCCTTCCCCCATCCAGGGGGAAGGGCTTTTTTGTGCGCGCTCATCGGCTATGTTGCGCCCGCTCGACTCGTGAGGACCTCGCATGGCAGCCCGAAAACCTCGCTACAAGAAGATCCTGCTGAAGGTGTCGGGCGAGGTGCTGATGGGCGACACGCCTTTCGGGATCGACATGAAGACCGTCGGAAATGTCGCGAAAGACATTAAGGAAATCGTCGATACCGGCGTCGAGCTGTGCCTCGTCATCGGCGGCGGCAACATCTTCCGCGGGCTGGCGGGCGCGGCCAAGGGCATGGAGCGGGCCAGCGCCGACTACATGGGCATGCTGGCCACCGTCATGAACGCGCTCGCCATGCAGGACGCGCTGGAGCGGATCGGCGTGCAGACGCGCGTGCAGTCGGCGATCCCGATGGCGACGGTCTGCGAGCCCTATATCCGCCGCCGGGCCCAGCGCCATCTCGACAAAGGCCGGGTGGTGATCTTCGCCGCCGGCACCGGCAACCCGTTCTTCACGACCGACACCGCCGCGGCGCTGCGGGCCGCCGAGATGGGCTGCGACGCGCTGTTCAAGGGCACCAGCGTCGACGGCGTCTATACGGCCGACCCCAAGAAGGACAAGTCGGCCAAGCGCTACGACACCCTTAGCTACCACGAGGTGCTGACCCGCGACCTCAAGGTCATGGACGCCTCGGCCATCAGCCTGATGCGCGAGAACAACATTCCCATCGTGGTGTTCTCGATCCGCGGACGTGGCAACCTGCTCAACGTGCTGACCGGCGACGGGGTGCACACCACCATTACCGAGCAATAGGAGACATCCGGATGGCGACCGCCGAAAAGCCGGTCCTTTCGAACTATGGCCAGCGCATGGACAAGGCCGTCCAGGCCCTGAAGGAGGAGTTCGCCTCGCTGCGCACGGGGCGCGCCTCGGCCAACCTGCTCGATCAGGTCCACGTCGACGCCTACGGCTCGCAGATGCCGCTGAACCAGGTGGGCTCGGTGAGCGTGCCCGAGCCGCGCTCGATCAGCGTCAGCGTCTGGGACAAGGGGCTGGTGGTCTCGGTCGAGAAGGCCATCCGCAACGCCGGGCTCGGCCTCAACCCCGTCGTCGAAGGCCAGAACCTGCGCATCCCGATCCCGCCGCTGACCGAGGAACGCCGCAAGGACCTCGCCAAGGTCGCCGGCAAGTACGCCGAGCAGCAGAAGGTCGCCGTCCGCAACGTCCGCCGCGATGCCATGGACGACCTCAAGAAGGCCGAGAAGGACGGGGTCATCACCCAGGACGAGCACAAGCGGATGGAAACCGAGGTCCAGAAGCTGACCGACGAGGCCGTCAAGCGGGTGGACGAGACCTTGAAAACCAAGGAACAAGAGATCATGCAGGTCTGAGCGGCCGTCCGCAGAAGACCGGCGCAGGGAACGCGTACCGATGCCCTCCAACAACGGCTTGCAGCAGCGGGCGGCAGGCTCCCAGGAGGGGGCGGTGCCCTTGCATGTGGCCATCATCATGGACGGCAACGGCCGCTGGGCGAAACGGCGCGGGCTGCCGCGCACGCTCGGCCACCGCGAAGGCGTCAAGGCGCTGAAGCGCACCGTGGAAGGCGCGGCGGACTGCGGCGTCAGCGTGCTGACGGTGTTCGGCTTTTCGACCGAGAACTGGCGGCGGCCGGTAGCCGAAGTCTCCGAGCTGATGAACCTGCTCAAGTCCTATGTCGAAAGCGACCTGGAGCGGCTGGCGCGCGAGGGGGTACGGGTGCGGGTGTTGGGGCGCCGTATCGGCCTGCGCCCCGACATCCTCGAGGTGATCGAGCGCGCCGAGGCCCGCACCGATCACAACGACCGCTTCGAACTGCAGGTGGCCTTCAACTACGGCGGCCGGGCCGACATCGTCGACGCCGCCCGCCGCTTCGCCGAGGCGGTGGAGCAGGGCAGGGCGAGCGCCGCCGACCTCGACGAGGTGGTCTTCGCCCGCGAGCTCTCCACCGCCGCCGCGCCGCCGCCCGATCTGATCGTGCGGACCAGCGGCGAGCACCGGATTTCGAACTTCCTGCTTTGGGAATGCGCCTACGCCGAACTGGTCTTCCAGGATGTGCTGTGGCCGGACTACGGCCCCGAGCACCTCAAAGCCGCCGTCGCGGAGTTCCAAACGCGGGACCGGCGCTACGGCGGAGTGGCGGCTGATGACGTCCTCGCAGCCGGTTAGGCGTTTCGACTGGTCCAACCTCGGCATACGGGCGGCTTCGGCCACCGTGCTGATCCCCGCCGCCGTCGCCGCCGTCTATTTCGGCGGCTGGGTGCTGTTGCTGCTGGTCTCGGTCGTCGTCGCCCTGCTGGCGCTGGAGTGGGGCGGCATGAGCGCTCCGGGCGCGCCGATCCGGGTGGCCGCGGCGGTGATGGCCGCCGTGCTGCTAGCGCTGTTCGCCGCCTACTACGGCCACTATCGGAGCGCCTGGGCGATAGCCGCCGTGGGCGCGGGCGTCGCCGCCCTCGTCGGGCGCAGCCTGTCGGAGCGGCCGGCGGACGCGGCCTACGGCGTCGTCTATATCGCGCCGGCGGTGCTGGCGCTGTTCTGGCTGCGGGCCATGCCCAACGGCATCAGCTGGACCATCATGCTGTTGGCGGTGACCTGGGCGGCGGACATCTTCGCCTTCGCGGTCGGCAACCTGCTGAAGGGGCCGAAGCTGTGGCCGCGGTTCTCGCCCAACAAGACCTGGTCGGGCTTCTTCGGAGGGCTGGCCGGGGCGATGGTGGCGGCGGTGCTGGTCAGTCTGTTCTGGACGGCCGAACTGACCATCGGTTCGGCGGCGCTGGTCGGGCTCGCGGGAGGGCTTGCCACTATGGCCGGCGACCTCTGGGAATCCATGCTCAAGCGGCGGTTCGGGGTGAAAGACTCCGGCGACTTGATCCCCGGCCACGGCGGCCTGCTCGATCGGGTCGACGGGCTGATGTTCGCTATCGTCGCGGTGGCCGCCGCGCGGCTGCTCGAGCTCTGGGGCTGGCTGCATTGACCCGCACCGTCACGGTGCTGGGCTCGACCGGCTCCATCGGGGTCTCGACGCTCAGCCTCTTCGAGGAGTCCGGCGCCGAGGTCGAGCTACTGGCTCTCACCGCCGGGCGCAACGTCGCAAAGCTGGCCGAGCAAGCGCTGCGCTGGCGGCCCAAGATCGCCGTCATTGACGACGAGCGCCTGCTTTCCGAACTACGCGAGCGTCTGAACGGCTCCGGCATCGAGGCTGCCGCGGGCTCGGCCGCCGTCACCGAGGTCGCGGGACAGGGCGCGGACTGGGTGATGTCGGCCATTGTCGGCGCGGCGGGCCTTGCCCCCACGCTGGCGGCGGCGCGGGCGGGCTCCACCATCGCATTGGCCAACAAGGAAAGCCTCGTCTGCGCCGGTCCAGCCCTCATCGACATCGCCCGTCAGGCCGGCGGTCAGGTGATCCCCGTCGACTCCGAACACTCGGCCATCTTTCAGGTGCTGCAGCCGGACTGCGCCGCCCGCGTCGCCCGCCTTATTCTCACCGCTTCGGGCGGGCCATTTCGCAGCTGGACCAGAGCGGCGATGGAATCGGCCACCCCCGAACAGGCGGTCGCCCATCCGAACTGGAGCATGGGCGCCAAGATTTCGATAGATTCGGCGACCATGATGAACAAAGGCCTCGAGATGATTGAGGCCTCCTACCTGTTCGCCACTCCGGCGGAACGCATTGAGGTTCTGGTGCACCCACAGTCGGTGATCCATAGCATGGTCGAGTATGTCGACGGCTCGACGCTGGCTCAGCTCGGCCCGCCGGACATGCGCTCGCCGATCGCCTGCGCCTTCGCCTGGCCCGACCGGCTGCCGTGGCCGGCGCCGCGCCTCGATCTCGCCGCGCTCGGCCAGCTGACCTTCGAAGAACCGGACCCCGAGCGCTTCCCCGCCATCGGTCTGGCCCGCGAAGCCCTCAAGCGCGGCGGCAATGCGCCGGCGGCGATGAATGCGGCTAATGAGGTCGCGGTCGCTGCTTTCCTTGACCGCAGGATCGGCTTTCTCGATATTGCCGCCGCGGTGGCTGAGACCCTCGATCGCATGAACGGCGACGACGGTTTGCCCGGGGGGGCGAGCGGCGATGCGCTAGAGAATGCGATCATGACCGACGGGAGCGCTCGCCGCGTGGCGGCCGAGGTTCTCGAAGGTTTCACACGCCGCCAGATGGTAAGGAACTAAGGCCCGCCCATGCTCGGTTTCGCGCAGTCCGCGCTGATCACCGCCGTCTCGTTCCTGTTCGTGCTGACGTTCGTCGTCACGGTGCACGAGCTTGGCCATTTCCTGGCGGCCAAGAGCCTGGGCGTGGCGGTGGACCGGTTCTCGATCGGCTTCGGCCGCGCCATCGCCAAGTGGCAGGACAAGTCGGGCGTCGAATGGCGAATAGGCTGGCTGCCGCTCGGCGGCTATGTCCGCTTCAAGGGCGACGAGAACGCCGCCAGCGTGCCCGACAAGGAGACGCTGGAGGAAATGCGCGAATGGGTACTGGCCGAAGAAGGGCCGCAAGCGCTCAAGCGCTACTTCCACTTCAAACCGCTGTGGCAGCGCGCCGTGGTGGTCGCCGCCGGGCCGTTCTCCAACTTCGTGCTGGCCAGCGCCCTGTTCGCCCTCCTGCTCGGCGTCTTCGGCGAATTGACGTTGCCGCCGCGGATTGACGCCGTCTCGCCGAACACCCCGGCCGAGCGGGCGGGCTTCAAGGCCGGTGACCTGATCGTCTCCATGGACGGCAAGGCCGTGCACGGCTTCGAGGAAGTCTACCGCTACGTCCGCATGCGCGCCGGCGACCCCATCGATTTCGTGATCCGCCGCTCAGACACGCAGCTTCACATCGTCGCCACGCCTGCGAACGTCCAGGTCACCGACCCGGTCGCCGGCAAGGTGCAGGTCGGCCAGCTGGGCCTCGCCCCGCCGCCTGACAGCGAGATCATCTCCGTCCGCTATGGCCCGGTCGACGCCGTGGTCGAGGGAACCCGGCGCACCGGCGAAGTTCTGCAGACTACGGTCTTCTACTTGGGCCGCCTGATACGCGGCGAAGTGCCCGCCGACCAGCTCGGCAGCCTCGTCGGCATTGCCGATGCGTCGGGCAAGGTCGCCAAGGCTGGGGCCGAGGGGGCGACTACCCGACCCGAGATGGTCTTCGGCGCCTTCGTGGCGCTGCTCAGCCTCACCGCCGTGCTGTCGGTCAGCATCGGCTTCATGAACCTCCTGCCGGTGCCCGTCCTCGACGGCGGACATCTGCTCTTCTACGCCTATGAGGCCGTGGCTCGCCGCCCGTTGGCGGGCCGCATCCAGGCGGCCGGATATCGCGTGGGCCTTGCGCTACTGCTTGGTTTCATGCTGTTCGCCACCTGGAACGACCTTCAAAGACTGCGTGTGTTCCATTTCCTTGGCGGTCTGTTCTCCTGAACGACGCCTGGCCCCGCCGATGGTTGACCTTATGAAGAAATCCAGCGCCCGCGGCGCCGCGTTCGTCTCCGGCCTCGCCCTGCTGATGGGAACGAGTTGCCTCACGGCCATGCCTGTCTGGGCGCAGGAGGGGGCGACACCTGCTCCGGCGGCTACGCCCGACGCGACGCCGCCGGCTACCGCGCCTGCGGCGGATGCTGCTGCAGCTCCAGCTGCTCCAGCGCCTGCCGCGCGGCCCGCCGAATCCGGCGTCGTCCAGCACATCAGCGTCACCGGCAACGAGCGTATCGAAGCGGGGACGGTGATCTCCTACCTGCCGATCAATGTCGGCGACACGGTCACGCCCGAGAACATCGACGTGGCGCTGAAGACCCTGTTCCGCACCGACCTCTTCGCCGACGTGAAGATCGACCTGCAGCCGAATGGCGAGTTGGTGGTGCAGGTCGTCGAGAACCCGATCATCAACCAGGTGGTCTTCGAGGGGAACTCGGCGCTCAAGGAAGACAAGCTGAAGGATGAGGTGACGGTCCGCCCGCGCGGCATCTTTACCCGCGCCAAGGTCCAGCAGGACGTCCAGCGCATCATCGAGCTCTACCGCCGGGCCGGCCGCATTTCCGCGACCGTGGAGCCCAAGATCGTCGAGCTGCCGCAAAAGCGTGTCGACCTGATCTTCGAGATCAACGAAGGCGCCAAGAGCGGCGTCCTCGACCTGGCCTTCCTCGGCAACGAGAAGTTCTCCGACAACGACCTCGCCGATGTCGTCGTCACCAAGGAGAGCCACTGGTACAAATTCCTGTCCAGCAACGCCAACTACGACCCTGACCGGATCGAGTACGACCGCGAGCAGCTGCGAAAGTTCTACCGCAACAAGGGCTACTACGACTTCCGGGTGATCTCCTCGGTCGCCGAGCTGTCGCCAGAGCGCAACGGCTTCGTCATCACCTACACGCTGGACGAGGGCGAGGAGTACAAGTTCGGCAAGGTCACCGTCGAAACCGAGCTGAAGAAGCTCGACGCCACCATCCTGCAGCAGCTGCTGCCGATCCGCAGCGGCCAGGTCTATCAGGACGAGCGTATCGAGCAGGCCACCGACGCGCTGACGTTCGCCGCCGGCGCGGCGGGCTTCGCCTTCGTCGACGTGCGGCCGAAGTATGTGCCCAACCGCGAGACCAAGACCGTCGACGTCGTCTTCAACGTCAAGGAAGGCCCGCGCGTCTACGTCGACCGCATCGACATCATCGGCAACACCCGCACGCTGGACTACGTCGTCCGCCGCGAGATGAACGTCTCCGAGGGCGACGCCTACAACCGCGTGCTGGTCGACCGCTCCAAGAACCAGATCCGTGGCCTGGGCTTCTTTAAGGACGTCACCGTCGAGGAAATCCCCAGCGCCCAGCCGGACCGCACCAGCCTGCAGGTCCGTGTCGAGGAGCAGCCGACGGGCGAGCTGTCGTTCAGCGCCGGTTACTCGTCGGTCGACCAGCTGGTTCTCGACCTCGGTATCTCGGAGCGCAACTTCCGCGGCCGCGGCCAGAGCGTCCGCGCCCGCGTCTCGGCCGGGTCGCTGCGCCAGCAGATCGACTTCTCCTTCACCGAGCCGCGCTTCCTCGGCCGCGACCTGCGGGCCGGGGTGGACCTTTATTCCTACCGCTACAACTTCAGCCGCCAGACGGCCTACGACACCCGCTCGATCGGTGGCGGCGTGCGGCTGGGCTTCCCGCTGACCCAGAACGCTTCGATGTCGCTGCGCTACACGCTGCGCAACGACGAGGTGATCGTCGATGACTCGCTGTGCGCCGTCTATGTGACCCTTTGCCAGCAGCGCGGCTCCAACCTGACCTCGCTGCTCGGCTACGGCCTGCGCATCGACCGCCGCAACGATCCCATCCGGCCGACGCGCGGCTTCTATGCCGACCTCAGCCAGGACCTGGCGGGCGTGGGCGGCGACGTGAACTACCTGCGCACCGAGGCCGACGGCGGCTGGTACCACGGCTTCAACAAGGACTTCGTGCTCAGCGCCACCGCGACGGCCGGCTACATCGAGGGTTGGGGCGGGGACCCGATCCGCATCAACGACCGCTTCTACAAGGGCGGCAACACCTTCCGCGGCTTCGAGACCGCCGGGATCGGTCCGCGCGACGTCAACAACGGCCGCTCCGACGCGCTGGGCGGCAAGATGTACGCCATCGGCTCGCTCGAAATGACCGTCCCGACCTTCCTCCCCGAGCAGTACGGCATCAAGGCGGCGGTGTTCACCGACGTCGGCACGCTTGGCCTGCTCGACGATGAGGACAAGCAATTCCTGCCGGGCATCGTCAATCCGGGCGTGAAGGACAACCTGGGCCTGCGCGCCTCGGCGGGCCTCAGCGTCTTCTGGCGCTCGCCGATGGGCCCGATCCGCTTCGACTTCAGCCAAGTTTTGGCCAAAGAAGAATACGACAAGACCGAAACGTTCCGCTTCTCAACCTCAACAAGGTTCTAAATCATAATGACGTCCAGGAAACTTGCCGCGGCCGCCACCGGCGCCGCCGCTGCTCTCATGTTCGCTTCCACCGCATTTGCGCAGGCCGCCGCGGCGCCAGCCGTTACTCACGGGGCGGCGCTTCCGGGCGTGTGCTACCTGTCGACGCAGGAGGCGCTCGCCACCTCCACCGTCGGCAAGTACGTCGGCACCCGCATGCAGCAGCTAATCACCCAGGTGAACACCGAACTGCAGCCCGAGCAGACCGCCATCGAGACCGAGGGCAAGACCCTCGACGCCCAGAAGGCGACGATGGACCAGAAGACGCTGCAGACCCGCGGCACCGCCTGGCAGACCCGCGTCCAGAACTTCCAGCGCAAGGGCGCCCAGCGCCAGCGCGAACTGGAAGCCACCCAGCAGAAGGCGGTCGCCCGCGTGCTGCAGGAAATGGACCCCATCGCCAAGCAGCAGTACCAGGCCCGCAAGTGCGCCATCCTGCTCGATCGCGAGAGCGTCCTGCTCGGCAACCCGGCCATGGACCTGACCCCCTCGGTGGTCGCCGGTCTGAACGGCCGCATCCAGCAGTTCACGTTCGAGCGTGAGCGCCTCGACGCGGCCGCCGCCGCCAAGTAACGACTCGACGCCCCGGCCTGGGTCCTTGATTAAAGGAGCTATGCCGGACGTTCGATTCTTTGACGACCTGGGGCCGGTCAGCCTCGCCGAACTGGCGAAGCTGACCGGCTCATCGTTTGAGGGTGACGGCGCGCTGCCCATCCGCGCGGCGGCTCCGCTCGGCAGGGCCGGGGAGGGGGAGGTCACCTTCCTTTCCGACAAGCGCTACGCATCCGGGCTGGCCGGCGCGAAAGCCGCCGCCTGTTTCCTGACGCTCGACATGGCCTCGCAAGCGCCCGAAGGCTGCGTGGCGCTGGTCGCGCCGTTGCCGCAGGCGGCGTGGGCTGCCGCGGCAGGCGCGCTGCATCGGCCCCGCGTCCACACCGGCGAAGGCGCTGCGCCCGAGATCGAGGACGGCGCGGTGATCTCGCCAAGCGCCGCTATCGGCGACGGCGCCAAGGTCGGGCGCGGGACCACCATCGGACCGGGAGCGGTGATCGGCCCCGGCGTCGCCATCGGCCGCGACTGCCGCATCGGCACCAACGCCGTCGTCGGCTTCGCCCTGATCGGCGACCGCGTGCAGATCGCCGCCGGCGCCATCGTCGGCGAGCCCGGCTTCGGCGCCACGGGCGCGTCCACCGGTATCGTCGACATCCCGCAGCTCGGCCGGGTGATCCTGCAGGACAACGTCACCATCGGCGCCGGCAGTTGCATCGACCGGGGCGCCTATGACGACACCGTGGTCGGCGAAAACACCAAGATCGATAACCTGGTGCAGATCGCCCATAACGTTCGGGTCGGACGCAACTGCGTCATGGCCGCCTTTGTCGGCATCTCGGGCAGCACCGTCATCGGCGATGGCTGCCAGTTCGGCGGCCGGTCCGGGGTGGCCGACCACCTGACCATCGGCGCGGGCGCGCGGATCGCCGCGGCCGCCGGGGTCATGAAGGATGTGCCGGCGGGTGAGACCTGGGGCGGCTCGCCGGCCAGGCCTATCCGGCAGTGGCTGCGCGAAACGGCCTGGCTGACCCGCAGCGCCGCCGGCAAGGAGGGCAGATGAGCGAGAGCGCCGACATCGGCATTGCGGAAATCCTCGAGCGGATCCCGCACCGCTATCCCTTCCTGCTGGTCGACCGGGCCGAGGCCTACCGCGCCCACGAGTCGATTGTCGGCATCAAGAACGTCACCTTCAACGAGCCCTTCTTCGCCGGCCACTTCCCCGGCGATCCGGTCATGCCCGGCGTGCTGATCGTCGAGGCCATGGGCCAGACCGGCGCGGTCCTGATGAGCAAATCGCTGGAGGTCGATCCGGCCGGCAAGACCATCTTCTTCATGTCCATCGACAACTGCCGCTTCCGCAGCCCTGTGCGGCCCGGCGACGTGCTGCGCATGGAGGTGGGGGTGACCTTCCACCGTCGCGGCATCTTCAAGTTCCACGGCAAGGCGCTGGTCGGCGATCAGGTCGCCGCCGAGGCCGACTTCGCCGCCGCCCTGGTGGAGACCGGCTGATGACCACCATCCATCCCACCGCCATCGTCTCGAAGGGCGCACAGCTCGACGACAGCGTGGTCATCGGCCCCTACTGCGTGGTGGGCGAGGCGGTGACGCTGGGCCGCAACGTGCGCCTGACCTCGCACGCGGTCGTCGAGGGCGTCACCACGGTCGGCGACGACTGCGAGATCCACGCCTTCGCCAACATCGGCGGCCCGCCTCAGCACCTGGCGCACAAGGGCGAGCCGACCGAGCTCAGGATAGGTCCGCGCAACATCATCCGCGAGCACGTCACCATGCACACCGGCACCGCCTCGGGCCGTGGGGTGACGACCGTCGGCTCCGACGGCCTGCACATGGTCGGCAGCCACATCGCCCACGACTGCATCGTCGGCGACCATGTCGTGCTGGCCAAGGGCGCGACGCTCGGCGGCCATGTGGTCATGGGCGACTATGTGTTCATGGGCGGGCTGGCTGCCGTGCACCAGTTCAGCCGCGTCGGCCGCTACGCCTTCATCGGCGGCCTGGCGGCGGTGACCAAGGACGTCATCCCCTACGGCTCGGTGTGGGGCAACCACGCCCACCTGGAAGGCCTGAACCTCGTTGGCCTCAAGCGCAGGGGTTTCAGCCGAGAGACCATCAGCGCCATGCGCGGCGCCTACCGGCTGCTGGTCGCTGACGAGGGCACCTTCCAGGAGCGACTGGAGGACACCGCCCAGACCTTCGGCGAAACGCCGGAAGTCATGGAGATCGTCAATTTCATCCGCGCCGAGGCCAACCGTCCGCTTTGCCTGCCCGAACGGGAGGTCTAGGCGCCGTGGCGCCCAAGCTCGGCCTGATCGCCGGGGGCGGGGCCTTGCCCGCCGAGGTCGCCGACCACTGCCGCGCCGCCGGCCGCGACTATTTCGTCATCCGCCTGAAGGGCTTTGCCGCCCCGGCCATGCGCCTGCACCCGGGCGCCGACGTCGGCATCGCCCAGCTCGGCAAGTGCATCAAGCTGCTGCGCGAGACCGGCTGCAAGGCGGTGTGCTTCGCCGGCTCGATCACCCGGCCCGATTTCGCCAGGCTGACGCCGGACCTGCGCGGCATGGCGGCCTTGCCGGGGATCATGGCCGCCGCGCGCAAGGGCGACGACGCCCTGCTGCGCCGCGTGCTGGAGGAGTTCGAGAAGGAGGGCTTCGTCATCGAAGGCGCTCATGAGGTCGAAGGCGGCCTGACCCTGCCGCCCGGCGCCCTCGGCCGCCATGCGCCGGGGCCGTTGCACCAGGCCGATATCCAGCGCGCTCTGACCGTTGCCCGGGAGATCGGCCGGCTCGACGTGGGGCAAGGGGCCGTGGTCTGCGACGGCCTGGTGCTGGCGGTCGAGGCGCAGGAGGGCACCGACGCCATGCTCCGCCGCGTTTCCGAACTGCCCGCCGCCGTACGCGGCACGCCCGAGCGCCGCCGGGGCGTGCTGGCCAAGGCGCCCAAGCCCATCCAGGAAACCCGCATCGACCTGCCGACCATAGGCCTCGGCACCGTCCAGCGCGCCGCCAGGGCCGGGCTGGCCGGGATCGCCGGCGAGGTCGGGCGGCTGCTGGTGGTCGACCGCGAGGCGGTGGTGGCGATGGCCGACGACCTTGGCCTCTTCATCTACGGCGTCGAGCCGTGACCCTGACGGTCATGCTGGTCGCCGCCGAGGCCTCCGGCGACGCATTAGGCGCCGGGTTGGCCAAGGCGCTGAAGGCCCGGCTCAGCGACGGCGTCCGCTTCATCGGCGTGGGCGGCGAGAAGATGGCCGCGCAGGGCGTCGTCAGCCCGTTCGACATCGCCTCCCTGTCGATCCTCGGCATTACCGAGGGGGTGAAGGCCTATCCCCGCGTCCTCAGGCGCGTGCGCGAAACCGCCGAGCTGGCCCGGCGCGACAAGCCGGACGTGGCGGTGCTGATCGACTCCTGGGGCTTCACGCTGCGGGTGGCCAAGGCGATCCGGCGTCTCTATCCCGACGTGCCGCTGATCAAGTACGTCGGCCCGCAGGTCTGGGCCTCGCGGCCTGGCAGGGCGAGAACGCTGGCGGGCGCCGTCGACCATCTGCTCTCCACCCAGCCGATGGACGCGCCCTTCTACGCCGCCCACGGCCTGCCGGTGACCTTCGTCGGCAATCCGG
>Ga0190273_10000150_pt1 | contig 35813 bp, 31 predicted proteins | sample Popmic504IS_FD_134513 | JGI IMG/M metagenome (GOLD analysis project Ga0190273, IMG submission 134513) | Populus adjacent soil microbial communities from riparian zone of Shoshone River, Wyoming, USA - 504 IS | ecosystem: Environmental > Terrestrial > Soil > Riparian zone > Trees stand | place... | reverse complement strand
TCGGTCGTCCCCGCCTTGCGCCAGACGATCCTGTTGATTTCGATCCGCTTGCCCGCAGGCACGAAATGGCTGACCAGGTAGCTCACCGACGCCGGATCGCCGCCATGATTGCCGCGCATCTCGAGTATGAAGGCGCGACTGCCTTTCAGCCCCGCCATGGCGCGGTCGAGCGCGGGTTTGAACGACCAGGGATTGGAGAAGCCGGCGATCTCCAGATAGGCAATCCCGCCCGCAAGCCTCCCTGCGCGGATGATTCCGGCCTCGCCGCCCGGAATCGACGCGACGCTCAGGGCCGGCCGGCCGCTTTCGGCGAATACCGCGAGATGCTTGTCGTGGAGGACGCTGCGCAGGTCGTCGGTCAGCCGACGCGCGAAGGACGGCAGGTCGGTGATCCGATCGTAGGCGCCCGAGGCCGCGGCGGCGATGATCGCGGCGGCACCTCTCTCGGCGGCGTCGGGATAAATGTATCGGCTGCGCAACTCGGTCGCCAGTTGCGCCGCGATCGCGGCGCGGACCGCCGGGTCGAGCGGGGTCGATGTGGCCGACGACGCGCTCGGCACCGAGGTTTGCGCAAGCGTCGGCGCAGCAGCAGCGGCAAAGAGCAAGGATGCCAGCAGCGTGGCGGGTCGAAAGCGCATTGAGTTATCCTCAGCAACGGGCGACGGACTTGTGTAACCAAGTGCCGCACGGCTCGAAAGCGGAAAGGCAGTCGCTCAGGGGACGCCATGTCCGCTTTGGGCCGGAAGCGGCCATTGGCCGCTCGCCCCGTTCCTGCCTCAATATATTAGTGCTCCTACTCGCCCTCGTCGTTTTTCGTATCGGCAATGCCGAGCGCTTTTAGTTTCCGGTGGAGGGCGGAGCGCTCCATGCCGATGAAGGTGGCGGTGCGCGAAATGTTGCCGGAGAAGCGGCGGATCTGGACGCGGAGATATTCGCGCTCGAACGTCTCGCGGGCTTCGCGCAGCGGCGTGCCCATGATCGCCTTGACCGCTTCGCCGGGGCTGAGGCTGGCTTGCTCGTTGAGCAATTCGGGCGGCAGCATGTCGATCTCGATGCAGCCGACCCGCGCGCCCGGCGCGAGGATGATAGTGCGCTCGATGACGTTCCTGAGCTGGCGGACGTTGCCGGGCCAGTCATAGGCCTGGAGCGCGGCGATCGCGTCGGCCGAGAAGTTCGGCGTGGCGAGCCGTTGCTCGGCCGCATAGCGGGCGGCGAAATGGGCGACGAGCTCGGGGATGTCCTCGCGCCGCTCGGCGAGCGCCGGCAGGTGCACGGGGACGACGTTGAGGCGGTAGAACAGGTCCTCGCGGAATTTCTGGAGCGCGATTTCTTCCGACAGCGTCCGCGCCGTGGACGAGATGACCCGCATATCGACTCGCACGATGCGCTGGCCGCCGACCCGGGTGAAGCTCTGGTCTGTCAGCACGCGCAGGATCTTGCCCTGGGCGGGGAGCGGCATGTCGGCGATTTCGTCGAGGAAAAGCGTGCCGCCATGGGCTTGTTCGAGGAGGCCCGGACGGACGAGTTCGCCCCCCTCCTCCACGCCGAACAATTCCTCCTCGACGCGTTCGGGGGTCATGCGCGCGGCGCTGACGACGATGAAGGGGCCCTTGGCGCGGTTGCTCCAGGCGTGGAGCAGGCGCGCCGCCACTTCCTTGCCGACGCCGGCGGGGCCGCTGATCAGCACCCGGCTGCCGGTGCCGGCGACGCGCTTCAAGGTGGCGCGCACTGCGTTGATGCCGACGCTCGAGCCGGTCAGTTCGGTGTCGTTGCCGATCTGGGCGCGGAGCGTCGCGTTTTCGCGCCGCAGCCGGTCGGTCTCGGTCGCGCGGGCGACGAGGTGGAGGAGGTGGCCGGCCTCGAACGGCTTTTCGATGAAGTCGGCGGCGCCCTGGCGGATCGCCGCCACCGCCGTGTCGAGGTTGCCGTGGCCCGAGATCATCAGCACCGGCAGCGTCGGGTCGCGGCGCTTGATCTCCTCCAGGAGCTGAAGCCCGTCGAGCTTGGAGCCCTGCAGCCACACGTCGAGCAGAATAAGCGATGGCCGCCGGTCGGACAGCGCCTGCAGCGCCTCGGTGCTGCTTGCCGCGGTTCGGCAGGAATAGCCTTCGTCCTCGAGCACGCCCGAGACCAAGTCCCTGATGTCCTGTTCGTCGTCGACGATGAGTATGTCGAGCGCCATATTATCCGTTCGCCGCCTTGCCTGAAATGTCGTCGCCGCCCCGGCCGGCGAGCCGGGCGAGCGCTTCTGAATCGAATTGGAGGCGCACCAACGTGCCCCCGCCCGGCCCATCCTCAAAGTCGATGGTGCCGAAATGTTCCTCGGCAATCTTCTTGACGATGGCGAGGCCGAGGCCGGTGCCCTTCACCCGAGTGGTCATGTACGGCTCGGTAAGCCGGCCGCGATCCACAGGGAGCCCGATGCCGGTGTCGCGAACCTCGATGCAAAGGTGGGTGTCGTTCTCGCGGATTTCTATGGCCACTTCCTCCGCCGGGCCGCCGCGGCCTTCCTCGCGCTTCTGGTTGATCGCTTCCACCGCATTCTTGACGAGGTTGGTGAGCGCCTGGCCGATCTGGCGCCGATCGCAGACCAGGGTCGGCGGCGGCTGCGGGGCTTCGAGGCGGAAGGCGATGTCGGGATGGGCGACTTCGTGGAGGAACAGCGCCTGGTGCGCGATCTCGCCAACCGACTCCTCGCGAAACACCGGCTTTGGCATGCGCGCGAAGGAGGAGAATTCGTCGACCATTCGGCGGAGGTCGCCGACCTGGCGGACGATGATGCCGGTTAATTGCTCGAACGTGCCCGGATCGGAGCTGATCTCCTTGCCGTAGCGGCGCTGAAGGCGCTCGGCGGCGAGCTGGATCGGGGTCAGCGGGTTCTTGATCTCGTGGGCGATCCGGCGCGCGACATCGGACCAGGCGGCGCGACGCTGGTCGGTGAGCTGGTCGGTGATGTCGTCGAAGGTGAGGACGTGGCCGCCCTCCACCCGCACGCGCTTGACGGCCAGGGTGCGCGGCTCGCCGGCGGTGGCGAACTGGATGATGTCCTCGCGATGCTCGCCGTCGAGGTGGGCGTTGAGCTCGGGAGCGAGCTCGGCCAGGCGGCGGCCGACCGCTTCGTCGTTGGTGGTGCGAAGCAGCGCCTGGGCGGGGCTGTTGATCAGCCGCACGCGGCGCTGCTCGTCGAGCGAGATGATGCCCGCGGTGACTCCGCTCAACACGGCCTCGATAAAGGCGCGGCGGCTGTCGAGCTGGGCATTGGCGGTCATCAGAGCGCCGGTTTGCTCCTCGAGCCGCCCGGTCATCTGGTTGAACGCGTCGCCCAGAGTGCCGACCTCATCACGCGAATTTGAAACTTCCACCCGTGCCGCCAGATCGCCCGCGGTGACTTTCCGCGCCGCATCGACAAGCGCGCCGACCGGCCTGACGAGACGGTCCGCCAGCGCCAGTGCGATCCAGATTGCCAGCGCGACGATCAGAAGGGAGACCAGGAGCAGCGCGGCGTTGAACCGGAACTGGAGCACCTTCGATCGGGCGAGAAGAGCGTTGTAGTCGGCAAGCACTGCTTCGGCACGTTTGAGCCGGTTCGTCATCTCGGGGTCGAAGGCCCTCGCCGCGTAGAGGTAAGCGCCCTTCTCGATCGCCAGCGGCGTAACCGTCCCGATCCGGTCTCCGGTAACGATCGTCACACTGACGCGGCCGTTACTCAACGCCTTCAGCGACTCCGAAGTGACCTCCCGCTCGAGTGTGCGATCGTAGGGATTGACCAGCGCCAGGCGGCGGATCTCGCCATCGGGTCCAACGCTCATGATCACGGCTTCGGAAAGATTCCGCACGTAAACCTGATTGAAGAAGTACTCGGCGAACTGCGGATCGTCGAGGCCCCGCTCGGAGAGGAACTCAACCAGGTCCTTCGACATGGTAACGGTTTCAAGCTCGACCCGGGTGAGCTCTTGCTGATACGTCTCCTTGGCGATCGTCGCCGTATTCTCCAGCATTCCCCGGGCCCGCTCAGAAGACCAGAAGTCGGCACCAATCTGGAACAGCAAGGACGCGAAGATCACCACCAGCAGCGTGGGTACGCTGGCGATCACCGAGAAGAGCGCCACAAGCCGAACGTGGAGGCGCCCCCTTCCCCCGATCAAGGAGGACGCAGCGCGGCGCATTGCGAACCGCCGGGCGACCAGGACCATCAGGGCCATGGCCGGCACAAGGTTGGCAACCAGCAAGGTCGCGACCAATGGCGGCGTCAGCAGCGCTCCGGGCCGGCTTTCCTTGCTGACGATGAAGTAGCTGATCGTCGCAATCGCCACGACGGCGACTGCGGTGGCGATCTCCGCGAGCGGAACAAGCCGCACCCGAACCGCACCACCGAGGCGCTCCCGCCAAGGTGGCGGCGCGGCGTCAACGGGAATGGGCGCTTCTGCATTCACCCGGCGGGGCTAACACAAGAATGTGGCAGAAAGAACACAACTCATGCCGATTTGGGACCTTTCGCCGCTGCTACGGCTTCATTCGTCCCGGACGGAGTAAATGCGGGTGGGCGCGCAGCCCACGCGCATCGTTTTAGCACTTCGAAATGATATCTCTCCGGAGACGAGCATCGGTGGGAGGGGGAGCTGTCCACTGCCCGCCATTCGTATAATTGAAAGTGGTGCTCCCGTCGCAATGATAGGTGACACTGCTGTACGTCTGACCGTTGACGGTTCCGCTCGCGGCAACCGTCTCGTCTCCACCCGCCACGAGTTCGATTTCTTCAGGCAGTAGGGCTCGCATAGTCATACCCAATCTCCTCTAAGCTCAACGTGCCCACCACGCTGGCCACGAGAGGAATATCATGGATTGTATCAGACCCCAAAGACGTTTCGACCTTTAGGCGGCGGCCCTGCTCAAATACGGCGCGTAAAAGTCGCGAAGCATTCGGAGGGCGCGGTCGGCGTTGCCTTCCTTGTTGAAAGCGTTGCGGAATTCCGCCGAGCCGTGCAGCCCCTTGGTGTACCAGCCGATATGCTTGCGGGCGATCGGAACGCCATGCTCGGCGCCGTAGTGCGACAGCATATCCCGATATTGCTCGGTGATGAGGAGATATTGCTCCTCGATGCTCGGATCGGCGGCGCGTTCGCCGGTGTCGAGCCAGTGCATGACCTGGCCGAGCAGCCACGGGCGGCCGTAGGCGCCGCGGCCGATCATGAGGCCGTCGGCGCCGGACTGGGCGAGCGCGGTCTCGGCGTCGTCGATCGAGCAGATGTCGCCGTTGACGATCACCGGCACCGTCACCGCATCCTTGACCCTGCGGACAAACGCCCAGTCCGCCTCGCCCTTGTACATCTGGTTGCGGGTGCGGCCGTGGACGGTGATCATCTGGACGCCGAGATCGACGGCGATGCGGGCAAGCTCGGGGGCGTTGAGGCTGGAATGATCCCAGCCCATGCGCATCTTGAGCGTCACCGGCACCTTTACGGCTTTCACCGTTGCATCAATGATTTGGCCGGCGAGCTTGAGATCGCGCATCAGGGCGGAGCCCGCGTCGCCGTTGACCACTTTCTTGACCGGACAGCCCATGTTGATGTCGATGATCGCGGCGCCGCGGTCTTCGTTGAGCTTGGCGGCTTCGGCCATCTCCACCGGAGCGCAGCCGGCGAGCTGCATGGAGACGGGGTCCTCGACCGGGTCCCAGGCGGCCTTCTGCAGCGACTGGCGAGTTTCGCGGATCATCGCCTGGCTGGCGATCATCTCGGTCACCGTGAGCCCCGCGCCGAAGCGCTTGACGATGCGGCGGAACGGACGGTCGGTGACGCCCGTCATCGGCGCCAGGATCACGGGCGAGCCGATGCGGACGGGTCCGATCTGGATGGGCGACAGCTTTGGCATGGGAGGCGCTCAAATAGGGGCAAAGGCGCTGGCGGGCAAGGCTGGGCTGGGCTACGCCGCGGCTATGGGAATAAGGGGCAAGACGGTCGCGTTGCTGGTCGCAGCGGGCAGCGGCAGCCGAGTGGGCGGTGAACTGCCCAAGCAGTATCGCAAGGTTGCCGGCAAGGCGCTGCTGGCGCATGCGGTCGATGCCCTGCAGCACCCGCTGATCGATGAAATCCGGGTGGTGATCGGCGCGGAACAGGAGCAGCTATACGCCGACGCCCTGGGGGGCGTCTTGGGTGGGCCCATCGAAGGTGGTGCCGAGCGGCAGGACAGCGTGCGCAAGGGTTTGGAAGCGATCGCTGCCGAGGGCGGCGCGGGAGCCGTGCTGATCCACGATGCTGCTCGACCCTTCCTTACCGCTGACGTCATCGAGCGGCTGGTAGCGGCGCTGGACAAGGCTGAGGGCGCGGTCCCTGCCCTGCCCGTGGTGGACACCCTTGCTTACATTGAGGAGCATCTGGGCGATGTCGTGCCCCGCGAAGCGCTCGTGCGGGTGCAGACGCCGCAAGCCTTTCGCTTCGACACCATCTTGGCAGCCCATCGCGGCTGGGTCGGGGGGGTCGCGACCGACGATGCGCAGGTCGCCCGTGCTTACGGCGCAACCGTGGCCATCGTCGAAGGAGACAGGATGCTGGAGAAGCTCACCTTCGAAGCGGATTTCGCCGCCGCCGAGGAGCGGCTTCGCGGCCGGCTCGTTTCCCGCACCGGCATGGGCTTCGACGTCCATGCCTTCGAGCCCGGCGATGGGGTGTGGATGGGCGGAATCCTCATCCCCCACGACCGGGGTCTCAAAGGCCATAGCGACGCCGACGTCGTGCTCCATGCCGTCACCGACGCCATCCTCGGCGCGCTCGGCGAGGGCGATATCGGCCAGCACTTCCCGCCTTCGGACCCGAAGTGGCGCGGCGCCCCCTCCTCCCTGTTCATCGAACATGCCCGCGCTCTCGTAGACGTGCGCAATGGCCGGATCGACCATGTCGACGCCACCGTGATCTGCGAGGCGCCCAAGGTCGGCCCGCATCGGGACGCGATGCGGACACGGCTTGCAGAGCTGTTGCGGCTCCCCCTCAGCCGGGTTAGCATCAAGGCCACGACCACCGAGCGGCTTGGCTTCACCGGAAGGGGGGAAGGTATAGCAGCCCAGGCGATCGCCACCTTGAGCCTGCCGGAGGACCAATGATCCACAGCCTTGCCATCATCGCCTTGCTCGCCGCTCCCGTCGCCACGCCCGCGCCGAAATGCGTCACCAAGAGGCAGGTCGCGGATGCCGCGATGACGATCACGCCCTACCTTGTGGAAGCCGTGATCGAAAAATGCAGGGCGCACGTTCCCGCCGGTTCGTTTCTCGCCGCCAAGGGCGATGCCTTTCATACCCGGCTGAAGGCAGAAGGCGCGGGGCGCGAAGCCTCCGCGGCGCAGGTTCTGATGACCGCGATGGGGGACGAACTTCCAGCGATGAAGGACACAAAGGCACTGATCACGGTGATCGGCGCCATGGCGAGCGGCTTCATGGCCAAGGATCTGCCGGTGGAAAGCTGCGGAGAAATCGGCGGCATGATGGAAGCGCTTTCACCGTTGCCGGCGGAGAATATCGGCCAGTTCGCAGCGTCCGCGGCGGCGCTCCTCAGCAGCAGCAGGCCCGCGGACGCAGCTGATCCGGCCAACCCGGATGATCTGGCCAAGCCAACGGAACTGGGCAAAGCAACCGATCTGGCCAAGCAAACGGATCTGGCCAAGCCGGGCGTCTCGGTAAAGCCGGGCAAGGGCATGAACAAGTTCGAAATCTGCAAGGATGGCTGAGGCACAGCAGTTTGTTCTGCCCGCCGAACTCGTAGAAGCCGCGCGCAAGGTGATCGACGCCAATCGCGCGGCCGGGCTGCGGGTTGCAGTCGCGGAAAGCTGCACCGGCGGGCTGGTCTCGGCGGCGCTCACCGAGATCCCGGGCTGCTCCGACGTGGTGGAAGCCGGCTTCGTGACCTATTCCAACGGGGCCAAGGGCGATTTGCTGGGCGTCTCGCACGACGTGCTTGACACGTTCGGCGCGGTGTCGGTGGCAACGGCCTGGTCGATGGCGCAGGGGGCCCTCAAGAAGAGCAGCGCCGACGTCGCGGTGGCGATCACCGGGATTGCCGGCCCTGACGGCGGGACCGCGCGCAAGCCGGTGGGCACCGTGCTCTTCGCCCGTGCCCGGCGCGGCGCGGATCCCAAGGACATCATGGCCGACAGCCGCGACTTCGGTGATCTCGGCCGCGGCGGCGTTCGCCTTCAGGCGGCGCTGTGCGCGCTCGAGCTGCTGATGCCGCCTTCGCCGGACGAATTGCCGTAAAGCTCCCGGGCGCGGTCCTCGAAGGCGCCGATCATTCGGCGCAGCGCCCGGTCGAACATCTGGCCGGCCAAGGCTTCGAAGATGCGCGAGCGGAAGGCGAAATCGACGCAGAAGTCGATCTTGGTGCCGCCCTTCCCATCCGGCTCGAAATGCCAGACGTTGTTGAGGTATTTGAGCGGCCCCTCGATATAATCGACCGTGACGCTGGAAGGCCGCTGCTTGGTGACCCGCGAGGTGAAGGTTTCCTTCAGCGACTTGAAGCCGACCACCAGGTCCGCAATCATCAGCGTCTCGCTGTCGGAGCGCACCCGGGTGGCCGCCACCCACGGCAGGAACTCCTGATACCGCTGCACGTCCGAGACCAGATCGAACATCTGCTCGGGCGTGTAGGGCATGTGGCGGGTTTCGGTATGGCGGGGCATGGCCCTTTAACGCTTTGCCGCAAGCTTGGCTTCGCGCGCCGCCTTCATCTTCGCGAAATCGGCGCCTGCGTGGTAGCTCGAGCGGGTCAGCGGCGAGGCGGCGACCATCAGGAAGCCCTTGGCGCGGGCGATCGCCGCATAAGCGTTGAAGGCTGCGGGGGTGACGAACTCCTCCACCTTGGCGTGACGCGGGGTGGGCTGGAGATATTGGCCCATGGTGAGGAAATCGACGTCGGCCGAGCGCATGTCGTCCATCACCTGGTGGACCTCCAGGCGCTGCTCGCCGAGGCCGGTCATGACACCGGATTTGGTGAAGATGGTCGGGTCCTGCCGCTTGACGCTCTCCAGCAGTCGAAGCGAGGCGTAGTAGCGCGCGCCGGGGCGGATCGTCGGGTAGAGCCGGGGCACCGTTTCGAGATTGTGGTTGTAGACGTCGGGACGTGCCGCGACGATCGATGCGACCGCACTTTCCGGCTTGTTGCGGAAGTCCGGCGTCAGGATCTCGATGGTGGTGGACGGCGTGTTGCGGCGAAGCGCCTCGATCACCTTGACGAACTGGCTTGCGCCGCCGTCGGGGAGGTCGTCGCGATCGACCGAGGTGATGACGATATGCTCGAGGCCGAGCTCGGCCGCGGCGGTGGCGAGATGCTCCGGCTCCAGCGGATCGACCATCCGGGGCATTCCGGTCTTCACGTTGCAAAAGGCGCAGGCGCGGGTGCAGGTGTCGCCAAGGATCATCACGGTGGCGTGCTTCTTGGTCCAGCACTCGCCGATATTGGGGCAGGCCGCTTCCTCGCAAACCGTGGTGAGGTTGAGGCTGCGCATCAGCTTCTTGGTCTCGGCGAAGCCGACGCTGGTCGGTGCCTTGACCCGAATCCAGTCCGGCTTGCGCTGCTTGGGAAGAGGGATGATCGGAGCAATCTCGTTCATGGCCGCCAGATAGCGATTGCGGGCGCCACTTGCCACCCCTTCCCTCTTGCCGCTAGCAGCGCGCCAGGGCATCCAAGGGGCAGGATCCGCATGGCCGATTTCAACGCACTGGTGGAGGGCTATCGCCGCTTTCGCGAAACCGGCTGGGCGCGCGAGCGCGACCGCTGGGCGGAGCTTGCCGAGGGCCAGAGCCCGAAAGTAATGGTGATCGCCTGTTCGGACAGCCGAGTGGACCCGGCGCAGATCTTCGATGCCAGTCCCGGCGAGATGTTCGTGGTGCGCAACGTCGCCGCTTTGGTCCCGCCCTTTGAGACCACGGCCGGACGCCACGGCGTCTCGGCCGCGCTGGAATTCGCGGTTACCCAGCTCCAGGTGGAGGAGGTAATCGTCATGGGCCACGGCTTCTGCGGCGGCTGCGCGGCGGCGCTCACCGGCCAGTTCGACGAGGCCGAGCATGGCGAGGGCCATTTCATCGCCGACTGGATCGAAATGCTGCGCGGCGCCCGCGATGAAGTCCGCGCCGGCTTGGGCGGCTCCGAGTACGACCGTGCGGCATTCCGGGCGATGGAGATGGAAGCGGTACGGGTGTCACTTGCGCACCTGCGGACGTTCCCCTGGGTTCGGGAGCGGGAAGCGGGCGGCGGAGCGCAACGCCGGCTGAAGCTGCACGGCGTATGGTTCTCCATTGCCGAAGGCGCGCTTTACGTGCTGGATGAGGCGAGCGGCAAATTCATGCCCGCGCAGGAGACCGCATGAAGACCGGCGTCCTCATTTCGCTCGGCATCTATTTCGCGGCAATGCTGGGCATCGGCTTCTACGCCTGGCGAACCGCAACCTCGACGTTGAAGGGCTTTTTGCTGGGCGGCCGTACCCTGGGGCCCGGCGTGGCGGCGTTGTCGGCGGGCGCGGCGGACATGAGCGGCTGGCTGCTGATGGGCTTGCCGGGCGCGATGTTCGTATCGGGGCTTGGCGCCGGGTGGATCGCGCTCGGCCTCGTGATCGGCGCGTACTTGAACTACCTGGTGGTTGCGCCGCGGCTGCGCGTTCAGACCGAGCGGGCGGACGATTCGATCACCGTGCCGCGCTTCTTCGAGAAACGGTTCGACGATTCCAGCGGCGCGCTCCGGACCATCTCGGCGCTCGTGATCATCATCTTCTTCACGCTGTACACGTCGAGCGGGATGGTTGCCGGAGGCAAGCTGTTCCAGAGCGCCTTCGGTGCCGATTACGCCCTGGGCCTGTGGCTGACTGCCGGGGTGGTGGTGATCTACACCTTCTTCGGCGGGTTCCTTGCCGTCAGCCTGACCGATTTCGTCCAAGGCATCATCATGTTCGTGGCGCTGATCCTGGTGCCGCTGGTTGCGATATTCGACGTCGGCGGCGGCAGCGCGGCGGCGGCCGAGGTGGCGCGCGCGAACCCGGCGATGCTTGACCCGGTTGCCGGGCTCAGCCCGGCGGCGATCGCCTCCAGCCTTGCCTGGGGCCTCGGCTATTTCGGCCAGCCCCATATTCTGGTGCGGTTCATGGCCGTCCGCTCGCTTCGGGCCGTGCCGGCGATGCGCCGGATCGGGATGAGCTGGATGATCGTCGCCCTGGCCGGCGCCCTGGCCACGGGCTTTGCGGGACTCGCTCTGGCGACGCGCCGCGGCCTTACCGTGAAGGATCCCGAGACGATCTTCATTCTGCTGTCGAACCTGCTCTTCCACCCGCTGATCACCGGCTTCCTGCTTGCCGCTTTGCTCGCCGCGATCATGAGCACCATTTCCTCGCAGCTCCTGGTTTCCTCAAGCTCGCTCACCGAGGACCTGTACCGGAGCCGGATGAAGCGCGAAGCCACCGACAAGGAGCTGGTGCGGATCGGGCGCTTGTGCGTGCTTGCGGTGTCGCTGGTCGCCATCGCGCTCGCCTGGAACCCGGACAACAACATCCTTGGCCTTGTCGCCAATGCCTGGGCGGGCTTCGGGGCCGCCTTTGGGCCGATCGTGATCCTCGGCCTGTGCTGGCGCCGGCTGACCCGCAACGGCGCGCTTGCCGGCATGATCGCGGGCACGGTGACGGTGCTGTTCTGGATCTACGCTCCGGTTCTTGGGGGCGCCGCGCTCAGCTCCGTCATCTACGAGATGATCCCGGGTTTCGTCGCCTGCGCCGCCGCGGCGATCGGCGTAAGCCTAGCCGGGGCCCCTCCTCCCGCGCACGTGATTGCCCGCTTCGAGGAAAGTGAAGCAGAGCTTCAGGCGGCGGGGCAATGAAGCGGGCCGCAGCGTTGATCCTCGGCGTTGGATTAGCGCTTGCCGGGTGCCAGGCGAAGGTATCCCACCCGACCAAGACGCTTGCCGAGCAGCAGGTGGATATCGAGGGCTGCAGCAGGGCCGCGAACGACAAATATTGGATGGATCCGATCGCCGCCCTCCTCCACGCTTATGACTGCCTGGAGGCCAAGGGCTATCGGCGCGGCGACGCGGCCGTGGCATCGAAAGTGGAGCATGCCGTGAACAACCGGCCCGGGGCCCAGCCGGCCAAGCCGGCCGAGCCGCCCAAGCCGTGCCGGGTTCCCTGCAAACCGCGCGGCTAGGCGGCGCCGCCGCCTGGTAGATCTGCCTAGTAGATATAGCCTTCGCGCTCGAGGAAGTCCTTTTCCCGCGCGTTGCGGGCGCGGGACGCCTGGACCTGCGGGCGCCGCGGCTTCGCGCCGCCCGGCTTGCGCCCCGGTCGCGCCTCCGCGACACGGGGTGCCTGTTCAGCAAGAGGCGGCGGCGCGGCCGGAGCGGGATCGCTCGCAACGGGGACTGCGACCAGTGCGGCGGGCGCCACGAAGGGCTCGTCGGGCATGGTCGGCTGGCTGCGCAAATCGGGCTCCGAAGCGGCGGCGGCGCGGGCGGCGTCGGCCCGGGCAAGCGCAACCTCGTTGGCGCGGCCGGCCACCACGGCAAGCACCCCGCCCAGGATCATCGCCACGATCCAGCCACCCCAGCCGAACACGCGCGACAGGCGCTGTGGCGGCGGGGCGCGGTAGGGCGCTAGCTGGATGGCCTGGCCCTTGGTCCATTCGCGCCGGTCATAGTCCGCGCGCCGCTCCGCGTCGCGCAGGGTGGCGAAGGCCAGGTTGATCTCGGACGCGCTCGGCCCCCTGCCCGCGCTTTCGGTTGCGGCCTGATCGGGATGGTAGCGCTTCATCAGTGCGCGATAGGCGGCCTCGATCACCACCGGCTCAGCGTCGGGCGCGACGTTCAAGATCTGATAATGGTTGCGGGCTGCGGGCATGGCTCGTGAAGCCTATCTGCCGCACTTTTGGAGGGAGCGCCAGCCCGCCGGAATCAATGGCTTGCCGTTCGCCCGCCGTAGCGCAAGTCGACATATTTGCGGGTGAGATCGGGCAGGCTGTCCTGCACCCAGGCGGCCATTGCGATCTCCTCCTTGAGCGTGTCGCCGAGCAGCGCGGTCGCCGACGGGAAGCCGCCCGCCTCGCCGAGCGCGATCAGCGCGGTGTAGCTGGCGATCTCGTAATTCTCGAAGGCGGCGTTGACGAAATGGTTCTTGAGCACCTCGTCCTGCGCGGGGACGTGGCTCAAGGCCGCGAGGTTGCCGAGCATGGACAGAGCCATGTCCTTGATGCTCGACGAGCGTTCGCCGAGCGACTGGAGGATGTCCTCCACGCGGCGGATCTGGTCTTCGGTTTCGAGGCGGTGGGAGCGGAGGCGTTCGGCGATTTCAGGATAATGGGTCAGGCGGTCGAGCTGCCGGTCGATCAGCGCAAGCGCCTGATGCTCCACCGCATGGACGTTCTGAAGGCCGGTGACGAAGATCATTCGGGCTGTGGAAGAGGGGACGCTGGCCATTGCTTTTGCTCCGCAAAATAGGCGTTTGGCACTGACAACCTCCCGGCCGGCGATCCGATCCGTTCGCCGGGCCTTAGCCCTTGCCCCAGACCTCCTTCAGGCGTGCATCGCGGCCGCAGCGGTAGCGGTAATATTTGTAGCGCACCGGATTCTTTTTATAATAATCCTGGTGATAGCCCTCCGCCGGGTAGAATGGCGCGGCGTTGAGCAAGGGCGTGGTCACCTTCTTGCCGAGCTGGCCGTTGACCCGGGTCCGCTCCGCGTCCGCCGCGCGGCGCTCCGCAATGGTGGCGGTGAAGATCGCCGTCCGGTAGCTGTCGCCCCGATCGCAGAACTGGCCGCCGCCGTCGAGCGGATCGACGGTGCGGAAATAATGGCGGACGAGCTGCGCATAGCTGACCCGAGTGGGATCGTAGGTCACCCGCACCGCTTCATAATGGCCGGTGCCGCCGTGGCTGACCTGCTCGTAGGTCGGGTTGGCGAGATGGCCGCCGGTATAGCCCGAAACGGCGGAGAGCACCCCCGGCACCTTTTCGAAATCCGCCTCGGTGCACCAGAAGCAGCCGCCGGCGAACACCGCGTTTGCCGAGCGGGCGCGGTTCTGGGCGGACGCGCTTCCGGCGCCCGGCAGGTACCAGGCCGCGCCGATCGCAAGCACGATCGCGGCCAACGCCAGCCAGGCCATCCGGGTCGTGCGCAACAGGTTCGGCATCTTCATCTCCAACAGGCTCAGCCGCTTAAACGTCACGTAAGCAGAAAGTAACTGGTGACAAGCTTGGCGGCGATCATGATCGCCAGCCAGTCGGGGACGTACTTCTTCGCCAGTGCAACCACGATCCGCTCCTTCCAGTGTTGGTGGAGGTACGCGGCGGAAGGTCCGGCGGATGCGCGTGGCGATTGCCAGCGCGCCCGCGACCGCTACAGTGCGCCCATGTCAGCACCCCTCTCGCCCTTGAATATCGCCCTTCTGATCGACGCCGACAATGCCTCGGCGGACAGCCTCGATCCCGTGCTCACCGTGCTTGCCGAGCTCGGCACGGTGAACATCCGACGCGCCTACGGCAATTGGCAGAAGCCGGCGCTGAAGGGCTGGACGGCGGTGATCCACCGCTACGCGATCGAGCCGCAGCAGCAGTTCGACCTGACCAAGGGCAAAAGCTCCACCGACATGAAGATGATCATCGACGCCATGGACCTGCTCTACCGGGGCAACGTCCAGGGCTTCGGCATCATGTCCAGCGACAGCGACTTCATGCCGCTTGCCATGCGCATCCGCCAGGAGGGGCTGCCGGTCTACGGCTTCGGCACCCAGCGCACGCCCGAATCCTTCCGCCAGGCGTGCAGCCGCTTCATCGACGTCTCGGCCCTGCCGAAAGCGGAGGTCGAAGCAGAGGCCGCCGCACCGGCCAAGGCGGCCGCGCCGGCGAAGCCGCAAACCATCGATGCCGACCTGATCAAACTCCTCGGCGCCGCCTTCCGCGCCTCGAAACGCGACGACCGCGGCTATGCCAGCCTCTCCGAAGTCGGCCAACGCGCCGGCAACCGCTCCTCCTTCGACGCAAGGAGCTACGGCTACGAGGGCCTCGCCGAACTGATCGACGCGATCCCGAACTTCGCGACGATGCGGCGAGAGGACGGGCGGGTTTACGTCAAGCGGGTGCGCTGAGGATCAACCGCAGGTCTTGATCGCCTTGCCAGCGCCGGAGGTTGCGAAGGAAACCTCGCGCGTGGTGGCAAGCTCCACAAGCCGGCCGCTGCCGTTCATGGAGGTCTCGGCAAAGCTGCGCGCCGCCGTCAGCCCGGCTTCGTCCCGATCGCGGAGCGGTGCGACCTGCGTCTCTCCGTGCGACTGGAAGTAGCTGGAACCGCTCTGCATGACCGCACCCTTACGGACGACCTGCATCTGAAGCGAGGCCAGCAACTGGTCGGTGTCGAGCATCCCAAGGTAGGCGATCTTGCCGGCCTTCACCTCGACTTCAAACGTCCCTTGTTCCAGGCACGCGCTCCAGTGGCCTTGCTGCCAGATACTGTCGAGGCGGTAGCGTCCCGGACCCCAGGACTCCGCTGCCCAGGTAAAATCCGCCGCCGCGCCGGGCTTGATCTTGATCATATAGACGCGGGACAAAAACCCGCTGCTGCCGTTTTTGGAGAATTGCAGCGCGTAAGGAGCAGGTTGGGCGGGCAAGCGGATCAGCACCGCGCCGCCCTTCGATTGCTCCGTGACCTTGATCTTGGCAGGGTTCTCGAACGCTCCGGCGGGTGCCGGCGCGATCATCGCTAAGGCTGTTGCGGCCGTCAGGATCAAGCGAAGCGTCATGGAAGGGTCCTTTTAACGGGTAAGCTTGCGATAGGTCATCCGGTGCGGGCGGTCCGCTTCGGGGCCCATGCGGCGGCGCTTGTCTTCTTCATAGGCTTCGAAATTGCCTTCGAACCATTCGACGTGGCTGTCGCCTTCGAAGGCGAGGATGTGGGTCGCCAGGCGGTCTAGGAAGAAGCGGTCGTGGCTGATCACCACGGCGCAACCGGCGAAGTTCTCGAGGGCTTCCTCGAGCGCGCGCAGGGTTTCGACGTCGAGATCGTTGGTCGGTTCGTCGAGCAGGAGGACGTTGCCGCCCTCCTTGAGCATCTTGGCCATGTGCACTCGGTTGCGTTCACCGCCCGAAAGCTGGCCGACCTTTTTCTGCTGGTCCGAACCGCGGAAGTTGAAGGCGCCGACATAAGCGCGGCTGGCGATTTCGTGCTTGCCGAAGCGGAACACGTCCGAGCCGTTGGACACCTCTTCCCAGACGTTCTTGGCAGGATCGAGCGCGTCGCGGCTCTGGTCGACATAGCCAAGGTGCACAGTTTCGCCGATCTTGATCGAGCCTTCGTCGGGCTGCTCGACGCCGGTGATGAGCTTGAACAAGGTCGTCTTGCCGGCGCCGTTGGGGCCGATCACGCCGACAATCCCGCCGGGCGGAAGCGAGAAGGACAGGTTGTCGAAGAGGAGCTTGTCGCCATAGGCCTTGGTAACCCCATTGGCGTCGATGACGTTGCCGCCCAAGCGCTCGGGCACCTGGATAAGGATCTGGGCCTTGCCCGGGGAGCGGTTCTCTTGCGCCTCGACGAGTTCGTCGAACGCCCGGATACGCGCCTTTGATTTGGTCTGGCGCGCTTTGGGCGAGCGCCGAATCCAGTCCAGCTCCTCCTGGATCGCCTTTTGCTTGCCGGCGTCCTCACGCTCCTCCTGGTCGAGGCGCTTGGCCTTCTTTTCCAGGTAGCCCGAATAATTGGACTCGTAGGTGTAATAGCGGCCGCGATCGAGCTCGAGCACCCAGTTCACCACGTTGTCGAGGAAGTAGCGATCGTGGGTGACGAGGATGACGTTGCCGGCATAATCGACGAGGTGCTTTTCGAGCCACTGGACGCTTTCGGCGTCCAGGTGGTTGGTCGGCTCATCGAGCAGCAGGATGTCGGGCTTCTCGAGCAGCAGCTTGGTCAGTGCCACGCGGCGCTTCTCGCCGCCCGAAAGGTTGTCGATGGTCGCATCGCCGGGCGGGCAGCGCAGGGCGTCCATGGCGATTTCGAGCTGGTTGTCGAGGCTCCAGCCATCCACCGCGTCGATCTTTTCCTGAAGCTCGCCCATTTCGGTCATCAGCGCGTCGAAATCGGCGTCTTCGGGCGGATCGCCCATCAGCGTCGAGATTTCGTTGAAGCGGTCCATCATGTCGGCGACGGGGCGAACGCCGTCCATGACGTTCTCCTTCACCGTCTTGGTCGGATCGAGTTGCGGCTCCTGCTCCAGATAGCCGACGCGGATGTGCTCGCCGGGCCATGCCTCGCCGACATATTCGGTGTCGCGGCCGGCCATGATCTTCATCAGGGTCGACTTGCCCGATCCGTTCGGGCCGATGATCGCGATCTTGGCGTCCGAATAGAATTGCAGGCTGATGTTGTTGAGGATGGGCTTGGGGGCGCCCGGGAAGGTCTTGGAAAGACCCTTCATGACGAAGCTATACTGTGCGGCCATGGCGGCGCTGCTCTCCGAGAATATCGCTGGGAAGGAAGTGGCGCCTCCCTACTGACTCAGCGCGGGAATGGCAAACCCGTCAGGCGGTTGCGAGGGCCGGCTCGGCCGCAGCCGGCCGTCGCACCTTTCCGGCAAGCCGCACCAGCGCCCAGGCGGCCGCAACCATCAGGAACGGCATCGCTGGATAATGGTAGCGGATCTGCCCGGTGAAGAAAAAGGCGAGCAGGGTCGAGAAAGCCGGCATGCAGAACAGGAGCCCGAGCGGCATCAGTTCCTCGTTACGCCGGACCAGCGCCCGCGTCCCGACCGCGAAACAGAAGGCGGACAGGAGCAGGATAAGCGCGTAGAAGCCCTGGTTCAGCCACTGAAGCGCGGTCAGCGCGCGTTCGTGCTCCGGGTGGCTGTTCTTCAGGCCCCAGAAGCCGTCGCTGTCCTTGTGCCACAGCAAAGCGGCCTTCCTCGGGCCCATGCCGAGGTAGCGGCCGGGATGCGCCTTGATCCAGTCCGTGGCCAGCGCCTTGAAACGGCGGTCGAGCTCGACCTGGCGGGTGACCCGCTCGGAGAAGGGGATGCCCGCGGCGTCCCACAAAGGCCCGCGCTCCCAGGCGAAATAGTCGCCGGTCGCCTGTTCGTTGGCGCCGGTATAGAGCGATACGCCGGCGTTGGTGGAGACCAGAACGAACTCGCCGAACACCCGCTGGTTGCGCAGGCTCCACGGCAGCACGGTGGCGGCGAGTACGAGGTGGAGGACGAGCCCGGCCTTGAGCGCATCCTTCCAGCCGAAGCCGCGGGTGACGAGCACCAGCGCGATCAGAGCGCCGGCGGGAAACAGCATGGTCTGCGGCCGCATCAGGGTGGCGAAGCCGAACAGCAGGCCGGCAAGCGCCATCGGGCCCAGCCGCCCTCGTCCGCCGACCATCAGCGCAAAGCCGCCGACCGTGATGGCGGTGTAGCTCGTCTCCGACAATGTCGTGCCGGTATACGCGATGTGCGCCGGGTAAACGGCGTAGAGCAGCAGGCCGAGCCGAGCGGCAGCTTCCGAGCCGGTCACCCGGCGGCCGAACCACAAAACCAGCCAGAACAGCACCGCCGCCGACACCATGTTGACAATCGCCGGCGCGGCAAGCGTTTTGCCGAACAGCAGCATCGCTCCGGCAAGCAGCGCCGGATAGCCGACCGGCCAGAAGGCAGTAGGCATGCCTTCTTCGTTGTAGCCGAGTCCCGACGCCATCTCGGCGGCGCGGCGGAAATAGAAGAGGCCGTCCGAAAGCGGCGCCTGCGGAAACAGCAGGATCACCAGCAACCGGGCCAGCAACCCGCCCGCAAAGATCGCCGGCACCACCCAGCGGGCCGCGGCGAATGCGCGCGCCGCCGATGCAGGCGCCGGTTCCGCCGGTGCTGCCTTTGCCGTCATTGATTCCCCTCCGTCCCGAGGCGTGATTAGCACCCAGCTATTAACAAAAAACGGCGGGTCCCTTGTTGCGGCGGGGCGGTGCTGGCATGGGCTCTGGCGTCTTTCCTTCAGCCGGGTATGTTATGCGCAAAATCCTCCTGCTCGCCTCCCTGCCGCTCCTTGCAATCGCCCTCCCCTCGACGGCTTTGGCCCAGAACGGATCGGCCCAGGCCGACCGGCTCCGCGACGCCGCGCTGAAGGACGATGTCGCTTACGACATCGTCGAAGGGCTGACGACGGAGGTCGGCCCGCGCCTCGCCGGCACCGAAGCCGAAGCCCGCGCACGCGACTGGGGCCTGCGCCGCCTCAAGGCGCTGGGCTTTTCCAACGTCCACATCGAGACTTATGACATGCCGGTCTGGGTGCGCGGCGAGGAGCGGGCGGAGATCGTCGCCCCCTTCCCGCAGCCGCTAGTGGTTACTGCTCTCGGCAACAGCGCCGCGACCCCGCCCCAGGGCCTCACCGCCCAAGTGGTCGGCTTCGACAGCCTCGCCGACCTCGAAGCAGCGCCCGACGCGAAGGTGCGCGGCAAGATCGTCTTCGTCAGCCACGGCATGTCCGCGACCCAGGACGGCTCCCAATACGGCTATTTCGGCGCCGCCCGCCGCAATGGGCCCTCCGTCGCAAGCCGCAAGGGCGCGGCCGGCATCGTGATCCGCTCGATCGGCACGGACTATCACCGCAACCCCCACACGGGTGTCCAGATGTGGGCGGCAGGCGTCACGCCGATCCCGGCCGGCGCTCTCACCCTGCCCGATGCCGAGCAGCTCCAGCGCATCCTGAAGCGCGGCAAGCCCGTCACCATGAAGCTCACTCTCACCCCCCGCAACATCGGCATGCAGCAGGGCGGAAACGTAGTCGCCGACGTGCCCGGCACGGACAAGGATGCCGGCATGATCGTGATCGGCGGTCACCTCGACAGCTGGGATCTCGGCACCGGCGCGTTCGACGATGCATCTGGCGTTGCGATCACCGCCGCCGCCGCCAAGCGGATCATGGAAGCGGGCCGCCCGCGCCGCACCATTCGCGTCGTCTGGTTCGGCGCCGAGGAAGTCGGCGGCAACGGCAGCAAGGCCTATCGCCTCGCCCACCCCAACGACAAGGTCGTGTTCGTCGCCGAATCCGATTTCGGCGCCGACCGCATCTGGCGCATGGACCCCGGCTTCGCGCCAGCCAATTCCGCAGTAGCCGATCGCGTCGCCGCCGTGCTCGCGCCGCTCGGCATCGGACGCGGCACCACCCCCGCCGCCGCTGGCGCAGACCTTGGTTCCTATGCTCGCGAGGGGGTGGCCGCGATCGACCTCCAGCAGGATGGCACCCGCTATTTCGATTACCACCACACGCCCGACGACACGCTCGACAAGATCGATCCCGAGCAGCTTCGCCAGAATGTGGCGGCGTGGACGGCGATGCTGTCGGTGGTCGCCAATGCCCGAGAGGACATTGCCAAGGGCGCGCCGAGGCCCTGATCGGCGCGGCTTGACCTTTCCTCAATCAGATTAGACAGTTGCGCTTACAGGGGGCCCCGTTGAACCGCAGCTTTGTGACTCGAAGGCATTGCGCCGGGTTGATGCTTTCCGCGGCCGCCGTGCTGGCGCCGGCGCCCCTGCTCGCCCAATCGGCCGCGGAGGTGGTGCCGGAGACTGCCGCGCAGGCCGTGACGAATCTCGCCGAACTCTCGATCGAGGAACTGGCGCAGCTCGAAGTCCGCTCCGCCTCCAAACAGGCGGAGCCGCTCAGCGAAGCGCCGACCTCGATCTTCGTCCTGACCAACGACGATATCGCCCGCTCGGCCGCGACGTCCCTGCCCGAAGCGCTTCGGCTCGCGCCCAATCTCCAGGTCCAGCGGCTCGACGGTCGGCTTTATGCCGTCACTGCGCGCGGCTTCAACGGCTACGAAACCTCGAACAAACTGCTCGTCCTGATCGACGGCCGCAGCGTCTACACGCCCCTCCAGTCGGGCGTGTTCTGGGAATTGCACCAGCCATTGCTGGAGGACATCGGCCAGATCGAGGTGATCAGCGGCCCGGGCGGCACCTTGTTCGGTCCAAATGCGGTGAACGGCGTCATCAACATCGCAAGCAAGGACGCCCACCAGACGCTCGGCGGGCTTGCGCGGGCGACCTATGGCGGCAACGAGCGCACCGCCGCGCTGCGCTACGGCACAACCGTCGGCGAAACCGGCGCCGTCCGGGTCTATGCCCACGGCTTCGACCGGGAGGACCTGCCCGACGGCCTCGGCCCCGATCAGGACGATCACTTCAAGGGCTGGCAAGCGGGTTTTCGGAGCGATTGGGGCGCGGGCGACAACCGCTTCACCTTCCAGGGCGACATCTTCCGTAACCAGCTCGACACCGGTGACGGCGACGGCAATCGCGGCCACAATTTGCTCGCCCGCTGGAACCGGCAGCTCGGCGAGGCCTCGTCCTTCCAGGTCCAGGGCTATTATGACGATTTTCGCCGCCGCTTCACACTGGTCACCGACTCGCTCGAAACCTTCGACGTCGAGGCGCAGTACAACGCCCGCGCCGGGAGCCACGATCTCGTCCTCGGCGCCGGCACCCGGACCACCCGCGACGCCTTCATCAACAACCTGAACGGCTTCGTGCTCGATCCGGAGCGGCGGCGGCTTTGGGTGTTCAACGTTTTCGCGCAGGACCGCTTCGCGCTTTCGCCGAAGCTCGACCTCATCGCCGGCCTGAAGCTGGAGCGGTCGTCGTTCAGCGGCGTCCAGTTCCTGCCGAACCTCCGGGTCGCCTGGCGCCCGGGCGAGCACAGCCTGTTGTGGGGCTCGGTATCGCGGGCGGTGCGCACCCCGTCGCGCATCGACCGGCAGCTCGTGTTCCTGCCGATCCTCGCCCAGTCCGACGATTTCCAGTCGGAAAAGCTGATCGCCTTCGAGGCGGGCTATCGCGGCCAGCCCACCTCCTCGACGTCGCTGTCGGTGTCCTTGTTCTACAATCTCTACGACGACCTTCGGACCACCGAGTTGATCGGCAACCCGCTGCCGATCAGCCTGCGCAACAACCTGAAGGGGAGCACCTACGGCGTCGAGGCGTGGGCAACCCATCAGCTTACCGGCTGGTGGCGCGCCAGCCTGGGCGGCATAGTGCTGCGCAAGGATTTCACGGTCAAGAACGGCGCGGTGGATATCGCCAACCGGGCGTCGCTCGGCGCGGATCCCGACATCCAGATCATCGGGCGCTCGCAGATGGACCTGCCGGGCCGGCTGCAGCTCGATCTCGAGATGCGCGGCATGGACGATCTCAACGACACGGACGTCGGAGGCTATGTCGAGGCCGAGGCCAAGCTCAACTGGCACGCCACCGACCGGCTCGATTTCTACGTCGCCGGCAACAACCTGCTCCACGCCCGACACGCCGAAAGCATCGATCCGTCGCGGGCCCAGCTCAGCCAGCGCAGCATCTATTTCGGGAGCCGGGTACGCTTCTGATGGCGACGGGGCGCGCCTTGCTCGGCATCATCGCGCTGCTCGCTACGGCGTTGCCGTGCGGCCCCGCGCTGGCGGCCGCGCAACCCAGCGACATGGCCGTCAAGGCCGCCTTCCTGTCCAAGTTCGGCTCCTATGTGAACTGGCCTCCCCCCGCCGCCAGCGGCCCCGTCTACCTGTGCATCGTCGGCAACGACCCGTTCGGCGGCGTCATCGAGGCTGCGATCCGCGGTCAGCAGGCCGGCGGGCGGCCGCTGCAACTGCGCCGGTTCGCAGGGGCGGACGGCGCCGGCGGGTGCCACATCGCCTTTGTTCAGGGCGCCAACGCGGCCGCGACGGCAAGCATGCTCGGCTCGATGCGGGGCAAGCCGATCCTCACGGTCACCGACGCGCGGGCCGGAGGCCAGCAGGGCATGATCCACTTCGTTCTTCAGCAGGGCCGGGTCCGCTTCCACATCGACGATGCCGCCGCGGCGCAAAGCCGGCTGTTGATCAGCTCGCGCCTGCTCAGTCTGGCGCTCAACGTCCGGCAGCGGCCCTGATGCGGCCGCTGACCCGCCTGGCGCAACGCTGGCCGAACGTGCCGATGGCGGCGGGCGTGATCGCCATGCTGCTGCTTGCCGCGGGCCTCGCCGTGATCTTCGACAACGAGTCCGGATATCGCCAGCAGAAGATCAGCGAAATTCAGGTCCAGGCCGACATCCTCGCCGCAAGCGTCAGCGCTGCGCTCGATTTCGGCGACGCCGTTGCGGGTCAGGAGGCGGTGGATGCCCTCCGCGTCAACCCGCAGCTCATGGCGGCCGGGGTGTACGGCGCCGACGGACAGATTTTCGCGGGCTACGAACGCGCTGCGGGCCGGCTGCCAAAGCGCCTCGCCGGCGCGCCCGCCGACGCCGGCAATACCGTCGATGCGATGGTCCCGGTGACCGTCGGCACCGAACGGATCGGCTCCGTCTACCTCAGCGCCGTCCGCGAGCCCCTCTCCCGCCGTATCACCCGTTATTCCGTGATCGGCGCGCTGATCATCATGGCCGCTCTGGTCGTGATCGTGCTCGGCCTCGCCCATACCGCCCTTCGCCGCGCCAATCTCGAGCTTGAAAGCCGCGCCAAAGCGCTGAGCGACGCCTATGCCGAACTCCAGGTCCAGGTCGACGAACGCGCCCGCGCCGAGGAACAGCTTCGGCAGGCGCAGAAAATGCAGGCGCTGGGTCAGCTCACCGGCGGCATCGCCCACGATTTCAACAACCTCCTCACCGTGATCCAGGGCTCGGCCGACATCCTCCGCCGCCCCGGCCTCGCCGAGGAAAAGCGCGTCCGCTTCGCCGAAGCGATCGTCGAAACCGCCTCGCGCGCCGCCGCCCTCACCTCCCAGCTCCTCGCATTTGCCCGACGCCAACCGTTGAAGCCCGAGGTGATCGACCTCAACGCCAAGATTCGCGGCATGACCAACCTCTTGGACCGCACGCTCGGCGAGCGGGTGCGGGTGGTGACGGAGCTTTCCGAAACGCTGTGCGCGATCGAGGCCGATCCGGCGCAGCTCGAATCCGCCTTGCTCAACGTCGCGGTCAACGCCCGCGACGCGATGGCCGACGGCGGTACCCTGACCATCCGCACCGGCAATGCCGAGCCGCGGGAAGACGGCCGCACGGCGGTGTATGTTGCAGTGGCGGACAGCGGCACCGGCATCGACCCGGACCTGCTAGAGCGCGTCTTCGAGCCCTTCTTCACCACCAAGTCGGTCGGCCGCGGCACCGGCCTCGGCCTCAGCCAGGTCTACGGCTTCGCGGCGCAGTCCGGCGGCGAGGTGAAAATGACCAGCGCGCTCGGCGAAGGAACGGTGGTCACCATCATCCTCCCCTGCAGCGACCGCGAAGCAACCCCGGTGACCCTTCCCGCCGCGGCAAATGCGCGGCGCGGGGGCACCGGTCGGCTGCTTGTGGTGGACGACAATGAGGATGTCGGCGCGTTCGCCGAAGCCCTGCTGCTCGAACTCGGCTACCAGGTCGTGCGGGTGAACAATGGCGAGGCGGCGCTGGAGCGTGCCGCCACCGAGAAGTTCGACGCGGTGTTCACCGACGTCGTCATGCCGGAAATGACCGGAATCGAGCTTGCCGAACGCTTGAAGGCGCTTGCGCCCAACATGCCGGTCGTCCTCACCACCGGCTACAGCGACGAAATCTCCCGCTCCGGCGCGGGCGGCAGGCCGGTCGTGTTCAAGCCCTACCGGCTCGACACGCTCGCTCAGGTTCTTGAGGATGTGCTGGCGGGGAACGGAGAGGCGGGCCCCTCCACCGCGGCCTGATCGATCGCCACGGGCGATCGAGCCCAAGGACGTTTGGCTCAGCCGGTGCCCCGCCCCGTGGGAGTCCGAAACGTGGTCGGGGAGACAGGATTCGAACCTGCGACCCCCTGGTCCCAAACCAGGTGCGCTACCAGCCTGCGCCACTCCCCGACAAACGATCCGGTACTTCGACCCGGCCCAAGAAGGAAGAGAAAAGCTCCTCTTCTCCCTTTCCTCGATCAAAGTACCACTTTGATCGAATTGGTGGTGGGCCCGGCAGGACTCGAACCCGCAACCTAGCCGTTATGAGCGGCCGGCTCTACCATTGAGCTACAGGCCCTTACCCATGCCCGCCGCAGCGATTAGCGGAGGCCCTGCGCTCTTGGCAAGGCACTCGCTTCAGGCGCCCTGCCCGGACGATAGCTCCGCCGGCTCGTGCGGCGGCAGATAGAGGGCGAAGCGTTCCTCGCCCACCACCAGCGCGCCGCCCACCGCCTCGGCAAGATTGCGCACCAGCCTGAGCGCGAAGCCGAGCCCAAGCGCGGGCGCGCCCGGCCAGTCGCCTTCGGGGCTGTAGCCCGGGTCCAGCAAGGCCGCTTCGTTGAGGCCGGCGATCGCGGCGGGCCGGTCGATCGCCAGGCAGAGCATCTTGCCCAGGCCGACGTCGCCAAGTCCCATGGTCGCGCCAATGGTCTCGCCTTCCGCGGCCAGGCCGATCGTTCCGGCAAGCATTCGCGCGAACATCCGCTCCGCCGCGCCAAGCTCCACCCGCGCCGGGGGCAGGCCTTGCTCGATCTCGATGGCGATCCGGCTGCCGCGCTGGCGGGCGACCCGCTCATAGGCATCGTGCAGCCGGCACAGCAAAGCCACCGCATCGACACTTGCTTCATCGAGGCTGATCCGCCGGGTCTCGAGCCGGGCGGCGGTGTCGAGATCGTCGACCGCAGACAGGAGCCTGCTCGCTTGCTCCATGATCTCGGCGGCGCGGCCCCGGTAGGTCGCGGCGGCCGGGCCCATATATTGGCCGTCGATCATCTCGGCGAAGCCGACGATTGCGTTAAGCGGCGTGCGCAGTTCGTGGATCAGCTGGCGCAGCGAATCGGCCGGAAGATTGGTGCCGAACAGCCCGTCCGGCACCGGCGCCACGGCCGGTGCGACTTCGTCGACCCGCGGCCGCCGCGCGCTGCCGCGGTAGCCGAGGAAGTTGCCGTGCACCGGATCGAAGAAAGGCACGCCCGAAATCCGCCAGTCGCCCGACGCCGCGCCCGATCCCGCCACGTTGAAGCGGGCGTCACGAAACGGTGCGCGCTTCTCGAACGCGCCCGCCGCCTGGCCGTCGACTCCGAACTGGCCGCGCTCGGCGATAGAGGCGATGCTTTGGCCGATCAGCGGCCCGCGCGGCGCGCCTTCCACCCAGATCACCAAGCCATCCGCGGCGCATTCCCACTGGAACTCCTCGGCTGGGGCCGGAGCCGGCGCGGCAGCCGCCTGGACCGCCGCAGTCTCCCGCGTCTTGCGAAACTTCTCGATGCGCGCCACGAGTTCGCGGATCTGGGTCTCGCCCGCCGCATCGGTTTGCGCAACGGGGGTGAACCTGGTCAGCACCGGCGCTGCCTCGGCGACCGTGCCGGAAAGCGCGAAATCGGCCGATCCGAAGCTCGCCAGCGCCTGCTCCACCTCGGGATGAAGATCGCGGCGGTGACGCAGCAGCGCCCGAGCGGAGAGGCTGAGGCGCGGCAGCAGCTTCAGCCACTCGCCGGCGCTCAGCAGCACGCCGCCGATAAGCGGCGCCGCAACGGCAGGCCCGTCCTCCGCAAAGAACGCGACGATCTCCGGCGACACGCGCCGTCCGGCCAGGCTGCGCGCCACCCCCCGCCGCCGCTCGGCGTCCAAGGCGCCGCGCGTACCCCGAAGCCACTCAAACGCGCGCTCCGCCTCGTCCCCGCTCTCGTCCTGGCGGCGCTGGGCGAGCATATCCACAAGCTGACGCCACTTCGCCGCCCGCGCCGAAGGGTTCGCCTCCGGCTGCGCAAGCACTGTCGCGATCATGTCGTCGAAGCGCACGAAAGGCTCATCCTTAGCGGGTCAGGGCGCCGCGGCGCGGCAGCCGGCCCAATCGTTAACGCGGCTCGTCTCCGGGCGGAAGGCGGCAAATCGCGCCGTCGCAATATGGGACGCGCCCGGCGCCAAAGAAAAGGCGCCGGATCACTCCGGCGCCTCCCCTTCCCGCTTTGTCCGCCGGATCAGCCGCGCTGGGCGAGCCAGGCCATCCAAAGATTGGCGAGCGGCACGCGCGTGCCGGTGACCTTGCGAAACGCGGTCTCGGCTTCGGCGCGGCGGCCGGCCATGGCATGGACGATGCCAAGGCGGGTGTTGACCAGATTGGCATCCACGCCGCCCTTCTGCAGCGCCAGGCTGTAGAGGTCTGCGGCCTTGGTATAATCCTGATAGCCCGCGTAGACGCTGGCGAGCGACAGCGCGAGGTTGCCGTTGGCCGCCGTCCGCGCCTTGGCTTCCGCACCCGGCAAGGCCGCTTTGTCCTCGGCGATCCGCGCGCTCACCTTGGCGAGCAAAGCGCTGTGGGCGGCGCTGGTCTTGCCGGCCTTGGCGGCGGCCTCGAGCACCGATTTGGCTTCGCCCCAGTTGCGGCCGAATTCGTGATATTGCGCGAGGTGGAGATAGTCGGTCGAACTGCGCACGGTTCCGTTGAGCTGCATCAGCCGCAGGAGGTCGACGAAAGCCTCTTCATCCTTGGCGATCATCGGCTGGGAGATCGCCACCAGATTGTTGAAATTCTCCTTGTTCGGGTAGAGCTTCAATGCCTCGTTGGCGAGTTCGGCCGCGACCGCGCCGTTGCGCTGCCGGTCGGCGATGACGACCGCGTTGCGATACCAGGATTCGTCGGCATTCTGCCCGGCCGCCTTGCGGATGGCGATCGCTTTCTGGAGCAGCGGAAGCGCTTCATTGTCCTTCTTCAGCGCCATCTTGGCGCTGGCGAGGTTGACGATATTGGCGATCTCGGTCGGATTGGCCGCCATACGCTGCGCATAATAGGATTCGGCCGCGGCAGGATCGCCGGACCGGGCAGCCTCTCCGGCGAGATATTCGTTCAAAGTCGCAAGCTCGGCCGCATCGGCGCCGCCGCTGGCGATGATTGCGCGGACGGCTGTGCTCTGCGCGGGTTGGTCGTTGACCGCGAGCGCATATTCGAGGTGGAGCTTGGCAACGACATATTTGTCGTCGGTGGTCTTGGTGACGGCTTGGGCGGCGGCGAGCTTCTGGGGCACGTCGGCGGCCTTGGCCTTCACCGCCGCCTGCAACTCGGCGATCGGCTTGCTGGCTTCCTTGCTGAACGCGAACTTGCGCTCTTTCGCGGCGTCCTTCTTGCCTTTGTCGGCCTTCGCGGCCTTGCTGGATTGCGCGGCTGCCGGCGCGGCGGCAATGCCGCCGGCGATCAGCGCGACGGAGAGTGCAAGGGTGGAAACGAGCTTCATGGGGTAACTCTCCTGGTGAGGTTTGTTATCGAAAAAGAGGGTCAGGCGCGCTGGCCGAGCCAGGTCAGCCACAAGGCGGCGAGCTCGGCGCGGGGGCCGGTGACGGCGCGGAACGCCGCTTCGGCTTCCGCCTTGCGTCCGGCCAGCGCGAGCGCTGTGCCGAGCCGGGTGTTGACCACGTTGGGGTCGGTGCCGCCCTTTTGCAGGGATGCGCGAAACAGGTCGATCGCGGCGGGATAATTGCCGGCGCCGAGCAGCACGTCGCCGGCCTGCAGCGCCGGAGCGCCGGTGGCGGCCGCCATTGCGCTGGCCTGGATTGTCGAGAGCTTGGCTTTCTCCGCGGTGGCGCCGCGCGCAGCGGCGGCGATCGCCTCCTTGAAGGCCGGCTTGGCGGGATCGATCATTCGGGTGTTGACGCCTTCCTCGAGCACCGAGCGGCTTTCACCGGCAAGGCCCGCGGCCTGGAAGGTCTGCGCCGCCTCGAGGTAATCGCGCTCGCCTGCCATGCCCTTCGACAAACGAAGCAGGCGCATCGCGTCGAGGAGGCCGGCGGCATCCGGGCTTGCAAGCTCGCGATAGGTCAGCACCGCGTCGCGCCAATTCTCCGGCGAGGGATAAGCGCCGGCAAGCTGGCGGGCGTAGGACAAAGCCGGCCCGGGCTGCTTGTTCATCAGCGACAGGCTTGCGCCGCGGCGGTACCAGCTTTCCGGCACCGGCTGCCCGGCCGCCGTGCGAAGCTGAATCGCGCGGCCGATCAGCGGCACCGCATCGGCATTCTTGCGCAGATCGATCTTGACGCGCGCCAGGCTGATCGCCGTCTCGGCGCTCGGCGCCAGCTCGAGGGCGCGGGTCAGCGCGGCTTCGGCTTGCTGCCGCTTACCGGCGGTCGCCGCGGCGGCGCCTTGCGCGGCATAAAGGGGCCCAAGCTCGGCGCCGCTCAAGCGTCCGCTGGCGGCAAGCGCCTCGATCGCGCCATTCAGCGCCTGCGGGTTGCCGGCCTCGCGGCCGTAGCGAAGCTGAAGGCCGGCGAGATAGTAACGCGCCTCGCTGCCGCGAACCACTGCCTGGGCCGCCGAAAGCGCCGAGGCGGAGGCCGGATAGTTGCGCGACGCAAGCGCCGTCTCGAGGGCGAGCAGCGCCTGATATTCGGCCCGGGAAACAGCGGGATATTGCACCGTCTGCTTCGGGGGGGCGGCGGCGGCTGGAGCCAAAGCGGCCGCTCCCGCGCTCATCAGGGCAATGGCGGCAAGCTTCGAAACCGAACTCATGAATGGAAACCCTTGTTGATTGCCCCCGCGGCGACGATCGCGAGGGGCGGTGCGCGCGCCTCTCTACCGTCAAACCAGGCCGCTTTCTAGCGTTCGCACGGTGAACCGCGCTTGAACCGCGCCCGCTGTGTTTTCGCCGTGAAATCAGGCGGTTGGCGATGGCCGTTTGACAGGCGGCGAGGCGGCTGGCTAACCGCCGCCGATGCTTGCCGTGATTTTCCCCCGCAAAGACGCTCGATTACAAGCGTCCGTTGCCGCCGATCGCGCCGACCGAGCCGCGCTTTGTGGAGCAGGCCGCCGCGATTGCAGGCGGCGCGGCGCGGCTCTCCAAGAAGAAGCTGGGCGGGCTGATGCACATATCCGACGCTTTGGCCGAGCTCAACGCCGAGCGCTTCCGCAGCTTCGGTGAAGCGGAGACCCGCGCGGGAATCTACGCCTTTGCCGGCGACGTGTACGCGGGCTTCGAAGTCCACAGCCTCGACGAGGAGGCCGTGCTGTTCGCCCAGGATCACCTGCGCATTCTCTCCGGCCTCTACGGCCTGCTCCGCCCGCTCGACGAGATCCGCCCCTACCGGCTTGAGATGGGCACCAAGTGGGCACCGGGCCGCTCAAAGGACCTTTACGGCTTCTGGAAGAACGCGGTTGCCGATCAACTTGCCGCGGACCTCGAGGCAAGCGGCAGCGCCACCATCGTCAACCTTGCCAGCAAGGAATATTGGAAGGTGGTGGAAGGCCGCCTTCCCGCCGGGCTGCAGGTCATCGAGATCGACTTTCGCGAAGAGGGCCCCTCCGGGCTGCGCTTCAACACCTTCGCAGCCAAGCGCGCCCGGGGCATGATGGCGCGGTACATCTGCGAGCACCGCCTTTCCGATCCGGAAAGCCTCAAGGGGTTCGACAGCGACGGCTACGCTTACGATCCCGCCGGCTCGGACGACACGCGCTGGCGCTTCCGGCTGTCCTGACCTCCTAGGCTCATACGTGCGCGCGTACGCGTAGGCGCGCGGGGTGGCGTCCGCGAAAAACAGCCGCTAGTGTCTGCTGACCAAGCAAGCGCCTTCCAGGCGCACCCACAAAACCCGAGTTCAGGAAACCTCCATTGGCCAGCGCACCGCCGACCATCGACACTAGCGATATCTCCCCCATCTCCATCGTCGACGAGATGAAGTCCTCCTACCTGGACTACGCCATGTCGGTGATCGTGTCCCGCGCCCTTCCCGACGTGCGCGACGGCCTGAAGCCCGTTCACCGCCGCATCCTGTTCGGCGCGCACGAGGCCGGCTTCATTGCCGGGCGCCCGTATCGCAAGTCCGCCCGCCTCGTCGGCGAGGTCATGGGTAAATACCACCCGCACGGCGACAGCTCGATCTACGACGCGCTTGCCCGAATGACCCAGGATTGGTCGATGCGGGTGCCGCTGATCGACGGTCAGGGCAATTTCGGATCGATGGATCCCGATCCGCCGGCGGCGATGCGCTACACCGAAGCGCGCCTCGCCCGCGTCGCCTCGGCCCTACTCGAGGACATCGACAAGGACACGGTCGACTTCCAGCCGAACTACGATGCGTCGGAGCACGAGCCGCAGGTCCTTCCCGCGCGCTTCCCGAACATCCTGGTCAACGGCGCCGGCGGCATCGCGGTCGGCATGGCGACCAACATCCCGCCGCACAATCTCGGCGAGGTGCTGAAGGCCTGCGCCGCCTATATCGCCAACCCGGACATCACGATCGACGAACTGATCGAGATCGTCCCCGCGCCCGATTTCCCCACCGGCCCGCTGATCCTCGGCCAGGCGGGGGCGCGCAGCGCCTACCACACCGGCCGCGGCTCGATCATGATGCGCGCCCGCCACAAGGTCGAAACCGGACGCGGCGACCGCCAGTCGATCGTGCTTACCGCAATTCCCTTTCAGGTCGGCAAGAACGGCCTGGTCGAGAAGATCGCCGAAGCCGCCAAGGACAAGCGCATCGAAGGCGTCGCCGACATTCGCGACGAATCGAGCCGCGAGGGCGTGCGCGTCGTCATCGAGCTGAAGCGTGACGCCACGCCCGAAGTGGTGCTCAACCAGCTTTGGCGCCATACCCCGGCGCAGTCGAGCTTCCCGGCCAACATCCTCGCCATCCGCGGCGGCCGCCCGGAAACGCTGAACCTGCGCGAGATCATCGAAAGCTTCGTCAAGTTCCGCGAAGAAGTGATCACCCGCCGCTCGAAGTTCGAGCTCAACAAGGCGCGCGAGCGGGCGCACATCTTGCTCGGCCTGGTGATCGCCGTCACCAACCTCGACGAAGTGGTCCGCATCATCCGCGGCTCCGCCTCCCCGCCCGAAGCTCGCGCGTCGCTCCTCGCCCGCGAATGGGACGTGGCCGAGATCGCGCCCTACATCGCGCTTGTGGAGTCGGTGGAGCATGTCGGCGGCGCCGGGAGCTATCGGCTCAGCGACACCCAGGTTCGCGCGATCCTTGAACTTCGCCTCCACCGCCTCACCGGCCTCGGCCGCGACGAAATCGGCGGCGAGTTGCGGGAATTGTCGATTTCGATCGCCGCCTACCTCGACATTCTCGGCGACCGCACCAAGCTCTATGCTGTCATGCAGACCGAGTTCGACGAGGTCGCCGCCGCGTATGCGACGCCCCGCGTCACCGAGATCGTCGCCGCTGCCGACGGCATCGACGACGAGGACCTGATCGAGCGCGAGGAGATGGTCGTCACCGTCACCCTCGGCGGCTACATCAAGCGCACCCCGCTCGACACCTTCCGGGCCCAGCGCCGCGGCGGCAAGGGCCGCTCCAGCATGGGCACCAAGGACGAGGATGCGGTCACCAACCTGTTCGTCACTTCAACCCACACGCCGGTTTTGTTCTTCTCCACCCATGGCAAGGTCTACCGCCTCAAGGTCTGGCGCCTGCCCGAGGGCGCGCCCCAGGCCCGCGGCCGGCCGATGGTCAACCTCCTGCCGCTCGCCGAGGGCGAGACCATCTCCACCGTGCTGCCGCTGCCCGAGGACGAGAATGAGTGGAAGAACCTCCACGTCATCTTCGCCACCGCCCATGGCGGCGCGCGTCGGAACTCGATGGACTCGTTCGCCAACATCCCGTCCAACGGCAAGTTCGCGATGCGCTTCGAGGAGGACGCAACCGACCGCCTGATCGGAGTGGCCTTGCTCAAGGAAGACGACGACGTCCTTCTCGCCACCCGCTTCGGCCGTGCAATCCGCTTCGAATCGACCGCGGTGCGCGAATTCCAGAGCCGCACCTCCACCGGCGTACGCGGCATCACCCTGCGCGAAGGCGACGAAGTGATCTCGCTGTCCATCCTCAAGGGCTTCAACGCCACGCCGGACGAGCGCGAAGCCTACCTCCGGGCCGCGCCTTGGAAGGAAAACCAGAACGAACCGACGCTTCCGCCCGAGCGGATGGCCGAGTTCCACGAGGCGGAGGAGTTCATCCTCACCGTCACCGAAAACGGCTACGGCAAGCGCACCTCCGCCTACGAATATCGCCGCACCAACCGCGGCGGCCAGGGCATCACCAATATCGAAACCTCGGCCCGCAACGGCTGCGTGGTGGCAAGCTTCCCGGCGCATAATGGCGAGCAGCTCATGCTGGTCACCGATCAGGCCAAGCTGATCCGCACCACCGTCGGTGACATCCGCATCGGCGGCCGCAACACCCAGGGCGTCACCATCTTCAAGGTCGCAAAGGACGAGCACGTCGTCTCCGCCGCCCGGATCGACGAGGAAGACGAGCCGGAGAACGACGCCGAGGAGCTAATTGCGGGCGAAATCGCCGACCAGCCCGCGTCTGACGAGGACCAGGTCCACCTCGACGACGGCACCGGCCCTGAAACCCTCCCCGACAGCCAGGAATAAGCGCGCGCTCCCGGTGCGAGGCCGCTAGCCGCTAGCCGCTAGCCGGCGGGTGAGCTGAACATCAGCCGGTTGGACATCGTCACCCCGGACTTGATCCGGGGTCCACCTTCTCCTTGCGTGATGGTGCCCGAGAGGAAGGTGGATGCCGGATCAAGTCCGGCATGACGAAGCTGGGTGCCGTTCGGCGGTCCGCAAACCACTGGTGCCTCGAAACCATTTGACTCCTGCCGCGCATGTCGACTATTTCTGTAATTACAGAAAGGCCGAACATGCCCGTCACCGATCATCCCGATGCCAAAGCCTTCATCCTCCACTGGGGAGAGATGGGCACGCAATGGGGCGTCAACCGCTCGGTGTCGCAGATCCACGCGCTTCTCTACCTGTCGGATGGCCCCCTCGCCGCCGACGAGGTCGTCGACCAGCTCGGCCTCGCCCGCTCCAACGTGTCCACCGGCCTGAAAGAGCTGCAGGGCTACGGCATCGTCCGCCGGGTCCATGTCGAGGGCGACCGCCGCGACCATTTCGTCGCCGAGAGCGACCTTTGGGAAATGCTCATCCGGATCAGCGCCGAGCGCAAGCGCCGCGAAATCGACCCGACCATTGCCTTTCTCGCCGAACTCTCCGCCCGCCTCGCTAAGGATGAAACCGCGCCCCGCCACCTGCGCAAGCGGATCACCCGCATGCACGAATTCATCTCCACCCTGGCCAATTGGTACGAGCAGGTGCGCGGGCTGCCCAAATCCACGCTGGTCACGCTGATGAAGCTCGGCGCCAAGGTCGCCCGCTTTATTCCAGGCGCCGGCAAAGCCCCCAAGACACCCAAACCCTAAGGAGCAACCGCGATGAGCATCGCACCCGATTAGCCACGTCCACCTATTTCGCAATTTACAGGAAAGACCGCACACAGAGGAACTTGGTCATGGTTGAAATCTCCTACGCACTCTACCTGCTCATCTCGATCGGCATCACGATCTGGGTGGCCCGCACGCTTTCCAAGAACGGCGAGGTGTTCCTGGTGCAATGCTTCGGCCACAATCAGGAGATCGCCCGCTCCACCAATCACCTGCTGGTGGTCGGCTTCTACCTGGTCAACATCGGCTTCATCACCCTCACCCTCAGCATGGGCGGCGAGCCGACCACCATCCCGCAAGCGATCCGCTTCCTCAGCGGCAAGGTGGGTCTCGCCGTCGTGGTCCTCGGCGCAATGCACTTCTTCAACATGAGCGCCATTGCCCGCTTCGGCCGAAAAGTGAACGATTGGCTGGGTGGCCAGGACAGGTCCGCTTACGCCCGGTGAGGAGAATGCGGGCGCCTGGGGAGGCGCCCGCCCCTTCGCACCTTTACACCCCAGGGAGGACGAAATGGCCGACGCATCCCACAACGTCAGAGCGGTGACCCGCCGGGTGGAATGGCGCGATCTTGTGCCGATGCGTTTCGAGGACGGCTGCGTCGAATGCCTGCACCCCCTCCCTTGGCTGCTCGGCTCCTGGTGGTGCGCCGGGCAGGGTCTCTGGCCCCTCGCCGCCGCCTGCTCCTTTCTGTTCTTCCTCACCGCGCTGCGGCTCAACCACGAGGCCATCCACCGCAACCTCGGCTTCGGCGCGCGCGGCCACCGGTGGGTAATCCACGCGCTCAGCACGGTGATGCTCGGCTCCAACACCGCGATCGCCTTCAACCACCTGCGCCACCACGCGCACCTCGGCCGGGCGGAAGACGTTGAAGGCAAATGCGGCCGGATGACCTTTCGCCAGGTCCTGCTCTACGGCCCGCTTTTCCCGTTCGAACTCTGCGCAACCGCCTGGCGCCGCGGCAACGCGCGCACCCGCCGCCGGATGGCGGTCGACCTTGCGCTCAATGCCGGCATGATCGTCGCTGCGCTCGCCCTCCAGTCCCAGGCGCTGCAATACCATGTCCTGACCATGCTCCTCGCCCAGTGCCTCACCGCGTACTTCGCCGTGTGGATCACCCACCGCGGCTGCGACGGCGAGGACCTCGTCGCCCGCACCCAGCGGTCCAGGCTGATCAACTTCGTGACCTACAACATGTTCTTCCACCTCGAGCACCACCTCTTCCCCGCCGTCCCGGTGAAGCGACTTCGGCGGCTGGCGGACCGGCTGGACAAGGCGGTTCCGGCACTCGCCGCGCACGCAATGCGCGTGCTGTGAGCGGCCCCTCGAATGAGCCGGCAGGCGGGTCGTGGGAGAACCCCGGAGCGCAGGGCTGCGTGCGCGTTCTGCTTGCGGCGCTCGCGGCATCCTTGGCGGCCGGGCCGCTGATGTTTACCGGGAGGGCTGCAGCCGGTTACCGATATCGCCGGTGTGTTCTGGTTCGTCATGTTCATGGGCGCTTTCATCTCGGCTGCGCCCAACCTCATCGGTACATCTTTGATGTTGCTGCTGTCCCAGAGGTACCCGGTGGCCCGGGGGCGGAGTATCTGGGCGGCGGCGGGCGCAGGCGGCGCGCTCCTGCTCGTGCCTCTCTGGAGTGCCGGCAGCAAAGAGGACCTGCTTTTCCTTTTCTCGCTGGGAATCGTCGGTGCGGGCTGTGCTACCATCTGCCATC
>Ga0190273_10000149_pt1 | contig 35820 bp, 23 predicted proteins | sample Popmic504IS_FD_134513 | JGI IMG/M metagenome (GOLD analysis project Ga0190273, IMG submission 134513) | Populus adjacent soil microbial communities from riparian zone of Shoshone River, Wyoming, USA - 504 IS | ecosystem: Environmental > Terrestrial > Soil > Riparian zone > Trees stand | place... | reverse complement strand
CTCAGACGACACAGGGCTGACCACCAACGTCTTCCTGACCGAGCCCAGGCTCTACGGCCTGCGCGTCACCAAGGAGTGGAATGGTGGCCCGTGGTGGACCGGCGCCAACCCGAACCATCCGGCTGGCGAGCCTTACCCGCTCACGATCGAGGCTACAGGGATGGTTCAGCGCCAGGACGCACCGTACGCGTCATTGGCCCCCGCATTTACCAGCGCCTTCTCTGAAGCCCTTGATCCGACATCGCCTCAACATCGGGACCTGGATTGGGGTGACGGCCGTGAGGTTCGGGTGAGTTATCGCCCCACCTCGGGACCGTGGACGATCAGCGGCGGTGTCCGGTACGGCCGAACCAACGGGCCAGGCACGTTTGTGCATTCAGACGAAGTCGCTGACGAACGGGTATGTGGCTTCCTCCTTGATGGACCGGCCGGCTACTTCTGTGACCCGACCGATCCACGGTACCAGTCCGGCTCCTTGCGCTCTGCGACCAACTGGTCCGACGCCACTGCGAAGGATCGGGAAGAGCACTTCTTCGCCGACTTCAACGTTGGGAAGGACTTGGGGATTGGCTTAGGACGCGAGAACCGTGCCGCGGTCCGCACCGGACTTCGCTATTCTCACTTCGAGTCCACCAGCCAGGTAGCAATGGACGGTATTCCCGACTGGGACTTGATTGACGGGGTTGTGAAATACGACGTGCCGTTCGAGCGGTACAGGGCGACCCTCGATGCCAAGCGTGAGTTCGACGGGACTGGCCCGACACTGGAATGGGACGCCGCGGCGGCGATCCTGGGCGACGAGGCGGCGGGACATTTCGATGTCGATTGGTCACTGGCCGGCGGCGTTCTCTTCGGGAAACAGAAGACTGGCGTGACCGGCGCCGAAACAGTGGCTACCGGCTATGTCAAATACGTCAATTCTCCTCAAGCCTGGCCTCAAGGGACCCCCACACCGGTCGAAATTAGCCGCAGCAGCTCGGTGACCGTACCCTTCGTCGACCTCTCACTGGGCCTCTCTTACGAAGTCGGCCGGTTCAAGGCAGGCGCCGGCTATCGCTGGGAGCGGTACTTCGACGTGCTCGACGTCGGCTACACCGAGCACCAGGACGCCGACCGCACCATCGATGGGCCCTACTTCAAGATCGCCGTCGGGTTCGGCGGCTAACTCCTCCGGCTTCGGTCCCCTCTGAACCGGATCACTCAAGGCGGCGGGCCATCACTCGCCGCCTTTTTTTGCGCGCCGACCTGTAGGGTTCGCGGCCCCTTGCGTCAGTAGAGGTGGTGGAGTCTCCTGTCCGCCAGCTTGAGGGGGCCTTCGTGGCGCAGCCGCCGCTTCAGTCCAGTGCGTCCGAGCCGGTGATCGGCGAGGAGGATCTGCGCGCCTGGATGGTGGAGTACGGCCCCGCCCTGCGCCGCTATTTCGAACGCCGCGTGGGCGCTTCCGAGGCCGAGGACCTGGTGCAGGACGTCTTCCTGCATCTGCAGGCGCGGGCGGTCGGCGGGGCGGTGGACAACGTCGAGCGCTACCTGTTCCGCATCGCCGGCAACGTGCTGGTCAGCCGCCATCGGCATCGGGTGTCCCGCCGGTTCGCATTGCAGGACGCGCTCGACGAGGCGCTCGAGCCGGTCGAGACCATCGCCGCCGACCGGGTGCTGATCGGCAAGCAGGACGTGGCCCGCGTGATCGCCGCCATGCAGGCGCTGCCGCCGCGCACCCGCGAGGCCTTCATCTTTCATCGCTTCAACGAGATGACCTATCCGGCCATCGCCAAGCGCATGGGCATCTCGGTCAGCGCCGTGGGGCAGCTGATCTCCCGCGCGCTGGAAAAGCTGACCGAGGAGGCCTGCGCATGAGCGCCGCCGCCCTTCAGCCGAACACCCGCCGCCGCGCCGCCGACTGGTTCGCCCTGCACCGTTCCGGCGCCATGACGCCGGAAGCCGCCGCCGAGTTCGACGCCTGGCTGGCCGAGGACGACAACCGCGCCGCCTTTGCCGACGTGCAGGCGACCTGGACCCTGCTCGACGCCGCGCGCGACGACCCGGCGATGCTGGCCATGCGAGAGGCGGCCGAGCGGGCTCATCCGCGCGTGCCTCGCCGCTGGAAGATCGGCGGCGCGATAGCCGCCAGCCTCGCCGCCGCCGTGGTCGCCTGGCCCGTCGCCAACTCCACGGTTGCCGCGCGCCTGCCGCTGCCCTCGGACCGCACGGTGAGCACCGGCGCCGGCCAGATGACCACCATGACCCTGCCGGACGGCTCGGTGGTGACCATGGACGCCGACACCGTCCTGCGCATGCGCGAAGCGGGCGGCGGGCTGCAGGTGACGATGGACCGGGGCCACGCCTTCTTCCGCGTCGCCGACCATGCCGGCCGGCCGCTCAGCCTGATCGCTGGCGGCAAGAAGGTGACGGCGACGGGCACGGCCTTTGACCTCGACCTGGCCAACGACTGCTTCGATCTGGTGCTGGTCGACGGCAAGCTGAAGGTCGCTGATCTGGCCGTCTTCCACCGCCCGCAGAGCGCCGAGCTGGCGCAGGGCTCGCGCCTGCTGGTGGCCACCGAGGGCCGCTGGGCGGTGACCCGCGCCAACGTCGACAAGGAGACCGGCTGGCTGCGCGGCTGGCGGACCTATGACCGCGCGCCGATGGGCCAGATCGCCGCCGACCTCAACCGCTATTCCGACAAGCAGGTGGTGATCGCCGACGCCGGCGTGGCCGCCACCCCGATGATGGGCGCCTTCAAGCCCGGGGACGTCGACGGCTTCGTGCGGGCCGCGCGGTACTACGGCTATGCCAGGGTGGTGTCGGAAACCGGCGACAAGGTGGTGCTGTCGGCGCCGCAGTAAATTTACATCCGGGTCAACCTGTAGGGTCCGGAATTAATCGCGTCTGTCGTTACAGGGAGCCTCGAGCGCTCCCATAACGACAGGGGGAGCGAGACGATGAGTAGGTCGATTTCCGGGCGTGAGCGCCTGATGTACAGCGTAGCCGTCATGGCGCTGGCCATGCCGCTGGCCGCCCATGCCGAAGTCGCCAATTTCAACATCGAGGCCCAGCCGCTGACCGGCGCGCTGAAGGAGTTCGGCCTGCAGAGCCGCTATACGGTGGTGGCCCAGCCGGACGTGGTCTCCGCCAAGCGCTCGCGAGCGGTTTCCCAGTCGGCCGAGCCGGAGGTGGCGCTGGCGGCGCTGCTCCAGGGCACCGGCCTCGGCTACCGCCGCGACGGCGACACCTTCCTCATCGTGAAAGCAGCCGCCGACCCCCAGTCCGGAAGCGCCGCCGGGGACGGCGCTGAGGTAGAGGCGCTGATCGTCACGGCGCAGAAGCGCGAGGAGAACATCCAGGACGTGCCGATCGCGATCTCGGCGTTCTCGGCCAAGGCGCTGGAAGAGCAGAAGATCGAAGGTGGCTTCGACCTTCTCAAGGCGATCCCCAACGTCACCTTCTCGAAGAACAACTTCACCAGCTACAACTTCAGCATCCGCGGCATCGGCACCAAGGCGGTGTCCGCCACCACCGACCCCGGCGTCGCGGTCAGCTTCAACAACATCGCCCTGCTGCAAAACCGCCTCTTCGAGCAGGAATACTTCGACGTCGAGCGCGTCGAAGTCCTCCGGGGTCCGCAAGGCACCCTCTACGGCCGTAACGCGACGGCCGGGGTGGTCAACGTCATCTCGGCCAAGCCGGACATGGACGAGTTCAAAGGCTCGATCAAAGGCGAAGTCGGCAACTATCACTCCAAGCGCCTGTCCGCGATGCTCAACGTCCCACTGGTCGAGGACAAGCTCGCCATCCGCTTCGCCGGCGCGCTGACCGATCGGCAAGGGTACGATTACAACCTGACCACCAAGAACGCCATCAACGGCCGCGATCTGTGGTCGGCGCGCGTGACGCTGGCCTTCAACCCCACCGACCGCATCCGCTCGAACCTGATCTGGGAACGCTTTGAGGAAGACGATAACCGCTCCCGCACGGGCAAGCAGCTGTGTCACCGAGATGATGGGCCGGAGTTCATCGGTGAGACGTCGGTGCCTGGCACGAATGGAGAAAGCGTGCTGCTCAACCCTGATGTTCGCAGGGCCGTGTTCGCGCAGGGCTGCAAGGCCGGCAGCCTCTACGATGCTGGAGCCTTTGGAACGCCAAATGGGCTTTCGTATAATTTCGTGCTTGGTCTGCTTGCGCTCCGCACCTCATTCACCAGCATTGGCTATTTGCCAGGTTCAAGCGACCCAGCGACCATCATAGATGACCGCGATCCGTACGGCGGCCTGACCCAGTCGGCGAATCTGCGGGAGATCGCGTCAATACGCGACCCTCGCTATCGAGCTAAAGCAGACGTTATCGAACTCAATGTCGACTTCGATCTGACGGATGAGCTTACGCTTTCATCGCAAACCGCCTACAACAAGGACCAGACATACTCATTCCAAGATTACAACAGGTTCAATACGTTACCTGTTTTTACTGACACATCGGGTCTGTTGACGCTGCCGTCCGCTTTCCCGAGCGCCCAACCCAGCCCCTTTCGCGATATGGCCCGAGGGGGGATTTTTTGTGATCCGCAGATTGGCTGTTCGGACAGCATCGCGGGGTTCGACATCGCCAGCGCGAGCGGGCAGCAGTTTTCACACGAGATCAGGGTCCAGTCAGATTTCGATCGCCCTGTAAATTTTAGCGCAGGCTTGAATTACACGCGATTTAAGACACTCGTAGACTACTACGTTATGTTTAATCTGATTACGGCTATGGCCCAATCGGCGCCCTTCAACCAACCAGTCGACTTCTTCGATCCGACGCTGTTCAATCCCTTGATGTGTCCATCGTCGAGCTTTTTCTATCTCTTCCCCCCATACAACCCCGTCGCTACGGACGATCCACTATCGGCGTGCCCGTACGTCGACCCCAACCCCGTCGAAAGCATGGACGGTGAGGGACACAACTACTTCCGAAGCAAAAACCCCTACAAGCTCACGTCGGCCGCCGCTTTCGGCGAATTGTACTGGGAGATAAATGACACACTCAAGCTCACCGCCGGCCTCCGATACACCAACGATCGAAAAACCTTCATCCCGGTTCCCTCGCAAGTCTTACTGGCGCCGAGCCTCGTTGCCGGGGGCTTCGTAGGAAAGGGCTATCCTGAAGAGCCCGCAGTGAAGCAGCATTGGGGTGAGTGGACAGGGCGTCTGGGTATGGATTGGAAGCCAAAGCTTTCATTCACCGATGAAACCATGGTCTACGCGTTCTACTCCCGGGGTTACAAGGGCGGTGGCGCCAACCCCCCTAAACCGGGCTTCGGCTCGCTGGCAAAGATCATCGAGAGAGGACTTCTTGATCCCGATCTCGCCGAGCTGCTCGGAAGTGCGGGTTTGCTGCCCGTTCTCCGGCTCACCGGAAATGAGTACGCTGACACGTTCCAGCCGGAGTTTGTCGACGCACTCGAAGTGGGCGCAAAAAATACTCTGCTGGGCGGCGCGCTGACTTTCAACGCAAACGCGTTCTTCTATGACTACAAGGATTATCAGGTGTCTCAGATCCGCGATCGGACCGCGGTGAACGAGAACTTCGACGCGAAGGTTTGGGGCTTGGAATTCCAGTCAGTCTTTGCGCCCTCCGCTAACCTTCAGGTCATCGCCAACCTCGGATACCTGGACAGCAAGATCGGTAAGGGTGAGAAATCCATCGATATCATGAACCGAACCCAAGGTGACCCCAATTACGTCATAGCCAAACCATGGTCGCAGCTCCCATCGAACTGCGTGGTGCCAGCTGATGTGGCGGAGTCGTGGTTGCAGACCCACCCCCTGATCCAGGGCTACTGGTGGCTCTGCGGCGGCCTTGGCGGCATCCTCATGAATGCTTCACCGCCGCCTGAAGATCCCAATTTCGACAATACCCCCTACAACGTCGCCAATTACCCGGAAATCAACGGTGGGTCCGGCCTCTTCGCGGACCTTGGCGGCAACAGGCTGCCCAATGCTCCCCACTGGACTGCCAACCTCGGCGCCCAGTACGGCTTCGACATCCTTGAGGGTTGGCGGGCGACGGTGCGGGGCGACGCCTACTGGCAGTCGCAGTCCTGGGCGCGAGTTTATAACTCCAACCCGTATGACAAGCTGCACGGCTGGTACAACCTGAACCTGTCGCTGTGGCTGGAGAACGAGGACGGCCTGAAGATCGAGCTCTACGCCAAGAACGTTCTCGATGAGCAGCCGATCACCGATGCCTTCCTCAACTCGGATGACACGGGCTTGACGACCAACGTGTTCACGCTGGATCCCCGCCTGATCGGGCTCAGCATCAGGAAGGGTTTCTAACCCGGCTTTCAGTCCCCTCTGAACCGGATCAACTGAGGCGGCGGAGTGCGAACTCCGCCGCTTTTTTTGTAGAACCCGTACGGCGGCCGTTCGGGCAAGCGCCGATGGTCCCGCCGCGCGCCTGGCATGCTACCCTTCCGCCGCTTCGAAATGCTGCAAGGGTAGTTTCCATGACCGACGTTCAGGCGCTCGTGTTGAAGTGGTGCAACGAAGAGCGGGGACGCCTTCAGACGCAGATCGGCGCCATGGAAGCCGGTTTGATCCGCATCCTCGCCGGCGAAAATGACCTCACGGCGGGAGCCTTGCTCACGGCCAAACAGCGGCTTCAGGAGCTTGACGACATCCTGAGCCAGCAGCCTCCGCCTTAGCCGCTGCAACCTCACTTCAGGGCCTGAACCCTGTAGGCCTCGATCCAGGTCAGGTCATCACGGCCCGGCACGGCGGCGGGCAGGTAGATGACGCCGTTGTGGATGACCGGCTTGCTGTTGCGCATGGGCCAGCCGCCGGTCCGCAGGTTGGCGACGACCTGGCCGTTGCGCACCTTCAGCGCGAGCAGCCGGCCTTCCCGCCCATTGTCGGCGATCCACACCACCTGCTCTCCCGCGATGGTCTGCAGGACAGGGCGGGTCGGCGGCGCGCGGAACCAGGTCCTGGCTTCGGGACTCGACGGGTCGGGCACGCGCCAGGCCAGCTGCAGCTTGGGGCCGCCGGCCCTCATCCTGACGCGATAGGCGGCCACGCCCGCCGGGTGGGTGTCGTCGGTATTGTAGTTGGGAATGATGACCACCGGCTCGCCATCCACCACGGCCGCCACCGGCTGCGTCATGGTCAATCCCTCGTTGGGGGTGGGGCACGGCTCGCCCGGTACGCCGCACAGGTCGACGATCTGGGCCCGGTCGTACATGACGCCCAGCTTGTCGGCGTCGAGCAGGAAGACGTCGCCCGCCTTGCCGGCCGTCACGTAGAAGGCCCTGCCGCCCGCCTCCACCCGCACGGGCGAGGTTGACCCGAAGTCCCAGTCCTTGAACTCCAGGCAGGCCATGTAGCTGAGGCCGTCGCAACTGCCGTCGGCCGGGCGCAGCGGCCGGTCGGAGGGCAGCAACCTCGGCACGAACAGGTTGCGGCAACTCGCCAGGCAATCGCCGGATGGGTCGCGGGGGTTGGTGAGCGAGCAGATCCTGCGGTCGCAGCCGGGGTCGAACTTCAGGCCCGGCCGCACGCGCAGTAGCGACTGCGAATAGCTGCCCCGCGACAGGTCGAGACGGCCGTTACCGGTCTGGATGAGAATCTCCGGACCCGCCGCCCCCTGCTGCACCTGGGGACCGGCGTAGGCCCACAGTCCGCCGCCGCACAGCAGGCCCTTGGTCCCGTCATCGCACTCGGCTTCGTTGGTGGTGGCGAACACCGACGACATGGCGCCTGCCGGGCCGCCCTGCAGCCATGCGTCGAGGTCCAGTTCGAACAGCCATCCGTGCCAGCCGCCCAGGTCCCGGTCGGCGCCGAAGGCGACGTAGGCGTGGCCGAGACCGGAGCCTGCGGGAATGTGGGCGATGGCGCGCGGCATTTGCCACTCGGGATCGAACGCGAAGCTGCCGCCGCCGGCCGCCGGGTAGCGCGCCGCAAAGGCCAGCGGCTTGAAACGCGGACTGATCCTGCCCCGCCGCAGGTCGACCATGACCGCGCGGTGGCCCGCTTTGCCGGTCTCGCCGGTTTTGGCGTCCCGCACGGTGTAGGCGACCAGCAGTTCATCCCCAAGCTGGAGAGGCGCGGCCCTCAGCTCGACCGCCTCGTCCGGTCCGTGCGGCAGCTCGAGCAGCCACTGGCGCTTGCCGGTGAGCGGATCGAGCGAGGCGACAAATCCGCTCGACGGCAGGACGATCAGCGAGGGCGCCTTGCCGGGGAGTTCGACCAGCAGGGGCGAGGCCCAGAAGTTCCCCTTGAACACCTCGGCCCCTTTGGTCGTGGTCGGCCAAATGCGGCTCACAGTCATGAGGTCGCCGGTCGACGTACTCGGCGCCGCCTCGCTCTTGAGGGTCATGTCGTGGATGAGCCCCAGCCGGCGCATCACCCTCTCCTGGCGCGAGCACCCCGAGGCGCCGATGGCCAGCGCCAGCAGCACAGCCAGCCAGACAGTATGGCGATGGACGTCGATCATGGATGCTGCCCGCTGCGAACTGGTGTGAAGCTTGCGCTAGCCCGCCAAGCTTGGCTAGCGCTGTCCGAAGCCGTTGCCGGGCAAGGCCAAGGTTATGCGACATCGTGCCTACTATCCCATCGGGCCCGGAAACTGGTGTGGTCAGCCGTGATGGACGAGCGGTCAGGGCTGGCGGCCGCCATCATCGCGGGAGCAATGGTTCCCGTGCTTTGTAACAAGTGTTAAGCGTACCGGGTTGGGCTGTCCCGCTTCCACGGCGGGATTTCAGGGGCTTACGGTGAAAATCCACGGCCTTTGCGTCGTCAAGAACGAGCGCGACATCATCGAGCAGATGCTGAGGAGCGCTGCGCAGTGGTGCGACCACATCTATGTCCTCGACAACGGCAGCGACGACGGCACCTGGGAACTGGTCCAGCAGCTGTCGCGGGAGCTGACGGCGGTCCGCCCGTTCAAGCAGGATCCCAAGCCCTTCACCGACAGTATCCGCGACGACATCCTGCTGGCCTACAAGGCGCAGGCCCGGCCCGGGGACTGGTGGTGCATCCTGGACGCCGACGAGTTCTACATCGACGAGCCCCGGGCCTTCCTGAAGGCGGTCCCGCGCAGCGACCGCGCCGTCTACCGCCAGACCTACAGCTACCTGTTCACCGACAAGGACCTCGAGCGCTACCGTGAGGACCCCGAGGCCTACGGCGACGCGGTCCCGGTCGAGCAGAAACTCCGTTACTATGCGGTCGGGGAATATACCGAGCTGCGGTTCTTCCGGCATTCGCGCGCGCTCAAGCGCGTGCCGATGGCGGGGTGCTTCCCGATCCATCCGCGGCGCATCCGCCTTCGGCACTACGCCTACCGTTCGCCCGGGCAGATCGCGACCCGGATGGCTGTCCGCCACGCCGCCATGCTGCGCGGCGAGTTCGTCCACGAGAAGAAGTCCAACTGGTCTGAACAGGGCGTGGCGCCCGCCGGCGCGGCGCTGGAATGCGATATTCCGCAGTCGTGGGAAGAACGGGTGGTCTCCCACGTGGGCTGCCACTACGACGCGCTGGACGGCGTCTACGCCGACGGGGTCGACTGGACGCCGCCGCACGCCCCTGGCTGGACGGTGCGGATAGCCAAGCGGGCGGACCGTATCGCACGCCGGGCGTTTTCGGCTCCGAAGCGGGCGCTCGCCCGGCTCGCCGTCGCCTTCGCACCGGCTTCGCCGACCAAGGCCTAGAGCCGCACCGCCTTCAGGGTGGGGTCAGCCACGGGGCAGGGGCCGCCGGCGGTCGCCGGCTCGCGCCGCCGGGCAGGATGTCGCCATCGTCCATCCAGCGCTGCGCCACGAACACCGATCCGGCGGCCGTCAGGTGGTCGCGGTCGAACTGCATGGGCATGCCGGGGGCTGCGTAGCTTTTGCATTCGCGCCCTTCGGGGCAAAGCATCCGGTAGACCGACAGGTATTCGATGCCGTTGGCTTGCGCGAGAGCGCTCATCCGCTTGTCGATCCGCTCCATCTGCCTGATCCGATGGCCCTTCAGCAGCGATGCCGGGGCGCGGAGATTGTTGGCCAGCAGTTCCGGCAGCGGCCGGTCGTAGGCGCCGATAGGCCCGACCACGATCACCCGGTCGGCGTACTGCTTCAGGCAGGCGACCGTCTGCGGCAGGTACAGAAGGTCGGTCTCGTCGTTCCACCAGTTCGCCGCCAGGATGACGGTGTCGACCCGGTGTGTGGGCAGGAAGTCGCGGATCACCGAATTGACCAGCGGCCGGCACACGTCCTTGCCCTGCACGCTGCCGCCGAGCACCGGCCGGCAGCCGGAGGCGGTGGCCTGGAGGATGTTTGCGCCGGTGAAGACGCGGTTCAGTCCGTACCAGTAGTGAGCCGCATGGCTGTCGCCCAGCAGCAGGATGTTGGGGCGGTTCGGATCCACGCGCAGGCAAGTGTCGGCCTTGTAGTGCGGATCTTCCGGGGTGATGAAACAGGTTCCGGTCCGGAACAGCTCGCCGCCGCCCGCGTCCTCAGCAGCCAGCACGGTCCGCGCCGCCATCGGATAGCGCCACATCATCCCGCCCGAGCCCGCCAGCAGGCCGCCGCCGACGGCTGCCGCCAGAAGGCAGGCGGCGCCGGCCGCGAAGATCGCCCTTCGCGACGGCAGCACGATCCGGCGGCGGATCGGCGTCTCCACAAGCAGCCACAAGGCGGTCGCAAGCGCTGTCGAGAGCAGCACGCAGGCGGCGATCTTCGCGTAACTGAGCTGGTCGCCAAACTCTTCCTTGGCGAACACGAAGATCGGCCAGTGCCACAGGTAGAGCGGGTATGAGATCAGCCCGATCAGCACCAAGGGCCGCCAGGAGAGCACTCGGCTGACGGCAGTCGGCCCGCCGCTTCCCGTGTGAATGATCAACGCGGCCCCGACGCAGGGGGCCAGCGCCGCCGATCCGGGAAAGGGGATCGAGGGTGTGTAGGTGAGGACGCTCCACACGATCAGCAGCAGGCCGAGCGCCGCCCCGCCCTCGCGCAGGCTGGGCCTTATCGGGCCAGGCCCGGCGCCCAGCGCTAGGGCGGCGCCAAGCAGCAACTCCCAGGCCCGGGTGGGCATCAGGTAGAAGGCGAACGACGGCTCACGCGGGGTCGCCCACACGGCGAGCGCCAGGGACGCGATGCCGATCACGCCGACGACGATGCGGGTCCGCACGATCGAGGCCGGTAAGAGGGCGCTCAGGATCAGCGGAAAGACGACGTAGAACTGTTCCTCGACCGACAGCGACCAGGTGTGCAGCATCGGGTTGCGATGCATGGTGTCGTCGAAATAGCCGGCCTGGCTCCAGAAGAAGACGTTGGAGGAAAACGCCGCCGACGAGGCCAGCGTCTTGCCGAAGTCGATCAGCACCCGCGGCGGTGAAATGATCGCCGCCAAGGCTGTCGTGACCAGCAGCACCGCAAACAGTGACGGAAAGATGCGCCGCACGCGCCGCTCGTAGAAACGATAGACCGAGAAGCTCCCGTCCTCGATGTCGCGCCTGATCAGCGTGGTGATCAGGAAGCCCGAAATCACGAAGAAGACGTCGACCCCGACGAAGCCCCCGGCAAATCGATAAAGACCGGCGTGAAACAGGACCACGGGCACGATCGCCACAGCGCGCAGCCCATCGACATCCGCGCGGTACCCGGAATGCGCGGCTGCAGCCTCGCCCACAGCCGTCGCCGCGGGCAATTTCGGCCGCTTCATCCCGTCCAGGGGCGCTAACGCAGTCACGGGCAAGGTCACCTTCGCGTGGCGAAAGTCATACCGCCTTTACTGTTAAGGTAACCGTGGCAATTCGCCCTAGGGGACGGCAGGTAACGCCGCTCGGCGCGAGCGCGGACGGCTGAGCAACTTTGCGCCCTGACGCCTTTGCAGCGGCCGTGCTATCTGGAGTGGAATGGGGGGCAGCATCGGCAGAACTGTTGATTTGAGTGCGGCCGCCAGGGCCGACGAGTTCGCCCGCGCCCATGCCGCCATGCTCAAGGACGGCAGGCTCCAGTTCAAGCTCACCGAGTTCACCACGCCCGACCCGCCTCGTTGGCTCGACTGGCTGGCCAAGGCGCTTGAGGGCGCCGCGCCCGTCCTCAACATCGTTTTCTGGTCCGGCGTCGCCGTGGGCGTCCTGCTGGTCTGCTTCTTCATCGTTCGCGAGGTGCTGGCGGCCCGGCGGGACCCGGACAACTCGAACCGCTTGCGGCTTGGCGACGAGGGTTGGCGGCCCGACCTGAAGAAGGCGCGCGTCCTGCTGGCCGATGCCGACCGCCTCGCAGCCGAGGGCCGGTTCGCCGAAGCCGCCCACCTGTTGCTGCTGAAGGGCGTCGACGACGTGGGCGAGCGCCGCCCCGGCGAGCTCAAGCCCGCGCTGACCAGCCGCGAGATCGCCGCGCTGCCGCAACTGCCGGCGCAGGCGAGGTCCGCCTTCGGAACTATCGCTGCCGTCGTGGAGCGCAGCCTGTTCGGCGGGCGCGATGTCGACCAGGCTGCCTGGACTGACTGCCGCCAGTCCTACGAGGCGCTGGTCTTCGCCGAGACCTGGCGATGAACGGCCCTGCCGACCAGAGGAGCGGCGTCTTCTCGCGGACCGCGGCGGTGTGGCTGGTGCTGGTCGGCGTGCTGTCCTTCGTGGGGCTGCTGGTCCTCACCGCCTATGCGCCGCAGTTGCGCGGCGGCGGCGATGGCGGGGCGCACGCCCTGTCGCGTTCGGCCGTGGGGTTCGCCGGGGTCGCCCGGCTCCTCAAGGCCCGGGGCGAGGAGGTGATCATCCTGCGCGGGCCGCTGCGGCTCGGAATGGTCGCCAAGCTGGTCATCGTGACGCCGGACGCCGACGACAAGTCATCCGAGGTGGCGGGCGTGCCCTCGGCGGGGCCCTGGCTGGTCATCCTGCCGAAGTGGAACGCCAGCCGGCATCCGATGAGGCAGGGCTGGGTCGTGACCCAGGGCATGGTTCCGGCTGACCCAATCGCCAAGAATATTCTCGATGGCTACGGGCCCCGGTCGGTGATTCAGCGGCGCACCGGCGTGTGGCGCCCGCAACTACGCTGGGCCGACGGCCGTCCGTTTCCAATCGGGCCGGTGCGTAATCTGCAGACCTTCACCGGGCCTTATTGGACGCCGGTAATCGTGGATGAAACCGGCGCCATGGTGCTCGGCCGGACGAACGACACCTATTTCCTCGCCGACCCCGACCTGATGAACACCCAGGGCATCAGCGACCTGCGCACGGCGCGAGCCGCGATGGCCATTGTCGACGCGTTGAGCGGGCCCGCCACGCCCATCGTCTTCGACGTCACCTTGCATGGCTTCAAGCAGACGAGGAGCGTGCTGCGCCTCGCCTTCGAGCCTCCGTTCCTTGGCGCCACGCTATGCCTGGCGCTCGCCGCTCTGCTGATGGGGATGCATGCGGTGGTCCGCTTCGGGCCAATCCGTGAAAGCGGCCGCGCTTTCGCGCTCGGCAAGGAGGCGCTGGTCGACAATACCGCTGCGCTGGTCCGCATGGCCAAACGCGAGCACCGCATGGCCGAACGCTACGCGCTCGCCCATCGCGCCGAGGTGGCGAAGGCGACCGGCGCGCCGCCTGGCCTGGAAGACGAGGCGCTGAACGCCTTCCTCGACCGGGCCGGGCAGGCCGCGGGCGCCGGGGTATTTTCCGAACTACTGGCTGAAGCGCGCTGCGCCGCCAACCCAACCGACCTGATGACGGTCGCCCGCAAGCTATATGACTGGAGAGTGGAGATGACCCGTGAACGTCGCTGACGTGCAGGCGCTGGCGGAGCGTATCCGCGGCGAGACGGCCAAGGCGGTGGTCGGCCAGTCCGAAACCATCGAGCTGATGCTGATCGCCCTGCTGGCCAAAGGTCATGTCCTCATCGAGGGTCCGCCCGGCACGGCCAAGACCTTCCTCGCCCAGTGCTTCGCGCGGACGCTGGGGGTGCGGTTCGGACGTATCCAGTTTACGCCCGACCTGATGCCGGGCGACATCATCGGCTCCAACCTTTTCAACTTCCAGACCAGCAGCTTCACGCTGACCCGGGGCCCGATCTTCTGTGACCTGCTGCTGGCGGACGAGATCAACCGCACGCCGCCGAAGACGCAGGCGGCGCTGCTCGAAGCCATGCAGGAGCGGGCGGTGACCATCGACGGCGTGCGCCATGACCTCGGCGCGCGGTTTATGGTCGTGGCGACCCAGAACCCGATCGAGCAGCAGGGCACCTATCCCTTGCCCGAAGCCCAGCTCGACCGCTTCCTGTTCAAGCAGAACATTCCTTACCCCACTCTGGAAGAGGAACGCGCCATCGTTGCGCTGCACGGCGCCCGGACCGGGCATCTGGATCCGGGTGAGCTGGGCGTCAGCACTGTTGCGCCGCCCGAGGAAATCGACGCCGCTGCGGAGGCGACGGCGCGGATCAGGCTCGCGGACGAAATCGTCGGCTACATCGTCTCGCTGGTGAGGGCGACGCGGGAGACCGCCGATCTTGAGACCGGCGCCTCACCTCGCAGCGCGGCCATGCTGGCGGCGGCGGCCCGGGCGCGGGCGGTGCTGCATGGGCGCGACTACGTCATTCCCGACGACGTGAAGGCGCTGGCGCCCTCGGCGCTGCGCCACCGGGTCATCCTGTCGCCGGCCGCCGAGATCGAAGGCCGCAAGGTGGAGCAGGCGATCGCCGCGCTGATCGAGCAGGTCGAGGCGCCTCGGTGATCTATCCGACTCGCAGGGCCGTTCTGCTGGCTGCTCTGGGAGCGCCGCTGGCGCTCGCGCTGGCGGCCGTGGCGCCGGAGCTGTGGTACCTCGGACTGTTCTGGATGGCGGTGGTGGGCGCCCTGCTGCTGGCCGATGCGGGCGTGGCGGCCCTGGGGCGCGGGTTCGAGGTGACGGTCCAGCCGCCGGCGCTGCTGCCCGTCGGCGGCGAGGGGCTGGCACGTGTCACGACGCAGTTCCCGGCCGCGAGCTATGTGCGGTCGGCGGAGCTGGCGCTTGAAGCCGATGAGCGCATCGCGGTCAGTCCCGCCCTGGCCCGGATTGGCGGCGGGCGGTCCGAGATCGATCTGCGGCTGACGCCCGGACGGCGCGGCGAGGGGATGCTCAAGCGGGTATGGGTGCGCTGGCGCGGGCCGCTGGGCCTGGCTTTCGCTCAGCGCGCCGAGCTCATCGATCGCCCCACTCCCATCGTTCCCAACGTCCAGGCGGTGAAAGCCGAAGCCATGCGCATGTTCGCTCGAGACGCCATGTTCGGCCTCAAGGCGCAGATGGACACCGGGGAGGGGGCCGAGTTCCATGCGCTCAAGGATTTCACGCATGGAATGGACCGCCGCACCGTCGACTGGAAGCGGTCGGCCCGCCACGGCCGGCTGGTCGCCAAGGAATTCCGCACCGAGCGTAATCACCACGTCATTCTGGCGCTCGACACCGGCCGGGCCATGTCGGAACCGCTAGCCGGGCTGCCGCGCATCGATCGGGCCATCAACGCCGCCTTGCTGCTCGCCTTCGTCAGCCTGAAGATCGGTGACCGGGTGGGCCTGTTCAGCTTCGACGCCCGCCCGCACCTTTCGACTGGCGCGACGGTCGGCGCGCAGTCGTTCGGCCTGCTACAGCGGCTGGCGGCGAAGATCGACTACAGCACGGCCGAGACCAACTACACGCTGGGCCTGACGGCTCTGGCCGGGCAGCTTGAGCGCCGTTCGCTGGTGGTGGTGTTCACGGAGTTCACGGACGCCACCAACGCCGAGTTGATGATCGAGAACCTCGGCCGGCTGCTGCGCCGCCACCTCGTCCTGTTCGTGGCCATGCGCGATGAGGAGCTGGAGGTGATCGCCCGCGCCGAACCGAAGGAGCCCGCCGACGTGTCACGGTCGGTCACCGCAGCGGCGCTGCTGAGGGAACGGGAGGTGGTGATTTCGCGCCTGCGCCGTCTTGGCGCGCACATCGTCGACGCGCCCGCAGACCGGTTGGCGGTCGGGCTGGTCAACCAGTACCTCGACCTCAAGCGGCGGGACCTGATCTGATGGCCCGGCTGCAGCTGAAGAGCTATCGCTTCCGCGCCGAGCGCGAGTGGGATTGGCGCAAGCTTGAGCGCCTGCTTGAGCGGATGGAGAAGGGCTCGCCAGCCGATCTTTCCGATGACGACCTGCTGGAGGTGCCCGTCCTTTACCGCGCCGCCCTGTCATCGCTGTCGGTGGCCAGGGCCACCTCGCTCGACAAGAGCCTCATCGACTACCTGGAGAGCCTGTGCGCCCGGGCCTACTTCTTCGTCTATGGCGCCCGCTCGACCTTATGGGAGCGGCTGAGCGGCTTCTTCGCACATGCCTGGCCCCAGGCGGTCAAGAGCCTGTGGCGTGAGACGCTGATCTCGGCGGCTATCTTCCTGCTCGGCGTGTTGGCCGCCTTCATGCTGGTGCGCCATGAGGCCGACTGGTTCTACGCGGTGCTGCCGCAGGCGATGTCCGACGGCCGCGACCCGAGCGCCTCGACGGAGGCGCTGCGCGCCACCCTGGCCGGCGCGAAGGATCAGCCGCTGTCGGTGTTTGCGACCTTCCTGTTCACGCACAACGCCCAGATCGCATTGCTCGCCTTCGCGCTGGGTTTCGCCTTCTGCGTCCCGACCGTGCTGTTGATCGCTTACAACGGCATGATGCTCGGCGCCTTCATGGCGCTGTTCGTCGGCAGGGGCCTGGGCATCGAGGCCGGCGGCTGGCTGATGATCCATGGCGTGACCGAGCTGATGGCCGTCATCCTCTCGGGCGCGGCGGGCCTGCGCATCGGCTGGACCCTCGTAATGCCCGGCGACCGGCCACGGCTGGACGCCCTCGCCGAGGCCGGCCGGACCGCCGGCACGGTCATGGGCGGCGTGGTCGTTATGCTGATGATCGCCGGCCTGCTTGAAGGCTTCGGCCGTCAGCTGATCGAGTCGACCGCCATCCGCTACAGTATCGCCTTCGCCTCGGCGGTGATCTGGCTGGCCTATTTCTACCTTCCACGCGGGGGCCGCTCAGGTGGCCGATAGCGCGTCAGCCGTCGAGCGCCAGCTGGTCACGCCCGAAGGCGTCGGCCTGCGCATCCGCCTGGGACAGGCAAGCCAGCGCGCGGGCGCGTTCCTGATCGACATCAGCATCATGGCCGGGGCGCTGATCGCGCTGACGCTCATGGCGCTGGGGGCCGCCTGGGTTACAAAAATGCAGGCGGGCGAGTTCATCCTCACCGTCTGGCTGCTCGGCGCCTTCCTGCTGCGCAACACCTACTTCATCAGCTTCGAGCTGGGCGCGCGCGCCGCCACGCCCGGCAAGCGCGTGGTGGGCCTGAGGGTCGCCGCCAGGGACGGCGGAAGGCTGACCGCCAACGCCATCTTCGCCCGCAACGCCATGCGTGAGCTGGAACTCTACCTGCCGATCTCCTTCATGTTTGCGGGAGGAGGCGAAGGCGGGGTTGATAGCTGGGTTTACCTGCTCGGGGTGGTGTGGAGCGGGGTCTTCGTCCTGTTCCCGCTCTTCAACCGCGACCGCCTGCGGGTCGGCGATTTTGTCGCCGGGACCTGGGTGGTGCAGGCCCCGAAGCAGAAACTACTGGTCGATCTGGCCGATGACGGCGCCGAGCGGCTGGCGCGCTTCGTCTTCACCGACGCGCAGCTCAACGCCTATGGGATCAAGGAACTGCATGTGCTGGAGCAGGTCCTGCGCGTGAAGGACCGCAAGACCATGACCGCCGTCGCCGGACGCATCCGCAACAAGATCGGCTGGACACCGCAGGCCGAGGAGCACGACCTCGACTTCCTCAGCGCCTACTACGCCGGATTGCGCGGCAGGCTGGAAGGTCAGCTGCTGTTCGGCCGCCGCCGGCGCGACAAGCTCGACGTCGGCTAGTCGAAGACCGCCGCCAGCTCCTGCGGCGCGACGCCTTCCTTCTTCGACCGCAGCTCGTAGTAGATCGCCGCCGCCCCCGAAGCGCCGACCATCGAGGCAAGGGCGTTGAAGATTGGGCTTATGACGGCGCGCGCGCCGATGGAGTTGGCGCCGCCGGTAATCCCGACGATCGCGCCCACGAACACGCCGCCCAGCAACCCGAGCAGCATGGCCAGGAGAATATAGACGAAGAAGAGACCGAAGATGCCCCACCGGCTGCCTCGAGTCAGCTCGGCGCTGCGGCTGAAGCTGGCGAAAATCCCCTTGTTTTCCACCACACGGACCGGAACCGCGACCACCCAGGCGACCGCCATCATCACGCCGGGTACGAGAAGAAGGAACGAGCCGAATACGACCGCGAAGGTCATCAGGATGGAGATCGCCACCACCGGCCAGAAGTGCCTCAGCCCGGTGCGCAGGCTATCGGCGAAGTTCGCCTTGCCGCCGTTCAGGTCAACGATCGAGGCATGCACCACGGCCGACTGAAGCACGAAAGCGCCGATCGCGGCGACCAGCGAGCCGATCAGCCGGATCGGCGAGAAATCGGGCGCGCCATCCAGTCTCGGCGGAGCGCCCAACGCGGCCAGGCTCTGCGGCAGCGCCGACAGCAGCAGGGCAAGCCCCACCATCGTCAGGAAGTTCGCCCCGATCACCCCGAACGTGCGCTCGACCACCCGGCCGATGTCGAAAGCGCCGCCTCTTCCCATTGCCAAGTCAGTCATCTGCCCCTCCAGACTGAAGGCGCCATGAATGCACGCTTCGGGTGAAAGGGGAAGTTGTGGCGTGCTGTCAAACCAATGGCGACTTGTCTCCACTAGCGGGAAGGCAGGGGAGGCCCCTTGACAGGCCGGCCGCATGGCCGAGCCTTATCGCGTATGCGCACGTGCACGAACCCTTTGTCCCGACAGGGAGCGAGCCGGTGAGCCCGCCACCGGCCTCCATGCGCAAACCCGGCGGTGACGCGCTCATCGCCAGGCTGGATGCGCGGTTTCGCGGGCCGCTGATGGTGTTCTTCCTGCGGCGGAAGTTCTCGCGTTCCGAGGCCGAGGACCTGACGCAGGAAGTGTTCGCCCGCATGATTGGCCGCGACGCGGAGCGCCGATTGAGCAAGGGCGCAGCCTTAGCGCTCGCCGCCGCCGCAGCGGCGTCCGCCCCAAGCCGGCTAGGGGCGCTTAGGGTGCTCGCGCGGGCGGCGCTGCAGATCCCGACGGGGAGGCACAATTGAGCTCAGGCCCTGGGCCACCCGGGCCAGGGTGGGTGCAATCGGTACCCACGGTCAGAGAGACGGTGACCGCCAGTGTTCCCCCTGAGGCTATGGTGCGCGCAGACCGAGTGTTCTCCGACCGGTCCACAGCTCACACATTTCCGCCGGCGGGTTATTGCATCTACTGCGGACGGCGACCGCCTGTGGTTAAACTCACCCGAGAACACATTATCGCCGACGGATTAGGCGGCGACTTGATCCTTCCCGACGCTAGTTGCCGCGACTGCTGCAAGCTCACTAATTGCGCCGAGTCGCGGGTGATGCGGGACATGGTGACGCTGCCTCGAGGTGCTCTTGGCATCAGCTCCCGGAAGAAAAGAGCAAAGCAAACCAGCATCTCGATGCGCGTTGGGAGCGACCTAGTAGAGGTGCCATTCGGGGGATTGCCGCCCATCATCACGATGTTCAAAAGTGACCGTCCGCCGGGCATTTTGATCGGGGCCCGCCCGGACGAAGAGTTCCCCGTCTACGGAACAACCCTGGTGCCGCCGGACTGGAATGCCGCTCTGCTTGCCAAGTTCGGAGGCGAGGAGGAGCTGCAAATTCCCGGCCGTTTGCATGTCGGGTTCCTCGGCCAAACGGTAGCGAAAACGGCCCACGCTTATGCCGTCGCATGTCTGGGTGAATCCATGGCTCCGTTCCTCACGGACTACATACGCGAGCGAAGCCCGGGGCTGCCAAGCTACTACATCGCTGCCCTTCCCAACGCTCACCCGTCGGATGCCCTCCATGAAATCCGGCTTGCACGATCGTTAGCGCCCAGAAACACGGTTATCGGGCCTGTTCAAGACAAGGTGTACGTGGTGGAGTTGAGGCTGTTCGCTAGCTTGGGGGCGCCCGAGTTCCTTGTGGTTGTAGGCAGGGCCCGCTGAGGCCGGGACGGCAACATCCGGCGCTAGGGGCGGCCGGAAGGCTGGCGCACCCCAACCTGCGCGCGGTTGCGGAAGGTTCGCTTCAACTCGCCGCGTGGTAGTGAGCGCGAGCCCCGCATCCCGCGCATGCGGTCGCAGTTGACGCCACGCGATCCCTCGCCTTGGTAACCAATGCCGTTCGTCGGCTGATGATGGTCGCGCTGCAGCACGAGGGAGTTGGGTGATGGTCCAGGTAACCGTCGTTGTCCGGGAGATTGGCCGGCTGAAGCCGAACTATTCTCTCAAGTTTGCCCTGCCTGCTATCCCGGAGGTCGGGGATTACATTTCGATCCGTCGGCCCGACAGCAAGCTGTACACCGAGGACATCATCGTACGGGCCGTCTGGTGGGAGCTGTACCACGGAGAAACGCGGGGCGTTCATGCGGCTGATGATGAGATCATAGGCCGAGATCAGGGTGTCGTGGTCGAGTGCGAGCCTGCCATTGGACTCTATTCAAGCGCTCGCTGGCTTAGAGGCCTCGAGGCGGCCGAAGGCCGTGGCGTGAAGGTCGAGCGCTTTGCCATCGAGAGGTTTAGCGTCCCTGAAGAACCAGAATAGCGGGTCAGGGAAGGAAGCTAGGGTGGACTGGGGCGCCGTTCCCGATTGGCTTGGTGCTGTCAGCAGCGTCGCTTCGCTTTGGCGTGGTCGTCGAGCTCTGGCGGCGCGACCGCCAACGTGACCATGAAGCTCAGCGGGCCGCTGCCTTGGAAGCCTTGAGGCGCATGGCTGCCTTTCGGGACGTCTACCGAAGCGCACTGGCGACTGCGCTTCACGAGTCGGAGCGACTGTTCCAATCCAGCGACAACGTGTTGGACTTCCAGCGCGTCTTGCCGGACTGGCGTGATGCCATGGCGAGGGCGGAGAGGGCACCTCACAAAGCTTGAGGAGTTCGACGTCGATCTTCCTCTGACGAAGGTTCGCCTGACGGACGCCCTAGCCACAGTCCGCACGCCGGCTCCCCACGCCTTCGACCTCTCCCACTGGGCGCAATACCTCGACCAGATCATCCATCTGCTCCGAGAGAACCTCGCCCTTTCAGACAATTGGCCGGAGCGGAATGGAGTCGAGCCTTAGGCGTCTTCGTCAAGTTCTGGAGGAGGCTCGCCGTTGTCCAGCTCGTAGAGTGCGGCGCCGACTGAGTTGTAGCAGTTACGGATCCAGCCCCTGACCCGGCGGTAGTCATGATGAGAGCCGCGGTAGACCTTCAAAGCGGTCTTCAGGTTCGGAAGGTCGGGTTGCGAGGCAAATAGCGCCGCCACGAGTTGTGGGTCTTCGTGATCGCGGCCGATTTGGTACTCAAGGACGTTGATGGCGTTTTGAACCAGCAGGGAGGACTTTCCGGGCTTGAAGGCAGCCGGGTCTTCTTCGGCGGCATTGACGTTCGCCTGCACCTTCTCCAACGCGGCCAGTGTAGGTCGGCGTCGAGCGACCAGCCGCGAATCGCCGGCGCTCGGCGCGTTCGTCGCGCTCTGCTGCTCGCCGTGCTGATCCCCGGTCAATGAAGATTGCGGCGATGATCGCTCCCACCGAAAACACCGCCTGGACCCATGCCGCAGTGACGTCGGTCCACACATGCGAGCCGAACCAGGCCGCTAGGTCGGTGGTGAGGGGACACAGGTTCATGCCGACGCTGATTGATGGGTGAATTGACGGGGTAAGCCGCTGACGGTGCAGAAAAGCAATGAAATCAATGCTAAGTGGCGGTGCTGTCAGACCAATGGCAACTCGTCTCCGCTAGGCGCAGGTCGGGCCAGGGAAGGGCGCCCGTCAGGCCATGAGGGACTTCCACTCAGCCAGGGCGGCTGAGCGGGTGGCCTTGTAAGTCTGCCGGCTGGTGAGGTGACGCTCCTGACTGAAGTGGTTGTGAACCGAGGCGTGGACTGAGCTGAACTTCTGGAGTGTCTTCATCCTCCTGAACCTCAGCATGGCCCGCTCTCGTCGTCGGAACGGCAGGTGTGAGTTCTCAGCCCTGTTGTTGAGCCAGCGGCCGGTCTCCTGGTTCTCAGTCCCGCCCAGCTCCTTCAGAGCCGCTCCATAGGAGCGCAGCCCATCTGTGACGATGGTCCTTGGCTTGCCGTGCCGCTTCATGGCCCGCTTGATGAACTTCAGGGCCGCGGCTTTGTCGCGCTCCCTGGAGGCGAAGGATTCCAGCACCTCTCCCTCGTGATCGACGGCTCGCCACAGGTAGTGCATCTCGCCGCCAATCTTCACGTAGACCTCGTCGAGGTGCCATCGCCAGTGGGTGTGGGACCGCATGCGGTCAACTCGCTTCCTGCGGATCCCGGCGGCGAACAGCGGACGAACCTGTTCCACCAGTAGCGCACCGTCTCGTAGCTGACGTCGATGCCGCGCTCGGCCAGCAGGTCCTCCACGTTCCGGAGCGATAGCGGGTACTTCACATACATCATCACCACGAGGCGGATCACCTCGGGCGAGGAGTTGACGTAGCGGAACAGGTTGGGAGCAGAGGCCATGGTGACGCTTAGATCACCGCGGGAGCGGTGGCGCTAGTTTGGTCTGACAGAGCCCCCGCTGGCACTGAGGCTAACGACTTCAAGGTCGCGCACATCGTAACGTCCTTGGAGGTAGATGACGCCAGGACGCGCTCCTGCGGAGTACACGGCAAGTGGCAGCCCGCGAGTGGCGTCTCCAGCTGCGTCCGCCCTCACCCGCACCTCCAGAGTAGACGAAACATCTTCGTTGGAGATACAGTCGACCAATCCCCCGGCAGTTCCAGCCCGGAGATCTTCAAGCCGCGCCGAGAGGCCGTTCAGCGGACAGTTCGGCATGGGAAACATCTTAAAGTTCGTGGCAGTGGAGGCATCTAGCCGGTAGCTGTGGCGGATGCCAGCCAAGTTCAATTCATAGTCTGAACGTGAATTGTATGAGCGGTATTGGTAGATTGTGCCGCGTAACAGGTCGTCGAAGGACGTAAGATTGCTCAGCAAGAGCCCGTTCAGATCAACACGATCTTTGACTACAGCTGCGACGTCCTTTTCGGTTCTTGCTAGGGCAGCTGCCCGTGCCTTCTCCGCTTGTTGCTCGAAGGCTTCATATGCGGCCTGGGCATCGTGCAAAAGCCTGCGGATGTCATCCGGGTTGACGCCGCTTCCTTTAAGAACCTGACGCAGCCGATCGATTCCCGCAACAATATCGCCAGCTGGCGTCAGTGCAGTCTCAGGTCGGGCCCCGTATAACTTGGTGGCAATGTCTCGGCCGTCCGCGACGATAGTCTGTATCTCTGAGAGGACCTTCGGAATTTTTTTGAAAAGGTCATGATCATCGTTCGCTTTTCGCTCCGCCTCATCCAGCGCGGCGACGAGCTGGTTAATCCGGAGCTGAAGCTTGTCGCGTTCTTCGGCGGTGAAATGATCGAAAAGCTCCAGGTGAATGCCGCTAAGAACGGGAGCCAGTCGATCAACACTCTCCTGAACCGAGGTGAGTTTCCGCAGCATTTCGGTGTACCGAACATCCTGCTTGGGATCTTCAGTCCTTCGGCGGGCGAGTCCCCCGTTTATCTCGAAGTACCGGGAAAGCACAGGCTGCTGCGGGTTGTCCTCCCAAGCTAGGGTGGCGAGGCGCTCGATTAGGTGTAGCTGCTGGTAGTTGAAGCCAGGGTAGTCGCTCGCATTGCCAGACAGGCCCTGCAATACGCTCGGCTCAACGGCCCCAAGCGGCATCGCAGCTCCAGAACTAAGGGTTTCCGCAGCAGAGAGTACACGGTCATTACCTTCCGCGACCGCATCCTGAAGGAAGGATTCAAACTGATCAGACGGTGACAGATTGTTGATGTAGTCGCCGCTGCGGGCAGGAATAAGCACGTCATCGTAAAGGTACGACCGCGACAAAGTCATAGCGTTTAGGCGTGAACCGACCTGGTACAACATGTGGGTCGGCGAGACGGCAATTATCTGCTCATTCTTCACGGGACTATCCGAGGAGGGGTATTGCTGCGTGACAAACCATGTTCGGCTCCCCGTCCCGGGCGCACAATGAAACCGAAAATGCCGACCTGGGAACGGACTCGGAAACAGGTCGTCGCGGACAGTCCAGCAGTTGACGTCAATACTTCTGTCCCCTCCAGACTGGCCCCGCGTTGAGCCGATACGGCCAAGCAACGAGCGGTCAGAGGGCGGCAGCGTCGTGTCGTTCTCGCGGCGCGCTCTTTCCGGATTCCTCACGAACCCTACTTCGACATAGCCGGGGCGTCCGCCCACTGTGCCCCCAGTCCTCCACGCGCCGCCCTTGCCTGGCGAGGGAGAAGGTACGTCACCGGGATATTTCAGCGGCCCACAATCAAGGGCATCCTCTTCGCACCCCCAGTAATTAACCTCCCCGCGCCCGCCCCGACTGCCCCTCGCTTGGAGTAGCGTTCGATCGATTGTTGAGTGTAGCGAATCTTCCCACTCGGGCTTCAGGCCGTTCCATTCGAAATCGGGGGGCAAGCAGCCCGGACACACGTCGAGATCGTGAACATATAGGATGATATCGCCCGATTTGACCGCACCCCAGTTCAGCCGGAGGGCCCCCTCCGTGTCTTCCCCGCCAGTCGAGCCATGCACCACCGGAGTACTTGTCTGTCCCCGGCCCACGCACGGCGTACTTCCGAACGGCAGTTCGGGGAACATTGTGGACTTAGCGGTTACATACGCTTGTCTGATGGGATCCCAAACGTCGTTCGACCAGGCATAAAAATCTTGAAAGCCCTCCATTCGCTTCGGCGAGAGGTAACGCTCCGCCGCTAGGCACCCACCGGAGGTTGGCTGGAACCGCTTGTGGTCGTGATTCAGATAAACTCGGGTATCTAGCGGAGCCTTCAACACCAACTTGTCAGCAATGATGATGATGTCTCCACCATTGCTGCGCGCCAGTTCGTCGATCGTCACCGTTCCGGAACTCAGAATGACAATGTCGCGCTTCTCAATTTGAGGAGAATACAGCGCCAACCTGTCGCCGTCCGGGTGCTCATCCCCCTCCTGTGGGGAATAGAGATCAACGCGGTAATGGTAATCTCTCCAGCCCGGCACGGGAGTGGTGTGCGCCCTCGGCAACGTCGCGCAGCCCGTTAGCAGCAGCGCCGCGATCACAAGACCCAGCCTTAAGATCATCGAATGCGTTTCCTAACGAGCGACATCCGCCTACAGGTTCGAGCTAAGCACAATACAGCCTGTGGTTCTAGGCGTGCCGTTCGCAATGACTGGTAATAGCATCGCGCTCCCTGGAGGCGAAGGATTCCAGCACCTCCCCTCGTGGTCGACGGCTCGCCACAGGTAATGTAACTCGCCGTTGGATGTTCACGGAAAGCTCGTCGCGGTGCCTCCGCCAGTAGGTGTGAGCCCGCATGCGATCACCCCCCTTCCTACGGATCTCGGCGGCGAACAGCGGACCAAGCCTTTCCAGCAGTGGCGCACCGTCTCGCGGCTGAGGTCGATGCCGCGCTCGGCCAGTACGTCCTCCACGGTCCGAAGCGAGAGAGGGTACTTCACATACATCATCACCATGAGGCGGATCACCTCCGGGGACGAGTTGAAGTAACGGAAAGGGTTTGGAGCGGGTCCATGGCCACGCTTGGAGCGCCGCCGTCGTGGGCCGGCTAGTTCGCTCTGAAAGCACTCGCTAGATTGGTCTGACAGAGCTCGCGGAACGGGTCAGGAGCAGCGGCCATGACGGTGCTTAGCGCACCACAGCCGCGGTGGTGCCGGATTGCTCTAACAGTGTCCTCTCGAAAGATTCTGCTAAACCGATGCCGTCGCCGTCCTGACTTACCTTTGGAGGGTCCCTTTGTGGACCGCAGCAACAAAGTTGGGGCGAACGTCATGGTGGCCATTGTCAGCGGCAACGGTCTTGGCGTGCAGAACACGTCGGGTTGGGTGCTGGGTTCGCGCGGTCAGCTTGGGCAGTCGGCTCTTGGCCGGGCGGGGGACAACGTCTACGTCAATGCCGCCAACGGCAATCTTGTAGTCCAGAACACCGACGAAATTCTGGTCGGGCTTGGCCCGGACAACATCATCGCGCGGACTTACAACAGCCAGGGCCTGCTCAACGACGATAACGGCGACAACTGGCGTGCAAGCGTCTCGCGCAAGGTCACTGGGCTAACCGGGACGGTCAACAGCGCCAGCCCTGTTGTGAGCACCATCACACTGATTGATTGGGACGGTTCGCAGAACGTCTACTCGTACGACTCCACCCGGGGCCTTTACGTGTTTGAAGAAGGAGCGGGTGCGCACGACACCTTGGCCTTTACGGCCGCGACCGCGACGACGGCGGGGTACTGGACCTGGACGGACGGCGATAGCCGCATCCACGACACGTTCGAGAGCCACCTCGATGGGGGGCGGGTCAAGGAGTCGATGGACCTTGATGGTAACGCGCTGACTTTCGCCTACAACGATGGTGTTGGCGAGAACAAGCTCATCAAGAGCGTCACCACTGAAGATGGTGGGGTGACGAGCTTTGTCTACCTGACCGGCACCAACAAGCTCGCGAAGATTACCACCAGCTACACCAATGCGGTGACCGACCTGGTCGAGACAATCACGCGCGTGAGCTACGCCTACAACACCGCCGGGCGGTTGTCGGCGGTCACAGTTGACCTGAGCCCAGAGGACAACAGCACTAGCGACGGCAACATCTACACGACGAACTACGGTTATGACAGCTCGGGTAGGGTCAACCAGATCACTCAAACCGACGGCTCTAAGCTCGTCATCGCCTATGACACCTCGGGTAAGGTGACTCAGCTCACCCAAACGGTGGTAGCTGGAACCACACCGGTCACCCGCGTCACGGGGATTGAGTACGTTACGGCCACCACCACCAAGATCACCGATCCGTCGGGGCAAGCGACGACGCTGACTTATGATGGTCAGAAGCGGTTGATACAGATCGACATGCCGGTGGCGACGTCAGCAGCTTCCCCCCAGCAAGTGAAATTCGAATACGACACGGACGGCAATGTCATTACCGTGAATGGCGGGCCAAACAATGTCGCGACCTATGAGTACGAGGCTGCTTACGGTGGGTCGAACGGCAATTGGACGATCCAGCGCGACAGCGCTGGCAATACCGTCCGTCGAACCTACGGGTCCAACAACCAGCTGCTGACGGAGACACTTTACACAACGCCCGACCCGGCCCCCGACGAGGCGGGTGTTGGGCAGCCAGCAGGACCGCTGACGACGCGCTATGCCTATGACAGCCAAAATCACCTTGTATATGTGGTCAGCGCTGAGGGGCGAGTGACACAGTATCTATACACCACCGGACTTCAGACCGGTGTGATCGAGTACACCGCCGACGAGTACGACGTCAGCGCACTCGGCACTACCACGACAATAGCCGCCAGTACCCTCACAACCTGGGTCGGCGGCTTGGATGACAAGAGCACCAGGCAGTATTCAGCGACGGCTTACGATCTGCGAGGTAACGTTACTTCGATAATCGATTATGGAACGGCGCTAAGTGACGGCAGTACAACCCCTACCGATCGCACGCGAGTTTATTACACCTACGATCAGGCCGGGCGAATGCTGTCACAGCGAGTGGACACTTCGACGGCTTCCGAGACCTTTATCTACGACGGTTTGGGGCGGCTGATCGCTTCGACCGACTATGCCGGCGTTCAGGCGACCGTTCAATTCTATGATGCGTTGACGAAGACGGTGGTGACTCTCGGAAACGTCCTCACTAAGACGTCCGTGTATAACAAGTCTGGTGAGCTGATCAGCTACATGGAGGCCCCGACCGGAGACGTCACCGCCTCCAGCAGTTACCGTTACGACGCGGTTGGCCGCTTGCGCATTAGCACTGACGCCACCGGCGTGAGCACCCATTACCTCTACGACTTCGCAGGCCGTAAGGTCGCGGAAATCACTGCGGACGGGGCATTACGCGAGTACGTCTACGACGCGAATGATAACCTCGTTGAGACCATCCGCTATGCGACAGGGCTGACCTCGGCTCAGATGGCCACTCTGGTGGACACCAACGGTAATCCCGCGGTGGTTGACCTGGCAACTCTCAGGCCGGCGAGTGTTACGGGGGATCGCTATGAATGGCGGATCTACGACAACGCCCAACGCCTGATCGAGGTAATCGACGCCCAGGGTTACGCTACCATCTACGTTTATGACGGCGCCTCGCGGCTGCTCAGCACAGCGCGCTATGCCAACAATATTGCCAACGCTACGGTAACCACCTTCAAAACAACCCCGCCGACGACCAAACAGACGCCTGGGCTGAGCGCTGCCAATGACCGGGTCGAGCGCAACTTCTACGACGCCGACGGCCTGCTGGTCGGCTCACTTGACGGGGAGGGCTACCTCACTCAGATCGTCCGCGACGGAGCGGGGCGTAAGATCAGGACGGTCGGCTATGCCACGCTGACGCTGGCGGGCAATCGGGCGAGCGGCTCGTTCACTACCTTGCTGGCGGACGTAACGGCAACGGCGAACGCCAAGGATATCGAGACGCGGTTTGTCTATGACGGCCGCGGATTTCTTCGGGCGGTGATAGACGGGGAGGGCAACCTTACCCGCTATAACTACTCGCCTCTCGGCTATCTGACCCAGGAAATCAGCGGTCAGCAATTGACCGCTAGTCAGATTCAGACTTTTGAGGCCCTGCCACGCACGATTGCCAACTTGCCGGCTGCTGCCGCGGGCCTGCAACTCGATACGACATCGTGGACGCGCAACAACTACGGCCAGACGCTGACCGAGGTTCGCACTCTGACGAGCGGTTCGGAAACTGTCACCTATACTTATGATTCCCTGCGACGGCTGGTGAAGACCGCGACCACCGGGACGAATGTTGATAGTCGAACCCAAAACCAGCGCTACGATGCCATGGGCCGGCTGATATGGACCCTCTCGGGAGAAGGCAGCGTGGCGCTCGCTGCCACCGGAGCAGATATCGACACGGTCTATGACGATTACGGGACTTACTTTGGCTACGACGACGCCGGCCGGCTTCTCAGCAAAACGACTCCGAACGGCGACGGTACAGGACGGCTTCGCACGCTTTACTACTACGACGAGGCTGGCAATTTGAGCCATACGGTCAACGCTCTCGGCGAGGTCGTGGAATACCGCTACGATGTCTTTGGCCAGCGAACCGACACCATCGTCCACGCCAACCGGCTGGCTACTGGCGGGGCCGCGTGGACAGCGTTGAAAGGTGGCCGCGTCAGCCAGGACTCGAACTTCACGAGTCTGTTCACGCCAATTCCCGACGCCGCGAACGACAGTCAGACTCACATCGACTACAACCTCAACGGCATGGTCAGCCAGTCCTTCGACGCGCTGGGTTATGTCGGCAACTACAAGACCACCTACACCTACAACGCATTCCGGCAGGTGACGTCAGCTACCGCACCGATCGCCTCTAACGGCGTCGCGGTCCAGACGACGAACGCCTACGATCGCCGAGGCTTCCTGCTGAGTAGCACGCGCGACTCCGTTACCGGCGGGCTGCAGCTGGCTACCAGCTACCTCTACGACGCCTTTGGCCGCGCCGTTGAGACGACCGATTCCATGGGCAGGGTGCGCAAGAACGCCTACGACCGCGCTGGCCAGGTGATCAGCGCGACCGATGCCCTGAACCAGACTACAACCTACGCCTATGACGGCCGTGGGAACGTCGTAACGCTCACCGATCGTAATAACGCGACGACGAGCTTTGCTTATACCGCTCATGGGCGGCAAGTAACGATGACCACGGCCGAAGGGCTCATCGTCACCACCAAGTACAGCGCTTATGGCGATGTCCTTACGATCACCGATGGCGGTAGCCGAACCCAAACCTGGACCTACAACAAGGACGGCGAACTCAAGACTTACAACGACGGCGCCGGGACGGAAGCAAGAGCCTATGACATGGCCGGACGCCTCATGGAGGTGACCGACGCGCGGCTGTTCAAAACCACCTACGCCTACGACGCCGCCAACCGAGTGGTGACGCGCACGGTTGATCCGATAACAGCGACGAACACTTCCGGGTTAAACCTCGTCACGTCGTACCAGTACGACGCCAAGGGCCAGCAGTTCAAAATAACCGATCCTTCGCTGGTGGTGACCCAGATCACCTTCGACAAGAACGGCCAAAAGACCCAGGTGGCAGTAGATCCAACGGGCCTGAATCTGCGGACCGCCTATGGCTATGATCGGGCGGGCCGGATGGTATCAGTGTCCCGCGGGTCAGGGACGGGTCTGGTCACAACCACGCAGTATACCTACGACAAGGCTGATCGCCTGATCAAAACTCAGGTCAACCCATCCGGGCTGAACCTGACGACCGAGTATGCGTACGATGCAAATGGAAACATGGTCGCCAAGAAAGACGCGGCCGGAGCGGTCAGCCGCTACGTCTACGATGCGGAAAATCGCCTGATCCACTCGGTCGATGGCGCCGGCGGTGTGCTCACCAACACCTACGACGCTGAAGGGCGCGTCACCAGCACGCGTGGGTTCACCAACACGATCTCTACCGCCACGCTCAACGCTTGGGCAGCCCTAGGCTGGAGCGCCTCCGTCACGACTGCCGATGTGACGGGTAACATCACCGCAGTGGACGCCAAGGACCACCTGACATCCTTCGTCTACGACCGCGACGGCCGCCTACGCTTTAGCGTCGATGCGGCCGGGAGGCCCACGGAGTACGTCTACGACGGCTCCGGCAATGTGCTGCGCAAAATCGAATATGCCGGCAAGGTTACAACAACGGGCAGCTATAGCCTCGCTTATGTCCAGAGTGAGATCACGGCCAAGAGCTTAGCAAACCTTGCCGCCAACCAAATTACGCGAGCCGCCTACGATGGGGCTAATCGACAAGTCTACAGCATTGACGCCGAAGGGCGAGTAACTCTCTATGGACGCGATAGCGCCGGCAACGTGATCAATCAGCGCCAGTACGCTGTTCTCTATACGGCTACCGACAATCCCTCGGCTGCGGCCCTGGGGACCTGGGCCGCCACCAACGCCAGCGCTTCGAACGACCGCATTACCCGCTTCCGGTACGATAACAGCGGCCGTCTAGCGTACGAAGTCGACGCTCTAGGCTATGTGACCGAGTATGAATACGACGGCGCGGAGCTGTCGGCGAAGATCCGCTACGCGACCGCCTATAGCGTTGTTGACAGCACCACGACCGCGCAGCTGACGACCAGCATCGGGGCGCTTCCGACGACAGCGGCCGTAACAGGCTATACCTACGATGCAGCCGGGCGCCTCATCGAGGTCACCGATCCTGAAACCTTCAAGACGCGCATGGTGCTGGACGTGCTGGGCCAGGCCACCCAGATCACCCGCGCCTTTGGAACGGGTGACGCCAGCACCACCCAACGGGTCTATGATGCTGCCGGCCGCGTGACCAGCGAGACGAAGGCTTACGCCGTTAGCGGTGTCGCGATGACAACTGCTTACACCTACGATGGCATGGGCCGGGCGCTCACCTCGACGATCGGCGGCGCCGTCACCACCAACAGCTACGACGGCGCTGGCCGGCTTACTTCAGAAGACCAGGCCTCCCTCACTTCGAAGGGTTACGCCTACGATGGCGTGGGCCAACTGGTAGCCATCACCGATGCGATGAGCACGACTGTCACGCGCACTTACAATGCGCTTGGCAATCTGATCAGCGAGACAACGCCCCTGGTGGGCGGAGCCAGTCCGCAGAGCGCCACCGTAAACTATAGCTACGACGTGTTCGGCAACAGGATACAGGTCAGCGATCCTCGGACGAACTCAGGTCTATTCTATTACAACAAGCTCAATCGTCTGGTGCTGCAGATTGATCCTGAGGGATTTGCGACCGCCACGACATATACGATGGGTGGAGAGGTCGCCTCGGTCACCCAGTTTGCGACGAAAATCACAGGTGCAACAACTGCAGCGCAACCAACGCCAGCGACGAGTTCCGATGATGCAACGACGACCTTTGCTCGCGACAAGCTGGACCGGCTGACCGGCATCACAGACGCTGAGTACTTTACGGAAAGCTATACTCTCGACTCTTTCGGTAACCGTAAAACGGTCACCAACAAGCTGGGCGGGATAACCACGAACACTTATGACAAACGCGGGCTGCTAACCCAGGAATCGAAGGCTATCACCTGGAAAAACGCAGAGGGGGCCGACGGCTCCACGACGATCATCAACAAATATAGATACGATGGTCGCGGCAACCTGACGTCGACCCTCGAAGGGCTCGACGCCGCGAGTTCGGCAGACACAGCTGCCCTGCGTACGACCACCTACACCTACAACAAAGCTGATCTGCTTGTCGCCAAGAGCGGCGACCTGGTGACAGTGACCAACCAAGCCACCTTCGCCACCACGGCCAATGTCACACCGACAGAGACTTATAAGTACGATAGCCGCGGCAATCTTATCGAGATGGACGACGCCTCAGGCGCGCCTACGTTCTTCTACTACGATCTCGCTAACCGGCGGACGACGCAGGTCAATGCCTTGGGCGCGATGAAGGCGTGGACTTATGACGCAAACGGTAATGTTCTCTCAGAGCGAACCTACGGCAGCGCGGTGACGCTGCCGACGACTGCCGGTGGGACGCCGCCCACACCGGTGAACGCCACTAGCTATCGCGAAGTCACCTATGGCTACGACCTTAACAACCGCCTGACCACCACGACGGTCGCGGGCCTGCGTACAGGCGCCTATAGCGGGAGCACCTACTCAAGCTCTGTTGGGCCGGTCACCACCACTCGCGTTTACGACAAGGCCGGCAACGTCATTCAAGAGACCGACGGAGCGGGGAATAGCACTTACACCTTCTACGATAAGCGCGGGATGGTGACAGGGCGGGTGGATGCAGAGAAGTACGCCACCTTCTACACACTAAACTACCAGGGTAATGTCTCCAAAGAGGAACGGTTCGCAACGGCGCTGGGGTCTGTCACCCCCGGAACCTTGCCGGCGAAGCCCGCCGCCAGCGCCGGCAATGACCGCATCACCGACTTCACGTACGACTCCAACGGGCGGCGGCTGACCGAGACACGCACGGGGGTGGTTGCTTGGATGGTCGATAGCTTCGGCGCGCTGGCCGTTGCGTCGACGAACGCTCTCATTCAGTACAGCTACAACGCCCTTGGCGAAGTCACCCAGAAGATCGAGGCCAATCTCGACACCACTGACTACAGCTACGACAACTTCGGGCGTCAGACGATCGAGAAGGACGCGACGTTCACCGACTTCAACGGGAACAGCGTCCGGCGGCTGACCGAGAACAGCTACGATCGCATCAACAACCTGACCCAGACCCGGCTCACGAAGTACGGGGTGGGCGCCACGATACCGGTCAGCTATTCCAGCGCCGACCACGTCACGAGCTACAGCTACGACAAGGGTGGGCGGCTTTCGCGTATAATCGACGCCGAGGGTTTCCAGCGCGACTACGGCTACGACATCACCGGCCGTGTCGTGCAGGAGAAGTACACGCGGCTGAAGTCCGACCTGACAACCTCGCTTACCGAGGCCAACACCTGGCAGTATGACGCGCTCGGCCGCGTGACGCAGCAGACCAAGGCGTCGCTGGGCACGGGCTGGACGTTCGGGGACAAGACCCAGACGCAGTACAACGTCTATGGCGATGTCTCCGCGCGCGGCCTGAACGGGATGACGCAGGAGACCTTTACCTACGACGCCGGGGGCCGGCTCACCAAGTCGAACGCCGGAGACGGTACGGTCAGGTTCTACTACTACGACGGCGCTGGCCGCATGAGCCTAACGGTCGGAAGCTCGGGCCGCGACAACTCCGCCGAGACCACCGACAGCATGGTGACCCTGCTGACCAACAGCGGGGCGACCGCGATCGGCGGAACCAACGTCAGCGGCGTGACCCTGACCTTCACTACCTACGACAAGCGCGGGCTGGCCAAGTCCACTGCCGAGCCGTTCCGTCTGAAGTCCATCGGCGGAACGCCGGTCACCATCACCCACTCGCGCACTTACAACGCGTTCGGTGAGGTGGCGAGCGAGACCAACGGCAATACCCAGACCACCACCTTCGCGTACAACACCATGGGGCGGCTCATCCAGAAGACCAGCCCGCTGGTCAGCTACACCGGCGAGGACGGCGTGGCGCACAACAACGCTGACGCCACCCCAGGCACGGCCGACGACAAGGTGAACCCGGTCGAGAAGTACTACTACGACCTCTCCGGCCGGCTGGTGGGCACGCAGGACGCCGAAGCGGTGGCCGCCGCAACCTCCACCGACCCGACCTTCCACGCCAACACCCGGATTCTGCTGGCCGGCACGGGCCACGGTGACGACGAGGCGCTGGCCACCGACGAGTTCCACAACGACGGCGGCCACTCGACCATCGCCTACGACGTCTTCGGCAATGCGCGCACCCTGACGAATGAACTGAGCAAGGCCGAGACGCGCGTCTACGACAAGATGGACCGGCTGGTGACGCTTAACCGCCGCGGCGGGCTGCTGACGGAGACCTACGTCTACGACGGGCTCGGCCAGCGCATCAAACACTCCAACAACTTCCTGACCACCACCTCCGAGAAGATCGATTACGACCTGGAGGGCCGCGTCTCGACCATGGTCGACTTCGGCGGCGCCATCACGAGCTACGGCTACACCTGGGGCTCGACCATCGCGACCGGGGGCCTGGGAACCTTCGGCGGCTGGACCAAGGCCACCAGCAACACCGCCACCGGCAAGACCTCCACGGACGTAACCGACTACTTCGGCCATGCGGTGTCGCACGTCGACAACGGCGGCCACGTCTATGCCTACAACTACGACCTGGCCGGGCGGCTGGCGACGGAGACGATGAAGACCTCGGCGGGAGCCTCGACCTTCGCCACCTCCACCACCTACACCTGGCTCAACACCGGCCTGATGGGCTCGAGCAAGCTCACCCTGACGCCGGGCGCCGCGTCGCAGCAGGAGCGGCTGACCACCTACACCTACAACGCCGAGGGCAGCCAGCTCACCCAGGGCTATTCGATCACCGACTTTACCTGGAACAGCACGGCCTATGTGCAGACCGGCCAGACCGTCTACCAGGTCGCCACCGTCACCTACGACGCCCTGGAGCGGATGACCTCCTACACCGACACCGGCGGTACGGCGGGCGGCAAGACGGTCACCGTCAACTACGAGTACGACCGCAACGGCAACGTGCGGCGCACGGCGGCGGAATATTTCGGCCAAAGCGCCACCACGTCGACGACGGTAGATCACTACTATCTCTACGACAGCATGAACCGCTTCACGCTCGTGAAGGGGACACTCGCGGGGGGAGTGATTACGCGGGGGACCGGCGGCACCGCGATCACCTGGGACCAGGCGGGGCAGCGCCACACGGCGCTGGACGACGTGAGTCGCTGGGTGCAGATCGGCTGGGAAATCTACAACAGTGACTCGGTCCCGGTATACGGCTGGCGTACCGTCAAGGAGCTCGAGACCTACAGCTACACCGACGAAGGCTACCTCTCGAACGTCGGCATCGCCACGGGCAGCTACAACTGGCAGACCGACACGTCCCCTACGCCCACCGGCACGGGCGTCAACCGCGTCACCTACAACCGCGACGCCATGGGGCGGCTGACGAGCTACTACGAATACGACACCAACGGCACTTCGCTGGTCTATTCGCGCACCTCCATGACCTACGATACCAAATCCCAGCTGCTGTCGGAGACGACGCGGCAGCGGCAGGTGGTTTCGAACCAGAGCAAGTACGACTCGACCTATGGCTCGACGCAGTATGTGCAGTCGGGGATCGTCAACACCTACGGGG
>Ga0190273_10000148_pt1 | contig 35977 bp, 32 predicted proteins | sample Popmic504IS_FD_134513 | JGI IMG/M metagenome (GOLD analysis project Ga0190273, IMG submission 134513) | Populus adjacent soil microbial communities from riparian zone of Shoshone River, Wyoming, USA - 504 IS | ecosystem: Environmental > Terrestrial > Soil > Riparian zone > Trees stand | place... | reverse complement strand
GCGCCCATCGTCGCCAGGATCCTCATCGTCGACGACGACGAGCGCAACGCCTTCGCCGCCATGCAGGCGCTGGAGGATCTCGGCCATGAGCTGGTGGTGGCCAGGTCCGGCGAGGAGGCGCTGAAGGAGCTGTTGCAGCACGACTTCGCGGTCATCCTACTCGACCTGCACATGCCGGGCATGGACGGGTACGAGACCGCGCACCTGATCCGCGAGCGCAGGCGCACGCGCGACACGCCGATCGTGTTCCTGACCGCCATCTTCCGCGACGAGGCCCACATCTTCCAGGCCTACTCGGCCGGCGCCGTCGATATGGTGTTCAAGCCGGTCGACCCCTTCATCCTGCGCTCGAAGGTGTCGGTGCTGGTCGACCTCTATCTCAAGACCGAAGAGGTGAAGCGCCAGATGGCGCACAGCCAGTGGCTGCTGGAGGAGAACAGGCGCGTCCAGGCCGAGAAGGCGGTCGCCGAGCGGGCTCTGCAGCGCTCGCGCGAACGGCAGGAGCAGATCATGCGCCTGCTGCCGATCACCTTCCACTCGCGCACCCCCGAGCCGCCGTTCGCCACGCTGTTCGTCAGCGACGGCGTGCGGGCGATCACCGGTTTCGAGCCCGAGGCCTTCATGGCCGACCCGGCATTCGGGTCCTCGCGCATCCACCCCGAGGATCTCGACAAGGTCGTGCAGGCGGTCTCCGGCGCGATGCAGACCGGCTACTACTCCTGCGAATTCAGGTGGCTGTGCGCCGACGGTCAGTACCGCTACCTGTTCGACCAGGGCGTGCTCGCGACTCGTGAGGACAGCGACACGCAAGAAGTGTTCGGCGTCATCCTCGACTCCACCGACCGCCGCCATCTCGAAGAACAGCTGGCCCAGGCCCGAAAGATGGAGGCGGTCGGCCAGCTGACCGGCGGCGTCGCCCACGACTTCAACAACCTGCTGACGGTGGTGCTCGGCAACATCGACATGCTCACCCGCAAGGCCGAGGACGACAAGGTCCGCGCTCGCCGCATCGACGCCGTGCGCCAGGCAGCCGAGCGCGGCCGCGATTTGACCCGCCAGCTGCTGGCCTTCTCCCGCCGCCAGCACCTGTCGCCCGTGACGCTGGACGTTAACGGCCTGATCAACGAGTTCGCCTCACTGATGCGGCAGGGCGTCGGCGAGGCGGTAGACCTGCAGCTGAAACTGTCCAAGGGCGCGCTCTGCGCCAACGTCGACCCAACGCAGCTGGAGACGGCGCTGCTCAACCTCGCCGTCAACGCCCGCGACGCCATGCCCGACGGCGGCACGCTGACCGTGGCGACGCGCCTGCAGGGCGAACAGGTTTGTATCGAGGTCCGCGACTCCGGCTTCGGCATGACCGACGACGTGCGTGAGCGGGTGTTCGAGCCCTTCTTCACCACCAAGGATGTCGGCAAGGGCTCGGGCCTGGGCCTCAGCCAGGTCTACGGCTTCGTGCGGCAGTCGGACGGTCACGTCGAGATCGACAGCCAGGTGGACGTCGGCACGACAGTCCGCCTGCTGCTGCCCGCGTCCGAAGACGCCGCCCCCAAGCGCCGCGCCAGTCCGGCCGCGCCAGACGCCGTCGGCGGGACCGAGCGGCTGCTGGTGGTCGAGGACGACGCCGCGGTGCTGGCCCTGACGGAGGAGATGCTGAAGGGGCTAGGCTATCAGGTCACCACCGCCACCCACGCCGCCGAGGCGCTGGACGTGTTGCGGGGCGACCAGCCCGTCGATCTGCTGTTCTCCGACATTGTCATGCCGGGGGGCGCGAGCGGGGTGACGCTAGCCCGTCAGGCGCAGGAGCTGCGGCCGGACATGCACATCCTGCTGACGTCGGGGTTCGTGGGCGACCGCTCGACGCTGGCCCAGCACGAGTATCCGCTGATCGACAAGCCGTATGAGTCGACGGCGCTGGCGGTGCTGATCCGCTCGATGCTGGATGAGCCGAAACGTCCCCGCCGCCGCAGCGTCAAGCGCCGGACGGCGGGCCAGAGAGCCTAGGCGGCTTCGACTTCGTCTTCCTGGTGGGCGACGCCTTCGCAGGCCAGCGCCTTGGCGACCGACAGCAGCGCCGCGCGGGCGCGGCGGTCACCGATCCTGGCATAGACTTCCAGAAGCTCGACGGCGCCCGGCGTGACCATCACCGACGGGGCGATCTGTTCGTACTCACCGCCACCTTCCTCGCCGAGGAGGTAGGAGACCGGGCATTCCAGCCGCTTGGCGATCTTGACCAGCACCGAGGCGGAGACGCGGTTGACCCCGCGCTCGTATTTCTGGACCTGCTGGAAGGTCAGATCCAGCGCTTCGGCGAGCTGGCTCTGGGTGATACCCAGCACCTTGCGGCGAAGGCGAATACGCGCGCCGACGTTCAGATCCATCGGACCAGGACCAGGCTTAGCCATGGGTCGCCCCTCCAAGACAGTTTCGTTAAGTGTCAGCTACCATAGCGCGAGGGGCTGCGTCGAGAAAACCGTGATTTCTCTAACAGCCGCCATACTCAAAGAGGGTTTTAACCCGTCTTGCTACCGCAAGTAAGCCGCTGCGGCTAACGCCGCCGCTGCTCTTCGGCCTCGGGACTGTGCTGCGCCGGCTCGTCCTCACCGGGGTAGCCAAGGTCCTCAAGATCATCGTCGTCGAGCGTCCTGGCTTCCATCTGCGCGGTGTGCTTGCCGTCGCGGACCGAGGCGTTGTCGAGGTCGCCGGCGGTCACCAGTTCGACCTCATCGTCGGATCCTCGCGACATCGACAGCTCGCTGGCCTCGTCGCTCTCCACCTCATCGACCTCGTCGCGGATGTCGAGACCGGCTTCCTCCGAAAGATAGACCTCCTCGGTGCCCATAACGTCGATGGAGTCGTCGTCCAGTTCCTTGGGCATGCGGGCGGCGAGTTCGTCGTCCTCGAAGTCGGCCAGTTCGCCGTCAGCTTCCAGTTCGATGATCTCGTCGTCGTCTAGTTCTTCGGCGATGAGAGCCGCGTCATCGTCGCTGTCGCCCACCGCCGAGGTCACGTCCAGCACATCCGGCATCTCTTCGAAGGTGCGCATTTCGGCGTCCATGTCGCCGGCGCCGTCAAGGCTCTGGTTGTCCTCGTCGAAGACTTCGGACTGGTCCTGGCCGTCCCAATCGCCTTCCAGGTCGGTGGGCATGCTGCGTCTCCTCTATCGACCCAAGGAGAATGAGAACCGCGCCCCGGACGTTCCGCCAACGCGCGAAAAGCCCTGGAATTATCCTCTGTTAAGCACCTGCCTAACCTATGAGCATCTTCTGGAACTCACCTTGAAACTGCAGCGTTGGCAGCCCGCATAGTCAGCTATGGGGGACAAGGTGGCCGAGCCGGAACGGCGTCGCAGGTGGTGGTGGATCGGGGCTCTGGTGGTCCTCCTCCTGGCCGTTGTCGCGGCCGTCATCCTGAGCCGCAACACCTCCTCGCCGGGCGCTACGCAGAAGATCGCCAGCGCCCCCTTCCAGCCCGGCGCTCCGGGCGAGGACGACGGCCAGTGGACGATGCCGGCCAAGGACTACGCCAGCACCCGCTACTCGGCCCTCAACCAGATCAACGTCAGCAACGTCGGCGCCCTGCGGCCGGAGTTCACCTTCTCGACCGGCGTCAACAAGGGCCACGAGGCCGCACCCATCGTGGTCGGCGGCACGATGTACATCGTCACACCCTTTCCCAACCAGGTGTTCGCGCTAGACCTGACCAGGCCCGGCGCTCCGCTGAAGTGGTCCTATTCGCCCAAGCCCAAGTCGGCAGCGCAGGGCGTGGCCTGCTGCGACGTGGTCAACCGGGGCGCGGTCTATTCGGACGGCAAGATCATCATCGCCACCCTGGACGGGGCGGTGATCGGGCTCAACGCCGAAACCGGGTCGGAAGCCTGGCGCACCCAGCTCGGCGACATCAACCGCGGCGAGACCATCACCATGGCCCCGCTGGTAGTGAAGGGCAAAGTGCTGGTCGGCAACTCCGGCGGCGAAATGGGGGTGCGCGGCTGGCTGACGGCGCTGGATGCCGGCAGCGGGTCGGTGGCCTGGCGCGCCTACAACACAGGGCCTGACAAGGACGTGCTGATCGGCGCCGACTTCAAGCCCTTCTACGCGATGGACCGGGGCACGGACCTGGGCGTCAAGACCTGGCCGCCGGAAGCCTGGCGCACGGGCGGGGCGACGGTCTGGGGCTGGATCTCCTACGACCCCGAGCTCAACCTGATCTACTACGGCACCGGCAACCCGGGTCCCTGGAACGCCGAGCAGCGGCCGGGCGACAACAAATGGTCGTCGGGCATCTTCGCGCGCGATCCGGACACCGGTCAGGCCAGGTGGTTCTACCAGATCTCGCCGCACGACCTGCACGACTACGACGCCATCAACGAGAACGTCCTGCTCGACCTGCCCATCGGCGGCAAGGTCCGCAAGGTGCTCGTGCGGCCCGAGCGCAACGGCTACGTCTATGTCATCGACCGCGCCAGCGGCCAGGTGCTGTCGGCCGACCCGTTCGTCTATGTGAACTCCAGCCAGGGCGTCGATCTCAGGACCGGCCGGCTGAAGCCGAACAAGGACAAGGAGCCCCAGGTCGGCAAAGTGGTCCGCGAAATCTGCCCCAGCGCCAACGGCGCCAAGGACTGGAACCCGTCGGCCTGGTCGCCGCGCACGCGCCTGCTCTACCTGCCGCACGTCAACATGTGCATGGACTGGCAGAGCGCCGAGGTGAACTACATCGCCGGCACGCCTTACGTCGGCGCCGAGGTGCGGATGTATGGCGGCGCGGGCGGCAACCGCGGCGTCTTCACCGCCTGGGACCCGGTCAAGCGCACCAAGGCCTGGGAGATCAAGGAAGACCTGCCGCTGTGGAGCGGCGCGCTGGCCACCGGCGGCGACCTCGTCTTCTACGGCACGATGGAGGGCTGGTTCAAAGCCGTGGACGCCAGCAACGGCCGCGTCCTGTGGCAGTTCAAGACCAGCTCAGGGATCATCGGCCAGCCGATCAGCTATCGCGGGCCCGACGGGCGCCAGTACATCGCCATCCTGTCCGGCGTCGGAGGCTGGGCCGGAGCCGTGGTCAGCGGCAACCTCGACCCCCGCGATCCCACAGCCGCCCTCGGCATGGCCAACGCCACCCAGGACCTCAAGCAGAAGACCACCACGGGAGGGACGCTCTATGTCTTTGCGTTGCCCGTCCACCGGTAAGGCCCTGCTGGCGCTGGCCGCCGTCGCCGCGCTGGCCGGCGGCTGCGATCGCGAGCGCCGCGACCTCGGCGCGTCGATGCCGGAGGGCGGCCCGCAGATCCAGACCACCGACCTGACACCCGGCCGCGGCGGCGTGCTGCCGCCCGATCCGCGCGGGCAGCTTTACGAGAAGAGCGCCTATCACGTCTCCGAAGGCTCGCGCCTCTTCCGCTGGTACAACTGCAGCGGCTGCCACGCCAACGGCGGCGGCGGCATGGGTCCGGCGCTGATCGACGACGAGTGGCGCTACGGCTCCTCCATCGAGCAGATCTACGGGACCATCCTCGAAGGCCGCCCTAACGGCATGCCGAGTTTCCGGGGCAAGGCCACCGAGCAGCAGATCTGGCAGCTGGCCGCCTACGTCCGCAGCCTGGGCGGGGAAACGCCGCAGGCCTCGTCCAGCCGCCGCGAAGCCATGCGCAGCACCCCGCCGCGCAACCAGGTCACCCCGCCCAAGCCGAAGGGCGAAGGCGCGCCCGCCGTGCAGGGGACGGCCCGGTGAAACAGGCCGCCTCCGGGCTGATCGCGCTGCTGTTGCTGTGCGGCTGCTCCGGCGTGCAGACCCCCCTCGATCCGGCCGGAGACCAGGCCGCGAGCATCCACACGATGTGGAACGTGATGCTGGTGGTGTGCAGCTTCTTCTATGCGCTGGTGATCGGCGGCCTGCTCTGGGCGGTGGTGCGTCGCCGGCGCGAACCCGTTCCCGAGCCGCAGGCCAGCGCGCACGACCCGGGCATCGAGCGCACGCTGGCGGTGTGGACCGGGCTGATCCTGGCGGGGCTGACCCTGCTGATCAGCTGGAGCTTTTTCGTCGACCGCAGCCTGGCCCAGACCCACGACGACCAGGCGCTGCACATCACCGTCACTGGCTACCAGTGGTGGTGGCGGGTCGAGTACCAGGACGGCCCCGTCAACCAGTGGTTCGAGACCGCCAACGAAATCCACCTGCCGGCCGGCCGCACGGCGCGCATCAAGCTGGAGTCGGGCGACGTCATCCACAGCTTCTGGGCGCCCAACCTTGCCGGCAAGATGGACCTGATCCCGGGACGTCATAACGTGCTCGACATCACGCCGCGCCGGATCGGCGTCTATCGCAGCCAGTGCGCGGAGTTCTGCGGCATGCAGCACGCCCACATGGCGCTGCCGATCACCGTCGAGAGCCCCGAGGCCTTCAAGGTCTGGCGCGCCCACCAGCTGCAGGCGGCCAAGGCGCCGACGAGCCAGCAGGAGGCGTTCGGCAAGGCGGTGTTTGAAACCAAGGCCTGCGCCTTCTGCCACAAGATCGACGGCGCCGACGCCGGCGGCCGCACCGCGCCGAACCTCACCCACCTCGCCAGCCGCCCAAGTCTGGCCGCCGACGCCATTCCCTACAGCCGCGGCGCCTTGGCCGGCTGGATCTCCGACCCGCAGGGGATGAAGCCGGGGACCAAGATGCCGAACGTGCCGCTAACCTCGGCGGAAAGCTCGGCCGTGGTCGCCTATCTGGACTCGCTCAAATGACCCGGCCGCCGAAGAAGACCACCGGGCCCGCACCCTCGCCGCGGCGGCCGAAGAAAGAAGCCACGCCCGTCGTCGCCGCGCCGGTCATCGCCGCCGCCGCCGACGCGCAGCTGGAGGAAACCTGGGCCGACGCGCCGGGCTTCTGGGGCTGGCTGACCACGGTCGACCACAAGCGCATCGCCCGGCGCTACCTGGTCACCGCCTTCATCTTCTTCCTGCTGGCGGGGCTCGCGGCGGTGGCCATGCGGCTGCAGCTGTCCAAGCCCGAGAACACCCTGCTGTCGCCCGCGCGGTACAACGAGCTCTTCACCATCCACGGCTCAACGATGATGTTCATCTTCGCCGTGCCGATCATGGAGGCGGTGACGGTGTTCCTGATCCCGCTGATGGTCGGGGCGCGGGCCTTGGCCTTCCCGCGCCTGAACGCCTACAGCTACTGGGTCTATCTGGCCGGCGCGCTGACGCTGTGGATCGGCTTCATCCTCAACGTCGGGCCGGACATCGGCTGGTTCGCCTACACGCCGCTGTCGGGGCCGGAGTATTCGGCCGGGCACCGCGCCGATATCTGGGCGCAGATGATCACCTTCACCGAGATCGCGGCGCTGGCCGTGGCGGTGAACCTGATGGCCACCATCCTGAAGATGCGGGCCCCGGGAATGACGCTGTCGCGGATGCCGCTGTTCGCCTGGTCGACGCTAGTCACCTCGCTGATGACCATCTTCGCCCTGCCGGCGGTGATGCTGGCCTCGTCGCTGCTGATGAGCGACCGGCTGCTCGGCACGCACTTCTATAACGCGGCCGAAGGCGGCGATCACATCCTCTACCAGCACCTGTTCTGGTTCTTCGGCCACCCGGAGGTCTACATCATCTTCCTGCCGGGCCTGGGCTTCGTGTCGATGATCACGGCGACCTTCAGCCGCCGGCCGGTGTTCGGCCACATCGTCATGGTCCTGGCGCTGATCTCGATAGGCTTCCTCGCCTTTGGCCTGTGGGTCCACCACATGTTCGCCACTGGCCTGCCGAGGCTGGGCAACAGCTTCTACACCGCCGCCAGCATGGCCATCGCCTTGCCGAGCGGGGTGCAGATCTTCTGCTGGATCGCCACCATCTGGTCGGGGCGGCCGGTGTTCAAGACGCCGCTCTTGTGGGTGATCGGCTTCATCGTCACCTTCGTCATCGGCGGGCTGTCGGGGGTGATGGTCGCCTCGGTGCCGCTCGATCTGCAGCTGCACGACACCTACTTCGTCGTCGCCCACTTCCACTACGTGCTGATCGGCGGGGCGGTGTTCCCGCTGTTCGGAGCCTTCCAGTATTGGTTCCCCAAGTTCACCGGCCGGATGCTCAGCGAGACGCTGGGCAAGTGGCACTTCTGGCTGTTCTTCATCGGCTTCAACGTCGCCTTCTTCCCGATGCACATCCTCGGGCTGATGGGCATGCCGCGGCGGGTCTACACCTACCCGTCCGGCATGGGCTGGGAGCGCTACAATCAGATCGCCACCCTGGGCGGGGTGATCGTTGTCGTCAGCGTGCTGAGCTTCATCGTCAACGTCCTGACCAGCCTGCGGCGGGGCGTGCCGGCGGGCGACAACCCGTGGGACGCGCCGAGCCTGGAGTGGGCGGCTACCTCGCCCCCGGCGCCCTACAACTTCGCCCATACGCCGGTGATCAGCAGCCGCGAGCCGCTGTGGGAACAGCGTGAGGTCCTGCCGATCATGACCGGACTCTCGACCGCCGAACGCGAGGTGCTGGTCACCACGCCGGTCGACGCCGAGCCGGACAACCGCCAGTCCTCGCCCGACCCGTCGATCTGGCCGTTCGTCGCCGCCATCGCCACCACCATGGTGCTGATCGGCACCATCTTCAGCGAGTGGGCGCTGGTCTGGGGCGCCGTACCGCTGACTATCGCCTTCAGCGGCTGGTTCTGGCCCAAGCGGCCCCGGCGCGGCGCCAAGCAGGAGCCGCAGTAATGAGGACCAACGTCGTCGGCGACCTCTACGCCCTGCCCGACCACGCTTTCGGGCTGAAGAGCATCATCTGGTGGGGCCTGATGGGTTTCATGATGATCGAGAGCATGGGCTTCGTGCTGGCCCTGGGTGCCTGGGTCTACATCCGCGGCCTGAACCCCAGCTGGCCGCCGCCGCCCGACGCCGTTCCCGGCCTCATCCCCGGCATCGTCGTGACCGTGCTCTTCCTCTTATCGGAGGTGGTCAACCGCTGGCTGGCCGCGCAGGCGAAGAAGAAGGAGGACGACCACGCGGTGCGCCTAGGCGTGACCGCGATGCTCGTTCTTGGGCTCGCCATCGTCGTCGCGCGGATGTTTGAGTTTCCGCAGCTGCACACCCGCTGGGACGTCAACGCTTACGGCTCGGTGGTGTGGCTGCTGATGTTCCTGCACACGCTGCACTTGATCACCGACTGGATCGACACCGTGGTGCTGGGCGCCTGGCTCTACACCCACGAAATCGAGCCGTCGCAGCACTCGGAGGTCTACGACAACTGCGGCTACTGGACCTTCGTGGTGGTCAGCTGGCTGCCGATCTGGTTCGTCGTCTACATCGCCCCGAGGGTGATGTGATGAGCGACCGGCGCGGCATTCGTGAGGCGTTCGCCCCTTGGGCTGGCGGTATCGCCGGGCCACTGGTGTGGTGGGTCCACCAGCGCAGCGTCGCCGATCCGCTGGCCCAGGATTGCCACAACGGCGGCGTCGCCGGGCGGCTGATCTGGAGCCTGATCCTGCTCGCCGTCATTCTCGGCGCCGGCTACCTGTCGCTACAGGTCTGGCGGCGCTGGCCGACCCCGGAAGCCGAGCCGGACAACCGCCGCTTCATCGCTCTCGTCAGCGTCGGCATCGCGGGCGTTCTGGGGCTGGCAGTGTTCTTCGGCATGCTGGCCTCCGTCATCGTGCCGGACTGCTACCGATGAGACGGCTGGGCCTCCTCCTGGCGTTGGTCGCCACGCCGGCCTTGGCCCACGTCGCCGAGACGCACGAGGCCGCGCCCGGCTGGTCGTTCGAGCCCTGGGTGGTGCTGCCGCTCCTCATCAGCGCCCTCCTCTTCGCGCTCGGCTGGCGGCGGCTCTACGCCCGCTCCAGCCACGGCGCGGGGGCGCTGAAGCGGCGGGCGCTGCTGTTCGGGCTCGGCTGGCTGACGCTGGCGGGCACCGTGGTCTCGCCGCTGCATGAGGCGGGCGGCCAGTCCTTCACCGCCCACATGCTCGAGCACGAACTGATGATGCTGGCCGCGGCGCCCCTGCTGGTGGCCAGCGAGCCGCTGGCGGTGATGCTGTGGGCCTTCCCGTCCGGCGCGCGACGCCCGCTCGGCGCCGCCAGCAAGAGCGGCTGGGTCGCGGGGCCGTGGAAGACGCTGACCGATCCCATCGTCGCCACCATCGCCCAAGCCTTCGCCCTGTGGGTCTGGCACGCGCCGGTGCTGTTCGACTTAGCGTTGGAGCACGAGGGCTGGCACGTCGCCCAGCACCTCAGTTTCCTCGTGAGCGCGCTACTGTTCTGGAGCGCCATGCTGCACCGGCGCGCCGGCAAAGGCTTGGCGGCGGGTTGCCTATTCGCGACCTCCATCGTCGGCGGCGCGCTCGGCGCCTTCATGGCGTTTTCGGAGAGCCCTTGGTACGCGCCTTACGCCGCGCTCGGCCTCGCCCCGTTCGGCCTGACACCCGCCGAGGACCAGCAGATGGCGGGGCTGCTCATGTGGATACCCGGCGGCATGGTCCACGCCCTCTTCGCCCTGGCGCTGATCGGCACGATGCTGCGCGCCCAGCCGCGGGAGGCTCTCGATGCGCGCTGAGAAATGGGCGCCCCGGGTCGCCATCGCCCTGCTGCTCCTCGTCGTGTTGGGCGCACTCTTCGGCCTCGGACGCGAGTACATGCAAAAGCGCTACGAGACCGCCAACCAGGCCATCCGCCTGACCGGCGGCGACCCTGACCGAGGCGAGGCGGCGATTGGCAGGTACGGCTGCGGCGCCTGCCACCAGATTCCCGGCATCCCCGGCGCGCGCGGCCGCGTCGGCCCGCCGCTGACCGGCATCGCCGGCCGCGTCTACATCGCCGGGCGCTTAAGCAACACGCCGCCCAACATGATGCTCTGGATCCAGCATCCACAGCACGTGGAGCCCGGCACCGACATGCCCGAGATGGGCGTCACCAATCGCGACGTCCACGACATCGCCGCCTACCTCTACACGCTGCAATAGGCCGCTACGGCGTGAACAGCGCCACCTTGGCGGCGTAGGTCGTCCGCTCGCCGGGTTGGAGGATCACCATACCAGTGTCGCCGCTTTTCCAGACCGGATTGAACGGATCGGCCCAGTTGAACTGCGGCTCGACGACGACGAACGGCTTGTCCGGCGGTGCATAGACCTGAAACGCCTTCACCGGCGGCGCCCCGGCGCTGATCCGCAGGCCAAAGTGGGCTGCGGGATCGATGACCTCAGCCGCGTCGCCTGTCAGGTCAACGAAGCAGTCATCGAGGTACAGGTCCCCCAGCGGCGCGCCTTGCGAGAAGTCGTACGGGATTCCGGCCAGAGGCAGGACCTCCCCCGTCGGCAGCACCTCGTCGTAGTCGTTGACCGCCGTTCGGGCGCGGGCGGGCACGCGCAGCCGGGCCTGCGAGCGGTCGCCGCTCGGCAGGTTGAACCACGGGTGCCAGCCGATCCCGATGGGCAGCGGCTCGTCGCCGGTGTTGGCCGCCTGAACCGTCAGCTCCAGCGCCGCGCTGGTCAGCCTGTACTCGACCGTGACATCGGTAGCGGAGAGCCAGTGGCCAGCGAAGTCCCCCGCCCTCAGGACGCCGCGCACACAGTCAGCGCCCTGCTCGACCACCTCGAAGGCGCTGTCGAGCATCAGCCCGTGCATGGCGTACTGCTCTGCGCCTAGCGCCTTGCCGCCCCAGTTCGTCGGCAGGCGCACCGTTCTGCCGAGTACCTGCGTCTCGATCTCGCGCGTGTCGGGCAGCGCCCGCCCGGTGATGCGGTTGGCGTAGGGCAGCAGGATCGCGCCGCCGAGGCTGAAGGAGACGTTGCCCGCGAAGTCGTCCGGCCCGCCCAGCTTGCCGGCGACCACGTCCAGCGGCGGCGTGGTCAGCAGGTCGAACTCGCCGTGCCCGGGCAGGCGGACGCGCGCCTGCACGAGCAGCATGCCTCGGCCCGGCGCGATGGTGGCTTCGATGAACTGGAGCTCGTCGCCGAGCGCCTCAGCCCGCAGCCGCACCAGCGGCGCGCCCCCGAGACCCTCAGCTTTCGACACCGACCGCCAACTCGGTGCGCCGCAGCTGGCGGGCATCGCCCTGTTGGCGCTCGGACATCGGGCTCTCGTACTCCGACGGCCAGACGATCGGCACGTTGAGGCAGATGCTCTGCGTCGGCAGCACGTCGCGCCAGTCGGCGATCAGCTGCTTGTAGGAGCGGCCGACGGCGCGGATTTCGCGGTTGAGGTCGTAGAGGCCGACCGGATGCACGCGGTCGTTCTTCTCGCGAAGGGCGGTGTCCCAGTCGGTCTGGTCGGTCAGCGAGTACCAGGTGAACCCCACCGTCGGCACGCCGGCGTTGCGCACGCGCAGGACGTTGGCCCATTCCTTCCACAGCCAGTTGACCGCCTCGTCGCCGTTGGGGCCTTCGACGATGTTGGTTTCGGTGTGCATCACCGGCAGGCGGAAGCGGTCGTAGTATTGCCGAGTGATCTCACTGTAGCCGAAGATCTCGCCCGAGGCGCGGGTGTGGCCATCCGCCGAGACCCGGTGCTCGTTGGTCCAGTAGTAGTCGTTGCCGAGGATGCAGTGGTGGCGAAGGCTGTTGCCGAGGAAGAAGTGGTACTCCTCCTTCGTCATGCCGCTATCCATCAGGTACTCGTACATTTCCGAGTCGACCCGGTGGCCGTAGTTGAGGTCCAGCGACAGGAACCGCATCGAGTTCATGATCTCGGCCGGCTTGATCGCCTGCGGGTTCTCGGCGTGGAAGTACTCCGATGACTCGCTCTGGATGAAGATGGCGTCGGCGCGGACCTCGAGGATGGCGCGCATGGCCAGCACATTGGCCTTCACCAGGTTGTGCAGCGCCCGCACGAAGGTCTGGTCGGAGGTCCCCTGCTCGTTCCACCAGCCGTACTTGGCCGAGAACAGCGCGCAGATGAACATCTCGTTGACTGGGGTGTAGAGCTGCACCCACGGGAAGCGCTCAGCGAAGGCGCGGGCGTAGCCCTCGAACAGCTGCGGGAAGTCGGGATTTTGGAAGTCGCCGATCCAGTCCGGGACGCCGAAGTGGCAGAGGTCGACAATCGGCACGACGTCGCGCCGCTTCAGCTCGCCGAAAGTGACGTCGGCAAACTCCCAGTCGTACTTGCCCACCCCGAGGAAGGTGGTGTGCAGCGGCGGGCCGTATCGCAGGAAGCGGATGCCGATGTCGTCGAGGAGGTCGAAGTCGGTGCGCCAGTGACGGTAGTGGCCGCAGGACTCCATCTGGTCCACGCGGACGCGGCCGTTGTCGATCGTCGGGATGCTGTTCTCGATCCCGGTCGCGAACATGAAGGCGGAAATAGCGCGTCCTCCGGCGGTCAAGCGCGTAGCGGGCCCCACTGTCGCCTAAACGACGCTAGAGCCTGTTAGTTCACTGAAAGAGTACCACCGGAAGGCCGGACGCTCAGGGCGCCGGCGCCCCGTTGATCTTGCGGCACCGGGTCAGGCCCGTGATGCCGTCCGAACCGGTCTCGGTGTTGCGGACCCAGGCCTTGTCGCCGACCACGGCCATGACCGTGAAGTGGGGAAAGAGGTTAGGTCCGGTGCGCACCAGGTCGCCGGTCTGGATGTCTTCTTCGTACTCTCGCTCGTGCGAGATATCGAAGATGTCTGAGTAGCTGATCTGTACCACGGGACCCCTCCCGAATCATTTGATACTCCTATGTTAAGCGCCTCAGATATGAATGGAACCAAAACGGCGACTGCCTAGTTGTCGCACCCCACCGGAATTCAGGCAGAGGGCGTGCAAAGGTGCTCGCCGGGCGAGCAGACGGGGCTGAATTCACATGGAGTCGCAGATTTGGTGCGCCTTTCCGGGGCAAAACACACTCGGAGAAGGGCCGATCTGGGATCCTGCGGCCAAACGCCTCTACTGGTTCGACATCAAGCAAAGTCGCCTGCATTGGGGGGATACTACCTCAGGCGAGACCGATTTCCGGCAGCTCCCCACCCGCGCCAGCGCCGCGGCGATTCGAGCCGGCGGCGGCCTGCTGCTGGCTACCGAGCGCGGTCTCGAGGACTTCGACCTGTCCACCGGCGAGCTCAGCCTGCGCTGGAAGCTGGAGGCTGCGCGGGGCTTCCGCAGCAACGACGGCAAGATCGATGTGTCCGGCCGGTTCTGGTGGGGAACCATGGACGACCACCACGGGGAGCGGCCGGGCGTCCTCTACCGCTACGACCCGGATGGTTCGTGCACCCAGGTCGTCGACGGAATCCACATCGTCAACACCGTCTCCTGCAGCCCCGACGGCCGCACCTACTACCTCGCCGACTCCCGCAAGGGCGTGATCTGGGCCTACGACATGGACGAGGCGGGAGGCCTCTCGAGCCGCCGCGACTTCGCCCGGCCGGACAAGGGCGCGCCGGATGGGTCGGCGGTGGATGCCGAGGGTTACCTCTGGAACGCCCAGTGGGGCGCCTGGCGGATCGTGCGCTATGCGCCGGACGGGTCGGTCGACCGCATCGTCGAGATGCCGGTCGAGCAGCCGTCGAGTTGCGCCTTCGGTGGGCCGGACATGACCACGCTCTATGTCACCACGGCGCGCGAGTACCTGTCGCCAGAAGCGCTGGAGGCGCAGCCGCTGGCGGGATCGGTGCTGGCCTTCGAGGCCGGCGTGAAGGGGCTGGCGTTGCCGGCCTTCGAAGGCTGAACCTTTGAAGCTCCACAGGGGTTAAATGGCGGGGACGAGGAGCCATCCGTGACCGACACGCCAAAGCCGCTGCGCAGCTCGCGCTCCTACGGCAAGCTCGACCGCGACGGCTTCATCCACCGCAGCTGGATCAAGGGCACGGGCCTGCCCGACCATGTTTTCGACGGGCGGCCGGTGATCGGCATCTGCAACACCTGGTCGGAGCTGGTCACCTGCCAGCACCACCTGCGCGACCTCGCCGAATACGTGAAGCGCGGCGTCTGGGAGGCGGGCGGGTTGCCGATCGAGTTCCCGGCCATGAGCCTGCCCGAGACGCAGATGCGCCCCACGGCCATGCTGTTTCGCAACCTGCTGGCCATGGAGGTCGAGGAGAGCATCAGAGCCAATCCCATTGACGGCGTTGTGCTTTTGGGAGGTTGCGACAAGACCACGCCAGGCCAATTGATGGGCGCGGCCAGCGTCGATCTGCCGACCATGGTGGTCTCGTCGGGCCCGATGCTCAACGGCAAGTTCGAGGGCCGCGACATCGGCTCGGGCACTGATGTGTGGCGGTTCTCGGAAGCCGTACGGGCCGGCGAGATGACGCTGGCGGACTTCATGAAGGCCGAGAGCGGCATGAGCCGCTCGAACGGGGTGTGCAACACCATGGGCACCGCCTCGACGATGGCCAGCCTGGTCGAGGGGCTGGGCATGAGCCTGCCCAACAACGCCGCCCTGCCCGGCCCGGACGCGCGGCGGCGGACGCTGGCGCACCTGACCGGCAACCGGATCGTGGAGCTGGTGAAGCAGGACGTGCGCCTGTCGCAGATCCTGACGCGCGAAGCGTTCGAGAATGCCATTCTCGTTCACGCGGCGATCGGCGGCTCGACCAATGCGGTGATCCACCTGCTGGCGCTGGCCGGCCGGGTCGGCGTGCCGCTGGCGCTGGAGGACTTCGACCATCTGGCGCGCGAAGTACCTTTGCTTGTGAATCTAATGCCTTCCGGAAAATACCTGATGGAGGATTTCTGTTACGCCGGCGGCGTGCCGGCCGTGCTGAAGGAGCTTAGCGGGCACCTGCGCGGCGGCGCGGTGACGGTGACCGGCCACACCCAGGCGGAAATCGCCGAGGCCGCCGAGTGCTACAACCGCCAGGTCATCGGCACGCTGGCGGAGCCCTTCGGCCCCTCGTCCGGCGTGTGGATCGTGCACGGCAACCTCTGCCCCGACGGCGCCCTGCTCAAGCCCAGCGCCGCGACCCCCTCGCTGCTGACCCACCGGGCCCGGGCGGTCGTCTTCGAGGACATCGAGGACTACAAAGCCCGCATCGACGACCCTGACCTGCCAGTCGATGAGACCTCGATCCTGGTGCTCAAGGGCTGCGGGCCGAAGGGCTATCCGGGCATGCCCGAGGTCGGCAACATGGCCCTGCCCCGCAAGCTGCTGGCCAAGGGCGTGCGCGACATGGTCCGCATCTCCGACGCCCGCATGAGCGGAACGGCATACGGTACGGTAATTCTTCATGTTTCTCCGGAGGCCTATGCGGGCGGAACGCTGGCTCTGGTGCAGACCGGCGATGAGATCGAGTTCGACGGCCCGAACCGGCGGCTGGAGCTGCTGGTGGACGACGCCGAGCTCGGACGGCGGCGGCGGGTGTGGGAGGCGAACCGTCCGCCGAGCGACTTCACCCGCGGCTGGTACAAGCTCTACATCGACACCGTGCTGCAGGCCGACAAGGGCGCCGATCTCGACTTCCTGGTCGGAAAATCGAGCCCCGACGTGATGCGGGAGTCGCACTGATGCCGGGGATAAGTGAGTCCAGATCGTCCAGTCTATTTGCGTCTTATCCGAGTCTGGAAGGTCGAGTTTCGTTCATAACCGGCGGCGCCTCCGGGATCGGCGCGACGCTGGTCGAGAGCTTTCACGCCCAGGGCGCGAAGGTGGCGTTCGTCGACCTCGATGAAGCCGACGGCGCGGCGCTGTCGGCGCGCTTGCCCGGCTCGTGGTTCCAGCGCTGCGACGTGACCGACGCCGCGGCCTTGCAGGGCGCCATCGCCGCGGCGGCGCAGGCTCTCGGGCCGGTCGCCATCCTCATCAACAATGTTGCCAATGACACCCGCCACAAGGCGGCCGAGACCACGCCGGAGCAGTGGCGAAAGAGCCTGGCGGTGAACCTCGACCCCAGCTTCATCGCCTCGACGGCCTGCTACCCGATGATGAAGCAGGCGGGCGGCGGTGTGATCGTAAACGTCAGTTCAATCAACGCCTTGCTGGGACCTGCTGACCTCAGCGCCTATGTCGCCGCCAAGGGCGCGATCAACGCCATGACCAAGTCGCTGGCCCGCGAGTGGGGAGCCGACAACATTCGCGTCAACGCCCTATCCCCCGGCTGGGTGATCACCGAGCGGCAGCTGAAGCTGTGGCTGACGCCGCAGGCCGAGGCCGACTGGATGAAGCAGGTGGCGCTGCAAAAGCGGATCATGCCGGAAGACATCGCCAGGCTGATGCTGTTCCTGGCGGCCGACGACAGCCGGATGATCACCGGCCAGAACCTGGTCATCGACGGAGGGCGCACCTGAGATGCCAGGCGCGGCCTTCCTCGCCTGCGACTGGGGCACCACTAACCTGCGCGCCTGGGTGGTCGGCGGCGACGGCGAGGTGCTGGCCAGCCGCGACTTCGAACTGGGCGTCTCGAAGCTGGCCCCCGGCGAAGCTGAGCAGCGGTTCCAGAGCGAGGTGCGGCCCGCGCTGAACGCCGAGGGCCTGCCGGCCATCCTCTGCGGCATGATCGGCTCCAACCTCGGCTGGAGGGCGATCGACTACCTGCCCTGCCCCGCTAGCCTCGACGATCTGCACCGGGGACTGGTGACCGTCGCCGACGGGGTCCGCATCGCCCCCGGCCTGCGCGGCGACGGCATCGCCGGGGCGCCGGATGTCATGCGCGGCGAGGAGACGCAGGTGTTCGGCTGGCTGGCGCAGGACCCTGCCCGCCTTTTCGGCCGCTATGTCCTCTGCCACCCCGGCACCCACGCCAAGTGGATCCTGATCGAGGACGGCCGCATCGTCCGCTTCATCACCGCCATGACCGGCGAGCTGTTCGCGGTGCTGAAGAAGCACAGCGTCCTCAGGAGCGATGCCCCAGCCGATGATGAGGCGGCGTTCGACAACGGCCTGGAGGCGGCGGAGGACGGCCGCGCTCTGGCGGCCCGCCTGTTCACGGCGCGCTCGCGGGTGGTGGCCGGGGGTGAGCCTGCCGAAGACACCCCCTCCTACCTCTCCGGCCTGCTGATCGGGGCGGAGGTGGCGAGCCTGCCGGAGCTGCTGTGCGGCGCCCTCGACCAGCCGGTGGTGCTGCTCGGCGACGAGACGCTGTGCCGTTGGTACGAGCGGGCGCTGATGCGTCGCGGCCTGCAGTCCGCGAGTTATGACGGCGAGGCCGCGGCGCTGACAGCGCTGACCGCCCTGCAGCTGGAGACCCGCCCATGAGGCTCGACGAAGCCATCGCCGTCTCGCCCGTCGTCGCCATCACCCGCGGCGTCACGCCGGACGAGGCGGTCGCCATCGCCCAGGCCATCTACGACGGCGGCCTGCGCGCCATTGAAGTCCCGCTGAACTCGCCCGAGCCGCTGGAGAGCATCCGCCGCATCGCCGAGGCCTTCGAAGGCCGCATGGCGGTGGGCGCGGGCACGGTGCTGAGCCCGGACAAGGTTGACGGGGTGCGCGACGTGGGCGGCACGATCATCGTCTCGCCCAATACCAATCCGACGGTGATCCGGCGGGCCGTGGAGCTCGGGCTGGACCCGGCGCCGGGTTTCTCGACCCCCACGGAGGCCTTCATGGCTATCGAGGCTGGCGCGCGTCATCTGAAGCTGTTTCCGGCGGTCAGCTTCGGGCCGTCGCATGTGAAGCAGATCCTCGCGGTGTTGCCGAAAGGGGTCGATGTCTGGGCCGTCGGCGGCGTTGGCCCCAGCGGCATGGCGGAGTGGTGGGCGGCCGGTGCGCGGGGATTCGGGCTCGGCTCGGAGGTCTACAAGGCGGGGCAGACGCCGGCAGAGACGTTGACCAAGGCAACGGCCGCCTTCGAGGCCGCCGTCGTCTTACCTCGCTAAAACCCCGCTCATCCCCGCGGAAGCGGGGACCCCAGGTGTTTTATCGGAGGGTGCGAGAGTTTCAGAAAAAAAGCCTGGGTCCCCGCTTTCGCGGGGATGAGCGGAAGGAAGTTATGCCCGGGTGCGCTTTCTTGCGGGTTTCCGTGCCGGTTCGGGCGTGGGCGCTTCGCTCTCGAACGCGGAGTCGCGCATGACGCGGACGTAGCGTTCCAGCGCGTTGTCGAGCGTCGGCATCAGGCAACCGCGTTGGCTGGCGAGAGGCGCGTAGGCCGGCCGCTCCGCCGCCCAGCCGAGTGTTGCCCACGGCGCTGGCCGGATCAGATCCTGATCAAGGTCCAGCATCCCGGCTATGCGGCAGGCGAACTCCGCCCAACTGGTCGCGCCCTGATTGGCGAGGTGCCAGAGACCCACCTCGCCGTCGATCAGCAGGTCGAGCGTGGCGTCGACCAGGTCCGGCACATAGGTCGGCGAGATCACCAGATCTTCGGCGACGGTGATCTCCTGCCGATCAGCCAGGCTGCGCGTGACCCAGGAGGCGAAGTTGTAAGGGTCGTAGGGAGAGAAGAAGGCGGCGGTGCGGATCATCAGGCCCTTGCCGCCGAGACCCAGCACCGCCTCCTCCGCGTTCGCCTTGCTGCGGCCGTAGACGTTCAGCGGGCTGGTCGCATCGCTCTCGACGTAGGGCCGCCCGAGCCGGCCGTCGAACACCAGGTCACTGGAGAAGCCGGCGAACGGCAGGTCGCGGTCGTGACAGGCCCGCGCCAGCCGCAGGGCTCCCTCGGCGTTGGCGGCGATACAGCCGTCGGCGTCAGTCTCCGCGTCATCCACCCGCACCCAGCCGGCGGCGTTGATCACCGCCCACGGCACGTACTGGTCGAGCGTGCGGTCGATGGAGCGCTCGTCGGAGAGCGACATCTGCGTGCGGTCGGTGAGCACATAGTCGATGCCGCGCCACTCGCAGGAGCGCGCCAGCGCCTTGCCCAGCGTGCCGGTGGCGCCGGCAATCAGGATCGGACGGCGCGGCCCGCTCGGCGCCTGCCACTCGCGGCGGGGATCGGGCGCGGAGACGGTGCGGAACACCGGCCGGTGCTGGATGCGCACGTCGCGCCGCCACCAGCCGGGCGCGGCCAGCACCGGATGCGGGTCGGCCAGCGGACTGGTCAGGGTCTTCAGCATCTCCGCCGTGCCGGTCGGCCGCGGCTGACCGCAGCGCAGGTCGTAGGCGCCGCACTCGTAATGGCCGACGGCCTGGGTCAGCAGGCTGTTCCAGTCGTAGGAGCCGAGCAGCGACCAGGCGGTCACCGCCTCGATCTTCACGCCCCGCGTCCGCATCCGCTGGGCCGTCGTCCAGGCCTCGCCCATCCAGCGCATCTGGTCCTCGCGGGTGCAGCCATTGTGGGCTTCGGTCACCGCCAACGTGCGGCCATAGCGGTTCCAGGCCTCCTGCAGCACGCCTTCCAAGCCGTCGGGCGCCGGCTGCAGCACGCGGATGGCCTCGACGTCGGCGAAGCGGACGAAGTCGTTGCCGCCGTGGCAGTGCTCCGGATAGTTCTCGAGCCGGTGGTCGAGGAAGCGGTCGCTGGTCAGGTAGTGGTTAACGCCGATCACGTCCGGCGGACAGGGATCGTCGGCGATGGCCCGCAGGCGGTCCTCCAGCCCGAAGTCGCACAGCCGCGTCCACAGCTTGTGGCCGGGTGTCACCTTGCCGTTGAGCAAGTCCCAGGTCATCCAGCGGCGGGCGTTGTCGAAGCTGGCCTGGTGGGAGACGGCCCGCGTCGAGTAGGTCTTGCCGAGATCCTCGGTCTGGATCAGGCGGGCGGCCGGGTTCACCGCCCTGATCTCCTTCATCGCCAGCCGCACGCCGTCGATCTGGTTGAGCAGCGCCCGCCACATCAGCGCTTCGTCCTGACCATGCGGGTGCCAGAGGCCGTAAAGGGCAGAGAACCTGGCCGTAGTCAGCGGCTCGTTGACGGGCGTCCAGTCACCGATCCACGGGTAGCGCTCGGCCACCGCCCGCGCATAGCCGGCCAGCCCGGCGGCGAAGCCGTCCTCGATGAGGCTGGTGTAGAGCGGGCCGCTGCCGTGGTGGACGAGGCCGGCGATGGGCTTGATATGCAGCTCGCGCAGACGACCCAGCCGCTCATCCGTCCAGCTCCAGTCGTAGTCGCCGGGCGCGCCCTGCTCTACCCGCTCCCACAGCACCGGATAGCGCAGCGCCTTGACGCCGAGCCCGGCGAACAGGTCGAGGTCCGAAAGCCGCTCCTGGTGACCGCTGAGACGGGTCTGGTCCATGTAGGCGTCGCCGACGCGATTGACCGTGCACTCGTGACCGCCCCACAGTTCCAGTTCGCGCATCCAGCTCCCTCCGCCCGACATCGAGCCGGCCCTGAACGGCCCGGCGGCGCGGGCTGTTCCCCCTTTTAGCTTAGGTTAGGGAACCCTCCGAGGCGTCACTGTATTAGGCCGACCATGACCACAGCTGCTCGTTCACGCGGAACCGTGCTTGTCACCGGCGGGGCCGGATACATTGGCGCGCACACCGCCAAGGCCCTGTCGGACGGCGGCTGGCGGCCGGTCGTCTATGACAATCTCAGCTCCGGGTTCCGCGAGGCGGTGCTGTGGGGCGAGTTCGTCCACGGCGACGTCAGGAACGCCCGCGCCCTGCGTGAGACTATGGAGCACTACGGCGTCGAGGCGGTGATCCACTTCGCCAGCCTAATCGAGGTGGGGCGCTCGGTGGAGCGGCCGGACCTGTTCTACGACACCAACGTCGGCGGCACGGCCGCGCTGCTGCAGGCGATGCAGGACGCGGGCGTGCCGCGTTTGGTGTTCTCGTCGACGGCGGCGGTTTACGGGCAGCCGGAGGGCCTCGGGCCTGGCGCGGCGCTGACCGAGGGCCTGCCCAAGGAACCGACCAGCCCCTACGGCGACACCAAGCTGGCCTGCGAGCGGATGATCGCCGCGCACGCAAAGGCGTTCGGCCTGTCGGCGGTGGCGCTGCGGTATTTCAACGCCTGCGGTGCCGATCCGTCGGGCCTGATCGGGGAGGCGCACGATCCCGAGACCCACCTGATCCCGCTGACCATCCGGGCGGGGCTGGGCCAGGGCAAGCCGCTGACGGTGTTCGGCACGGACTACGACACGCCCGACGGGGCCTGCCTGCGCGACTACATCCACGTCTGCGACCTGGCGGACGCCCACGTGAAGGCGTTGGAGGTTCCCTTGGCGGCCGGGCAGTTCGAGGCGGCCAACGTGGGCACGGGCTCGGGCTATTCGGTGCTGGAGGTGATCGGCGCCGCCGAGCAGGTGCTGGGCCGGCCGATCCCCCACACCATCGGCCCGCGCCGCGCTGGCGATCCGGCAACGCTCATCGCCGATCCGTCGAAGGCCAAGGCGCTGCTGTCCTGGGCGCCCGCGCACTCCTCGATCGAGCAGATCGTGGGCAGCGCCGCCGCCTGGCATCGCCGTCAGCGCTATGGCGAAAAAATGGCGGCCACGTCTATATACGAGAAAGAAACAGCAGCAGCCAAGACGTTGGTAGACTAAAGCGCCCCATCCTGAATATAACAAATACTAATTAGCGCCAGTTCTCAGCGCGCTCTAAACTCACCATCGGCTCAACTCGCTAGAAAGCGCAGCGGTTCAGGGAACCGTTGCACTCGTTTGCCGTTAACCCCGCGGTATTCCTTCATTTCGGGGTGACAGCTTTGCAAAACGAGTGGCTTCCGCAACCGCCGGGGCGTTCGGTCGCGCCAATTCCGCAACTACGGCCTCGGGGACGCGGTCCGCGGACGCTCATCTGCTTTTCCCACCTGCGCTGGGACTTCGTGTTCCAGCGGCCGCAGCATCTGATGACCCGCTTCGCGCGCGACTACCGCGTCCTCTACTGGGAGGAGCCGGTCGACGCGCCGCTGGAGGCCGCGCCCAGTCTGGAGCGCAAGGTCGACGAAGAGAGCGGCGTCACCGTCCTCACTCCCCTGTTGCCCGAAAGCCTGACCGGCGAGGCGCGCGAAGAGGCGCTGCGCTCGCTTCTCGACGCGTATCTGGCGAAGGAAACCGGCGAGCTGGTGCGCTGGTATTACACCCCGATGATGCTCGGCTTCTCGCGGCACCTGGAGGCGGTGTGCACCGTCTATGACTGCATGGACGAGCTGGCCAACTTCCGCTTCGCACCGACCGAGCTGATCGGGCTGGAGCGCGAGCTGATGGCCGCCGCCGACGTGGTCTTCACCGGCGGCTGGAGCCTCTATGAGGCCAAGCAGCACGCCCACAAGAACATCCACCCCTTCCCCTCCAGCGTCGACCGCAAGCACTTCGAGCAGGCGCGCTCGATCACCGCCGAGCCCGCCGACATGGCCCGCCTGCCGCGCCCGCGGCTGGGCTTCTACGGCGTCGTCGACGAGCGGATGGATCTGGAGCTGCTGGCGGCCATCGCCGATGCGCGCCCTGCGTGGCAGCTGGCCATCGTCGGGCCGGTGGTCAAGATCGACCCGGCCGACCTGCCCTCGCGGCCGAACATCCACTACCTCGGCGGCAAGAAGTACGAGGAGCTGCCCTTCTACCTCGCCGGTTGGGACGTCGCCTTGATGCCCTTCGCCATCAACGAGTCGACGAAGTTCATCAGCCCGACCAAGACGCCCGAGTACCTGGCCGGCGGCAAGCCGGTGGTCTCGACGCCAATCACCGACGTGGTTCGCCACTACGGCGACCTCGAGGGCGTGCGTATCGCCTCCACGGCCGATGACTTCATCGCGCAGTGCGAAGCGGCCCTGAAGCTGGGCGCCGAGGGCGGCGCGTGGCTGGAGGCGGTCGACAAGATGCTGGCCGAACTCAGCTGGGACTCCACCTTCCAGCGCATGAGCGACCTCATCGACGAGGCGGTGGACTCCCACAGCGCGCCGGTCATCACCCTGCCGACCTCGCCGACCGTGCGGCCGGCCTCGCGCCGCAAGCCGTTCGACTACCTGATCGTCGGCGGCGGTTTTGCCGGCTCGGTGCTGGCCGAGCGGCTGGCCAGAGGCGCCGGCAAGCGGGTCATGCTGATCGACCGGCGCCCGCACATCGCCGGCAACGCCTACGACCACAAGGACGCGGCGGGCGTGCTGATCCACAAATACGGACCGCACATCTTCCACACCAACTCGGCCGAGATCTCCAACTACCTGTCGCGCTTCACCAAGTGGCGGCCCTACGAGCACCGCGTGCTGGCCGAGGTCGACAACCAGCTGGTGCCGATGCCGATCAACCGCACCACGATCAACGCCCTCTATGGCCTTGATCTGCAGAGCGACGAGCAGGCGGCCGAATTCCTCGCCGGCCGCGCCGAGCCGGTGGCGCAGATCAAGACCTCCGCCGACGTGGTCATCTCCGCTGTCGGCCAGGAGCTCTACGAGAAGTTCTTCCGCGGCTATACCCGCAAGCAGTGGGGCCTCGATCCGTCCGAGCTCGACAAGGCCGTCACCGCGCGGGTCCCCACCCGCACCAACACCGACGACCGCTATTTCCTCGACAGCTTCCAGGCCATGCCGCTCGATGGCTACACCCGGATGTTCGAGAACATGCTCGACCACCCCAACATCGAGACCATGCTGGGCGTCGAGTTCGAGGATGTGCGCGACGACATCGTCTACGACCACCTGATCTTCACCGGCCCGGTCGACGAGTATTTCGACCACCGCTACGGCAAGCTTCCGTACCGCTGCCTGGAGTTCAAGCACGTCACCCACGACCGCGAGTGGTTCCAGTCAGTGGCGGTGGTGAACTATCCGAATGAGAGCGTGCCCTACACCCGGATCACCGAGTACAAGCACCTGACCGGCCAGTCACACCCGAAGACCTCGATCACCTACGAATTCCCGACGGACGTGGGCGATCCCTACTACCCGGTGCCGCGCGCCGAGAACCAGGCGCTCTACAAGAAGTACGAGGCCCTGGCGCTGGAGACCCGCGGCGTGACGTTCGTGGGCCGCCTGGCCACCTATCGCTACTACAACATGGACCAGGTCGTGGGTCAGGCGCTCGCCACCTACCGCCGCATGATGGAACGCGAAGGCCGGATTGCCAGCGACGTGCGGAGTTCGGTGACCGCCGCGGGGTAAGCATCTCTTCCATTCTCCCCCGCGGGAGAAGGGGATGAAGAAAAAGGCGGCGGATTGCTCCGCCGCCTTTAGTGCTAGCCGCTGGTGGGGATTTGCGCCGGCTAGAACTCCTTGCGGATCGACAGGCCGATCAGCCGGGGATCAAGCGTGAAGACGTTGGTCGTCAGCGCCGTATCGTCTGAGTTGATGAAGGCGTCGGTGATCGGCTGCCCGTCCAGGATGTTCTTGGCATAGAGCTCGATCTTCAGCCCGTCGTCGTTCTCAATCCATAGCGACAGGTTGGCGTTGTACCAGCCGTGCAGCTTGTCGTTCACGGTGTTGTAGACGCGCGCCCACGACTGAGACTGCCAGTAGGCGTCGGCCCGGATCGTGGCGTGCCAGCCTTCCGCGAAGTCTAAGACATACTGCCCGCCGATATTGGCGGTGAAGTGAGGCGAGTTGGGCAGTTCGTTGCCGCCAAGTTCGTCGTAGATGCCCGCGCCGCCGTTGATCTCCGGGTAGTTGTAGGGGTTGTAGACGCCGCCCAGCGTGGGATCGGGAATACCGTTGAAGTCCGGCACCACCATCTGGCAGACGCTCGTCACATAGCCGATGTCGCCGGCGATGCCTTTGACCACCGGCACCGGCGCGATGCAGTTGGACGGGAAGGTCACGAAGGGTTTGACGAGGATGTAGTTCGGGTCGCCCTGGGTGCGGTTGAAGACGTCGATGGACTTCTCGCCATCGCCAATCTTGGTATCGAGATAGCCGAAGTTGCCGATGAAGTTGAGATGGCGGGTCGGCGCGAAGAAGGTCTCGAGCTCCAAACCCCAGAGGGTGGCGTCGAAGTTCTCGTTGGCGATGCTGCGGTCGACGACCTTGGAAACCTGGTAGCCTTCGTAATCATAGTAGAACGCGCTCATGTTAAGGCGGAGCGCGCCATCCAGCAGCATATTCTTCGCCCCGACCTCAAAGGCGTTGACGAATTCGGGATCGAAGACCGGGGCGTAGTCCTTGGGCAGATACTGCACCAGGTCCGGCGCAAAGCCGACGCGGGGCGGGTTGGCGCCGCCGCCCTTGTAGCCACGGGAATAGAAGCCGTAGAGCATCGTGTCGCTGGTGAAGGAGAGGTCCGGTTTCCAGTCGAAACCCAGCCGGCCGCTGTACTCGCCCCATTCCTGGTTCACGTCGGGAGCAGCTTCCAGCCCACGGTATATCGTGCCGAAGACGAAGATCGCCGGCGTCATCAGGACCTGGGTCGGATAGGGCGTGAACCGCTTTTCGTCCTTCGTGTAGCGAAGGCCGGCGGTCACCTTCAGGTCATCGCGCACCTGCCAGTAAACCTCGCCAAACGCGGCGGCGGACTTCAGGTGATACGGGTTCTTGCTGCGATAATAATTGTGACCTTCGCCGTTGATGCTTTCGATCGGATTGGGGTCCACGTAGGGGCACCCGATGTTCGGGTCTTCCATCGAAAGGGGCGTCGCGGCCGGAACGGGGAAGTAGAACGTCCCGTAGGACGTGGTGAACGGGAATCCTCCCGCGACGAGGCCGCACTTGGTGTAGTCGGGCTGCGTATTGAACAGGAACATCGCCAGCGATGTCACGGTGATCAGGTTGTTGAAGACGTAATAGTCGGCCTCGACATCGAACTTGGTGAAGTTGGCGCCGGCGCTGAAGTTCAGGGGACCGTCGAAGCTGGACTGAAGGCGGATCTCCTGAGTGAACTGCGTGGCTTGTGCCTGCGCGATGTCGAAGGCCGCCATGCGGTTGGAGCACCCCAGTTGCGGATCGCAGAACATGCCGCCGGGCGCCAAGTCGGCATACGCATTCCGCGGGAAGGGATTTTCCGCCGAGTAGTCGCCTTGGGAATTGCTGAAGAAAGAACTGGTGTCGTTGAAGATCGGCACCGTATTGAAGCGATTGAAATCCTGGAACGAGTAGGTGCTGTCCTTATTGTAGAGCGTCTGGGAGAACAGGCTGAGGCTGTCGGTCAGATCGTAACTGAGGTTCAGCTCCAGGACATCGGACTTGGCGCGATAGACTGGGTCCCGGAAGGAAGCAATTTCGCGCAGGTCGCGTGACTGTTCCATTCCGCCGTAGGGATCGCCGACGTCGATGATGGTGATCGGCTTGGCGTTGAAGTCGACCTGGCCGTTGACGACGTACGGAGTCTCATAACCAAGCGGTGAGAACCCGTAGGTGAATTGCAGCAGCGTATAGACGAACGGCAGAGCCATTCCGTTCGGGGTGCCGAACGCCTTGTCGTCGTAGAGCGAACCGGGCTTGCAGCCGGGCGTGAAAGCCGAGCGCTGCAGGAGGGTCAGCAACGGGCTGGAGCCGACGATGGGTTGCCCATCAATTTCCGTCGGACCGTCGTCGCGGTGGCACAGCTGCTTGCCGGTCCGCGAGCGGTTGTCGTCTTCGTTGAACCGCTCCCAGACCAGTTCGGCCTTGAACTTGTCGTTGGGCTGGAAATCGACGGTCGTGCGCAGCGACCACAGCTCGCGGCCGTTCACCGGGTGCTCGGTCAGGCTGTTGAAGTCGTAGCCCTGCCGGTCGGTCATCGCGCCGGCGATACGGATGGCCAGCTTGTCCTCGATCAGCGGCACGTTGATCATCGCGGAGATACGCTTGGAGTGGTAGTTGCCCACCTCCCCCTTCACCCAGCCCTTGAAATCGTCGAGGTCGGCTTTTTCGCTGATCAGGTTGATGACGCCGGCGGTGGCGTTACGGCCGTAAAGCGTGCCCTGCGGCCCACGCAAAACCTCGACCCGCTCGATGTCGAAGTATTCCTGCTCGAACAGCCGGTTCTGGATCAGGGCGACGTTGTTGAAGCTGACGGCGACGCCCGGGTCGGTCGTGGCGCTGACGGCCTTGGTGCCGATGCCGCGGATGCTGAAATTGTAGCTGGTAAAATTGTTCTTCGAGAAGGTGACGTTGGGGATCGCCTTGAGCAGGTCGAAGCCGCCTTCGATCTTCTGTTCTTCCAGGTCCTTCTGGCTGAACGCCGAGATGGCGATCGGCACGTCCTGGATGTTTTCTTCGCGTTTTTGCGCGGTGACAATCAGGGCTTCAACGGTTCCGTCCGCGCCGGAACCGCTTGCCCCCTGCTCCCCCGCGGTAACGGTGACCGTCGAAGGGCTGGAAGCGGTGAAGGACAGGCCGGAGTCCTTCAGCAGCATGGCCAGCGCCTCGCGCGGCGTGGTGGCGCCTTCGACGCCGGCCGTATGTTTGCCGCGCACGGCTTGGGAAGCTGAAATCACCTGCAGGTCGGCCTGCTGCGAGTAGGCGATCAGCGCCTCGTCGAGGTTGCCCGCTGCGATGTTGAAGGCGATCGGCTGGTCCAGGTCAGCGGCAAGCGCCGGCGCGGCCATGATGACCGTTGAAAGCGCCGTGGCGCCGAACAGAAGCCGCGTCCAACTCTTCATTTCATTCCCCCCTCGCGTGCCGCCGTTTGCGGCTTCAGATGGGGCTAAGACGAACCGCTCCGCCGAAGCGGAAGCAGAAACCTACATGCGTGTTGACAGGACGACGACGCCCCCCTGCCCGGCGGTGACATCGAGCGGGAAGGCGGCGGGCAGCCCGGCCGCCCAGTCGACGGTGGCGTTCAGCCGCACGGTGCCGGTGTAGGCCATTTCGCCGACGGATGGGTCGCGCAGCACGATCGGGTGCTCGGCGTAGCGGTTGACGTCCTCGATGACCGCGCTCAGCCGCTCGCCGCGATATTCCAGGCGCCCTTGCGTCCAGCTGACCGGCGAGGTCGCGGCCGACACGGTGGCGCCCGAGGCATCGACCACCAGCCGCTGACCGGCGCTGACCCGCACCGCCTTGGCGAAGAGGCCGGAGGGCTGCACGACGACGGCGCCTTCGGTGACGTTGATGCACAGCTGGCCTGTGCCGACATCGACGTTGAAGGCTGTGCCGGTGGCGGTGACCGCCCCGAACGGGGTCTTCACGACGAAGGCGCGGCGGTCGTCGTGGGCGACCTTGAAGAAGGCCTCGCCCTTGTCGAGCTTGATCTCCCGGCGGCGCTCGGACAGGCGCACCTGCACGCCGGTCATGGCGCCGACAGCCACGGTCGAGCCGTCGGCCAGAGCGGCCTGCTTGTGCTGCGCCCGGGCGGTGGTGATGGCCTGCGCCTCGCCGGCGGGCAGGGTGCTGTAGGCGACCGAGCCGCCGATCACCGCCACCGCCAGGCTGGCGGCGATCAGCGCCGGCCGGAAGGCGGGGCGCGTCGGCCTTGCCCGCCACTGAGCCACGGGAACCGAGCCGTTGTAGCGATCCTGCGCCAGCTCGGTGTGCGTTGGCCGCTCGCCGGTGTCGCCGAGGCTCCAGGCGTCGGTCGTGCGGTCATAGGCCGTGCGGTGAGCCGGCGAACGGGCCAGCCACGCCTGCCACAGCGCGACCTCGTCGGCGGAAATGTCCTCGTCCAGCAGGCGCACGAACCACTCGCGGGCCTCGGTCGCCACCTTGTCGTGCGGACGCGGGCTCATATCGCCGCCTCCAGGTGTTCGAGGGCGCGGACGAGGTAGAGCCTCACCATCCGGTCGCTGACGCCCAGATGCGCGGCGATGCGGCCGCTGCCCCAGCCTTCGCGCCGGCTGAGCAGGAAAGCCTCGCGGCACCTGGCCGGCAATTCGGAGAGCGCCACCTCCACCGCGGCCAGCTGCTGGCGGGCGAGCATGGCGCGTTCCTGCGTCGCGGGCGCCTCGGTCTCGAAGAACAGGCTGTCGGCCTGCGCCCGGTTCTGCACCGTGCGGCGACGCAGCAGGTCGGTGGCGACATTGGCGGCGATGCGGAACAGGTAAGCCCGCAGGAACGACAGCTGGCCGGTGTCGTCGAGCTGGAGGAGGCGAACATAGGCCTCCTGCGCGGCCTCGCGGGCGTCAGCCTCGCTGTGCAGGCGAGCGCGCAGAAACCGCAACAGGGTGTCGTTGTGCTCGCGGAACAGGCTCTCGATCCGGGAATTGGCCGCGGCCACCGGTTCGCCCTCGAAAGCCTCTTCAGGTATCGCCCCAGCCATGTGCCCTTCGAGGAAACGCCGCCTTACCACGCATGTAAAGACGAACGGCCTCGGCAAAGCGGAAGCGGAAAGTTCGCGGAACCGCCCTCTGGCGCTCCCGTTAGCCACCCATGAGTGTCGCGGAAGTCATCGAGGACCACGAGGAAGCGCCGCCCGAGGCCGAAGCCTTCTATGCCGAGAGCCTGAGGCTGCTGGTCGAATCCGGCATTCCGTTCATGCTGTCGGGCACCTATGCGCTGACCGCCTACACCGGCATCCAGCGGCCGACCAAGGACCTCGACGTCTTCTGCAAGGCCGGCGATTACCCGAAGATCCTCGCCTACTTCCAGGAGCGCGGGTACCGCACCGACGTCGAGGACGAGCGGTGGATCGCCAAGGTCTGGTCCGGCGAGCACTTCTTCGACGTCATCTACAACATGTCGAACGCCACGGTGCCGATCACCGACGACTGGTTCGAGGGCGCTCCGACCATCGAGGTGTTCGGCAGCCAGGCGAAGATCACGCCGCCGACCGAGTTCATCTGGTCGAAGGTCTTCATCCAGGACCGCTACCGTTTCGACGGCGCCGACGTGAACCATGTCATCCTCAAGAAGCATGGCGAGATCGAGTGGAAGCGGCTGCTGTCCTACATGGAGCCGTACTGGGAGGTGCTGCTCAGCCACCTCATCAACTTCCGCTTCGCCTATCCGACCGAGCGCAACTGCGTGCCGCAGTGGCTGATGGAAGAGCTGATCGGCCGCCTGCAGGCGCAGATCACCCTGCCCTCGGCGCGGGTGCGGGTGTGCCGCGGCCGTCTGTTCAGCCCGCGCGACTACGTCACTGACATCAGCGAATGGGGCTTTGCCGATGTGGTCGGCAAGGGCCTCGAGGAACGGCATGACCCCATCGCCTGACCGCATCACGCTCGCGGCGGTCGGCGATCTGCATGTGGGCGAGGACGACCGGGGCCGCTACCGCGAGATGTTCGCGCAGGCCTCGGAGGAAGCCGACGTCATCGCCCTGGCCGGCGACCTGACCAATTTCGGCACCACGCGCGAGGCGGAAAACCTGGCCAAAGACCTGCAGGCCTGCTCGATCCCCGTGGTCGGCGTGCTCGGCAACCACGACTTCGAGTGCGATCAGCCGGACGTGGTGTCGCGCATCCTGCACGAGGCCGGCGTCCACATCCTCGACGGCCAGGCCTACGAGATCGAGGGCGTCGGGTTCGCCGGCTGCAAGGGCTTCATCGGCGGCTTCGGGCGCAACATGCTGAGCGCCTTTGGCGAGCCGGCGCTGAAGGAGTTCGTGCAGGCCTCGGTGGACGAGAACCTGAAGCTGGAGTCATCGCTGCGGATGCTGCGGAGCGAGCGCATCGTTGTGGTGCTGCACTTCTCGCCCATCCCCGAGACGCTGGTTGGTGAGCCGCTGGAAATCTTCCCTTTCCTCGGCTGCTCGCGGCTGGCCGAGACGGTGGACCGCTATGAGGGCGTCCAGGTCGCCCTGCACGGCCATGCTCATCGCGGAACTTACGAGGGTAAAACCCCGCGCGGCGTGCCCGTCTACAACGTCGCCCAACCCCTGCTGCGGCAGCAATTTGGCCGCCCGTACGTTCTCCTCGAAGTCTGAACGAGGAGGACTCGATGCCCGCTAAATCCAAGGCCCAGCAGAAAGCCGCCGGCGCCGCCCTGTCGGCCAAGCGCGGCGACGCCAAGAAGGGCGACCTGAAAGGCGCGTCCAAGCAGATGTACGAGTCGATGAGCGAGAAACAGCTCGACGAACTCGCCTCGACCAAGCGCAAGGGCAAACCCGAGCACGTTGCCCGAAGCTGAGCTATGATGGCTGCATGGCCATCTTCATCCGCGACATCGACCATGTGGTGCTGCGCGTCAGCGACCTCGACGCCATGCTCGGCTTCTATTGCGGCGTCCTTAAATGCACCGTCGCCAAGGTGCAGGAGGCGATCGGGCTGACGCAGCTGCAGGCCGGGCGGTCGATGATCGACCTGGTCACCGTCGACGGCGTGCTCGGCCGCATGGGCGGGGAGGCGCCGGGCAAGACCGGCCGCAACATGGACCACGTCTGCCTGCGCGTGGAGCCGTTCGACGGTCAGGCGATCCTGGCGTTCCTGAAGGACCACGGCATCGACGGCGGCGAGGTGGTCAGCCGCTTCGGCGCGGAGGGCGACGGGCCCTCGATCTACATCACCGATCCGGAGGGCAATGTCGTGGAGCTGAAGGGCGCGCCCTACTCCACCGGCTTTGCCATGTAGGCGTCGAGGTCGAGCTCGTTCTCCCACCGCGCCACCACGGTCGCCACGGCTAGGTCCGAGGTGTTGTTCGGCACCGTGCGGATCATGTCGAGGATGCGGTCGAAGGGCAGGATGAAGCCGACCAGCAGCGCCGTCTGCTCCGCCGTGACGCCGAAGGTCGTCAGCACGCCCGCCAGCATGAACAGCGAGGCCGATGGCACCGGCGCCGTGCCAACCGCCACCATCACCGTGGTCAGGCCGATGATGGCGTACTGCTCCAGCGACAGCGGGATGCCGAACGCCTGCGCGGCGAAGGTGGCCAGCAGCGCCACGTAGAGCGCCGTGCCGTCCATGCTGACCGTCGTGCCGAGCGGCAGAGCGGTCGAGGCGATCACCGGGCTGATGCCGAGGTTCTTCTCCGCCACTCGCATTGATACCGGCAAGGTCGCCGAACTCGACGAGGTGGAGAAGGCGACCATTACCGCATCGCCGATGTCGCGGAAGAAAGGCCACACCGGCAGCCAAGCCAGCAGCCGCACCACCAGCCCGTGGACCATAAAGACCTGGAACAGCGACGCGCCAAGGACGCACATGGCCAGTGCAAACACCGACACGAACGTGGCCGGTCCGCTGGTCCCCATCACCGCCGCGATCAGGGCGAACACGCCGAAGGGCGCCAACTCCATGACGAAGCCGACCATCCGCAGGAGCACGTCGGACAGAATCTGGAAGACATTGCCGATCGGCTTGGCGCGCTCGCCGGCCACCAGGATGCCGGCGCCCAGGAAGATGGCGAAGAAGATCACCGCCAGCAGGTCGCCCTTGGCCAGCGCCTCGAACGGGTTAAGCGGCACGATCTCCAGCAGCTGCAGGCCGACGTTCTTGGAGGTGTCGACGGCCTGCGGCACGGCGCCGGCGAAGTTGGCGCCCAGGCCCGGCTTCACAATGGCGCCCACCGTCAGGCCCAGCGTGGCGGCGATGGCGGTGGTGAACAGGTAGAGGCCGATGACCTTGATGCCGATGGAGCCCAGCCGCTTGGGGTCGATCAGGGCCGTGACGCCGGCGGTGATGGAGACGAACACCAGCGGCACCACCATCATGCGGATCAGCCGCACGAAGAGGTCGCCGATCCACTTGATCGAGGCCGCGCCCTCGCCCCACAGCAGCCCAACGACGGCGCCCAGCACCAGCGCAATCAGGATGCGCTTCCACAGGACCGTTCCGAACCAGAGTTGCGCTGCGCGGCCCATGCTTCCTCCGAATCTCCACGCCTACCTTCTCCCTTCCCCCTCGATGGGGGAAGGGCCGGGGATGGGGGTGAGAGCAGAGAGATGACGGGCAGGCGCTGGAGGCTCTGAGCCCTACGGCGCCCATCACTCCAACTCAGCGGCCACACCCTCCACCCTGCCCTCCTCCCATCGAGGGAGGAGGGTTCTTAGGGTTCGCCCCAGAAGCCGCGCGCCGGACGATAGAGCCGCCCGTGTTCGACCCGCACGCCGCCGGGGCGGTCGGCCTTGATCCACCACGGGCCATCGAGGTCGGCGAAGTCGGAGGCGCCGGCGATGTGGAGGGCCGGGACGATGGCCAGCGAGGAAGCCACCATGCAGCCGGTCATCACCTGGAAGCCGAGCGCGCGCGCCCTCTCCAGCATGACCAGCGCCTCGGTCAGGCCGCCGGCCTTGTCGAGCTTGATGTTCACCGCTTGGTATCGGCCGCGCAGCGCCTCCAAGTCGGCCGAAACGTGAGCGGCTTCGTCGGCGCAGATGGGGATAGCCGGCCGGTAACCCTCCAGCCTTCCATCGTCGGCCGCGGGGATAGGTTGCTCCAGAAGGTCTATGTTCAAATCGGCCAGAACGGGCTGCAGAGCGTCCAGAAGGTCGAAGTCCCAGCCCTCGTTCGGATCGACGATCAGCCGGGCGTCCGGCGCCGCCGCCACGACCGCCCGGATGCGCTCCTCGACCCGCTCGTCGTTGACCTTCACCTTGATCAGCGCCGCGTCGGCGACGGCCAGGGCGGCGGCATGCATGACCTCGGGTTCGTCAAGGCTGACGGTGACGGCGGTGACAATCTCGTCCGGCAGCGGACGGCCGGTGATCTCGGCGACGCTGCGGCCTTCCAGTCGCGCCCGCAGGTCCCAGAGCGCGAGGTCGATGGCGTTGCGCGCCGCCCCCGGCGGCAGCTCGCCGCTGCGAACCTGCGCCAGCACGCTCTCCACCGTCTCGCCGTAGCGGGCGTAGGGCACCGCCTCGCCGCGCCCGACCACGCCGTCCTGCTCGGCTTCGACCACCACCACCTCGGCGGCGGTCTTCACGCCCCGCGAGATGCGGAATGGCGCCGTCAGCGGCAAGCTCTCGTGGCGGGCGGTGAAACGCGGCATCGGTTCGCTCTAGCAGACGACTTGGCCATTTGCATGAGTTCTCTTTTTGTTCTATATGCCGCAACATGCAGCTCACCTTCGACCTCGAAGCTGAACCCCTCCTGCCGCGGCTGCGCGATCAGCTGCTGGCCTTCTATGGACCGCAGCCGCCGAGCAAGCGGATGGACCCGTTGTCGCAGCTCATCAAATCCATCATCAGCTCGCGGACCTACGACGCCGTTTCCTGGGCGGCGTTCCTGAAGCTGCGCGAGGCGTTCCCCGATTGGGCGGAGCTGGCGAACACCGCGCCGAGGGACATCGAAGCCATTATCGCCCCGGTCACCCATGCCGATGCGAAGGCCCGGCAGCTGCCGGTGTTGATCCGTGTGCTGCAGACGCGCCCGCACGGTCTCGACCTGAGTTTCCTTGGCAAGCACATCGTGGGTCAGGCGATCGGATGGTTGCGCGAGCTTCCAGGCGTGGGGCCGAAATCAGCGGCCGCGACCCTGAACTTCAGCACCCTGAACATGCGGGCGATGGTCGTGGACACCCACGTCCATCGGGTGACGAAACGGCTAGGTCTTACCTCCCGCACCGGCGATGCGGCGCAGGCTTACGAGACGCTGATGTCGATGATCCCCTACGACAGGACGGCGGAGGAACTCTACGAACTGCACTGGCTGTTCAAGGGACTGGGCCAGGACATCTGCACCGACCCGCTGGCGCTGTGCGGCCGGTGCCCGTTCCGGGAAACCTGCCCGCGGGTCGATGTCCAAGTGCGGCGGGCGGTTGTCGCCTTTCAGCCCCGGTCGCGCAACTTGTCCCAGACGCCGAATTCGTAGGCGATGCAGCGGTCGATGAGGGTGCGCCAGACGGGCTCGGCGATGGCTTCGGAGAGGCCGGCTTCGCGGGCGGCGGCCTTCACCTTGGCGACCACGTCCTCAATGCGGGCGGTGTCGCGGACCACGCCCCGGTCGGTCTTGATGCGGGCGGCGGCGTCCATGTAGGCCTGCCGCTCGGCCAACAACTCCACGAGCATGCGGTCGATGGCGTCGACGCCCTGACGGACTTCGGCCATCGAGGTGCAGTCGGCGGGCCGGGGGCGGTTGGTCATGTCCTTGGGCATTACGAAATCTAGATGCCGGCGCCGTTGTCGAGGGTCTGGAGGGCGGCCTCGTGCGCGGCCGCCTCCTGGGTGATCCACGAGACGAACGCCTTTACCTGCGGCAGCCGTCCCTTGGTCTTGGGATGGACGACGTAATAGGCGAAGTCCACGGCGGTGGCGATCTGTAATGGCGCGACCAGCCGGCCGGCGTCGATGTCGGCCTGGGCCAGCGTCTGCTTGGCCAACGCCACGCCCCGGCCGTTGACCGCCGCCTCGATCACCAGGCTGGACTGGTTGAAGCGCGGCCCGCGCGAGCCGTCGACGTTCTTCACGCCGCGGGCGGCCAGCCACATGGTCCAGTCGGGGCACGAATCGTCCGGATCGGGCGAGCCGTCGTGCAGGAGGATGTGGCGGGCCAGGTCGCCGGGCTCGTTGAGCGGCGTGGTGGCCTGAAGCTCGGGGCTGATCACCGGGATCACCGTCTC
>Ga0190273_10000147_pt1 | contig 36040 bp, 48 predicted proteins | sample Popmic504IS_FD_134513 | JGI IMG/M metagenome (GOLD analysis project Ga0190273, IMG submission 134513) | Populus adjacent soil microbial communities from riparian zone of Shoshone River, Wyoming, USA - 504 IS | ecosystem: Environmental > Terrestrial > Soil > Riparian zone > Trees stand | place... | reverse complement strand
GTTCTTCTTGGCTTGCTCGAACATGTCGCGCACGCGGCTGGCGCCGACGCCGACGAACATCTCCACGAAGTCCGAGCCCGAAATGGTGAAGAAGGGCACGCCCGCCTCACCGGCGATCGCGCGGGCCAGCAGCGTCTTGCCGGTGCCGGGAGGGCCGACGAGCAGGGCGCCCTTGGGGATCTTGCCGCCGAGGCGCTGGAACTTGGCCGGGTCCTTGAGGAAGTCGACGATTTCGACGAGTTCCTCCTTGGCTTCCTCGACGCCCGCCACGTCGTCGAAGGTGACGCGGTTCTTGTTCTCGGTCAGCAGCCGGGCCTTGGACTTGCCGAAGCCCATCGCCCCGCGCGCGCCCCCCTGCATCTGGCGCATGAAGAAGATCCACACGCCGATCAGCAGCAGGATGGGCAGGCTGTTGAGGATGAAGCCCAGCAGGGTGAAGCCGCCGGCCGCCTTGACGTTGATATCGGCGCCGCGCGCCTCCAGCCGCTTGACCAGCTCTTCCTGGTTCTCCGGCGTGACGGCGGTGTAGGTCTTGTCGTCGCGGCCGCGAACCTCGATCAGCGGGCCGCGGATGACGGCGGACTTCACGTCGCCTGAGTCGATGCGCTGAAGCAGCTGCGAATAGCTGATCTCGCCCGGCGCTCCGGCGCGCGAGCCCTGGGTCATCATCGAATAGACGCCGAGCATGACGGCGATGATGACGCCCCAGATGGCGAGGTTACGCAGGTTCATCGGTTAGGTCCCAGGAATACGGCTCGACTTTGGAAGATAGGATGCCGGGGGCGATTGCGCCACGATGCCGTTTAGTTACAGGACGGCTCGCTCTGGATCTGGCCGGTGGCGGCGTGGAAGCGGGCCAGGACGAGGGAGCGGATTTGCACGGAGGGGTGCGGCGCGAGGAGCGGGCAGGTTACGGCGCCGGATGGGTCGAGGATGGCCGGAAGCGTAGGCCGGGCGGCGGCGGGGATGGCTTTCAGAGCTTCGCGTTCGGCGAGCGGCAGGCGGGAGACGTGGCCTTTCAGCGGGGTGATGGTGACAGGCTCGGAGGCGGTGATCTCGAAGCGGCCGTCCCAGACGGTGGGCTGGTTGGCGGCGAATTCGATGGTGGCTAACCCTCGCCGCCCGGCCTCGCGCATGAAATGGACGGTGTCGGCATCGGCTTCGATGCGGGCGCCAGACAGCGTGGCGGCGAAGGGCTCGTGACCGTTCAGCTGTTGCATCAGGCGCGCCAGCCGATCTCGACGCGGCGGCGCGGTTGTTCCGGCGACGCAGAGGCAGGCTGCTGCAGCTTCCCTGTCTGTCAGCGTCGCTCGGGCGGTGACAAGCACCCCCGCCTCCTCCTTCCCCCCGTCATCCCGGACAGCCTGCAAGGCTGATCCGGGACCCAGAGGACCGGGCTGTGACTCTGGGTCCCGGCTCTCCGCTCCGCTTCGGCCGGGATGACGGGAGAGTAGGTTTCGAGCCCTTGAGCGGGCGGAGCGGGGGTTCTCGTTCGCGGGGTCGTCGATCCAGGTTTGGCCTTGCGAGATGAGCCACTCGCGCAGTTCCGCACGGCGCAGGCTCAGCAAGGGTCTCAGCAAGAACACCTCTCTACCCTCAGGCCACACTGGAGACGGCGCCCACTCGCGCGGATCACCGACCGTGGAGCCTTCCGCCCGCATGACCTCGGCCTCCAGCAAGTCATCGGCGGTGTGGCCCATCAGCAGGGCGCTGGCGCCACCCTCGCGCGCCGCTTCGGCCAGCAGTCGATGGCGGGCGGCGCGGGCGGCGGCGGAGAGGCCGGTGGCGGGCTTGTCGCCCACCCATGCGAGCGCCTCAAACCCGACGCCAAGCCGCGCCGCCGTCTCGCGGCACCGCTCTGTCCACCCAGCGCTGGCCGCCTGCAGCCTGTGATCCACCGTCAGCGCCAGCACCCGCCGCCCATGCGCGTCCGCCCAAGCCTTGGTCAGCAGCAACAGCGCCAGCGAATCCCCACCCCCGGAAAACGCCACGGCCAAAGGACGCGGCGAGCGCGCGGCCAGTCGGCGGTCGAAGGCGGAGAGGTCGGCGCTCAGGCCGCGCACTTGGCCTGGGTGCGGGTGGCGGCCGCCTTCTTGGCTACCGAGGCCGGCGGCTTGGGGTATTTGGCGGCCAGCGTGTCCAGCGTCTTGCAGGCGTCGTCGGCGCGTTTGAGCGCCACCAGCGAGCGCGACAGTTCGGCCATGGCGTCGGGCGCCCAGCCGGCTTTCGGATAACCGCGCACCGAGGCGATGAAGGCCGCCGCCGCGTCCGAGTGGGCGTTGCGGACTTCCAGCGTCTTGCCCCAAAGGTAGTTGGCCTCGCCGATGCGGGCGCTGTCGCCGTGGCGGTCGACGAAGTCGGCGAAGGCGCCCTCGGCCGCGTCGAAGTCGCCGCCGTCCATCAGCGCCTTGGCGCGGGCGAAGGCGGCTTCCGGGTCCTCGGCGTTGAGGGCGGCTTCCTGCTGGGCGGCCTGGGCCTGCGCCTGCGCCGCGCCTTCGATCGGGGCCAGCCGTTCGTCGAGCGAGCGGTACTGCGCCTGCGCCGCCTGCAACGCGCGGCGGGCTTCATCGAGGTCGTGGTGCAGGGTCTCGTTCTGCTCGTTCACCCGCTGCAGCGACTGCTCGAGATCGCCGATTCGCTGGCTGAGGCTCTGAACCTGCTCCTCGGTGCCGGCCGGCTGCACGACCACCGGCAGGCCGGTCTCGCGGCCCTGGAAGACGATGGCGCGCAGCTCGCGCACCACCTTCTCCATGCGATCGAGCCGCTTGCGCGAGCGGTCGTCGAGCGGGTCCTCGTCCATCGGCATCGGCGTCTGGGCGAAGGCATGCTCAGCGGCCAGCCCAAGCGTCGAGCCGCCGATCAGGGCCGCCAGCATCAGGGCAGTCAGGTTCTTCAGTTTCATGCCCCGATGTTGGCCCCAAGTCCTCGACGAAATTACGGCCTAGCGCGCACCTTCGGTCAGCACCGATCTGGCGTTGCGATTGCGCGCCCAGGCTTCCTCGCCCGTGCCCGCGTCGATCGGCTTTTCCTTGCCGTACGACAGCGTGGTGATGCGCGAGGTCGGCACGCCGCGGCCGACCAGGTAGTCGCGCACGGCGTTGGCGCGGCGGGCGCCGAGGGCGAGGTTGTACTCGCGAGTGCCGCGCTCGTCGGCGTTGCCTTCGATGCGGACGCGCACGGCCGGATAGCGGTTCAGCCATTGCGCCTGGGCGTCGAGCACCGGCAGGGCGTCGGCGCGGACCTCGTGGCTGTCGGTGTCGAAATAGACGGTGTCGCCGACGTTGACGACGAAGTCCTGCATCGAGCCCGGCAGCGCCGAAGAGGTCACCCCACCCGGCGCCGGCGGCGGCGTGTAGGGGTTCTGGGTGGTCGGATAGGGGTTGGTCGAGCCGGGGGCCGGCGGCGGCTGAACGGCGGGGCCGGCGGGCTTGGGCCGGGTGGCGCAGGCGGCCAGCGATACCGTCGCCAGGACGATCAGCCCAAGCCGGGCGGCGTTGCGGATTTCGAAGGTCATGCGGCGTCTCCGGTTCGTGTTCATCGTAACAGGCTAGTTGAGCAAGGGCGACCAGGCAGGGTCGGAGCCCGAGCCGGGATAAGGCGCCGGGCGCAGGATGCGGCCGGTCACGTCCACGGTCCACAGCCGGGGCGAGCCGCCTGGACTATCGCGGAAGAACATCAGCACCCGCCCGTTCGGCGCCCAGGTTGGGCCCTCGTCGAGGTAGCTGCCGGTCAGCAGCCGCTCGTCCGAGCCGTCCGGGCGGACGACGCCGATGTGGAACTGGCCGCCGGACTGCTTGGTGAAGGCGATGAAGTCGCCGCGCGGGCTCCACACGGGCGTGGTGTAGCGCCCGCCGCCGTAGCTGATCCGCCGCACGCCCGAGCCGTCGGCGTTCATGATGTAGAGCTGGGCCTGGCCGCCGCGGTCGGAGTTGAAGACGATCTTTGTCCCGTCCGGCGAGAACGACGGCGAGGTGTCGATGCCGGGGTCGGTGGTCAGGCGGACCGCGTTGCGGCTCCTCAGATCCATCACATAGACGTCGCTGTTGCCGGCCCGCTCGACCGAGAAGGCCACCCGCTGTCCGTCGGGCGAGAAGCGCGGCGCGAACACCATGCCGGGGTACTTGCCGAGCGCCTCCTGGCGGCCGGTCTCGATGTTGAACAGGTAGATCGACGACCCCGAGGGCCGCAGCGCCATGTAGGTGATCTCCTGGCTGGTCGTGGAGAACCTCGGCGTCATGACGATGTAGGAACCGTCGGTCAGGTAGCTTGGGTTGGCCCCGTCCTGGTCCATGATCGCCAGCCGCTTGGTGACATTGCCGCGCGCGCCGCTCTCGGCCACGAACACGACGCGGGTGTCGAAATAGCCCTTCTCGCCGGTCAGCCGCTCATAGACGGCGTCCGAGATCTTGTGCGCCACCCGCCGCCAGTTCTCCGGCGTCGAGGAGAACTGCAGACCGAGCAGCTGCTGCTCGGAGAACACGTCCCATAGCCGGAAATCCACCCGCAGCCGCCCGTCCGCCTCGACCGTGACATTGCCGTTGATCAGCGCCTGAGCGTTGATCTGCTTCCAGCCGGGGAAGGCCGGCTGCATGTTGACGTCGAGGTTGCGCTCCGGAAAGGCGCCGGGCGCTATCGGGGCAAAGAGGCCGGAGCGTTCGAGGTTCTCGCTGATCACCTGGGCGATCTCGGCGCCGCGCGTTGCGCCGGTGAAGGCGGGGACGGCGACGGGCAGCGGCCGGACCGCGCCCTGGTTGACATCGACCTCGATGTCGGCGCGGGCGATGCCGGGGGCGCCGGCCAGCGCGAGGCAGGCGGCGAAGGCGGCGGCGAGAAGGGCGTTGAGCTTCATGGTTCGCATCTCTCGAAACAATTGCGCCTAACCTGAGGCGCAGGCCGTCTTCGCGTTGAAGCGCACGGCGATTCGATCACCATAGAGTTCCGGCGGCAAATTTTCGAACGGTTCGGCCTGGCGGATGGCGCGCTTGGCGCGGTCGGACGCCGCCTTGACCACCGGATCGGACGAGTTCTCGCCCGAGGCGTCCAGCTGGCCGTCGATGCGGCCGGACTTGCTGAGCTTGAAGGCGACGCGGATGTCGACGTTGGAGCCGCCCTCAACCTCGCAGTTGGGGTTCCAGCGCTGGGCGAGATCGGCCGCCAGGGTGTTGAGGGCGCTGACCGCCATCGCGCTGGCCGGACCCACAGCAGGGCGGGCCTTGACGGCGATCTCGGCGCGCGAGGCGCCCTTCTGGGCCGACGACTTCGGCTTGCCGGCCGACTTGCTGGGCTTGAGCGATTTGGCCAGCGCGTCGAGGTCGAGCGAGGCGGTCTTCTTCGGCGCGGGCTTGGGCGGGGCAGGTTTGGCGACCGGCTTGGGCGTGGGTTTCGGGGTCGGCTTGGGCGTCGGCGCCGGTTTGGCGACCGGCTTGGGAGCAGGAGCGGGTTCAGGCTTCGGCTCCGGCGGCGCGACGGGTTCGGGCGTGGCCTCGGGCGCGGGCTCCGGCGTTTGGGCGACCTGCTCGACGGGGTCCTCGACGGCAGGGCGGACGTTGCTGACCGGCGCATTGGCGACGATGGTCACCGGCACGGCGGCGTCCATCTTCACCGGCTTGTTCAACCATGGCCACGAGATCAGCACCGCCGCCGCCAGCCCGCCGTGCAACAGGGCCGAGCCCAGCAGCGACGGCGTCATGCCTGTGCGTTCGCGGGCCATCAGCCTTGTGGCGGCTCCTCACCGCCGGAAGAGGGCCCGCCGGTGTCGGTGATCAGGTTGATCTTGGAAAAGCCGGAGGTCGACAGGCTGGCCATCACCTGCGCGACGATGGCGTAGGAGGCCCGGCCGTCGGCGCGCACATAGATCGGCCGCTCGGCGGCTTCGCCGGGCTCCGCCTTCAGGATCGGCGACAGGGCGGCGAAGGGGATTTCCTTGTCGCCGAGGAAGATGCGGCCGTCCTGTCGGATGGAGATGGTCAGCGGCTCGGTCTGGTCCTGCATGGCGCCGGCTTCGGTCTTCGGCAATTCGACCGGCACGCCCGCCGTCAGCAGCGGCGCCGAGATCATGAAGATGATCAGCAGCACCAGCATCACGTCGACCAGCGGCGTGACGTTGATCTCCGACAGCGCGCCTCGCCGTCCGCGCCCGCGGCGGCGGCCGCGCCGTCCGGCCGCGAAGGCGTCATGGACCGACAGCGCCACCTAGATGCGCTCCGCCAGGCGGCGCTGGATGGCGGTGGAGAGGTCGTCGGCGAAGCCCTCCAGCCGGGCCGCGAACTTGCCCGCGTCCGTCGAGAACTTGTTGTAGGCGATGTAGGCGGGGATGGCCGCCGCAAGCCCGATGGCGGTGGCGAACAGGGCTTCGGCGATGGCCGGCGCGACCACGGCAAGTGAGGTGTTCTTCTCCAGCGCGATGGCCTGGAAGGCGTGCATGATGCCCCAGACGGTGCCGAACAGGCCGACGAACGGCGAGGCGGTGGCGACGATGGCGAGGCTCCCCAGCCCGTCCTCGACCTTCTGGCTCTCGCGGGCGATCAGGCTGTCGACGACCCGGTCGATGCGCTGGATCAGCATGGCGGCGCGGCCCTCCGCCATCGGACCCTTGCCCTTGGCGTCGCGCCATTCGTGCAGGGCGGCGTTGAGCAGGCGCGGCAGCGGATGGCGGCTGTCGCCGGCCTCCTGCGCCACGTCCTCCAGCGAGCGGCCGGAGCTGACCTGGTCCTCGAAGCGGTCGGCCTCTCGGTTGAGGCGGCCGAGCGTCACCGTCTTGTTGATGATCACCGCCCACGACCACAGCGAAGCCAGCGCCAGCCCCAGCAGCACGGCCTTCACGACCCAGTCGGCCTGCATGAACAGGTTGAGGAAAGAGAAGCTGTCGGGGGCGTCCATGAGCGTCTTTCGGCGGCGTCTTTTTGGCTTAAGCCCGAATGCCGGGCGGCTTTGGTTAAACTATGGCGTGGACGGCGCAAACCACGGCCGCAGCGCCTCGACGAGACCGGGCGGCGGCTTGCGCGGACGGCCGTCCATGCTGATGCAGGCGGCGGAGACGGCGGCCGTGGCGATGACCTCGTCGCCGCGCGTGATCCGCTGGCTGATGGCGAGCCGAGGCCCGCTGGCGGTGTCGTAGGTGGTGCGCACCAGCAGGGCGTCGTCGATCCTGGCGGGCTTCCTGAAGTCGATCTCCATGCGCGTCACTACGAACGCCGCCGGGTCATACCGCTCCAGCAGGTCGGTGTGCGACACCCCCGCCATCCGCAGGAAGTCGCTCCGCCCCCGCTCGAAGTAGCGCAGGTAGTTGGCGTGATAGACGACACCCGTGAAGTCGGTGTCCTCGTAATAGACCCGCACCGGCAAGACGTGCTCGCGCCCTTCGAACCAGCCGGCGGAGGGCTCGCTCACCGGCGGTCCCTCAGCAGCGCATAGGCCAGGATGGTCCCGACGATCCACAGCAGCCAGGCGCCGCCAATGGCGCGTGCGGCGGGGTCGAGGCTGTAGAGCTGCGGCGTCCAGGTGATGGCGAGGCCGTCCAGCATGGCGCCGACCAGCGCGATCACGGCGGCGCTGCGGACCATCTCGCCGCGCTCTCCACGCACGATGCGGTGGATCAGCTCGATACCGAGACACGAGCCGACCAGGCTGAAGGCAAAGACGATGATCGTCGCCGGGCCGCCGTCCATCCAGCCCGCCAGCACCGTAAAGCGGATGAACATGGCGGCCATGAACCAGATGACGGCGCCCTGGATGAAGAGAGCGATGTAGCGGGCTCGGGTGCTCATGCTTCCTCCTCGAACAGGCCGGGCTGCCCTTTCGGCTGGGGCGGCGGGGTGAGGCCGATGTGGAGGTAGGCCTTGGCGCAGGCCATGCGGCCGCGCGGGGTGCGCTGGATGAAGCCCTGCTGCATCAGGAAGGGCTCGATGACGTCCTCGACCGCATCGCGGGCTTCGGCGATGGCATAGGCGAGGGTCTCCACCCCGGCCGGACCGCCGCCGTAGTTGTCGATCAGGGCGCGCAGGTAGCGGCGGTCGAGGCCGTCGAGCCCCGCCTCGTCCACTTCGAGCCGCGCCAGCGAGCGGGCGGCGTGATCCTTGTCGATGCGGGTGACCCCATCGGCGGCGGCGAAGTCGCGGACGCGGCGCAGCAGGCGGCCGGCGACGCGGGGGGTCCCGCGGGCGCGCGCCGCGATCTCGGCGGCGCCGTCGGGGCCAATATCCATGCCCATCTTGCGGGCCGCTTGCGTCAGCACCTGCTGCAGCTCGGCGGGGGAGTAGAACTCCAGCCGCAGCGGAATGCCGAAGCGGTCGCGCAGGGGCGTGGCCAGCAGACCCGCGCGGGTGGTGGCGGCGACCAGGGTGAAGGGGGCCAGATCGATGCGGATCGAGCGGGCCGACGGGCCCTCGCCGATCATCAGGTCGAGGACGTGGTCCTCCATGGCCGGGTAGAGGATCTCCTCGACGTTGGCGGCGAGGCGGTGGATCTCGTCGATGAAAAGGACGTCGCGCGGCTCGAGGTTGGTGAGGATGGCGGCCAGGTCGCCGGCCTTGGCCAGCACCGGGCCGGAGGTGGCGCGGAAGTTCACGCCGAGTTCGCGGGCGACGATCTGCGCCAGCGTCGTCTTGCCGAGACCAGGCGGGCCGAACAGCAGGACGTGGTCGAGCGCTTCGGATCGCGACTTGGCCGCGTCGATGAACACCTTGAGGTTGGCCTTGGCCTGCGGCTGCCCGACGAACTCGGCCAGCGTCTGTGGGCGCAGAGCCTTGTCGTGAGTTTCAGCGACCTCGGCCTCGGGGGCGACGATGCGGGTCACCGGCCGAGCTCCTGAAGCCCGGCTTTGATGAGGGCGGCGACCTCGGCCTCCTCACCGAGCCGCAAGCTGGCCTGATCGACGACGCGGCGGGCGGAGGGTTCGGCGACGCCGAGGCCCATGAGGGCGGCGACGGCTTCTCCGGCGTTCGAGGGTTTGGCGGAGAGAGAGGGATTCGAACCGACGAAGCTGGTGAGCGAGCCGTCACCGATCGGCTTGTCCTTCAGTTCGACGACGATGCGCAGGGCGAGCTTGGGGCCGACGCCGTTGGCTCTGGCGACAGACGCCTGATCCTGCCGGGCGACGGCGCCGGCCAGCTCGTCGGGGGACAGCACGTCGAGCACGGCCATGGCCGCTTTAGGCCCAACGCCCTGGATCGCCTGCAACAGCACGAACGCGCGGCGCTCTCCCTTGTCGAGGAAGCCGTAGAGGCGAAGGCCGGCGCTTTCGCTCCACTGGCTTTCGATGTGGAGCAGGGCCGGATCACCGGGCGCGGGCAACCGCTGCAAGGTGCGCGAGCCGCAGCGGACGACGTAGCCGACGCCGGAGCAGTCGATCAGCGCCTCTTCTTCGGAGGTCTCAACGAGAATACCGCTCAGCCGCCCGATCATGCGACGGCCCTGCGGACGGTGCGGGCATGGGCGTGGGTGATCGCCACGGCCAGCGCGTCGGCGGCGTCTTGCGTGGGACCTCCGGCCGTCGGCAGCAGCCGGGCGATCATGAAGGCGACCTGGGTCTTGTCGGCCGCGCCGGTGCCGACCACGGCCTTCTTGACCTCGGTGGCCGCGTATTCGGCGACGCGCAGCCCGGCCTTGGCAGGCGCGATGAGGGCGCAGGCTCTCGCGTGGCCGAGCTTCAGGGTGGAGGAGCCGTTGGCGGTCATGAAGGTCTCTTCCACCGCCGCCTCGTCGGGCGCATGGCTGGCGATGACCTCGGTGATGCCTTCGAACAGGAACAGCAGCCGCTCGGCGAAGGGCAGCTTCTCGTGCGGCGCGATCACTCCGTGGGCGATCCACGCCAGGCGCGAGCCCTCGACCGCCACGACGCCCCAACCGGTGCGGCGCAGGCCAGGATCAAGCCCCAGTATCCGAATCGCGTTCGCCATCTGTTTCGCGAGAATGGCGGAGCGCGGCCTGATGCGCAAAGGCCGCTTACGGCTTGCGCGGATAGAGCTCGAACTCCAGCACCCGGGCATCGCCCCGCAGCACCTCGAGCAGCCGCTCCATGTCGGCCCAATGGCGGCCGCGCAGGTTGGCCGAGAACTCCAGCATCGCGCCGCGTTCGAGCAGCTTGTGGGTGAAGGTCGAGTTCTTCAGGCCGATCTCGCGCAGCTGCCTTTGCAGGTCCTCCGCGCTCGGCGCTCCTTCACGCGCATACCGCACCTCCATGTGGGCGACCGATTGCTGGGGAATGATGTTGTCCAGAAACCTCAGCGCGCTCAGCACCAGCAGCACCAGCACCGTCGCGGTGATCGCCAGCGGATAGAGCCCGACCCCGAACAGCATCCCCAGCGCCGAGGTGATCCACAGCGACGCCGCCGTCGTCAGCCCGTGCACCGCGACGCCCGTCCGGAAGATCACGCCGCCGCACAGAAAGCCGATGCCGGTCAAAATGCCGTGCGCCATGCGCACCGGGTCGATGCGGACCATGTCCATGGGCAGGCCGCGAACCCAGACACCCTGCTCGGCGCTCATCAGCATCAGGAAGGCCGACGCCAGGCACACCAGCAGGTGGGTGCGCAGCCCCGCCGGCTGGCCGCGGAATTCCCGCTCCAGCCCGACCGCGGCGCCGGCGCCCAGCGCGCCGAGCACGGGATAGACGATATCGGGCCGCCACCAGTCCATGCGGCGGTAACGCCAGGCGCGCCCGTTCGGTGGCGCCTAGCCGGCCAGCTTGGCCATTTCCTCGTCGCTGATGTCGAAGTTGGCGTAGACGTTCTGGACGTCGTCGTCGTCCTCCAGCGCGTCGATCAGCTTCATCATGGTCGAAGCGGCCTGCCCCTCGACGGGCGTCAGGGTCTTCGGCTTCCAGACCATCTTCACCGTTTGCGGCTCGCCCAGCTTGGCGGTCAGCGCCTCGGCGACCTCGGCGGTGGCGTCGAAGGGGGCATAGACGGTGTGGCCGTCGATGTCGGACTCGACGTCGTCGGCGCCGGCCTCGATGGCGGCTTCCATCATGGCGTCCTCGGTGGCGGCATGGGCGCGGTAGGTTATCTGGCCGACGCGGTCGAACATGAAGGCCACCGAGCCCGTCTCGCCCAGCGCCCCGCCGTTCTTGCCGAAAATGGTGCGCACGTTGGCGGCGGCGCGGTTGCGGTTGTCGGTCAGGACCTCGACGATGACGCCAACGCCGCCGGGGCCGAAGCCCTCGTAGCGGATTTCCGAATAGCTCTCGGCATCGCCGCCTTGAGATTTCTTGATGGCCCGGTCGATGACGTCCTTGGGCAGCGACTCGGCCTTGGCGTTCGCCACCGCCAGCCGCAGGCGCGGGTTCATATTCGGGTCCGGCAGGCCCCCCTTGGCCGCCACGGTGATTTCCCGCGACAGCTTGGAGAACAGCTTCGACCGCGCGGCGTCGGCGCGGCCCTTGCGGTGCATGATGTTCTTGAATTTCGAGTGGCCGGCCATCGGGCGTCCGTCAGCAAGATGAAGCAGCGCTTCTAGCCTCGCCGCCCTTCCCCGCGCAACCGCCGCAGCCCCGCGCCGTTCTCATGTGGCAAGGGGCAACGACGGAGCGGACCATGACGCACGCTGACGAGCTATCCGAACCGGAAGACCTGCCGGAAGACATCGTGCAGTGGCAGCCGCAGCACGGGCCGCTCGTGGGCCGCTGGGACGCGCCCGTGGTGATCGCCGCGACGGTCGGAGCGCTGGCCCTGCTCGGGTTGACCGCCGGCGCCTTTATGGCGGGCAGGGCCGCGGGTCAGCGAAACCTTTAACCCGGCTATTCCGCAGCCACCGCTTCCAACGCCGGGATCGTTTCCTTCAGCCTTCCCCCCACCCGGATTGGCTCAATGCGCTTGGCCAAACCCGTGCGTTCGTCCGTCTCCACGAACACGCCGCAGACCGTGGCCGGGCCCTCGGCGGGTTTGTAGCGGCCGCCGGAGATGCGGGTGGTGAAGCGCCGCAGCGGCTCTTCCTTCTGGTTGCCGATGACGCTGTCGTAGTCGCAGCAAGCGCCGGCGTCGGTCTGGTAGGCGGTGCCGCCGTTGAGGATCTGGGCGTCGGCGGTCGGCACATGGCTGTGGGTGCCCACGACCAGGCTGGCGCGCCCGTCGCAGAAATGGCCCATGGCCATCTTCTCGCTCGTCGCCTCGCCGTGGAAATCGACGATCACCGCATCGGCGACCATGCCGAGCGGGCTGGCCTCCAGCGTGCGGTCGACGGCGGCGAAAGGGTCGTCCAGCGCGTCCATGAACACCCGGCCGAGCAGGTTGACGACCAGCACGCGCCTGCCGCCCACGTCGAACATCTGCGAGCCCCGGCCCGGCGCGTCGGCGAGCACCGGATAGTTCAGCGGCCGGATCAGGCGCGGCTCGCGGACGATGTAGGTCAGCGCCTCCTTCTGGTCCCAGCTGTGGTTGCCGAGGGTCAGGCAGTCGGCGCCGCTATCGAACAGCTCGCGGGCGGTGTTCTCGGTGATGCCGAACCCGGCGGCGGCGTTTTCGGCGTTGATGATGACGAAATCGAGCGCCAGGCGGCGGCGAAGGTCAGGCAGGTGGTCGGCGATCCCGTCCCGGCCCGAGCGGCCGACGACATCCCCGAAGAAGGCGATACGCATGAAACTTTAGTCCTTTCGGACCTCGATATAGCCGGTTTCCGTCAAAATGGCGTCGAGCCGCTGATCGTGCGGTTCGGCGGGTATGCGGGCGACCTGCTGTCCGGCATAGGCAAGGCCCAGCACGAAAACCGCCCGGGCGGCGCGAAGGTTCTCCAGCGTGCGGTCGTAGTGGCCCGCGCCCTGCCCCAGCCGCGCCCCTGTGCGGTCGAAGGCGACCAGCGGCGCGATGACGAGGTCGGGCAGCAGTTCCTCGGCGTCGAGGCCCGGCGAGGGAATGCCGAACGCGTCGGGGGTGAGCGCCGCTGCAGGGTCGTAAGCGCGGAAGATCAGCGGCTCCTCCCGATGCCTCGCCACCGGCAGCGCCAGCCGGGCGCCCTCCGCCGCCAGCCGCCGCATCAGCGGCATGGGGTCGATCTCCGAGCCTTGAACCCGATAGCCGCTGACCACCTTGAACGCCGGCAGCTTCGCCAGCGGCAGCAGCGCGGCGGCTCTTCGGCACGCCTCCGGCGCCGCCTCGGCCAGCGCATGGCGACGCGCGCGCATCTCGACGCGCATCATCGTCTTGGCGGAAGCGGGGGATGCGTGGACCATGAGGCCCACTATAGAGGAAGAAGGTGGCGGCGCCGCGAAGAGCCGTGAAGGCGGTTCAATCCCCTCGGACCTGTCGTGACAGGTGGGCGCCGTGTGCCCAACCCCACGGGGAAGGACAGGGACAGCTCCCTAGAGGTGATTTAAGGTCCCCGGGATATGGTTGCCTTCGACGAGAGCCGCAGCAGACCCGCCGGTTGCTAACTTAGTGGTCCGAGCCGCTTGCCGCCAGCTTCTCGATGCGTTTGGCCGCATTATCGAGGGCCGCGACCGCCTTCACCTCCAGCCGGGTGTGTTCGGCGTCGGCTTTCGAGACGGTGGCCTGGACGCCGGCGAGGCGCTGGCGGGTCTCGGCCAGTTCGTCGGCCAGCAGCAGCGCGCCCATCAGGAACAGGCGCGTCTCGCCGAGCTGGCCGACGTCGGCGCTGACCAGCCGGACCTGCTGGTCGAACAGGGCGGCCAGTTCCGTGAGCCGGCGCTCCTGGCCGTCCTCGCAGCCGACCGCGTAGGGCTTGCCGTTGATCTGGATGGTGACCTGCGCCATGCGTCAGCCCTCCCGGCCAAGGGCGGCGCGGATTTCGTCGATGGCGCGGCCGAGGGCGGCGGAAGCCTGGGCGCCGGCGTCTTCCAGCGCGCGCTCGCGCGATCGGGCGGCGTCGAGCTCGGTGGCGAGGTTGGCGCGGTCCTGGTCGAACAGCCCGCCGGCGGCGGCGCTGGCCTGGGCCATCTTGTCCGCCATGCGGCTCTCCAGCATGGAAATCGCCCGCTCCAGCCGCCGTGCGGCCAGGTCGAGGGCGCTGTCGCCCGACTCACCCGTCATCTCGACGCTCCGCTGATCCCTGCCCCTCTATAGCCTGCGTCGGACCGCGACTGAAAGGCGGGTTGCGTGATTGCCGTACGCGTGCGAACCGGCGCCCATCCCAGCGCTGCGAGACTCAAGGTACAAGCCTGACCATGCCCAGCCCCATCGCCATGGCCGACGCCATCCGTGTGCTTTCCATGGACGCGGTCCATAACGCCAAATCCGGCCACCAGGGCGCGCCGATGGGCCTCGCTGATGTGGCGACAGTGCTGTGGACGAAGTTCCTCAAGTACGACGCTTCACAACCGGACTGGCATGACCGCGACCGCTTCGTGCTGTCGGCGGGCCACGGCTCGATGCTGATCTATTCCCTGCTGCACCTGACCGGCTTCAAGGCCGTGACGATGGGCGAGATCGAGAACTTCCGGCAGTGGGGCTCGGCCACGCCAGGTCACCCCGAGTATGGCCATACGCCCGGCGTCGAGACGACCACCGGGCCGCTGGGCCAGGGCATCGCCACGGCCGTCGGCATGGCAATGGCCGAGCGGCACCTGGCCGCCCGCTTCGGCGAGGATCTCGTCGATCACCGCACCTGGGTGATCGCCGGCGACGGCTGCTTGATGGAGGGGGTCAGCCACGAGGCGATCTCGCTGGCTGGGCGGCTGAAGCTGCACAAGCTAACAGTGCTGTTCGACGACAACAACACGACGATTGATGGCGCGGCGACCATCTCCGAGACCGGCGACCAGATGGCCCGCTTCAGGGCGGCCGGCTGGGCGGTGAAGGCGGTGGACGGCCACGACCACGGCAAGATCGCCGCCGCCATGCGCTGGGCGACGAAGCAGGACCGCCCGACCATGATCGCCTGCCGCACGCTGATCTCGAAGGGCGCGGGGCCCAAGGAGGGCGACGTCCACGGCCACGGCTATTCACTGTTCGACGAGGAAGCCACCCTCGCAAGGCAGGCGATGGGCTGGACTGCCGAGCCCTTCATCGTGCCCGACGACATCACCGCCGCCTGGCGCAAGGCCGGCCGCAAGGGCGCCCGCAGCCGCAAGGCCTGGGAAGCCAAGCTCAAGGCCCACAAGGACGGCGCCGAATTCGTCCGCGCCATGAACGGCGACCTGCCGGCCAATGCCTTCGAGGCGCTGGACGCCCACATCGCCGGGCTGATCGAAGAGCCGGCGCAGAACGCCACTCGCGTGCACTCCGGCGCAGCGCTGGCCGCCCTGACGCCGTCGATCCCGGAGATGGTCGGCGGATCGGCGGATCTCACCGGCTCCAACAACACCTACGTCAAGGGCATGGTCCCCTTCGACCACCCCGACTACGCCGGCCGCTACGTCCACTACGGGGTGCGCGAGCACGGCATGGCGGCGGCCATGAACGGCATGGCGCTGCACGGCGGGGTGATCCACTACTCCGGCACCTTCCTGGCCTTCGCCGACTACAGCCGCCCGGCGATCCGGCTGGGCGCGCTGATGGGAGCCCGCGTCATTCACGTCATGACCCACGACTCCATCGGCCTTGGCGAAGACGGCCCGACCCACCAGCCGGTCGAGCACCTGGCCAGTTTGCGCGCCATGCCGAACCTGCTGGTCTTCCGTCCGGCCGACGCGGTGGAAGCCGCCGAATGCTGGCGCTCGGCGCTGGAGCACAAGCGCACGCCCTCGGTCATGGCCCTCTCCCGCCAGAAGGTGGCGGTCGCCCGCAAGGAAGCCTCCCCTGAGAACCTGTCGGCCAGGGGCGCCTACGAACTCGCCCCCGCCGTCGGCGAAGCGCAGGTGACCATCTTCGCCTCGGGCTCGGAGGTCGGCGTGGCGCTCGCCGCCCGCGACCAGCTGCAGGCCGAAGGCATCGGCGCGCGCGTCGTCTCCACCCCCTGCTGGGAGCTGTTCGACCAGCAGCCCGCCGCCTATCAGGCCGAGGTGATCGGCAACGCCAAGGTCCGCGTGGCCGTCGAAGCCGCCGTCCGCTTCGGCTGGGAGCGCTTCATCGGCGAGGACGGCGCCTTCGTCGGCATGACCAGCTTCGGCGCCTCGGCCCCCTTCGAGCGCCTCTACAAGGAGTTCGGCATCACCGCCGAAGCCGTGGCGGCTGCGGCAAAGGCCAGGCTCACGCAATGAACTCCATTTCGCAGCGCCTTGGATGGAAACTACCCCAAATCACCGACCCCACGCTTTATCACTATTGCTCAGGATCAACGCTAATTGCAGTAGCTGAACACTCAAGAGTGCGAGCTTGTGATCTTCGCAAGATGAACGATTACATGGAATTTGAATGGGGCCGATCAGTATTTTCCGACGCCGCAAAGCTGGTAGTTGACCAAACAAGCACCGACTTCATAGCCCAAGTTACCGAGCACGTAGACGCCTCTCGTAATTACATGCTTCCGATTGCTGCTTGCTTCTCACGAAAAGGAGATGTTTTAAGTCAGTGGCGCGCGTATGCAGATGATGGCGCTGGCTTTGCCGTGGGATTTAAAACGGAGGCCCTCCGCAAATTTCCCGGTAACCTATTTCCGGTCCTTTATGACCGTGGCCGGCAGTTAGAGCTTATGAGAAGCCATCTTGTGGCCGAGTTCGGACGATGGTCCAAAATTGGCAAAGATGAAGATAAAGAAGAAGAAATCAATAACATCGGCACCGTCCTCGCTGCCGATATTTGCCTATTCAAAAATCCGGCCTTTGCCGAGGAAGAGGAAGTTCGCCTCGTATACCTTCTAAATATATGGGAGGAGGATGGGGCCAATCCCTCGCTGAAGGACCCCAATGCGGAGGGCGACCTCATCCCTGAGCATAATGTATCTTACCTCTGTAGAAACGGGGAAATCGTACCCCATTGTGATTTGAAGGGTACAGAGGCACAGCCGTTTAGCAATATAGTCATTGGTCCGAAGAGCGGCAGCACGCTTCTTGATGTAAAGGTGCTGCTTTCCGCCTTTGGACATAGGGACACTGAGGTAGTCAAATCCAGCGCTAGCTACCGATAGTATGAGCAGACTCGGCACTCCCCTGTCGCCTACGGCCGTAAAGGTCATGCTCCTCGGCTCGGGGGAGCTGGGCAAGGAGGTGGTGATCGAGCTGCAGCGGCTGGGGGTCGAGGTGATCGCCGTCGACCGCTACGCCAATGCCCCGGCCCAGCAGGTCGCCCACCGGGCCCACGTTATCGACATGACCGACGCCGCGGCCCTCACCGCGCTGGTCGAGGCCGAGCGGCCGCACTTCATCGTGCCCGAGATCGAAGCCATCGCCACCGCCGCCCTGGTCGATATCGAGGCGCGGGGGCTGGCCACCGTCATCCCCACCGCCCGCGCCGTTCACCTGACCATGAACCGCGAGGGCATCCGCCGGCTGGCCGCCGAGGAGCTGGGCGTGCCGACTTCGGCCTACGCCTTCGCCTCCACTCAGCAAGAGCTGGCGGCGGGCGCGCAAGCCGTCGGCTTCCCCTGCTTCGTCAAGCCCGTGATGAGCTCGTCCGGCAAGGGCCAGAGCTTCGTCGAGAGCGCCGCCGATATCGCCGCCGCCTGGGACTACGCGCTGGCCGGCGGACGGGTCGAGCAGGCGCGGGTGATCGTCGAGGCGCGCATCGATTTCGACTACGAGATCACCCTGCTGACCGTTCGCAGCGCGGCCGGGACCCACTTCTGCGCCCCCATCGGCCACCGGCAGGTCAAGGGCGACTACGTGGAAAGCTGGCAGCCGCAGCCGATGAGCGAGACGGCGCTGGCCCGCTCCAAGGCCATCGCCGAGACAGTCACCACTTCGCTGGGCGGCCGCGGCGTGTTTGGCGTCGAGCTATTCGTCAAGGGCGACGAGGTCTGGTTCTCCGAGGTCAGCCCGCGCCCGCACGATACCGGCCTGGTCACCCTCGCCACCCAGACCATGAGCGAGTTCGCCCTGCACGCCCGCGCCATCCTCGGTCTGCCGGTCGACGTGACCCTGCGCGAGCCCGGCGCCAGCGCGGTCATCTACGGCGGCATGGACGCCGTCGGCATCGCCTTCGAGGGCGTTGCTGAAGCCCTCAGCGTCCCCGGCGCCGACCTTCGCCTGTTCGGCAAACCCGAAGCCTTCGAGCGCCGCCGCATGGGCGTAGCCCTGGCCCGGGGCGGCGATATCGACGACGCCAGAGCCTGCGCACGGGAAGCAGCTTCCAAGGTAAAGCCCTCGCGGGGTTGATTTTCGCGCCCCTCGGTCGCAAAACCCGCGCCATCCAAGCACGGCTGATTGAGGAGCTCGCCCGCCCATGACCCTTCGCGTCGCCATTAACGGTTTCGGTCGTATCGGCCGGCTCGTTCTGCGCTCGATCGTCGAGCATGCGCGGCGCGACATCGAGGTGGTGGCGATCAACGACCTGGGGCCGGTCGAGACCAACGCCCACCTGCTGCGCTACGACAGCGTCCACGGCCGCTTCCCGGGCGTAGTGACCACCGGCGAAGACTGGATCGATGTCGGCCTTGGCCGCATCAAGGTCACCGCCATCCGCAACCCGGCCGAGCTGCCGCACCGCGAGCTCAACGTCGACATCGCGTTTGAGTGCACGGGCCTGTTCACCTCCAAGGACAAGGCCTCGGCCCATTTGGAAGCCGGCGCCAAGCGGGTGCTGGTCAGCGCGCCCTGCGACGCCTCCGACAAGACCATCGTCTATGGCGTCAACCACGACGCCATCACCGCTGACGACCTGGTGGTGTCCAACGCCTCCTGCACCACCAACTGCCTGGCGCCCATCGCCAAGGTCATCCACGACCTATGCGGCATCGAGCGCGGCTACATGACCACCATCCACAGCTACACCGGCGACCAGCCGACGCTCGATACGATGCACAAGGACCTCTACCGGGCCCGCGCCGCGTCGCTGTCGATGATCCCGACCTCGACCGGCGCGGCCAAGGCCGTGGGCCTGGTGCTGCCCGAACTGGCCGGCAAGCTGGACGGCTCCTCAATCCGCGTGCCGACCCCCAACGTCTCGGTCGTCGACCTGAAGTTCGTGCCCGGCCGCTCCATCACCCGCGATGAGGTCAACGCCGCGCTCGAAGCGGCCGCCAACGACGGTCCGCTGAAGGGCATCCTGATGGTGTCGAACGACCCGCTGGTGTCGATCGACATCAACCACATCGCCGCCTCCTCGACCGCCGCCCTGCCGCAGACGCAGGTTATCGAGGGCCAGCTCGGCCGGGTACTCAGCTGGTATGACAACGAATGGGGCTTCGCCACGCGCATGAGCGACACCGCCCTGGCGATGGCAAAGTTCCTGTAAGCGACATGGGTTTCCGCAAGCTCGAAGAGGCAGACCTCAAGGGCAAGCGGGCCCTGGTTCGGGTCGACTTCAACGTCCCCATGGAAGGCGGCAAGGTCAGCGACGACACCCGCCTGCGCGCCGCCCTGCCGACCATCCATGCGCTGAGCGTGCGCGGCGCCAAGGTGGTCCTCCTCGCCCACTTCGACCGGCCCAAGGGCAAGCGCGTGCCGGAGATGAGCCTGAGGCCCCTGGTCAAACCGCTGTCGGCGCTGCTGGAGCAGCCGGTGGCGTTCGCCGACGACTGCATCGGGCCGGACGCCGCCAAGGTGGTCGGCAAGCTGGAAGACGGCGGCGTGGCGCTGCTGGAGAACGTCCGCTTCCACAGAGGCGAAGAGGCCGACGACCAACGCTTCACGCAGGAGCTGGCCAAACTCGGCGACCTCTACGTCAACGACGCCTTCTCGGTGGCGCACCGCTCCAGCGCCTCGATCGTCGGCCTCGCCTCCGAGCTGCCGGCCTATGCGGGCCTTGCCATGCAGCTCGAGCTGGAGATGCTGGAGGCGGCCCTCGGCAATCCGAAGAAGCCGGTGCTGGGCATCGTCGGCGGCTCCAAGGTCTCGACCAAGCTGGACCTGCTCAACAACCTGGTCAGGAAGCTCGACCGCCTGGCCATCGGCGGCGGCATGGCCAACACCTTCCTGGCCGCGCAGGGCCATCAGGTCGGCGCGTCGATGTGTGAGCACGACCTGGCCGATACCGCCCGCGAGATCATCGCCAGCGCCGAGAAGGCGGGATGCGAGCTGCTGCTGCCCATTGACGTGGTCACCGCCGAGGCCGTCGAGCCCGGCATCGCCACCAATATCCGCAGCCTCGATCAGGTGCAGGCCAGCGACCGCATCCTCGACGCTGGCCCCAGGACGGTCGAGCGGCTGCTGGCAGCCATGGACGCGTCAAAGACGCTGATCTGGAACGGGCCGCTCGGCGTCTTCGAGGTGCCGCCCTTTGACGCCGGCACGGTGGCCGCGGCGAAGCACGCCGGGGAACTGGCCAAGCTCGGCCGCATTATCGCGGTCGCGGGCGGGGGCGATACCGTCTCGGCCCTCAATCATGCGGGTGTCGCCGGCGAATTCACCTTCGTCTCGACGGCGGGCGGCGCCTTTCTGGAATGGATGGAAGGAAAGGAGCTGCCCGGCGTGGCGGCCCTTCAGCAAGGGTAAGCAGATGAACCTTCAGGCTCTCAACGACGTGGCCGAAAAGATGGTGGCGCCGGGCCGCGGCATCCTGGCCGCCGACGAGTCCACCGGCACCATCAAAAAGCGCTTCGACGCCATCGGCGTGGAGAACACCGAAACCAACCGCCGCGACTATCGCGAGCTGATGTTCCGCGCCGCCGACGCCATGCAGTACGTGTCGGGCGTCATTCTCTACGACGAGACCATCTGGCAGGACGCCGCCGACGGCACGGCGCTGGTCGAGCTGATCAAGCAGGCCGACTGCATCCCCGGCATCAAGGTCGACAAGGGCGCCTGCCCGATGGCCGGCTTCCCGGGCGAGACGATCACCGAGGGCCTAGACGGCCTCGGCGAGCGTCTGGCCAAGTACTACGAACGCGGCGCGCGATTTGCGAAGTGGCGGGCGGTGATCGACATTGCCGACGGCCTGCCGACCTGGGGCGCCATCAAGGCAAACGCGCATGCGCTGGCCCGGTACGCCGCCCTCTGCCAGGCCAACCAGATCGTGCCGATCGTCGAGCCCGAGATCCTGATGGACGGCGCCCACGACATCGCCCGCTGCGACGAGGTCACGCGCCAGGTGCTGCAGACCGTCTTCGCCGAGCTTTACGAACAGCGCGTGGCGCTCGAAGGCATCGTGCTGAAGCCCAACATGGTCGTCTGCGGCAAGGGCTGCTCGAAGGGCGCCTCGGTCGAGGACGTCGCCGTGCGCACCATCGCCGCGCTGAAGGCCACGGTGCCCTCGGCTGTGCCGGGCATCGCCTACCTGTCGGGCGGCCAGAGCGACGAGCAGGCCACCGCCCACCTCGACGCCATGAACCGCATCGGCGGCTTCCCCTGGAAGATGACCTTCTCCTACGGCCGCGCCCTGCAAGCCGCGCCGCAGAAAGCCTGGGCCGGCAAGCCCGAGAACGTCGCCGCCGCCCAGCGCGCCTTTGCCCACCGCGCCCGCATGAACGGCCTGGCCAGCCTGGGTCAATGGGAAGGTTCGCTGGAGAAGGCGGCGTAGACATTGACTGCGCCTCGCTGAGCACCGACATTCGATTCATGGCGAACGCGGAGCTTGCATACGACGACGTTAAGCAGCTGGTGCTTGAATCGGCTGGCTCGCTCAAAGACAAAGTCTTCGTTCGCGACGCCGATGTCCGAGAAACCGTCACGTCCGAAGATGAGCCGGCGCTTCTGATACGGTTGGCTGTGGCTCGTCCAGAGAATCGCAAGGACTGGGTGGTGACACGCCTTCGCCTTTCGCAGGCCATTCGTGATCACCTCCTTGAGAAAGGAGATGATCGGTACCCGTTCCTGGTGATCTTCAGTCCCGAAGAATGGGCAGCTAGAGATAATGCTTGACGCGAAGCAGCTCATTGCGATCGCGCGGCAACTGGTCGGGAAGAAGCGCAAGGGAGCGCCTAATCAAACTTCCCTACGCCGGGCAATTTCCACGGCCTACTACGCCTTGTTCCACGCGATGTTGCGTGCCGGAGCAGACGTCCTAGTTGGTAAAACCAAACGGAAAACTCGAAGGTACGAACTCATCTATCGGGCCTTTGAGCACGCGAAGATGCTTCGCGGCTGCGAGGACGTCGACAAACCGATCCTCGGAGCGAAAACGCAAAAGGCGCTGGGAGTGCCGTCCGTATCCCAGGACATCCGCGACATTGCTTCAACCTTCGTGGCGCTTCAACAACATCGCCATTGGGCCGACTATTCGCCGCAAGGTAAAATAGCCAGGGCCGAGGCAGAGGACCTCGTCGATCAAGCCGAATTGGCTATGTCAAAGCTTAATGAGTGCGACGCTAGTGAGCTTTCCGACTTTCTGGTCTTTTTGCTCGTCTCCTCCAGAGCTTAGGCTCCTTTCGATGTCCCCCATGGCCATGCAAAAGTGACCCGCTTCATCTAGTCAGTTGCGAACGTCTTGCAACTCATTGCAATTAGCCGTATCCGAGGGAGGCCTTTGCGATGGATCTGGACGCGCTGCTTCTGTCGCGGCTGCAGTTCGCCTTCACCATCGCCTACCACATCATCTTTCCGAGCTTCACCATCGGGCTGGCGAGCTTCCTGGCGGTGTTGGAGGGCCTGTGGCTGGGCACGAAGCGCGAGGTGTTCCGCAGCCTCTACCTGTTCTGGCTGAAGATCTTCGCCATCTCGTTCGGCATGGGAGTCGTCTCCGGCGTGGTGATGAGCTACGAGCTCGGAACCAACTGGAGCGTCTTCTCGCGCACGGTCGCGCCAGTCATAGGCCCGCTGCTGGCGTTCGAAGTGCTGACCGCCTTCTTCCTCGAGGCGAGCTTCCTCGGCGTGATGCTGTTCGGCTGGAAGAAGGTGGGGCCGCGCCTGCACTTCACCGCCACCGTGCTGGTTGCCTTCGGCACCGTCGTCTCGGCCTTCTGGATCATCTCGGCCAACAGCTGGATGCAGCACCCGGCCGGCCATGTGGTGCTGGCCGACGGAACGTATCGGGCGGTCAGCTGGATGAAGGTGATCTTCTCGCCGACCTTTGTGCCGCGCTTCTTCCACATGGTCATCGCCGCCTACCTGTCGACCTCGCTGGTGGTCGGCGCGGCCAGCGCCTGGGCGCTGCTGAAGGGCCGCAGCGTGGCGGAATCAAAGGTGGCGCTGCGTATGGCGGTGCTGATGTTCGCCGTGGTCGCGCCGCTGCAGCTGGTCGTCGGCGACATTCAGGGCAAGCAGGTGCTGACACTGCAGCCGTCCAAGCTGGCCGCCATCGAGGCGTTCTGGGAGACGCGCACCGAGCAGCCCTTCCACATCGCCGCCTGGCCGGACCGCGCGACCGAGAGCAACCACTTCGAGATCTCCATTCCCAAGATCGGCAGCTGGATCACCGCCGGCGCAACGGCCGAGAAGGTGACGGGCCTGAAGGCCTTTGCGCGCCGGGACCGTCCGCCGGTGGCCGTAGTGTTCTGGGCGTTCCGGATCATGGTCGGCTTGGGCGTGCTGATGATCTCGCTGGGCCTCTGGGGCGCGTTCCTGGCCTGGCGCAAGAAGGGGCCGGAGAACTCGCCGATGTTCCTGCGGGCCTGCGTGGCGATGGGTCCGGCGGGGTTCGTGGCCGTCATTGCCGGCTGGGTGGTGGCCGAGGTCGGCCGCCAGCCGTACGTCGTCTATGGCATCCTGCGCACCGCCGACGCCGTCTCGCCGGTCACGGTGGGCGAGGTGGCGACCTCGCTGACCGGCTTTCTGATTGTCTATGCGGTCGTGTTCAGCGTCGGCGTCCTCTACATCCTGCGCCTGATCGGCGAGGGTCCGAGCCCCGCTGACGAACCGCCCGAGCCGCAGAACCCCGGCGTGCCGCTGACCTCGACCGACATCCAGGGGGCGAGGCCGTGACCCTCGACCTGCCGCTGATCTGGGCCGGGCTGATCGCCGTTGCGGTGCTGATGTATGTGCTGCTCGACGGCTTCGACCTCGGGCTCGGCATCCTCTTCCCGTTCGCGCGCGACCCCAGGCATCGCGATGCGATGATGCACTCCATCGCGCCGGTGTGGGACGGCAACGAGACCTGGCTGGTGCTGGGCGGCGGCGGGCTGCTGGCGGCGTTCCCGCTGGCCTACTCGATCCTGATGCCGGCGCTCTATATCCCCATCATCCTGATGCTGCTGGCGCTGATCCTGCGCGGCGTGGCGTTCGAGTTCCGGCTGCACGGCCGCATGCACGGCAAGCGATTCTGGACGGCGGCCTTTGCGGGCGGCTCGACCGCCGCCGCCTTCGCGCAGGGCATGATCCTCGGCGGCTATACCCAGGGCGTGACCGTGCAGAACGACGCCTTCGCCGGCGGCCGGTTCGACTGGCTGACGCCCTACAGCGTCCTGACTGGCCTGGGCGTGGTGGCCGGGTACGCCCTGCTCGGCGCCGGGTGGCTGATGGTCAAGAGCGAGGGCGACCTGCACGCCGATGCACGCCGCTGGGCGTTCAGGGCGGCGGCGGCGGTAGCCGTGCTGCTGGCGGCGGTCAGCCTGGCGACACTGGTGGTCCACCCGCACATCGCCCAGCGGTGGGGCTTCACCGGGCGCGGATTCGACATCGAGACCCTCGCGCCCCTGCTGCTGATCCCGGCGCTCGGGGCCATGGGTCTGGCGCTAGTGGTCTGGGGGTTGAGGCGCAACTCGCACCACCTGCCCTTCCTCGGCGCCTTCCTCGTCTTCCTCTCCGGTTATATCGGCCTGGGGTTCAGCTTCTTTCCCGACATCGTCCCCTATGGCGTCAGCTTCCGGCAGGCGGCCAACGCCGACAATGCGCTGGGCCTGATGCTGGTCGGCGTCGCCATCCTGCTGCCGGTGATCCTCGGCTACACGGTCTGGGTCTACTGGGTGTTCAGGGGCAAGGTCAGCGCCGATGCCGCCTACGAACACTGAGCAGGGACCGCTGTGGAAGCGGCTGGCCTGGTTCTTCGGCATCGCCGCAGCCAGCGCGGGGGTGACGGCGGCGGTCGCTTATGCGCTTAAGGCGTTATTGCCGACGCCATGAGTAAGCCGATGCCGCCCGCCTGCCGCCTCTACCTGATCACTCCGCCCGCCATCGACGACCTCGGCGGCTTCGCGCGCGGTTGCGCCGAGGCGCTTGACGGCGGCGACGTGGCGGCGCTGCAGATCCGGCTGAAGGACGTCTCCGATGAGATCATAGCCGCCGCGGTCGATGTGCTGACGCCAATCTGCATGGCGCGCGATGTGGCGGTGATCCTCAACGACCGCCCCGACCTCGCCGCCCGCTTCGGCTGCGACGGCGTCCACATCGGACAGTCCGACGCCCGGCTGGCCGAGGCCCGGCGGCTGATGGGCAAGGACCGCAGCGTCGGCGTCACCTGCCACGACAGCCGCCACCTCGCCATGGAAGCGGCCGAGGGCGGCGCGGACTATGTGGCGTTCGGGGCCTTCTTCGACACCATGACCAAGGACAGCGGTTACCGCCCCGACCCGGAGGTGCTGACCATCTGGCAGGAGACGATGGAAGTCCCGTGCGTCGCCATCGGCGGCATCAAGCCCGACAACGCCGCTGGGCTGGTGGCCGCGGGCGCCGACTTCATCGCCGTGGTCACCGGCGTGTGGGACGATCCGCAAGGTCCGGGACACGCGGTGAAAGCCTACAACGCCGCCATTGCCGAGGGGCTGGCGGCTCGCCAAGCCCATACCCCAGACCGTCATCCCGGCCGCAGCACGTAGCGCGGAGAGCCGGGACCCAGAGTCACAGGCGCGGCCTCTGGGTCCCGGATCGTCCCTTTGGGCCGTCCGGGATGACGGAAAATAGTGGCCAGGGGCTAGGCCGCCTTCGGAACCACCGCCTCGCCCTTCACCTGCACCTTCGAGCAGGTCTTGCCGTGGCCGAGGGCGTATTTCACCGTCGGGAACACCCGCGCCGAAGCGATGGCCAGCGCAATCGAGGCCAGCGCCTTGCGGCCCCAACGGCGGACGATCTCGTCGCGCAACGGGTCGGCGGTTTCAATGTCCCGCGCCAGCGAGGCCCGCGCGAACGCCCAGGCCAGGGCGGCATCGGCGCTCATGGCGCTCTCGTCGCCGGTCAGCAACGCCTTCAGCACTGCCGGGGCGACGCCCTCCTCCTCGCCCATGCTGACGACGATCTGGGTGCAAGGGCCGCAGTCCTCGGCCAGCGTGCCGACCAGCCGCGCCGCGATCAACGCGTCCTTCGGCGCCTTGCGATAACCGCCGAGCCCCTGGACCTTGGAGAAGGCGAAAAAGGCGGCCGGATCGGTGTCGATCAGCTCGCGCATGTAGCTGACGTTGTAATCGTAACGCCGCTCGAACCGGCCGACGACGGCGTTGAGGATGGCCTTCAGCATCTAAGTCTCCCTGGCCGCCAGCCCGCGCCAGGCGATCCAGATGACGATCAGGGCGGGCACATAGACGCCGACGAAATCGCGCAGGATGTCACCGCCCGGATGGTGGCCGCTCAGCGCATCGAACACGTGCACCAGCATGTGCAGCCCCAGGAAAACCGCCACCGGGATCACCGCCGCGGCCCCGCCCGGCCGCCTCGCCGCCCACCAGGCCAGTCCCACGGCGGAGGCCAGGTAGGTCGCCCCGATGTCGCGCACGAAGTGGACGTTGAGCGGCCCGGTCTCCGTCACGCCCGGCACGGCCGGATACCACTGGCCGGGCGCCAGCAGCATGAACAGCCCGTTCGCCGCCAAAAGCAGCGGCAATATCCATCTGACCAGCGTCCGCATGTCGCGCCTTCCCCCGGCTTGCGCATTCCCGCCATAAGCGTAGCCTTCCCGCCAAGGAAATAAACGGGGGAAAAGGCCATGCGCCTGAGGCTCGTTTTATCTGTCGTGCTCCTGACGGCCTCCACGCCCGCCGTCGCCGAGACCTGGAAGCCCGTTCCCGGCGAGTCCGACACCTACGTCGACATCGACTCCATGAAGGTCGACCAGCAGACCGGGCTGGTCATCGTCCGCTCGGCCAGCGGCAAGCCCGGCGGCGCGGGCTATGCGGAATGGCTCGACAAGGAGCCGATCATCGTCTCGGCGCTGGACTGCAAGGGCGACGCCTACAAGGATCTCGGCCTCGATTTCGGCGGCGACGCGGCCCTGCCCGACGGCTGGCGCAAGCGGCGCACGCAGTCGGGCCTGAAGTTCGGCGTCGGCGGCGCGGCCACCCTGGCCTGCAAGCAGCGTGAGGCCCTGCCGAAGGTCGCCTTGCCTTGAGCGGGGGCGGCGGCTAGGTTCCGCCGCCATTTTCCAACCCGCGGTCAAGAATGAAAATCAGCGCCAACAGCATCAAGCCCGGCAACGTCCTGCAGCACGAGGGCTCCCTGTGGGTGGCGGTGAAGACCGCCCACGTCAAACCCGGCAAGGGCGGCGCCTTCGCCCAGGTCGAGCTGAAGAACATCCTCGACGGCCGCAAGCTGAACGAGCGCTTCCGCACCTCCGACACCGTCGAGCGGGTCACGCTGGAGCAGAAGGACCACCAGTTCCTCTACGCCGAGGGCGACATGCTGGTGTTCATGGACAACCAGACCTACGAGCAGATCGAGCTGCACAAGGACTTCGTCGGCGAGGAACGGGCCCAGTTCCTGCAGGACAACATGGTCGTCACCGTCGAATTCCACGAGGAGCGCCCGATCGGCGTCGAACTGCCCGAACACGTGGTGCTGACGGTGGTGGAGGCTGACGGCACGGTGAAGGGCCAGACCGCCTCGTCGTCCTACAAGCCGGCCAAGGCCGACAACGGCATGCGCATCCTGATCCCGCCCTACATGAACGCCGGCGAGCGAATCCTGGTGTCGACCGAAACGGGTGAATACGTGCGCAGGGCCGATTGAGCTTTCATTCCGCTCATTCCCGCGAAAGCGGGAACCCAGGCTTTTTCTGACAGTCTCGGTCTCTACGATAAAACACCTTAAGTCCCCGCCTTCGCGGGGATGAGCGGGTTTTGGGGGTTACAAGCCTTGGCCACACCTTCGGCGCTCTTGAACGTAATGATCGACGCCGCGCGCAAGGCGGCGCGGGGGCTGGCGCGCGACTTCGGCGAGGTCACCGAGCTACAGGTGTCGAAGAAGGGCACAGCCGACTTCGTCACCGCCGCCGACATCAAGGCCGAGCAGCTGATCTTCGACCTGCTCACCAAGGCACGCCCCGGCTACGGCTTCCTGATGGAGGAGCGCGGCGTGGTCGAAGGCTCGGACAAGACCCACACCTGGATCGTCGACCCGCTCGACGGCACCACCAACTTCCTGCACGCCATCCCGCACTTCGCCGTCAACATAGCCCTGGAACGGGCGGGCGCGATTGTCGCGGCGGTGACCTACAACCCCATCACCCACGAGATGTTCTGGGCCGAAAAGGGCAAGGGCGCCTACGTCTCCGACAAGCGCATCCGGGTGGCGGCGAGGACGCGGCTGGACGAGGCGCTGTTCGGCACCGGCATCCCCTTCCTCGGCCACGGCCAGCACGGCAAGTTCCTCAAGGAGCTTCACCAGGTCAGCCAGCGCGTCGCCGGCGTGCGCCGCTACGGCTCGGCGGCGCTGGACCTGGCGTGGGTGGCGGCCGGGCGGCTGGACGGCTTCTGGGAGCGTGACCTGAAGCCCTGGGACATGGCGGCGGGCCTGCTGCTCGTGACCGAAGCCGGCGGCCGGGTCACGGATGCGGACGGTGGCGACGACATGCTCGCCAGGGGCAGCGTCTGCGCGGGTAACCTGGAACTTCAGCCTCAGCTGCTTGACCGGTTGAGGGCCGCGGCCTGAGGGCAAGAAAAAGGCCGCCCTCGCGAGCGGCCTCTTCGGAAATGCATTGTCGCGGAGCCTAGCTGCGCGGGCCGCCCGGACCGCCGGCGCCCATGACGGGCTTCTTGGGGGCGGCGATCAGGCCTTCGCGCTGGGCGCGCTTGCGGGCGAGCTTGCGGGCGCGGCGCACGGCTTCCGCCTTCTGGCGAGCGCGCTTCTCGGAGGGCTTTTCGTAGTGAACGTGCCGCTTCATTTCGCGGAACGAGCCTTCGCGCTGCATCTTCTTCTTCAGGGCCTTGAGCGCCTGATCGACGTTGTTGTCGCGGACAAAAATCTGAACCAGGGTCTGTCTCCTTCGGCAGCCCGCCGCTGGCCTTAGCGGCGTGGCGGTCGAATAACGAATTGGGTTATCCCGGAAGAGGGCTTCCGGAACAAGGCGGGCGAGATAACAGAAGCCTCCCGCCTTGTCCATGCGCGACGGGCGCCGAAAGCCGGTGTAAATCAACCCCATGAGCGAGACCGGCGACTGGGCCAGCGAGACAGAGCAGCGGCTGCTGGACGAGGCCCTGCGGTTTGTTCCCGCGCACGGCTGGAGCTGGGCCACGGTGCTGCAGGCGGCGGCCGCTTTGGGGCTGAGCGAGCCCGAAGCCGAGCTGCTGGTGCCGCACGGCGCGCGCGATCTCGCCGCCTTGCTGTCGCGCCGCCATGACGCCGCGGCGCTGACCGCGCTGGCGCTGGTCGATCCCGCCACGCTGAAGATTCGCGAGCGCATCCGCACCGGCGTCGTGGCCCGGCTCGACGCCGCCCGCGCTGATGAGGGGGCGGTGCGCCGCTGGGCGGGGTTCCTGTCGCTGCCGACCAACATGCCGCTGGCCTTGCGGCTGGTGTGGGAGAGCGCCGACGCCCTGTGGCGCTGGGCCGGCGACACGGCCACCGACGAGAACCACTACTCCAAGCGCGCCATCCTCTCCGGCATCCTGATCATCACCCTGGCCATCGACCTCGGTTCGGGCCGCGAGGCGGCGCTGACCCACCTCGACCGCAGCATCGGCAACGTCATGGCCTACGAGAAATGGAAGGGCGGGCTGAAGCCGTCGCAACTCGCCGCCGATGTGGCCGGGGCGCTGAGCCGGATGCGATACGGGCGTTAGACTCCGGCGCTCGATCTGCACCCCAATTGCACTGTTTTGAACTGGACGTTCTAGACTTCGCTGTTCGGCTCAGCGGAATGGTGTGGTCCTGTTGATATGTCCCATCTTACGCCCCGGATTAGCTTCGCGTTTTCCGTAGATATGCACGCGGGTGTGGGGCTCGGCGGCGTAGTCGGTCCAGCTCGCCGCCTCGTCGCCGAGCAGGTTGGTCATCTCGACGTGGCAGGTGGCCTCCGTCGGCCCCAGCGGCCACCCGGCGACGGCGCGGATGTGCTGCTCGAACTGGTCGACCTCGCAGCCGTCCTGCGTCCAGTGGCCTGTGTTGTGGACGCGCGGGGCGATCTCGTTGACCAGCAAGGACCCGTCGGCGAGCTCGAACAGCTCAATGCCGATGACGCCGACGTAACCGAGGCCAGACAGCACCTGGATGGCGATCTGCTCGGCGCGGGCGAGGGTCGCGTCGCTGACCTTCGCCGGAGCAAGGGTGCGGCGCAGGATGCCGCCCTCGTGGTGGTTCTCGCCGAGGGGATAGACGGCGTGCTCGCCGTCACGCCCCCGCGCGGCGATGATCGACAGTTCACGGACGAACTCGGCCCGGGCCTCGACGATGGCCGGTTTGCCGCCGATGCGCTCCAAGGCGGCGGCCGCCTCAGTGGCGCTCTCGATCCAGGTCTGGCCCTTGCCGTCGTAGCCTTCGCGGCGGGTCTTTAAGAGGCAGGGCGTGCCGATCCGGGCGACGGCGGCTTCAACGTCTGCGGCTGTGTCGGCGGCTGCGAAGGCGACGGTGTGGGCCCCGACGCTGCTCAGGAAGATCTTCTCGTCCGCCCGATCCTGCGCCACGGCCAGGGCACGGGCGTTCGGGGCGACTTCGCAGCCGAGGCTTAGTAGCCGGTCGACGGCCGCGGCGGGGACATTCTCGAATTCATAGGTGACCACGTCCGAGGCGTCGGCCAGCGCCGCGAGGGCTTCGGGATCGTCGTAGGCGCCGATGAAGGTGGTACGGGCCACGCGGGAGGCGGGGGAGTCTTCCTCCGGCTCGAGGATGGCGACATCGAAGCCGAGCCTCGCCGCCGCCAGAGCCAGCATGCGTCCGAGCTGGCCGCCGCCGAGGATGCCGATGGTGGAGCCGGGCGGAAGCGGGAACATCAGTCCTCGACCGTCTCGGCGACGGCTTCGGTCTGGCGGGCGCGCTGGGCGCAGACGCGCTCAGCCAGCGCCGGGTCGGACAGGGCGAGGATCTGCGCGGCGAGGATGCCGGCGTTCTTCGCCCCCGCCGTACCGACCGCCAGCGTGCCGACGGGAATGCCGGCCGGCATCTGGACGATGGAAAGCAGGCTATCCAGCCCGTTCTGCAGCTTGGACTCCACCGGCACGCCCAGCACCGGCAGCTCGGTCATCGAGGCGGTCATGCCCGGCAGGTGCGCCGCGCCTCCGGCTCCGGCGATGATCACCTTGAAGCCCGCGCCCCTCGCGCCCTTGGCGAACGCATAGAGCCGGTCGGGTGTGCGGTGGGCGGAGACGACCTTGGCCTCGTAAGGAACGCCCAGCGCTTCGAGCGCTTCGGCGGCGCCTTTCAGCGTCGGCCAGTCGGACCGGCTGCCCATGATGATGGCGACGGGCGGGCGGTCGGTCATCGATATTGTCCCCGTGGGGCCGAGCCCCGGAAGACGGCGGAGTATAGGCGCCGCTTGCTGCGCCGCAACCTCAGGCGAGAATGTCCGGGATCAGCCGGTCTTCCAGCTTCTGAATCGCATCCTTCAGCGCCAGCTTCTTCCTCTTCAGCCGGGCGATCTGCAACTGGTCCGGCAGGGCTCGCAGCGACAGCGCCTCGATAGCGTCGTCCATGTCCTTGTGCTCCAGGCGCAGCACCGCGAGCTGGGCGCGCATGCCGCCGACCGAGTCGTCCAGGGCTTCTTCGTCGTCGTTCATCGCCCCGTCTGATTACCAGAAACGGCGGCCGCAAGCCGCTGCAAAGCTTCGGGCGCGGCGGGCTTGCCCCAGATGGCCACGGCTCTCGTCAACACGTCCAGTGAATCGCCGGACGACCTCTGCGCCAGGCCTTCCAGCGAGGTCAGCAGCGATCTCTCCGCCTTCAGCTCCAGCGCCTTCACATCGTCGCGCAACTCGCCCGCCGGCAGCCTGCGGCGTACGCCACGGAGGGGTTTGAGCACCACCTGCTCCCACTCTCGCGCCGGACCTGCGCCGCTCCTCAGGGCCGCGTCATTAGGAGCGGCCCACAGCGCCCACAGCAGGTAGCAGACGTTCTGGCCGTGCTCGTCCTGCAGGGCGAGGCAGGCCGGCGCCACGTCTGGCTGCTCGTACGCCACCACGGCCCAGTCCCAGAGGCTCAAGCCTTGTCTCCGATGACGGCGAGGTCCTCGCCCCAGCGCTTCACCGGCTTCCAGGACAGGCCGAAGAGGTCGAGCGCCCGGCCCACCGACTGGTCGACCATCTCCTCGAGGCTTGCTGGCTTGGCGTAAAACGCTGGCAGCGGCGGGGCGATGACCGCGCCCATTTCGGTCAGGCTGGTCATGGTCCGCAGGTGGCCCAGGTGCAGCGGCGTCTCGCGGACCATCAACACCAGCCTGCGGCGCTCCTTCAGCACCACGTCGGCGGCCCGCGTCATCAGCGACGAGGTCACGCCGGTGGCGACCTCGCTCATCGTCTTCACCGAGCAGGGCGCGACAATCATGCCCAGCGTCCGGAACGATCCCGAGGCGATGGAGGCGCCCACGTCGCCGACCTTGTGCACCACGTCGGCGCGGGCGTTGACGTCGGCCATGGAGAGCTCGGTCTCCTGCGCCAAGGTCAGGGCGGCGGCCCGGGAGAACACCAGGTGGCTCTCGACGCCCAGGTCCCGGCAGGCGTCGAGCGCGCGCAGGCCGTAGGTGACGCCTGAGGCGCCGGAGATGCCGACGATCAGCCTTGGCCTGTCACTCATGCGATCAGCTCCTGCCCCAATCGGTTCCAGCCAGACCAGCTATAGCGCGCGCAAGGATAATTGATCTGACAGTTCGCCGCAGCGGGTGTTCACTCAACGCGTCAACAAAATGGAGGCGAACACCCATGGCCGTAGACGCCCGTATCCGCGAACTCGGAAGCCGTCACCAGAACCTCGAGCGTGCGATCCAGGATGAACTCTCCAGACCGGCCGCGGATGATCTCCGCCTACGACAACTCAAGCGACAGAAGCTCAGGCTGAAGGAAGAAATCGAAGGCCTGCGCGCGCACTAGGCCTCGTCGCCAAACCCTTCGGTATCGCCCTCGGCTGACTCCAGCACGCCGGTTTCGGAGGCGGGCCGCAAGGTCGCGCCTTCGGGCGAGGTGAGGCCCTTCTTGGCGTCGTCCTTGTTCTTCTTGTCGGCCGCCTTAAGGACGAGGGCGTCCAGCTCCAGCTGGCCGATGAGGCCCAGCGTCACCGGATCGACCGCCTTCAGGTTGGCGGCGTTCCAGTGGGTGCGGTTGCGGACCTGCTCGATGGTGGCCTTGGTGGTGCCGAGCGCCTTGGAGATCTGGGCGTCGGTGACTTCCGGGTGGTTGCGCACGAACCAGGCGATGGCGTCCGGGCGGTCCTGACGGCGCGACACGGGCGTATAGCGCGGCCCCTTCTTCACCGGCTTGAGCAGCTCGGCGTGACGGCTCTTCTGGGCCTTCATGCGGTAGTTGGGATCGGCGCCCGCCGCGTCGAGTTCCTCGCGGGACAGCTGGCCGTTGGCGATCGGGTCGGCGCCGCGGATGTCGCGCGCCACTTCGCCGTCCGCGATGCCCTTCACCTCGAGCGGGTGCAGGCCGCAGAAATCGGCGATCTGCTCGAAGGTCAGCGAGGTGTTGTCCACCAACCAGACGGCGGTCGCCTTCGGCATCAGGATTTGATCGGTCATGGCCATACTCCAGAAACAGCGGCGCCCGGCCTTTCGGCCGGGCGGGTGTGGATTCCCCTATAGAACCGATTGACCGGAAAGGGAACGGCTGTTGCTCTGGGCGATGAGTTCCTTCAGCCGCAGGGCGTCGAACGGTGCGGCGCTTTTGATGTCGTTGTCGAAGTAAGCGTAGACGTCCTTGCCCTCGGCCTGCCACAGCCCGATCTCGGCGGCGAGCTTGCGCAGGTCCTCATCCGGGTAGCGGCCGAAGTAGCGCCCGCCCGGCCCGTGGCCGCGCCAGTAGACCCAGTCGGCGGTGACCACGCTGGGCGCAGGCGCGCTGTGGTGGTCGGAGATGACGAAGGCGGCGTTGTGCCGGGCGAGGAGGTCGTAGACCGGCTGCTCGTACCAGCTGTCGTGCCGGAACTCGACGGCGACGCGCTGGCTTTCCGGTATCCAGGCCAGGAAGCTCTCCAGCCGTTCGTCGTTGCGGCGCAGCTGCGGCGGCAGCTGCACCAGCGCCGGGCCGAGCTTGCCGCCCAAGGGGGCCATCCGCCCGAACACTAGGTCGACGCTCTGCGGGCATTCCCTGAGCTTCTTGTTGTGGGTAATGAAGCGCGACACCTTCCAGGCGAACTCGAAGCCATGGGGCGCCGTGCGCGCCCAGCAGGCCACGGCGGCCTCGGTCGGCAGCCGGTAGAAGCTGGCGTTGATCTCGGTGGTGTCGAATTGCGTCGCGTACCAGGCCAGCCGGTCGGCGTCCTTCAGGTCAGCCGGATAGAACGGCCCCTTCCAGTCCTTGTAGACCCATCCGGAACAGCCGATGCGAAGCTGTGTCATGGCCTTGCCAACGCTGGGCGGCGCCTCGCGGTTCAGCCCTCGCGGGTTGCGCTTGCGGGCCGGCAAGGGTCAGATAGCTGTCAACCTGGAGCTTGGCGCAAAGGGAGCTGCCTGATGCTGGAGGAACCGGCTGAGCCGAGAGCGGCCCGCGGACAGGCGCTCAGGGAAGCTCTGCGCGAGGACCTGGAGGTCTATGCGGTGACGGACCTCGAAGAGCGGATCACCGAGCTGGAACGCGAGATCGCCCGCACCCGCACCCAGCTCGACAAGAAGCGCCAGGGCCGCTCGGCGGCGGACGCGCTGTTCAATCTGGGCGGCGCAGATTAACTTTGCCGATGGCACGAGGATTGCAGTGCCAGGGCTGAAGGCGGCGTGGATTTCTCGCGCTGTCCCAAAGGGTGGGCGTGCGTGGCGATCGAGTTGAATGAGAATGCGCCCTGGCGCGCGGCGGTGATTCGCGATTTCGCGGCCTCCGAGCTGTTCGCGCGCACCTTCGACGAGGGCATGACCCTGGTCGAGGAGACCGCCGCCTATCTGGACGGCGGCGGCCGCGCCGACGCCAAGCTGCTGTCGCGCGGCGCGGCCTATGCCTATGCGGGCGAGAGCATGCGCCTGACCACCCGCCTAATGCAGATCGCCTCCTGGCTGTTGGTCCAGCGCGCCGTGCGCGAGGGCGACATGGCCCCCGAAGGCGCCTGCGACGACCGCTACCGGCTGGGCGCCGAGGCGGTGTGCACGGCCGAAGCCTCGCCCGAAGCCAACGACCTGCCGATGGGCCTGCTGGAACTGCTGGAACGCTCAGGCCGGCTCTATGAGCGGGTGCTGCACCTGGACAAGCGCATGTACCGGGAAGCGGCCGAAGATGATGTGCCGCACTCGCCGGTGCTGGCCCAGTTCGACAGGCTCAAGGCCGCTTTCGGCTAAGCCGTGCGTCCTTCGAGACGCGGCTTCGCCGCTCCTCAGGATGACGAAGTTGGAAGTTGCACAGAGCTCGTCATGGTGAGGAGCGCGTAAGCGCGTCTCGAACCACGCAAAGCGATGTAGCGCTTATTTCTTCTGGAAGGCGCCGAACTTGGCGTTGAAGCGCGACACGCGGCCGCCGCGGTCGAGCAGCGTCTGGTTGCCGCCGGTCCAGGCCGGGTGCGTCGACGGGTCGATGTCCAGGTTCAGCGTCGCGCCTTCCTTCTGGTAGGTGGAGCGCGTCCGGTAGCTTTCGCCGTTGGTCATCACCACCGTGATGAAGTGGTAGTCGGGGTGGGTGTCTTGTTTCATCGCAGGGTCCAACCGGCTGGCGGCGTATAATGATGGTCGCGGAGCCGACCGAAAGGGTGGCCCCGGAAGAGGCGCGGCTATACAGAACAGGCGCGAAATAGGCAAGGGGCGGCCCAGTGAGTGACGAGAGCCAAGCAAGCGGTCGGCCAGGCGCCGGCGCGGCGCTCGCCCAGTCGCTGAGCGAAGCGGCCGCCCGCCGTCCGCGCCGCCGCGACATCCGCCCGCTCAGCCACCTGCTGCCCTTCGTGGCCGCCCACTGGCGCGACGCCGGCGCGGCGGTGTTCTTCCTG
>Ga0190273_10000146_pt1 | contig 36600 bp, 44 predicted proteins | sample Popmic504IS_FD_134513 | JGI IMG/M metagenome (GOLD analysis project Ga0190273, IMG submission 134513) | Populus adjacent soil microbial communities from riparian zone of Shoshone River, Wyoming, USA - 504 IS | ecosystem: Environmental > Terrestrial > Soil > Riparian zone > Trees stand | place... | reverse complement strand
CCAGGTCGCTTTCGTCGACATCTTCGTCAACGGCATCTTCCATTTCTTCGCCTGAAATAACCTTCGTCAGTTCGGAGCCGACATTCTCGCGGTATTGGTCCAAAGCAGCTTGTAGAAGGCTGGAGGTGGTGATGTAGACGCGGATATCGTTACCTAGTTGCTTTTGCAGGAAGTTCAAGGCCTGGATGTCATCGGGATCTTCCATAGCGATCAGCTTAGTCTGGTTTTCGTCGATGTCAAAAACCACGGCGTGATACTGCCGGGCGATGCGCTCGGGTAGTAGGTGTAAGTTATCTTTCTTGATCTGCTTGGCGTTCAGCTCAATGAGCGGTACTTCAATCTCGGCGGCGTACAGCTGGGTCAGCTCTTTTTCGGTGATCAAGTTGTTGCGGATGGCAATATCTTGGAGTGGCTTTTTCTCGCGCTCCTCTTGCTCGTGCAAAGCCGCCAGCTGTTCGTCGGTAACATTAGCTTGGCGCAGGAGTTTTTCGGCCAGAGAATCGGCTATACGCATGGTTGGATTCCGATATTTTTGATAGTCATAACAGATCTGTGAAACGAATTGTTTTCACGGGATTCCTGGCTAAAGTATGCAGAGGTAAGGGGCTTGCCCCACCTTAAACGGTACCCATCCAATTCCCGTCGCGTTATTACGCTCATTCTTATAATATTTTAGCAGTTCGTATAGGAAATCAGAAAGAGATTCTGCGTTTAACTTTTGCCGCCGTACGAGCCGTTGTTATTGCTATTCTTGGCCGCGGTACGGCCGGCTGGCGGGTTACTGTTACCGAAGCTTTGCAAGTTGTTTAGCATTGTGGCAATGCCGAATACTGCCGCTGCCATTGTGCCTATGCGCGTCAAGAACTGGCGGCGTGTAAGCGGCCGGTTAAGGAAGGCGTCTAATTGTTTGCGGTTTGGGATGAAGTCGAAGTTGTTCATTTTTTCAAATTTATGTACTTATGCTTAAGTATATACCTCGTACAACATCTTCGCAATGTAGCTGTGTAACCTGTTAGCTGCTGACTTTTGCATAAAATACAACAAGACTCTACACGGGTGGGGAATATATATGTAATATAATTCCCCGTTAAGCGTGAGCTTTGACAAAAAGTAAAAAAGTACTTGGCATATGTCTGTCGCTCCTGTTATAAATGCCGCTTGTAAGCTACAATTAAAGGTAACGAGTGAAAAGACCCAAGCATATAATTGCTGCAATCTACCAGGTCGTTCCAAGGAGGTGTAAATGGCTGACGAGACTACTAACGTAAAAAACACAGACGTCAAAGCGGATGTTAAGGCAGACGCAAAGACGGATATAAAGACGGCCGTGAAGCCCGAGGCTAAGGCGCAGACCAAAGCAGCTGCGGCCAAGGACGCCAAGCAAGAAAAGGCAGCTGAAGGCAAGAGCAAAGCTCTAGGCCTGGCGCTGGAAACTATCGAGAAGCAGTTCGGCAAGGGCTCAATTATGAAGCTCGGTGAGCGTACCGACGTTGATGTCGAGACGATGCCTACCGGCTCGCTCGGACTGGATCTAGCCCTAGGTGGCGGTATTCCCAAGGGGCGTGTTGTAGAAGTCTATGGGCCTGAATCTTCGGGTAAGACTACTTTGACTCTGCACGCTATCGCCGAAGTCCAGAAATCCGGCGGCACTGCTGCCTTTATCGACGCCGAGCACGCCCTAGACCCGGCCTACGCCAAGCGTATTGGTGTGGACGTCGAAAACTTGCTGCTAAGCCAACCAGACAATGGTGAGCAGGCGCTAGAGATCGTTGAGACACTAGTGCGCTCCAACGCCGTTGACCTGATCGTCATCGACTCGGTGGCTGCCCTTGTGCCACGTGCTGAAATCGAAGGTGACATGGGTGACTCATTGCCCGGCCTGCAGGCTCGTTTGATGAGCCAGGCCTTGCGTAAGCTGACGGCTGTCATTAGCCGGTCTAAGGCTACGGTTATCTTCATTAACCAGATCCGCATGAAGATTGGTGTGATGTTTGGTAACCCAGAGACCACTACCGGCGGTAACGCCCTTAAATTCTATGCTTCGGTACGTATGGATATCCGCCGTACTTCGCAGATCAAGCAGGGTGACAGCGTCATTGGCAACCACTGTCGCGTCAAGGTAGTGAAGAACAAGGTCGCGCCGCCATTCCGTGAGGCCGAATTCGACATTATGTACAACCAGGGTATTAGCCGTTCAGGCGACATTATTGACCTGGCCGTGAAGTACAATATTGTCGAAAAGGCCGGTGCTTGGTTCAGCTACAGTGACCAAAAGATTGGCCAAGGCCGTGAAGCCGCTAAGACCTACCTGGATGAGAATCCAGTGGCTATGGACCAAATAGCTGACCAGGTCCGAGAAGCGGCCGCTAAGGCATAACAAGCTCAAAAAAAAGGGGGGGGTCAAAATGACCCCCCCCTTTGACAAATGACTAGATAATGTGGAGATATTGCATGCAAGATGATGCAACGCGTATTGCCGTCTTTCGCCAAAAGACAATCCGGCGCGTACTATATGGCAACGAATGGTGGTTTGTAATTACGGACGTTATCGCCGCCCTGACTGACTCCAAGAGTCCTCGTGACTATTTGGTGAACATGCGTAAGCGTGACCCAGAGTTTGAAAGCTTCTTTAAAAAAGGCGCACCGGATATTGCCGCACCCCAGCTGCTGGAAGTCCCGACGGCCGGCGGCATACAAAAGCTGCAATGTTGGAACACCGAAGCGCTGTTTAGGATGGTGCAATCCATTCCATCGCCCAAGGCTGAACCATTCAAGATTTGGTTAGCCAAAGTTGGTTTTGACCGTGTCCGTGATATCGAAGACCCGGAGCGGGCTTCCCGCCGTGCCCGGGCATTGTACAAGGCCAAGGGATATTCCGATGATTGGATTGAACGTCGGATGCGTGGCATTGCTATCCGCGAAGAGCTGACCGAGGAATGGCATGGGCGTGGTGTCCGTGGCAAAGAGTACGGAATCCTGACTAGCGAAATTGCTAAAGCGACATTCGGCATCACGCCAGCCGAGCACAAAAAGCTCAAAGGCCTAAAGCGTCAGAACCTACGTGACCATATGACCGATTTGGAGCAGATTTTTGGTATGTTGGGTGAAGCGTCTACGACTGAAATTGTGCGTAGCGAAAATGCCAAAGGCTTTCGGCAGAACCGCAGTGCTGCCAAGCGTGGCGGGGCGATTGCCGGCGGTGCCCGCAAGCAGCTTGAACAAGAAACCGGCCAGCCAGTAGTGACTTCGGCTAACTACGTGGCTGGCCCAGCCACGGCGCCGGACAAACTAACGTGAAAATAACCGCCATACGCCAACAAGAGCGTCTTAAAGACCGTTTTTCGGTGTATGTCGAGGGTAAATATTCTTTTAGTCTGAGCGACCGCGCCTTACTGGACAGCAAGATTGCTTCTGGCCAAGAAGTAACTGGGGAAGACATCAAGCGCTTTCAGCGGCTATCGGCCGAAGACAAACTATTCGGCAATGCCATTAGGTATGCGGCTATGCGTTTGCGTAGCCGCTGGGAGATAGAACAGTATTTGCGCCGCAAAGAGGCAGCACCCGAAAAAGCTGACGAGATTATCGACCGCCTGGTAGGTCTTGGCTTTGTGAACGATAAGATATTCGCCCAAAGGTGGGTTGAAACCCGCCATTTACTAAAGCCGACCTCCAAGCGGAAATTACAGCAGGAGTTACGTGCCAAACATATTGCCGGTGACGTTATCGATGAAGTATTACGCGACGATGAAACTAGCGACCACCAAGAGTTACGGGCAATGGTTGAAAAGAAACTGCGGCTGCCGAAATACCGGGACGACCAGACCAAACTGATGCAATATCTGGCGCGCCAGGGGTTCGGCTACCAGGATATTAAGTCGGTTTTGGATAGTCCTGTAGAGTAATGTCAAAATCGGCTAGGATTTGCTGGTGGTCAGGCCGGCTGATGTCGAACTTGCCAGCGTCGCCAAAGAATATATAGTCTGGGTTTTTGGCGGCCATTTGCCAAGCGGCAATATTGCCATTTAGGTACACTAAGCCTTTGTTGAATGCGCCACCTTGTCCGGAGGTCCCTTTGGCAGCCCGGGTGCAGATCTGCCACGCTTCATCGCGTGCCTGTACGTCGGCCAGTACTGGATTGTCGGGCAAGTGTCTGGCTTTGAGTAACATACAGACTGGCAGGATGACCCGGTACAGTGATACGAAGTCATATGGCTGTTGGTATGTCCCAGAGGCCAGTCCAGACGATAAATACAGCAGTACAATATGCTCCCAAGCCGATTCGCCTAACAATTCGTACGGCGTACGGTACATGATTTGCTCACGCAAGAATGCCCGGCCCTCGTTGGAGGCCTCATAACGGTCAAGGCCGACGCTCAGAAGCTGTAGCGGCTGACGCAGCCCATTCTCCCGTTCTAACAGGTGGCTACCAATTTCATGACTGACTATGCCCATGAATTCCGGTCGTTGCAGACTATAGCCGGCCGGCCGCACTACCGAATGCTCGCTATGGATAACGCCCCATAAGCTGTCCATGGAGTCGCGTAGCCCGTACTGTGAGCCGACAGCTTTAATGGCGGCTTGGGTTAGTGGATCACCTGTTTCTGGCGATACGATATCCGGTATGACGGCATTGTCGAACAATTGTGCTATAAAACCGCCGGATTCAAAGTGTGCATCGCGCACTCTTTTGAATAGGTGGTCATCGGGCAGAATAGTATGCGTATTGCCATCGATATTAGGAAGGTGTTCAAGCGTATCTAATGCGGCTTTGGCGATATGCGGAATAGCACTGTGGAAATACTCATTGGCTGTTTGACGGATCCAAGCACACACACCCGAAAATGCTGATTGTTCTGCCGTGCCGTATAACCAGCGGTTCTGCTGCCTAAGGGCATCGGTATCATTGTTGACGGCGGCAACCACTAGATCATTTTGGGTAATAAGCTCTTCAATCTTTAACCCATATGCTTGGCGGACAGTACTGTTGGGTTCTTGGACTAGGATTTGTTGCAGCAAAACACGCAAGGCGTCATTACGTTGCCGATAGTCGTCTGGGTCCAAATGTATAGGGCGTAAGTCGGGATTGAACGGCTTAGATTCAAAACTGGCGCGTAAAGCAGCTAATTGTTCGTGGGGGATACCAAGGGTAATATACAACTCGTCTGTATATGGCAGGATTTTACAGAACCATTTTGAGTCTATTGGTGTTTGCGGTGTATGCAGTAGAGGGTGCATACATTAAGCCAGGGCAGTGGCACCGGCAGGAGTACCTTGGAGTGGATCTTGGATAACGATTTTACTGTTGGTAATTTCAATAATTTGGTTGCGGTCGACACTTAATTGGCCACCGGTGAATGACTTGAACATTGATTGCGAGACATACAGCTTTTGGATAAACATCGTTTCGACTTCGGTGGCGAAATCAGAGACTTTGCCAAGCTTTTGTTTGTTGTTGGTAACGACTTGCTTGCCAGGCAGTTGGAAGTCCATCTCTATCAGGCTTTTTAGGCGTACCAGCTCGCTTGGCGGTACTAAAACGTCGTGGTCGTCGATTACAAAGCCTTGCGGTAGTAGTTCGCGAATATCTTGGTACACCAGAACCAGCTCAATTTTATTAAAACTGTCACTACAAATAAAACCCTCAATTTTTAGATTGTTGGGGTTGATGATTGGACGTATGATCTGGGCTACAGCCGTGCCTGTACGCAGGGACATAACGTTCTTGTTGGCGAGGCCGTTACTAAGCTGCAACATAACAGCTTAAGTATACTCCGATAACCTTCGTAAGTGGAGTAGGCGCGCTGCCGACTTGCCCTTTCGCCTAGGACGGCGCTATAGTAACGGTGTTATGTCAGATAGCTTGCGCCTAGAAATAATCACCCAAGGTCCTCAGGAAACTGAGGCTGTTGGTGAACACTTAGGCCGCGCGCTGCGCGGTGGTGAAATTATTGAATTATCAAGTGACCTTGGCGGAGGCAAGACGACGCTAGTGCGCGGTGTTGCGCGTGGTGCTGGCAGTAGTGATGTCGTAAGCAGCCCGACCTTTACTATCAGCAAGGTTTACACGACGTCCCGTCTAGAAATCCATCATTTTGACTTTTACCGCTTGGCTGAGGCCGGTGTAATGCACGAAGAACTGGCCGAACTAGTGGATGACCCGCAGGTTACAGTGCTGGTTGAGTGGTCGGATATTGTAAAAGATGTTTTACCTGCTGCCCGCCTAACCCTGAGAATCGAGCGTATGGTAGAAAGTGAAGATGCGCGCAAACTGATTTTAGAGTATCCTGAAAACTTAGGCTACTTAGTAGCTGCTATCGATAAAAACTAGAGAAGAACTAGCTATGATTATCTTGACTATCCGTACCGACAAGCCCGAAGCCGAAATTGGTCTGTTCCAGGACGAACAGCAATTAGCGTATAAATCGTGGACGGCCCATCGCCAGCTCGGCCTGACTATCCACTCCGAATTATGTGATTTACTAAAGTCCGCCGATATGGAATGGCAGGACCTGCAAGGTATTGTGGCTTTTGCTGGGCCGGGTAGCTTTACTGGTTTGCGCATTGGACTGACTGTCTCCAATGCCTTGGCGTATGGCTACGGCATAGCCGTTACCGGCGCCCGCGGCGACAACTGGATTGCGGAAGGTGTAGCCCACTTGCGCCAAGGCAATGACGCTAAGATGGTTATGCCGGAGTACGGTTCGGAAGCCCACATTACTGTACCTCGCGCTTAGGCTGTGGATTGGCTCAAGTTGACCGTGCTGCGTAGTTCAGCGTATAGTTGCATGGTAAGGATATGTCTACACAACATTCTGTAATTGTCTAGCCTATCCCAGTTAATGTAATTTTGATTATCAGATGCGTCTTACCTGTTAGTGGCTAGAGAAGTGATAGCGATTGCCGCGCAGGTCGCCTCTGCAGATATAGAAAGGAAAAACGCATGGAACTAGCAGCCATAGTGCTTGCTTTGGTACTTGGCGGTGGCGCTGGCTATGGTGCAAATTACACCATAACTAAGCGCAAAACCGGAAATGCCGCCGAACTAGCTACCAAAGAGCTCGAAAAAGCTAAAAAAGAGGCTGACAAATTAGTAGCCGACGCGCGTAGTGAATCACTGAAATTGGCCGAAGAAGCCCGTAAGGACGAACAGACCCGCCGCAAAGAATTGAAGTCAGTGGAGTCGCGTCTGGTTAGCCGTGAAGAAACGCTTGATAAGAAGCTTGACGAGCTGGATAAGCGTAACGAAAAACTACGTCGCGGTGAAGACGAAGTTGAACAGCTCAAGGACGAGATCCGCGAGATCCGCGCCAGGCAACAAGAAAAGCTAGAGAAAGTGGCTAAACTTTCCAAGGCTGAAGCTGCCGAAAAGCTGATGCAGATGACCGAACGCGACATCCGCAACGACTTGGTAGGTTTGGTGAATAAGCTGCAAAGTGAAGCCCAGGACCAAGCCGAAGAGAAGGCTGCCTTGATTATTACGACTGCTATGGAGCGTATGGCCAGCGAAGTAACCGCCGAAAGAACGGTTACTAGTGTTAAGCTGGAAGATGAAGAGATGAAGGGCCGTATCATCGGTAAGGAAGGCCGTAACATCCAGTCATTGCAACGGGCAACCGGTGTGGACATTATGGTTGACGATACCCCTGGCTACATTGTATTAAGTAGTTTTGACCCAGTCCGCCGCGAGGTTGCGCGCCAGACTTTGGAAATGTTGATGAAGGATGGCCGTATCCACCCTGGCCGCATCGAAGAAGTCGTAGCTAAGGCGCAAAAGAACGTTGACAAAGAAGTTGTCCGCGCCGGCGAAGATGCTGCCCGTGAAGTTGGCGTCATTGGTATCCCTAAGGATATCGTCCACATGCTGGGCGAGCTAAAATTCCGTACGTCGTATGGTCAGAATGTACTGAAGCATTCTACCGAAATGGCCCATATTGCTGGCATGATCGCCGAAGAAGTTGGCGCTAATGTTAAAATTGCCAAATATGCAGCTTTAGTGCATGACCTTGGCAAAGCGCTAAGCCACAAACTAGAAGGCAAGCACCACCACATCTCTGGCGAAATGCTGCGCAAATATGGTGCGCCAGAAGCCGTCGCTTTGGCTGCCGAACAGCACCACGATGATGTCGAGGCTACCAGTGTCGAAGCCCTGGTCATCCGTGTCGTGGATGCCATCTCGGCCGCTCGTCCAGGCGCCCGTAACATCTCGGCCGAGAACTTTGGCGAGAGGATGCGTGAGCTGGAAAACGTCGCTAATGGCTTTAAGGGCATCGACAAATCCTATGCCATTAGCGCCGGGCGTGAAGTGCGTGTCTTTGTAAAGCCCCAGCATGTTGATGACCTGACGGCTATCAAATTAGCCCGCGATATTGCCACTAAGATCGAATCGACCATGCAATATCCTGGTACGATCAAGGTCAACGTCATCCGTGAAACCCGTGCCATTGAATTTGCTAAATAGCTAGCAACACGTAGAACGAAAAAAACCGCCATCTTAGTATGGCGGTTTTTTTGCGATCAGTCCGCTAAAACCACGAGCTTTCGTGGGCTTGGGGAACTGCCGGAGGTGATGGTAAAAAGAAAAGTAAAGATGTGATTGCTATGCAATCAACACTGCTTTTCCTAAACCACCATCTCCGGTAGACCCTTTGTTACATATCCGTTATTCCTGGTCGGGCGAGCCGAGCTGCTTCTGCAGCTTGCTCCTGTATGCGATTCTGCTTCTGGATGAGATACTCATCGTACTTCTTATCCAGTTGCACGAGCGGAGGCGCAATGGACCAGTGGTAAAAGCCGAGCTGGTAACGCAACTGCCTGCGCTCTCGGCTCTTCCTCGTGAGGTCGAGTGGATGGCAGATGGCCCACAACAGGAGTTTCGGATCCTTCCGCATGTAGTAGAGGAAGCTGAAGCATTGGATGAGCCTCAGGAAGGGATAGGCGATGTATTGCATATCCTTATGCTCCTCGGTTCAGCCAGTGCTTCTGAAGTGAGAAGAACTCGGACGGTTTCAGACCCAGGCGCTCCAGAAGCAGTCGGAACTTTGTGGGCTCCTTCTCGATCATGTACTGTGAATAGAAACCGAGCTGGTCGGTGTCATTCACCTCGTACTGAGCCATCCAGGTGTCCCATTCCGCGTCGTCCGGTTGCGGAGTGTCGTCGAGATCAGCCAGACGTTGTCTGATGAGCTCCGGGAACGGGTAGTCCGGGTTTTCCTTGGCGAACTCACGAATCTTGGCGATGCTGCCGAAGTTCTGGTACATGGCCTGCGCCGCGATAAGCTCAGCCTGGGCTTTAATCCCCGGAGGAAGACTGTCGTAGACCTCAGTCCAGTCGATGCCGTCGGCGTCGCGGTCGAGCAGCACATACTGCAGCGCCAGATAGAAGGATTTAACCTCCTTGCCTGTGTAGTACAGTGTGCCGCCAAGGGCGAGGATGGCCAGGGCAGCCTTTGGGTTGGGACGAATTCCGGTCATGCGACACTCCTAGTTTGTAGGTGTTTCGGAATGATCGGTCAGGCGTCGTTGCCGTCGGACTTCTTGATGGGATGGTAGATACCCAGTGAGCCGCGCAGGGGCGGTTGGGGCTTGTCGTCACGGTATGGGACGAACTTGCGGTACAGCGCGCAGGCGCGGCCGATGGTCACAACGGTGAGTGCTTCCAACCATGAACTGAATTTGCGGAACATCTATGTCTCCCAATGGTGTTGATATGGACTGTCGTAGATGTGCCTAGCTGTTCACTTGCCGTACTGCTCTCGCAGACGTCGGTCGAGGTCTGCCAGTGCGTCCGGGCCCATGTCCAGGAGGCGGCGATGGATTTCATCGATGGGGCCGGTGGCTGGGTTGGTGGTGCCCTTGTGGAGCGACCAATTGGACAGGGCTCCATCCAGCGTTGTGGTGCCCGTGGGATTGGGTCGGCCGGTCGGCTGGAAGAACGGGCGAATCATGCTCTGGAGACGAAAACGCTCCAGCTGGATCTCCCTCAGGGCATCGAGCAGTAGCTGCTGGACCTCGTCGAGGTTGTTCAGCCGAGACTGGATGGCATTGGTGAAGGCAGTTCTGGCTTTCGTTTCCCGAATCGCATGGTTCAAGACATCCTGCCGGTAGTTGGCGGGCGTGGCTGCGGAAATTCGTCGCGAGCGGAGCTTGCGGACGAGACCGTAGATGAGGCCGACAACGGGCAGGGCGATGATGAACAAGCGCGGGTTGATGTTGCTGCGGGTCATTTTTTGTCTCCTTGAAGGGTGACGGATAAAAATGGTGCAGTGCAGACGCCCGGTGGGCTAGCAACGCTTAAGTGGTATGTGTAAGCGCTCTTAGCTCACCGGGGCTCATCGGCCGTGGATCAGTAATAGTAACAAAGAGTCTGTTAATGTGTCTCGGAATATGCATAAACATACTCAACGAGCCACTTATATTATATCACAAATTGTCAAGTTTATCAATCGGGAACGGTCCAACGCTGGGCGGCGCTGCCGTCGCATGTGGCGATCACGATTTGGGCACCGTCAGCAGAGCTTTTGCCTGCGGTCGACAGACATTTGCCCGAATAAGGACTCAGAAGGCTGCCATCCGTTTGGCGCACCCACTCTTGGTTAGCGTTCCATTGGCAATAATAAGGGTCGACAGTTGATTCGTCCGTGATAGCATAGCCGTAGACGTCAATACAACGGCCTTCGGGAGCTACAGCAGAGTTCACCAAGTGGAGTGTCTTTTTGGACCCACCATGGGCACCGGCGTCGCGGTAAACCGTGGTCCACTTTTGGCCACTGGCGCCATTGCATGTCTCCAACTGCATTTTTGCAGCTGTTGACGAGCTGTTGCTTTGGATGCCTATACATTTGCCACCGGTACTGGTAATTGCCGCTGTGCCTCCGTATTGAGCTGCCTTGGCTTCGTTAAACAATGTTGTAGCGCTGCGGCCGCCGGTTAAATTAGCTATGAATGATGCTGTGTATGAGCCATTATGTAGGGCTATATTCAGTTTACGTACAAAGCCGGGGCTATACTGCTTTTCAGCCCATCGGGCAACAAGTGCCCCGGGATGGTAGCCTCCCAGCACTTCATTAGGCGTTGGGATATAAAAACGCTCGCGCGTCAGCCAGTCGCGCGGCCAGTCGGCGATGCCTTCGGTCGCCCAGCCACTAGTATCCGAGCCCGGCGGATATGCTTGTAAGATGTGTGTCGATTCGTGGATGAACATGCCGGCACCGTCGGCGGGGTTATCCCTCAGCCAGGTCGGATTAACGGAAATAGTTCGGGATGTGTAGCTGGCGTTAGCGACGCCAGTGTTTGAGGTGTCCATTAATAGCTTCATAGAATTGATGGGTGTGTAGCTAGGGTAGGCTAGGACGTCGGAAATCTTAGGGTACCAGGTTTCGATTTCGGCTTTGGCGTAGGTATTCAGATAGTTGGCCAAGTCGCTGGCCTGCGAGGCGTCGATGGTGACAGTAGGTACTGGTGTGGTGGCTGATGCCGCTGGCTGAGTGGCGCTAACGGCCGCCGAAAAGCTGGAGACATTATTGCCTGCGGTGGTGAGTCTGACTTTATAATTATATGTTTGGCCGGAACTTACTGCGCGGTCTATATAACGGGTGGCTAATTTGTCGGCAGCAATTACGCCGCTGCCTGGAGTAAGGTTAGCGACTTTGACATCGTTACGGAAGACTTCCACGCTTTTGACGTTGCGTCGTGGCATATCCCACAGTAAGGCGATACTGTTGCCGCCGGTAATAGCTTGGACGTTGGCTGGTATAGGGGTGCCATTTCCGAAAGCTACCGCCTGGCCGTTGCTGGCGCTGCTATCGTTGACTTTACTGGCAGCTCCAGCGATAGTGCCGGTTTCGACCTCGCTACTGTTTACAAAACTGGCGGCGCTGGTCAGCTGTATTACGGTGTAACCTATAACGGCAAAAGCTATGGCGGCGATAAGTGCGCTACCAGGACCGGCACGCAACCTTCGTGCCGCAATCCGTTTTGATAACTGAAGCTTCTTAACCATAATCGTTGCGTATAATTATATGTTATTTTGCAGCTTTGCGGGTATTATCGGTACAATAGAGGGGTGAAGATACTCTACGTCGGTGACATTATGGGCCAAGCAGGTATGGATGTGGTTGAACACGTGCTACCTGGACTCAAGCGAGAACGCCAGATTGACCTGGTGGTGGCTCAGGCTGAAAACGTTACTGAAGGCAAGGGTATTACGGTCGAAGATTTCCGCAAACTACGTTCGTGGGGCGTGGATTTTTGTAGCGCCGGCAACTGGACGCTCCATCGCGACGAAATTATCCCAGCGCTAAGCGACCCGAACCAACCGATCATCCGGCCGGCTAATTACCCTGACGGCACTCCGGGCTGGGGTTACAAATACGTCGATACTCCAGCTGGAAAAGTGCTGGTTATCAGTTTGCTGGGCCAGATTCTAGGCCGTGATTCCGGCAAGCAAGTCGACAATCCGCTGCAGTGTGTTGATGCGATCCTGGAACGCGAAAAACAGACAGTGCGGGCGGCGACTATTGTTAATTTTCATGGTGACTACAGCAGTGAAAAACGGGTGATTGGCTATTACCTCGATGGCCGCGTGGCAATGGTGGTCGGCGACCATTGGCATGTTCCGACTGCCGACGCCATGATATTGCCCCGCGGCACGGCGCACATTACCGACGTGGGAATGTGTGGTGCGTTGGATTCAAGTTTGGGTGTAAAGCTGGATGTTATTATCCAACGCTGGCAGACTGGCCAGCAAAGCCGCAACCAGCTGGAAACTGATGGCCGTATGCAGTTTAACGCCCTGTATGTCGAAACTGACCAGGAAGGTTTGGCTACGCGTGTCGAGCACATACAATTAATCGATGAGGACTAGGCAAAAGTTTGTACATAGGGTATAATCACCCCAGTAAACACATGTTAAACACCATTGTCGGGGTGTAGCGCAGTTGGCTAGCGCACCTGGTTTGGGACCAGGGGGTCGGAGGTTCGAGTCCTCTCACCCCGACCATATCGAATTTAAAAAGAGATCCATTATGGATCTTTTTTTTAGTTAAAGCTACGCATTACGATCTAGGAACCACTAGGCTTGCTTCAAAATATTCGTATAGCCAGGATTGACATATATGAATCTATTTTTCCCGGTTTGCTTACTCTTAATTACGATCTTCTTAATTTCAAGCTCCTGAAGATATTTCCTGGCGGTCATTGGGCTAACGCCAACTTCCTCCTCAAAGCCTTTTTGAGTAAAATAGACATTTGAAAACAGAAAGTCCACTAGTTCTGAACTGTAAACAATAGGAAGCTCCTCTTTGAGAGTTGTTCTCACCTTGTTTATAGCCATTCTAATTTTCTCTAAAACTTTACACGTATAAAGGGCTTGGCTCGTTGTCGCTTCTGTAATGAACAAAATCCACTCTTTCCACTCTCCTCTAGAGGTGACTGCGCGCAATTTTTCGTAATATTCATCCCTATGCTCCAAAATATAATGACTCATAAATAATACGGGGACAGGTATCTTTCCTTGTTGCGTTAGATAAAGCGGCATTAACATGCGACCCGTTCGTCCATTGCCGTCAGGGAATGGATGGATGGCCTCAAACTGGTAGTGCAGAATAGCCATTCTTGCAAATACTTCATGAGTAGGAGACTCGTCATTAAAGTACTTCTCGAAGTTAGATAACAAGTCACGGATATTTTTTTCAGTATCTGGTGGAGTGTAGTAAACGACTCCTGTTACAGGATTAGCTAATTGAGTGCCAGGAAGTTTCCTTACGCCTTTTTTTGTTGGCTCAAGAATAGCCTGAATCGCAATGTAGTCATTAGTGGCGAGATAGCCCTTCGTGAACACTTTTGTAGCACCTTCTAAGAGGGCTTCGGTGTAATTCAAGGCTTCCTTCTCGGCGGGGGTTAGTTCACGCTCTTCTTTGATTTTCGCAACATATACACTGTCGTTGGTTGTGATTATATTTTCGATTCCGGAGCTCGAGACTGCTTCAGGTACGAAAAGGGGAGACAGCAAGTCCAGTGTATTGTTAATCGTTCTACTACTCATGGTCAGCATAGTTTTTAACTGCGCTATTGCATCGCTCGCTTGAATAGTCGCCAATAATAGCTCTTGATCTTTCAAGTCTACTTCTGGCGGAATAATCGGTAAATCATTGTATGGGATAGTAGTGTCAAATGTCATAGTACTTTATAATCCTTTGACTAAATTATAAAGTAAAAGGTGTAAAGTGTCTATTTGTTATAACGTTATAAAATCACCTGTTCCTTAGTTCTTTATAGTAATTAGATAAATCACCCCTATGACTATCTAAAATCTATCTAAAACTATAAAGTATCATCTGTTATATTTAGCTTATGATATTACAATATATAAATATATTTGTGTAAATAGTGCATAGAACTCTATTGAGGACTCTGCACGGCGACTAATTGAACAGTTGTTAAAAAGACCTTATGGTCTCTTTTTCGTTGATTATAAAGTGTCTTCTTGTTTACCTTTTCCGCCAGTGTGTTGAAACGTGACTGCATGGTGCTTATTGATACTGCTGAAACGACACTGCGGTCGTTAATGTATGATAAGTTTGTGTTTTTAAGTGGCTGATGAACGGGGAACCTGTATGTCAGGATGTATGCTGGCTTCGACCATTCTTGGTACATTCTTGTGCTCCAAAGAATCAGAGCATGCTAATGTGGCGGCCAATATGACTTTTGCGGTATCTTCCACGGCTTGCCAGGCTTGATATGGTTCAGAAATCGGTTGGCCCCGCTTCCATATAACGTCAAGTTCTTGGGCCGTGTGGAGGGGCACTGAACCCCACATCTCTTGTTTATTTTCGGTTGGTTGCTCTACAAAAAGCATGAGTTGCTAATTGTTGCTGATTTAAAGATAATTCAAAACTCGGCATAAGGGCACTAGTATACGACCATTTCTGCTTTAGGCCTACTGGTAATTGCCGCCAGTGTTGGTAATGAATAAGTCGTGTGGATGGCTTTCGCTTAGCGAGGCTTGGGTGATGCGGATGAACTGGGCATCACGCCACAGTTCGGTGAAGTTTTTGCAGCCGACGTAGTACATGCCGGAATGGATGCCACCTACAAATTGGTCTACCAACTGTTTGACGCTGCCAGAGCAGGGCACCAGCCCTTCCACACCCTCGGCAATCAACACATCGCCGGTATAGCTTTTGCCGTGAAATTCGTCTTCGGAGCTGATTTTTAAGCCTTGTTGCATGGCAGCGATGGAGCCCATGCCACGGTATTCTTTGAATTTGTATGAGGTTGAGCCGTCCAGAATATTTTGGAAGCGGCCAGGCACATGCTCGGGAGCCAGCTCAACGACTTTGCCGGGAGACTCTTCGGTAGCAGCAAACATACGGCCCATCATAAAGGTCGAAGCGCCGGCGGCCAAAGCTTTGACAGCGTCGCCAGAGTTAACGATGCCGCCATCGGCGATCACCGGCACGTCGTATTGTTTGGCGACGGCGATTACTTCTAGCAGGGCAGTCATTTGCGGCACACCCATGCCAGAAATGATCCGGGTTGAACAAATCGCACCCGGCCCCATACCTACACGCAAACCATCGGCGCCAGCGTCAATCAATGCCTGGGCAGCTTCTTCGGTGGCAATACTGCCAGCGATAACATCTACTCGATAGTTTTCCTTGATGTATCTGAGGGCGGCAATGACTTTATGTGAGTAGCCATGGGCGGAATCAACCAGCAAAACGTCGACACTGGCATCAACCAGCTGTTTGACGCGGTCTTCGTAACCCGCACTAGAACCAACGGCCGCACCAACTAAAAGCCCTGCGGCTTTAACCTTTTTGACTTCGGCGGCTTGGTCGCTGACCGACAAATTGCGGTGGATAATACCAATGCCACCCAGTTCGGCCAAGGCAATCGCTAAGCCGCTTTCGGTCACGGTATCCATCGGCGCCGACACAATCGGTGTAGTTAGTGAGATGTGCTTGGTTAGTTTGGTGTTGAGTTTGATTTCCTGACGGTCAAAGCCTGAATAGCTTGGACGCAGTAGGACGTCATTGAATGTGAGTGCTAAAGAGAATTTTTGTTGTTCCATATATTATTCTAGGCAATTAGCATAAGCACTGTCAATCACTCAAAATGATAGCTTAAAACTATCTTTTACTTACAGCTAAGGATATGGCATGATACTTGGATGAGCCAAGAAAGATCCTACGAAGACATCGGATCTTCATACATTGATGACAATTTCAAAAAACTAGAAACGGTATTTCAGGAAACAGACTATGAAAAATTACCTACTCCCGATAATCCCGGTGCCCTGAGTAAGGTCGCTAGGTACATAAGCGACATAGATGAGCTAGCAGAAGAGGTTGTTTCGCAGTGGGATGATAATGCCAATGATTCATGCCATGAAGCTTTTGTCGTAGGTGTCGGCTGGGCGTATTTAGTAGCCGGTATAGCATATAAAAAGCAATTGATAGCGGTTCAGTTGAAGCCGCAGGTCGTAGCGGCGGATAATAAAGTATGGAATATTAACAATCATCTGACGCAGACTGCTGATATCTTTATGTGGTCGTCACCTACGGTCACCGAATACTTCGATAGGCACAACATGTACGGCACCTATGATAAAGCGTCGGGCTTGGAATCGGCGGCCGTTTTTCTGGGCTTTTTCAGCACCAGTGCGCTACTGGAATGCCAATCATTTGACGATGTAGCTAGCGAGATGAGCCATGACGATACATAACAAAAACGCCAGCACCGTAATGGGTGCTGGCGCTCCGTACGCGCAGTAATCTTTGGCTAAACGCCAGGGATCGCTGGCAAAGCTTCCGCTTCGTTTTCGGCGTCGTCAGCCATGTCGCTGTCAGTGTACTTGGCTACCTTAAAGATAGTCAATGCAACCAAGCTGGCGAGGGCGGCGAAACCGGCTGCTGCCACGAAACCGTGGTGGAAGCCGTAGACAAGTGCCTCATTGACCGATTCCTGAGTTTGGATAGTCATGTCGGCAAGTTTGTCTTTAGTGGCGGTGGTCGAAATAACCGTTAGGACGGCTAGACCGATGGCGCCACCGATTTGCTGGCCAGTATTCAACAAGCCAGAAACCAAACCTGATTCTTCGTGTGACACACCTGCAGTTGTAGCCATAGTAGCGGTCACAAAGACAACTGCCATGCCGGCGGCCATCATGATGATGCCGGGTAGGATGTCGGTCCAGTAGTCGGCGTGTACAGGGATGCGTGAAAAGTACAGCAAACCTGCGGCCGCTACTAGCGGTCCAACGGTCAGTAGAAGTTTAGGACTGATCTTGGACGCATGCTTGGATAAGTTAGCGGCTACGATCATGATGGTCAGAGTAAATGGTAGGTTAGCCACGCCAGTGCGCATTGGTGAGTAGCCAAGTACCTGCTGCAAGTAGATTGACAGGTAGAAGAACAGGCCGAACATAGCGGCAGGCATCATTAGCATAATTAATGTACCACCGGTTACATTGCGGCGGGCAAAGATACCCAGGCGGATCAACGGGTGCTTAAAGCGTAACTCATTGACAATGAAGACTGCCATAAGTACGGCTGCTGCAACAAATGATCCTACTGTGCTGGTTGAATCCCAACCATTTTCGGCGGCTTTTGCCAAGGCGTATACCAAGGCGATCAAGCTACCAGTAATAGTTACTGCGCCTAGCACGTCAACCGATTCACGTTTTTGCGGTAGGCTAGCGGGTACGTAACGTATAGCGGCAAATATAACTGCTACGGCAATTGGTACGTTGATGAAGAATATCCAGCGCCAATCAACATATTGGGTTAGGAATCCACCAAGTAGTAGGCCTACGGCACCACCGCCGGCAGCGACCATGCTCCAGACGCCTAGGGCGCGGTTGCGTTCTGATCCTTCTTTGAAGATTGTCAGTACTAATGACAAAGCGGCCGGTGACAATAGTGCGCCACCTAAGCCTTGTAGGCCACGGAAGATAATTATCTGTTCCGGGCTTTGGGCGAACCCACCAAGCAATGAAGCTAAGGCGAATAGTGCTACGCCGGCAACGAACATCTTACGTCGGCCGAACAAGTCAGCCAAGCGGCCCCCCAGCAGCAAGAAACCACCGAATGTTAGCGCGTAAGCGGTAATGACCCACTGCAATGTAGCATCCGAAGTGAACGACAGTGCGTCCCGGATAGCTGGCAGGGCGACATTTACGATAGTTGCATCGAGCACTACCATAAACTGTGCAGCAGCTAAAACAGCCAACGCTAAGCCTTTATGTTTAACTTTTTCTATCACAAGCTCTCCTAGAGGTATTATTTGTACAATCAAATAGTAGTATAAATAAATATTTGAGGTTGTCAACTATTGAACATGTGTAGTATTATGTGATTATGGATATTTCGTCTAAAGAAGTTTGTGAAGACATCTTAAATCTTCTTAAGAAGTTTAAGGCATCTTTAGCTGAAATCGCCGAAACGCACGGCTTGAGCCCCATGCAACTTGCTGCATTACATTCGATTGAAGGCGGGCACGTTACTATGGGCAAATTGGCGCAAAGCATGCACTGTGATGCCTCAAACGCGACAGGGATTATCGACCGCCTTACGGCCTTAGGCTTGGTAGTCCGCCAAGAAGATCCAACCGACAGGCGTGTCAAACTACTGCAATTGACTCCCAAAGGCCGGCGGGTTATTGATGGTTTGCTAGAGTTGATGCCGGGTAGGTTGGGCTGTGACCGCTTGGATGCGGCAGAACGTAATTGCTTGCACCAAGCAATTACAAAACTAGTTTGAATAATGGGTTGAGAGCAGGGCGTGTCTGGCGGTTGGCCGAGCGGCGGCCGGTACAGTAACTGTCTTACGCACGCCGCCCGGCTGCCTGGCATCGCCTAGTGATGGTTGAGCTGGTATATCTTGACCCGCTCATCTTCCCCGATTAGGAACAACCGCATCCGAAAGTCCAGTTCCGGGAAGAGACTCGCCTGCTTCTGTCGTACGGCTTCGACCATGCGTTTGGCGGCAGGGTCTTTGTACACTTCGCCATTGATGAAGATGCCATATACTAGCGGGTCTTCATCGCTGGGGCTCCAGAACAGGCTATCTTTGGCCACGTCGATGAAATCTTGTAACGTCACCTGGCTTTCGGGTTTTTTGCCAACGAAAATTCTGGGGAGGTCGACGAAGAAGCTTAGGTTGATGTTGGCGGGGATGATTGGGACGCCGGGTTCGTCGGGGCCATTAAGCTTCGGCATCGGGTAATCTTTGGTCTGCTCCTGGAATGATACCTCCGGGTGGTCATAGAGGAACTGGTCCAAATGCTGTAGCTCTTGTAGCAAGTCACCACACCAGATGTCACTGGGTACCAGAATGATGTCCGCCAGGGTAAGCTTGTTCGTGAGCCTGCTTTGGTCTAGCTTCTTCACCCATTCCAAGGCGATGTCCCGATCCCTCTCGGGCAGTCCGACGGCCACAAGCCTGAATTCAAGATGCACTGTGCTCCTCCTCGTAATCGGAACGCCCTACTCTATTAAGGTGCTTCAAGAAAGATAGCTTTAGTGAAGTATATTTATTACAGCACGTATTTGCTATCTGAATCAACAGATGTGTTATAAAAAATCTACGAAGGGTAATGCGGGGAGGTATGCGACAGTTTCAGGCCTACCGCAGTGTCCCCACCTTACATATTGAATTATTTGACATAATATGCTATAATATCTAGTGTCTTTGTTGAGTTTTTAGACTCCAAAGTATATGTACTTTGACAAGCAAGTGTTAGATAAGATAGTTAGCACATCGAGCAGGGCAGTCAGACCATCAAATAGTTGGTGCTTTGACTGCTCCGCTCGCTATGTGAAACGAAAAGCACATTTCTCACGATTTTTGTGAGGGCGAGGGACATCCGTAGCATCTACAGAAAGATGGTGCGCCATGACCAACGATCACCCGACCAATCCGTTCGGATTCGACGATGAGACCATCGATAAGGTGCGTCGAGCCCTCGATGCCAGATTCCCGCCGCCGCCCAGCGACCAGGACAAAAATAACCTGGTTCTTGTCATCGGTGGCGCAATCGCCGCTGGTCTTGCCGCTGGTCTTGCCAACCGCCACGCCAGCCAGGCCGACCAGGCGCAGCAGAACGTCGCTCCTCCCCCACCCAAGCCCGAGCCGGCCGCCGACCAGCAGAATCTGCTCAGTGACCCCAAGCTCGACAAGATGAACGCCAAGCCGGCGCAGGACCAGGACACCAAGTCCGACCCCAGCACCGAGTAATACCTCCACAGTAGTGGTATGACAGGCCGGGCAGGGTGAGCTCTGGGTTGTGCGGGTTTTCTACCGTGTTTTTCTTCCTATCTTACCCTTCCTTGCCTTGTCATACTGCTACTACGAATGTGTGTTCGTACTGATGAGTTAATCTACGCCAAGATTAAACCGCCATAACCCGGCGGTTCCAAAAGGACGAATAGCAGTGTCTATAATCCCATATACATCATGGGAGTCTGTCGAAACAGTAATAAAATGGTATAGTAACCTTACCGTTGCTGACGCCAACTACATAGAGGCGTCTGATGCACGTTGACAGCTGGACTAGACAATCCAACCAGGAGAGTGGTAGCAATGACCGACGCCAACCGGATCACCACAGGTAACTTCGAGTGGGATGACACGACAGTGACAGTCAGATTCTTCAATTCCAGGGGTAAGCGCAACCTCGTTAGCCGCTGGTGGTATAGCAATAGAGGTAAAGGTGATGCACTGCGCCGGGTAGCGCGTGAAGACGCCCTGAAGGCCATTACCGACTGCATCTTGCGGGACGTCAAGGCTGGTCGCATGCGGCATGTCAAGATGATCCTGGTGCAGCCCGAGGCAGCCGTCGTCCTGTTCTTACAGGAAGCGTTCACAGCTGACAGCCTGCGGCAGGCTGTCGATACAGGGCATTACATCGATATTCCGAACGTCTGGGTCCACGGTCTATTAACCTGCACCGTGCGCGTGGTTCCCGACCTGAAATCCTTCGTCGCTACGGCCGACAAGCAAGGCGTCGTCATCCCTGACTGACCGCCGCTGGAGGTGGTGTGGTAGGCTACCGCAAGGTAACCACACCACCCTCCGACGCTTGCCGTCGTACCCAACGCATATGTCCAGCTGTTTTTTATCTGATATTCAAACCTTCATTTTATCCCGTTGCTATACAATCATAAGCGCAACATTGCTATACTGTAACAAATGGCCTCATACCAAAAATTCAGCCAAACCGCACTGCTTTTACGCAGCGTGCAGCCTTCCGGTGCGAGCGCTTTTGCATGCCTGATGATCGCCATACTGCTAGTGGCCGTCAATATCATCCTACAGAGCGTTGATATCGGTACGGCATTACCCGGCTTGTTGGACGGCCAGTGGTCAATCGCGTATACCCAGCATATCGTGCAACCATTGACTGAGATCCTTAGCAGCGACCGGCTCAACAAGACCTTGGTGGCTGGCTTGTGGGGTGTGGCTGGTTTCATTATTTACGTTGGCTTCGAATACGCCGTTCACACTGCTCGCAACCTACGTGAAAGCCAGCAAAACATCCGCATGGCCAGGGGAGGACAAATTGAACGCCCGTTAGTGGCTAATTTCTGGCGCGAAACCGGCTGGCGCCTGGCCGTGCTTGTCGGCGGAGTTATATTCCTGATAGTTACAGCACCCCTGTTAAAAGATGCCATGGGCGTAGCCGAAAAAGTCATCCTGGACATCGACCTTGCGCACAACGCCCTGCTAGTGGCGCGCGCTATTGCCGAATGGGCGTTCTTCATGCATGGTGTTGTGGTTTTCTGCCGCCTGTACGCCCAACGCACCCGTCTGTTTGGTGACGACGCCTTGTACTAGTAGAATGAGATTATGTTCTCGCTATTTATTGCGCTTGTAGGCGTTGGCCTGCTGGTTGTTACCGGTGAGTATTTACGTAGGGTACATCTGTTCCATGCTGAAGTAACCCGTAAGTTTATCCATATCAGTGTAGCCAGCTTCGCAGCCAGCTGGCCATTTTTTATGGAGTGGAACCAAATCTATTTGATGAGCATGCTTATGCTTGTTGGCATCATGCTGTCACGCTTTATGCACCTGTTCCGGGCTATCCACGGCGTACAGCGCCGTACTTGGGGTGAGCTGTTCTTCGCAATGAGTATCGGCCTATGCGCCGTTCTAGGCCAGAGCCCGTGGGGTTTTGCCGCTGCGATGCTCGTAATGGGTGCGGCTGACGGTTTCGCTGCGCTCGTGGGTACCCTGTTGGACAAAACGCACCGCTACAAAGTATTTGGACATTTCAAATCGCGCGAAGGTACGCTGACATTCTTTGTGTTTAGCCTTGTTATATTGGCTGTTTGCGCGTCGATGGGCGATATGTCGCCGACAATCGGCAAAATATTGACGCTGGCAGCATTTACCACCGTGCTGGAAAACTTAGCCGTTGGAGGGACAGACAATGTGGCGGTCCCGTTGGCTGTGGTGATCTTTATCACTGCTTAAGTATTAGCTAGTGCGCAGTGACCCTAGTGCCCGCAGGGCATTGAAGATCACAATCACGTCTACTAGCTCTTGAAGTAGCGCACCGCTCAACGGTGAGAACTTACCGGTGGAATATACCGCCATCAGGCCGACGCTGATGACGATGCCGATTAGAATACTTTGGGTAGCAATGCGGAAGGTGCGCTTGGCTATGGCGGTAGCGACCGCTACCTTGGCGATGTCGTCATGCATAATCACAATATCGGCAGCTTCGCTGGCTGCGGTCGAGCCACGGGCACCGAGGGCAATGCCCACGTCAGCGCTGGTCAAGACTGGCGCATCATTTACGCCGTCACCGACGAAGACTACTGGTTTGTGCGGGAACTTGTCGACGGTGTTCAGCTTGTCGGCAGGCAAGGCTTCGGCAAAGACGTCGGATTTATTGATACCAACGGCGGCGGCCACGCTCCGGGCGTTTGCCAGGTTGTCGCCAGTTACTAATTGTATGTGCTTGTAGCCTTGGCTGCGTAGGCTTTCAATGGTCTGCTGGCTTTCGGGGCGGATAGTATCACTAAACGTAATGGCACCCGCCAACTCGCCATTGATGGCTACATAGGTGGCGGTCTGTTTGGCTTTGCCGGCGGCTTTGGTGCTAACCGACAAACGCTCCAAGAAGCTGAGACGGCCAACGGCGGCTGATTTGCCGCCATAGTTAGCTTCCAGTCCCTGGCCAGCAGTTTCACGTAGGTTTTTGACCTTGGCTAATTTGGCTTTTTTGCTGGCCGCCTCGTCCAATATAGCTTGGGCTACGACGTGGTTGGAGTGTTGCTCCAGACTGGCGGCGACAGCTAAGACATCGGCTACATTGTACTTGCCGTAGGCTTGAATAGTATCTACGCGCAGCTGACCAAGCGTAAGAGTGCCGGTTTTGTCAAAGGCGATGGTCTTAGCTTGCGCCAGACGCTCCAGGGCGCCGCCGTGCTTGACGATAATGCCGTTTTTGGCAGCCCGCGACATACCCGAGATGATAGCGATTGGCGCTGCCAAAAGCAGTGGGCAGGGCGTAGCTACGACGATAACTTGCAGGAAGCGGACTGGATCACCGCTAAAGATCCAGGTGCAGCCGGCAATAGTGTAGGCAATAATGGTAAATGGTACGGCGTACTGGTCTGCCAGACGCACGAATGGCGCCTTGCTATTGCTGGCTGCCCGCACCAGTTTGACGATTTGTTCGTACTGGCTGTCTTTGGCAGAGTGTAAGGCGCGGGCGGTAATGGCCCCGTCGACATTGATACTACCGCTTAACATCTGGTCGCCAACATCTTTGGCGACAGGCAGGCTTTCGCCAGTTAAGGCTGATTCGTCAATGTTGCCGCTACCTTCCAAAATGATGGCATCTACCGGCACCAGTTCACCTGGCTTGATAAGGATCTTGTCGCCAACGGTAACTTCACGGACGGCGACTTCGACAGCTTTGCGGCCGCGTAGAACAGTGGCTTTACGTGGTGCGCGGTGCAGTAGGCCACTGAGCTCGGATTTGGCACGGTGCTCGGCATAGTCTTCCAGTGATTCGCCGCCGGTTAACATAATTGCGATAACAATCGATGTCCAGTATTCGCCAAGGATAACAGCAGTTACGATGGCCGTAATGGCGAGGATGTCAATGCCGTACGAGCCACTGCGTAGGTTTTGCCACATGTCTTTAAGCAATGGCAGGCAAGTAATAAGGGCGGCACCACTAACCAGCCAGCGGGCTACGGTTTCTTGGCCGCTTAGCTGCAAGCCAAGGCCGATAACGGCGCTAAGTGCTACGAAACTGAATAATTTGTACTGTTTTAGAAAACGGCCGACGGAACGGATAACGCGCATATAATCTCCTGATTTACCTTTTAGTATAACAGAGGTGGCTAAGATTTAGCGCTGTCGGCAGGTTTGGTACGCACGAGTTTGGCGAAGATCACAGTATTACTGTCATATTCGTCGGTAGTCTCATCAAAGCTGCCAGCGCAGGTGATTAAACGCAGTTCGGCATCACCGGAATTGGTACCGTAGACTTCGCTGTCGGGGATCGATTGGCGCTTATATTGGCGGGTAGCGTAAATCTGGAAGATGGCAGTAGCGCTGTCGTGGCGCGTGACCTCGACCTCGTCACCAGGCTTAAGTTTGGCTAAGTTGTAAAACACCGAAGCGCCATTATTATTGCTGTATGAGTCAACGTGGCCGACGATGACTGCTGCACCATACTGCCCAGGAGCGGGTGAGTGCTGGTACCAGGCGGCATTGTCGAAGTTTGGTGCTTTTGGGGTGTCAATGTGCCCGTCGGCGGCTTTGCCGACGGTGATCAAGTCCGAAGTGACACTAATTGAAGGGATAACTATCTTTTCTGGTGGAGCGTACGGTAAATAGTAGCCAGCGTCAGGCTGGCTGTCGAGCTTGGGAATGTCACCGAGGTTTTTGGTTGTGGCTACAGAACGCTGTGATTGTAAACCGTGGATGATGGTAGCTGTGCCGCTTGCCAGTAACACAATGGCAACCGCCAGGCATAAAATGCCCAGGCTATTGCCGCGCTTAAACCAGTGCTGGAAGCGATTAGAGATTGTGGCTCCTAATCTCGCTGGTGTTGGCTAACAAGCTGCTTGCGACCGATCCAAGCTGCGGCCATAGCGCCCATGATGGCAAGTATTCCGCCGAAGAACAGGGCTGGTGATTCAATGCCGCGTATAGATCCAATACCTGTGGCAGTGCCGCCGCTCGGTGATGTGGTTAGCTGGCCGCAGGCAGCAGGTGCGGTTGTCTCAAAGGCTAGCTTGTTGTCGAGCTCGCTCTTTTTGTCGCCATCGTATTTGGCTTTGTCAGCAAATAAGCTGGTGATACCATGGATGTCTAAGGTTGACTTAGCTAGGTCGGCACCTTTGACACCACTAGGTAAGGTAAAACTACGGTCGTAGGCCAAGGCTCCTTTAGAGTCAGCTTTTAATGCCCGGTCCTGAGCCAGCGCACTACCTGTACCGGTGTCGCCGCTGGTGGCAAGGCTAACTTTAAGCGGCCCGGTTGACGGTTCGCTTTCTTTGGCGTCGACATAGCCGTCTTTATTAGAATCAGCCGCTGCGGTAGCGCAGGCCGCTTGTCCGCCAACATGCAGGTGGGCCAGATGGGCTACGTTTGGCGAGAAGCCATTGCCGCGAACATTAACCTTAACATCATTGCCGGTAACGACGACAGTGGCTGTGCCACTAGCACCAGACTTATTAGCCTGTGTCAGGTTTACCTGGTAGGTAGTTGTGCTTGTGGTGGTTGCCGCTTGGGCTGAGGCTGCCGGGCTAAATGCCAGGACTGCTAGTAATGCTGCGCTACTGGCGGCAAGGCCGCGGACTACGGTTAATTTCATAAATCCCTCCGATGGATACTGTTATACCAAGTTTTCTAGAATTTGCGATATTTTAGTTTTCTAAAATTATAATCTCATATTCTTGCGCATGTCGTAAGAATTATTACAAAGCACAACGGTTTTGGGGGATAACGTCCATAGACGAACGGACAAGCAGAGGAAGGGTAAAGAGGGGGAGGGGATTGGGCTCTCTGCTTGCCGCGTTCGTCAGCCGACCGATGGTTGGCTGGGTATTACGATAAAACAGGAGGGCTAATTGCCGGGGAACAGAACCTTGACCAGGTATCCGGCCTCAATGAGAAGCTCTGTGCCAATGATGATGGCGGCGAGCATGGCGAGTGACGCGACTACGATAAAGCACATAGCGCTGAACACCTTCATGGCGGTCACCTCGTTGGGGTTCCAGCTGTTGCGTGGCAAGTTGTTCCAGGCCTTTCGATAAAGGCTGTGGCCGGTGTTTCGGGGGTGCGAAACCATGTGGAGGGCAGTCTTGGCAGCCACGGTTACGGGCATCCTTCCAGTATGTTGAGGGGGACTATCAAGTTACAATTTTGGCGGTTTGCACTTGTAGGCTGGTAGTCCCGCTCAACGCAGTCTTTACTCTTCTTGGACTCTGCTTGTCAATGTACTTCGGAACTGTGAATCAGTTCAACGAAGTGTATAGACTATAGAATAAAATATTAGAAAAGTCAATATTTGGACAATCGTAAGTATGAAAAACGACTCCAATAAGGAGTCGTTACTATGGACAATATGGGGCGAATAATGGGACTTGAACCCACGGCCTCCTGTGCCACAAACAGGCGCTCTAACCAGCTGAGCTATATCCGCCAAGACGTGAACAGAGGTAATTGTACTATTTTATTGCAATTGCTGCAAGAGGTCGCGCAGAGCCGACCCTCGGTGGCTGATGGCAGCTTTTTCGGCAGCGGACATTTCGGCCATAGTGAGGTTTTGACCGTTGGGTTCGACGACGCTGTCAAAACCAAAGCCGTTTTCACCACGTGGCGCTACGATGCGGCCGGTCAAAATACCTTCACCGAACAACAATTTCTGGCCGTCGTAGTAGCCGGCGATGCAACGGATAGTGACTGCGTCGTGTTGGATTTTTTGTAGTTGGTATAGGGCGTCGTTGCCTAAGCGCTGTTCAAAGAATTTGATGAAGGGGCCAGGTAGCCCGTTCAGGCTGGCCAGTTCGGCGCTGACGTCTTCCACGATAACCGGCTGCTTGACTTTGGCGTAGGCTTGGCGCAGTTTGTGCTCGACAATGAATCGCACATCCAAGCTTTGGATCTCGTCGAGGTCTATCTTTTGCGAAGTGAATGCTAACTTGCTGGCTGCAGCGATGGCTTGCAGTTCCTGGAGTTTATCGGCGTTACCGGTAACTAATACGATTGGCTGTGGCATGTATTAGATGGCATCCGAAGGGTTGAGGTTTTTGTCTTTCTCTAAGTCTTGGCGGTATAGCGAAGGGTCTTGGCAATAGACATCGGTGGCACGTGCATCGGCAGTGACCCGGTCACAATTAAACTTTTTCCTGATCTCTTCGTCATTGCTATTGGTATCAGGTCGAGAGACGCTATAAGCAACTCCCCCTATAATAACTAGCATTACTAGAATAATAAGACTGATGATAACGTGCCGCTTCTTCATGTTGGCATTCTAGCATGAAGGTATGTGAATATTGAGTTTATTAGTGTAAGTAAGCTAATAGCTTTGCCGCATTGTCTTCAAAGTTATCCATGGAGTCTAGGGTAAGGCGATTCCGGTCAGCCTTCTCCCACTCGGCATAGTTGGCTTTGACTTTTAAGACATCATCCCATGTCAGTTCGGGCCAGCCGTCGATGTGGCGTTTGCGGGCTTCCAGCCGGCTGCGGTGGGTTGTTTCGTCGGAGCAAAGGCACTCGACTACCAACAACTCGGCGCCGTGCTTTTCGGCTATTTTGTGCCATGTTTTGCGCAGGCTGGCCGAGCCGGAAACGCTGTCTAGAATAATTGGGATATTACGTTGCAATTGCTCTTCGGCCAAACTAATTAATACGTCGTAAGCGGCTGAACCTGAGCCCATGTCTTTGGTGATACCATGGCGCAGCATGGCGGCTTCAACCCAATCTTTGGCGATGATGGGGATGCCGAGCTTAGTGCTGGCGTAATCTGCAAAAGTCGATTTGCCAGAGCCGGGCAGACCCGCAAAAATAATTAGTTTAGCTACCACGCCAAGCCTCTAAAGACCTTTGCCGCCGGCAACCTCAAGTTCCGTTTGATCTGACATTGATGCAATCAGTGGCATAGCACCTTGGATAAGTGACCGGATATCTTCTGGAGCCAAAGAAGCGTCGTGGGCTTCCTTAGTGTTCCATAACTCCGTGACCCATATTTCGTCGGGGGTGTTGGTCGTACTGACTAAATAATGGAGGCAGTCTTCATTGCGCTGTAATAGCTGCGCAGCCTGAAGTAGTATTTCTTTTAGCTCGTCGCGTTTGCCTGGTTGGGCAGTAAATTTTCCAAATAATCCATATTTCATAGTACTAGTCTAAGGAATATGTAATATTCATGCAAACTCATTGTAGCTGCCTGCGACCAAATCCGGTTGTGCCGCAAGTAACGCTGGGCTATCGGCGGCGAACCGGTTGGTGATTGCACCTTCAATTTTGGGAAATCTTAACATGAGGCTCGCTATAACATCTGCGCGTAGCATGAAAAAGGACCCGGATTAACACATTCGTGTAAATGCGGGTCCTCTTTCCAGAGCGCTGAGCTGGACTCAATACTACGGATACGCGTATGAGTCCAGTGCGTCAAACACGTGCTTCATGGAATGCGTAGCCGTTTATGCTGGGAGTGATTCGCACGAGTATCATTAACGGTCCGGTCTTGTTGATGACGCCACGTGCAGTGCCAAAAGGGCACACCGCAAGGTACAAGCCTATGGTGTCGGTGTTATCCACGAAGAGCGCTGGGTCGACTTGTCGTAGTGTATATGTCCTTTCGCTGAATTGTTCGACTAGTATCGTCAGGGCTTCGATCATTTCTGATCGGCCAGACTCGTACTCGAAATTTCTCGCCAGCGGCCGGAAGTTAATGCGATCTGGCTTAAGCTTGGCAATAGCACTGGCGCAAACCATAAGTATTGGGCTGCCGTGTACGGACAATGTTCCTCCTGAAGGCTACGACTGCGACTGATATCTGTCCACTCTGGAAAGATATCGCGATAATAATATAGAACCCGTAAATAATCAAATATGCACAGTATCCTTACAAAGAAAAACTCCTCTATTAAAAGGAGCTTAAGCATAAGCGAAATGGTACCCCGGACAGGACTCGAACCTGTGGCCTAAAGCTTAGAAGTCTCTTGCTCTATCCATCTGAGCTACCGGGGCATGGTGTGGAAAAATTAATGCTTACAGGGGTGATTATACCATGCTGAGAAGGCTAATGTAGTTTAATGGCTTTTTGACGACGTTTAGCAGGGCTCTCATGATGTATGCATATATATTAAGCTTTCGCTTATTTTTCTGGGTAGTTGCTCGCTTGCAGATTATTACGTTAGGCAGGCCTGAAAACGGTCAGATACCGGTTAAGGACGAATTATGAAGTTCATTTTTAAAAACAGGGCTTTAAAAGCCACTAGAAACATAAGCATAATACATATGCATACGACGAAAGGTGAAGGCAATGTAGGCCTGGGGTCTGGGTCGACAAAACTAAATATATGAAAAAGGACCCGGACTACACTTCACTAAAAAGCGATTGGCAAAATGCCAGTGTGTAGTCGCGGGTCCTCTTTCCAGAGTGGGGTTGTCAGGCTGGCCTGCGCTTGGTACTTAGTTGACTGGCGGCAGGTTCAGTACATCGTGGATGTCGATTTCCATCGTAGCCGCGAACCAGCAGAGTTTGTCCAGTTCGACGTACGACCGTCCGTAGCGGAAGGTGTCGATGTTCCGGGCCGCCGTGTCGTTGTTGGCGGCTTGTGCCTGCTCGATCAGGTAGGCCGTGAGCCTGGTCAGGAGTGCTTCCTGCATCCGGTTGGCAGCCTGCGAGACTGTTGCGTGGTATCGCAGTGTGGCCTGGCTTTCATCTTCCGACCGGCGGTACGCGGTTGCAGCGGATGGGGTTGCCCGCTCGGCATTGACGAATAGTCCTTCTCGGGCACTGATCGTGGCCGGGACCATGGAACTACTGAACTCAGCCACCGAGGCCGCAGGTGTGGAATACGGGCAGAGCACGAGGTAGACCTCAGGGAAATGCGAGTGGTGGGCGAACAGGTTGGCATTGGCCCGCCGGATGGTGAATTCTCCATCACTGTGACCCTCGACGGCAGCCGTCAGTCCGTTGATGACATCATTCACACCTTCAGCGTGCACGAATAACGGGCCCAGCGCGAGCAGGTCGATATCCTGTTTGCCAGGAAAGCGGTTGATGAGGGCATTGGCGCAATCGACAATCTCTGGCAGATTGCTGAGATTCTGCATCTGGACTCCTAAAGGTGCGGGACGGACGGTTTGTCCGTTATCTGTCCACTCTGGAAAGATCATTAAATTATGTCATAAAAACTATAATAAGTCAATAAACATAAGCTGGTATACTAATTGTAAAGACTCCACAGACTATATGGCCCAGTATCTGATAATTTTAGCATTTTTGGTGTTAGCGGCCGGCTTTGCTCGCTACCTGGTCAAGCGCGACCAGGGCGAGAGTGAACCGGTGTATGCCCTATGGGTTGCTTTTGGCTTGGGTATTGTAGCGGTCGCCATGGCGGCCGCGGCGGAATATGCGGTATTATCGAATCCTGTCCAAGGTATGTTGCCGACATATTCCGCAGCCGCCTCAGCGGCGATTTTGATTGGTGTCATCGAAGAGACTTGTAAATTCGGACTTCTGACGTGGTACTTGTATGGTAAGCGTTTCTTTAACGAGCATACCGACGGGGTGATTTATTACGCGTTGGCTGGTTTAGGCTTTGGGTTGCCGGAAAACATTTTGTATACCACGCAGTTTGGCGCGGGGGCAGGCTTGGGTCGGATCATAATGACGCCATTGTTCCATGCGGCGACTACGGCACTGATTGGCTATGCGATTATCAAGGTCAAGATCGACGGCGCCAGCAAGGCTTCGGCGTTAGCCATGGTACTGACGGTGATTGGGCTGCACGCTTTGTATGACTTTGGATTGTTTACACAAGAACCGCTGTTTGTGTTGGTTTCGGTCATGATTACTGCCGGACTGACGGTAGGAGTATTTTTGCTGTTTTTGCACGCCCGCACCTTGGACCAGTACAAAGGCTTGAGCCGGGTAGGCAATAATTCATTTTGCCGCAGCTGCGGCAACCCTAATCCCAACCATAAGCTGTATTGCTCGCACTGCGGAAAGCGTGCTTAAATGAGTGGAACTTTATTAGGATTGAAACAGACAACGGAAGGGATGTTGCATGGAATGTCCACGCTGCGCTGAACCTGTCGATGCAGCTGCGGCTTATTGTGGTAACTGCGGCATAGCCTTGCAGCAGAGCCCACTGTCTTCGACGCTGGTTCCGACACCGTTCCAGCCTCCAGCTTCGGTTGTATCCATACCGTCGGATGTTGGACCCGCACATGAGCCGGCGCCGCCAACCTATGCCGTCGTCAGGCCAGACCGGCATGCCCTCGAGACAAAGTCGATGGCTACGCTGATCATCAGCGTGCTGGCGCTGCCGGCTTCGGTTTTGCCTGTAGCGGGCTGGATATTGGGTGGCGTAGGCATTGTGGCGGCTACAATCTTGCGGCCCCGTTTAGCGCATAAGGCCATAGCTAACGTAGCGATTGTATTCGGAGTGCTGGCGGCATTGCTGTCAGGTGGGGTGTTTGCATATAACGTCCAACAATATAACAAGCAACAGCAGATGGAAGATATCCAGCGTCAGACCGCCCAAGCTGCGTCGGTAGCCGACGACGCTATTGTGGCTAGTAGTTCCGTCGTGAACACTCCTTGTTATTCGGTTGATGTCGGCAATCTGCAGGCCGCTGAAAGTGATAGCATGAGTTGCCGGGCGCGGGCGTATACTGGTAGTACGTTGCTGAGCGCCAGCGAGGCGCTGACGATTGAGGCTGTGACTCAGAGGTCATTGACTGAGGCTAGCTTGGCCGCCACCGGCAAAGAGATCGCTGATAATTATTTAAGCACTGCGCTTTCTAAACTAGAGATTACTTCGCAGGGGATTTCGAAATTTGCCGGTAGTCCGGCCTATCACATACAAGGTAAACAGGGCAATGGGGCGGATGTCGACATGCTGCTGGTGTTGCACGAATCGGTACATGGCGAAAATGCATTCGTACTGACCTATGCGACCAGCGGTAGTGATACTGGTCTAGAACAAATTGAATCTAGTTGGGTTTGGAGGTAAGCCTTTATGAGTACTAAACGTTTACATGTCCATAGTCTGCCTTTGTTGAGCTTTGCGATTATCGTGACCGTAACCACAGCCGTGGGTGCGATGGCCTATGGCAGCGGGGCTTCGTTTGACAGTTGGTCGGCGTTGACCCGTCCCGCGGTCCGACTGGAATCCGGCCGGTCAGGCTCGGCTAATATCATGCCTAATACGGCGACGATTGACGAGGCTTCAGGCATTCAGGTAGAGCTGCCAGCATCGGCTAACGCCGCTGGCCGAGCTGCGGAAGTCGGCGAATCGGTAGGGCTGCAAATTGTTTTGCAGGGGACCATGCATTAGCACGGCACTAGCATGCTAATCGTCGCTGACGTGGATTTTGAAACTGTAAGCTAACATCGGTGCTATGCTGGTAAGTTGCACTGAATCGATAGTTGCACCGGCCAGACCGGTGATACCTATGATTCCTATTAGGTCCGAGCCTCGGAAATCGGTTTTGTGACACTGCGCTGCTGAAAACTCAGCCTTCGTAAAAGTGCAGTTCCGAAAGCGGACGGTATGCAGTTCCGCCTGGTAAAAGTCGGCTTCATCCAGGACGCAGTCTTTGAATATGATGTTCTTGAGTTTGGCGAAGCGGAAATTTGCTAAGTTTAGTTTGCAGTCTTGGAAGATAATGTCTTTGAGGGTGCTGTTATGTATTTTTAGGCCACTGCCGCGGATGCCCGTAAGCTGAACCCGCCGCCATGACGATTCAGCACAGTCAGTGGCAGTGAAATCGCAGTTATCTATAACTGCGTCGCTAAGGTCAAGTTTTTCCAGGTTACTGCCGGCAAAGGTTGATTTGCTGATTTTGGCTTCGGTAATGCTGGCCGCTTGGAAGTATTGGCCACTTATATCTTGGCCGGTAGTCGAAAAGGCGGATAGTGATTCGTCAGCTTGTAGTGCTTGGGCTAGGTCACCTGTAGGTAAGAGTTGGGGAGGTATTTGGGGTTTGCTAATTGCAGGCATCTAATTAGTATAGCAATACGCCAGAAAGCGTCGTGTTGCTAATGTGCTTTGTACTTTAGAGTAAACCTTTTATCAAAGTTGTAGATAAACTATACCTGATTATGAAAAAAAGAGCCTTATGTGTGTAAGGCTCTTTTAATAGTACGGGTGATGGTGCGGGTGGAGGGAATCGAACCCACGTCACCAGTTTGGAAAACTGGGGTAATAGCCGTTATACGACACCCGCGATAGGCTAACAGGGGTAATTATACCACAAACTAAAAGTACCCCATCTTTCGGGGTATTTTTAGTTACGCGCCTTTGCGTATGATTGTGTAACGTGGGCCATTACCATTGCTGCCATTAGTAGTGCTAATAGTAGTAGGAGTTTGAGCCCGGGTTATTTCTTGACGATATTTTGCCATTGAATTTCTCCTTGCCCATATTTAATTACTAATAATATTGTAACACCAATAAGCAGAAGGTTTAATGCTACATCAAACATCTGACTGCGCTTCGCATAAATTGGCGCGTTCATTTCTAACGCGTTGGAGTAATCGTCGCAGGCTTTTTTAAGCGCCACAAGATTGCTAGGTTCGTCCTGTGGTCGCGATGGCCCTGGAGAGATCCAGTCGGCGCCGCGAAGGCTTAGCGACAGTATTACGAAAGATGCGGTTACTAAAGCTGTTCCGGTCGCGAAAAAGAAGATGCCAAAGATGACGGTAGGTATTTTCATGCCGCTAGCAAACAAGAAAGCTATTAGGGCTAATTCGCCCGCGATAAAGGCCAGGACTTTGTTGCGCAACTGGTCAAAGCTGGTTGTGAGCTCAGTGTATTTCCGACGGAGTTCATCTATAGATGTCTGGGCAATCTTTTCTTGTTCTTCAGCGTGCATTAATAACTCCATATGCCCACCGGATTACTCATAGTAAGACGAACTATATCGTAAAACCGGTGCAAAGCATAGGGGCGGAGTAATCTAGAAATCGTGCATCACGCTAATACGCGCACCAAGCGAGTTTAAGCGCTCTGCAAGGTCTTCGTAGCCACGGTTGATGGTGTAGACGTTACGCAATGTAGAGACGCCGTCGGCGGCCAACATCCCAATCAGTAACATGACTGCCGGGCGGATACCGCTTGGGGCAACCATATCGGTTGGCTTGAATTTTGTAGGGCCGTTAACGTAGATACGGTGTGGGTCGGCCAACTCGACTTGGGCGCCAATCTTCTTGATCTCAGTGAACATTAGGGCGCGGTCTTCGTACACCCAATCGTGGATTAGTGTGCGGCCGTGGGCGACGGCGGCGATGGGCACGAAGTACGGCAGGTGGTCCATGTTTAGGCCAGGAAAGACATTGGCGTGGATCTTGTCCTTAGGTGCCTGAAGCATGCCATTGTGCTTTTTGATAGTAATGTCTACCAGGTCAGTCTTGCCGTTGTCGGCTTTGTAACTGTCAGTCATGGTGTAGTGGAGACCCATCTTTTCCAGTTTGAGCATTTCCAGTTCTAGGAATTCGATTGGTGAGCGTTTAATGGTGATGCTGGAGTTAGTAGTGACTGCAGCAGCAATGAAAGTCATAGCTTCGACGGGGTCTTCGCTTGGAGCGTAGGTAACGTTCTTGCGAATGTTTTTAACGCCTCGGACACGCAAGGTACTTGTGCCGATACCATCGATTTTGACACCTAGTTTTTGCAGGAAGAAACACAAGTCTTGGACCATGTAGTTAGCGCTAGCCATCTTAATGACGGTTTCACCATCTACGCTGGCAGCGGCCATTAGGATGTTTTCGGTAGTGGTGTCGCCGGATTCGTATAATACTACTGAGCGCTTAGGCACTTCGTCGCGGCTAGTTACATGGTAGTGGCCGGTCTTGGTAAAGACGTCCACGCCAAATTCCTCGAGGCCGTACAGGTGGGGAAGTACCGTGCGGCGACCTAGCTCACAGCCGCCAGCGTAAGGAATTTTGAACTCACTGTAGAAGTGCATCAGTGGGCCGATGAACATTAGCACTGAGCGGGTCTTCTTGGCGGCTTCAACATCCATATTAGACAAGTTGAGCTCAGCTGGGCGCTTGATTTCCAGGTCGTTGTTAGCCATCCAACGCACGCTGACGCCAATACTGATTAGCACTTCAATCAGTCGGTTGACCTCTTCGATACGAGGTACGTGCTTTAGCTTGGTGGTACCGAGGTTCAAAAGCGAGGCGGCCAATAGGGCGACAGTGGCGTTCTTGGAAGATTTAACGGTGATTTCGCCATGCAGTTCGTGGCCACCTTCGATACGAAGATTAACGGCTTTGCCGGCAAGGGTAATAAGCTGCTTGTTGAGGGTGTCGCTAATACGACCCAAAGTCTCCAGACTCATATTCTGTTTGCCGTGCTCCATACGGTTAACAGCAGACTGGCTAGTGCCTAGCTTTTTAGCAAATTCAGATTGTGTAAGGCCGCGTTCTTGTCGTATTTGAGCAATTAGTAGGCCGATTTTCTCGTTGGTTGATTCCATAATACCTTAAATTATATCACGTATGATGTTTTTGTAAAGACACGATATAAGCAGGACTTTGGTAGTATAAGCTGTTGTGGACGGTCTGCCAAGTCTGCAAAGGAGTACTTTTATGTGGCATAAAATGAGTTACAATAGGTGTATGGTCTAGCGCATATAACTCTACCGGCATAGTAATAAGTATCGAACAAGGGGAGTTAGTGCTATGAATGACACTGAAATTGCAGAATTAATAGAGGCGGAATCTAACCGTCAACGCCATGGCTTGGAAATGATACCAAGCGAAAACCATACCTCATCTGACGTCATGAAGGCGCTGGGATCTCGTTTGACCGATAAATATTCTGAGGGATATCCTGGCAAACGGTATTATGGTGGCTGTGAATTTGTTGATAAAGTAGAGAATTTGGCTCGCGAGCGCGCCAAGCAGTTGTTTGGCGTTTCTCACGCCAACGTCCAGCCTTATTCGGGTAGTCCCGCTAATATGGCAGTGTACTATGCGTTGGTTGATCCCGGCGACACTGTTATGGGTATGGAACTATACTACGGCGGCCATATGACGCATGGCCTGAAGGTGAATTTCTCTGGCAAATGGTTCAATTCGGTGCAATACCGTACTGGCCAGGATGGCTACCTAGATTATGACGCCATGGAAGTGCTAGTACGCCAGCATAAGCCCAAGCTGATTTTTACCGGCGCAACTGCTTATCCACGCATCTTTGACTGGAACCGTCTGCGAGCTATAGCAGATATTTGCGGTGCGTGGCTGATTGCTGATATCTCACACTTTGCTGGCCTGGTAGTTTCTGGCGACCACCCTTCGCCGGTCGGTATTGCTGACGTTGTCACCACTACTACGCACAAGACTCTGCGTGGTCCCCGCGGGGCTATGATTTTGTGCAATGGT
>Ga0190273_10000145_pt1 | contig 36973 bp, 32 predicted proteins | sample Popmic504IS_FD_134513 | JGI IMG/M metagenome (GOLD analysis project Ga0190273, IMG submission 134513) | Populus adjacent soil microbial communities from riparian zone of Shoshone River, Wyoming, USA - 504 IS | ecosystem: Environmental > Terrestrial > Soil > Riparian zone > Trees stand | place... | reverse complement strand
GGCCATGACGGGGCGGAGAGGCGGTCAGGGCTAGGAGCGAGCGAGGGAGCGATGCTCAACGCGCATCGTGACCGACGAGCGACGACGCCATGGCCGCCTCTCCGCCCCGCCGCTTCGCGGTCGCCCGGAGAAGGGCACCGGCTATGTCGCGACGCTTGTGCGGGCTACCAAGCCCGCCCTGCACGCCGCTCCTTGCCGGTGCCCTTCTCCGGGCGATCCTGGCCATTGCCGATTATGAGTACAGGCCCTAGCGGTGCGGCGGTGGCAGGGAAGCGCGTATGAGCCTGATCCTCGGCATTGAATCGAGTTGCGACGAGACCGCGGCGGCCCTGGTGACTTCCGATCGGCGAATCCTCGCCCATTGCCTGGCCGGACAGGAGAGCGCCCACAGCCCCTTCGGAGGGGTGGTTCCCGAGATTGCGGCGAGGGCCCATGTCGAAATCCTTCCCGCCCTGATCGAGCAGGCTCTGGCCGAGGCCGGAATCGGGGTGGATGAGATTGACGCCGTCGCCGCGACGGCCGGCCCGGGCCTGATCGGCGGGGTCATGGTCGGCCTCGTCGCCGCCAAGGGGCTGGCGCTCGCGGCCGGCAAGCCGCTCGTCGCCGTCAACCATCTCGAAGGCCATGCCCTGTCGCCGATGCTGAGCGATCCCGGCCTCGCTTTCCCCTATCTGCTGCTCCTCGTCTCGGGGGGTCATTGCCAATTGCTCTTCGTCGAGGGCCTCGGCCGCTACCGCCGGCTCGCCACCACCATCGACGACGCCGCCGGCGAGGCGTTCGACAAGACGGCGAAATTGCTCGGCCTCGGCTTTCCCGGCGGCCCCGCCGTCGAGCGGTCGGCGCTGGCCGGCGATCCCGCCGCGGTGCCGCTGCCGAGGCCTTTGCTCGGCTCCGCCGAGCCGCATTTCTCGTTCGCCGGCCTCAAGAGCGCGGTCCTCCGCGCCCGCGACAGCGGCCGCTACGCCACCCGGGACATCGCCGCCTCCTTCCAGCAGGCGGTCGTCGACAGCCTCGTCGACCGCACCCGCCGGGCGCTGGAGCGCGTGCCGGAGGCGACCGCCCTCGTCGTTGCCGGGGGAGTCGCCGCCAACGAGAGCGTTCGGACGGCGCTGACGCGGCTCGCGGCCGCCCACGGCCTGCCCTTCGTCGCTCCGCCGCTCTGGCTGTGCACCGACAATGCCGCGATGATCGCCTGGGCCGGAGCGCTTCGCTTCGACTCCGGCCTCACCGACGCGCTCGACGCCCCCGCCCGAGCGCGCTGGCCGCTCGATCCGGAAGCCGAAAAGGTCCGCGGCGCCGGGGTGAAGGCGTGAGCATTCCCACTCCGTTCGCCCTGAGCTCCACTATCCCGTTCAGGCTGAGCCCCGCCCCTCCGTCCGGGCTGAGCTTGTCGAAGCCCTTTCCTTTCTTTCGGGCGCGGAAACAGAAAAGGAGGGCATCGACAGGCTCAGCCCGAACGGAATTGAGAATTGGAGAGAAGCCTTGAGAATCGGCGTGATCGGCGGCGGCGCCTGGGGAACGGCGCTGGCTCAGGTCGCGGCCGGCGGCGGCGAGACCCTGCTCTGGGCGCTCGAGCCGGAAGTGGTCGAGAGCATCAATCGCGACCATGAGAATCGCCTCTTCCTCGCCGGGACGAAGCTCGATCCGGCGATCCGCGCCACCGGCGATCTCGAGGCGCTGGCGGGTTGCGACGCCCTCCTCGTCGTCACCCCCGCCCAGCATATGCGCTCCGTCCTCGCCGGGATGCCGCCCCTCTCCATCCCGCTCATCCTCTGCGCCAAGGGCATGGAGGAGGCGACGATGGCGCTGATGCACGACGTCGCCCGCCAGGCGCAGCCGGAGGCTCCTGTGGCAATCCTGTCCGGCCCCACCTTCGCCCACGAGGTCGCCGCCGGCCTTCCCGCCGCGGTTACCCTCGCCGTCGCCGACCCGGCGCTGGGCGAGCGGCTCCGCGCCCGGATCGCCCGCCCCTGGTTCCGTCCCTATCTTTCGGACGACGTCACCGGCGCCGAGATCGGCGGGGCGGTCAAGAACGTGCTCGCCATCGCCTGCGGAGTGGTCGAGGGCCGCCGGCTCGGCCTCAACGCCCGCTCCGCACTGATCTCGCGCGGCTTCGCGGAGATGACCCGCTTCGGCCTGGCCCGGGGCGCCCGCGCCGAAACTCTCGCCGGCCTTTCCGGCCTCGGCGACCTCGTCCTCACCTGCTCCTCGACGAGCTCGCGCAACTTCAGCCTCGGCAAGGGGCTCGGCGAAGGCCGCGCGGCCGCGGAGCTGCTCGCCGACCGCCGCACCGTGGCGGAGGGCGCCCACACCGCGCCGGTGCTGGCGCGGGCGGCCCGTGAGGCGGGCGTCGACATGCCGATCGTATCGGCGGTCTGCGCGCTGCTTGCGGGAGAGGCGAGCGTGGAGGAGGTGGTCGAGCGGCTGCTGTCGAGGCCGCTGAGGTCGGAAGGGATTTAACCCCTCTCCCCGCAGGGGAGAGGAGGGGCCCAAAGCGAAGCTTTGGGAGGGTGAGGGCTTACTGGATCCGGCATCCAGGCCCTCACCCTGCCGCTTCGCGGCTGTCCCTCTCCCCTGCAGGGGTCTTCAGAAATCCCAGCAGATCCCCTTATTCTCCCAGTCGCCGTAGCGGGTCGGCTCCTTGCCTTTGGGCCCGCCATGCTCCTCCCCGGCCTCCGTAGGGCTCGGCCCGGGCACCGGCGGGCTCGGCGAGAGGTGCGCCGGCGGCTTTACATGCGCCGGCCGCCGGCCCGCCCTGCCGATTGAAGATGGCTCGCTCATCCCCCACATTTCGGGTGACGGAGGCGTGGACGCAAGGATGAACCAACTCAGGACCCTGATGCTGCTGGCGGCGCTGACCGCTCTCTTCATGGGCCTCGGCTTCACCCTCGGCGGCCCGCGCGGAGCCGTCCTCGCCCTGGTCGTCGCGGCGGCGATGAACCTCATCACCTATTGGAACGCCGACCGGATCGTCCTGGCCATGCACAATGCCAAGGAGGTGACGGCGAGGGACTGCCCGCAGCTGGTCGGGATCGTCCACAGCCTCGCCGCCCGCGCCGGCCTTCCCGCCCCGCGGGTCTATCTGGTCGATTCGCCCCATCCCAACGCCTTCGCCACCGGCCGCGACCCCGCCCATGCCGCCGTCGCCGCCACCACCGGCCTGCTCGGCCTGCTCACCAAGGCGGAAGTGGCCGCGGTGATGGCGCACGAGCTCGGCCACGTCCGCAACCGCGACACCCTGGTGATGACGATGACGGCGACGATCGCCGGCGCCATCTCCATGCTCGCCAATTTCGGCTTCTTCTTCCGGGGCGGCGATCGCTCCAACCCGCTGGCGATGATCGCCGCCATGCTGCTGGCGCCGTTCGCGGCGATGCTGGTCCAGCTCGCGATCAGCCGCACCCGCGAATATGGCGCCGACCGCGCCGCCGCCGAAATCTGCGGCGATCCCCGGGCCCTCGCTTCGGCCCTCGCCAAGCTCCACCACGGCGCGGCTCGGATCCCAAGCCCGGTGGCGATCCGCAACCCGGCCGCGGCGTCGCTCTACATCGTGCCATCGGGCACCGGGCGCGACAGCTTCTTCTCGACCCATCCCGATACCGCGAACCGGATCGCCGCCCTCCAGGCCATGGCCGGCGAGTTCGCGCCACGGGCGACCGCCGCCCCGCGCGCCCCCCGAAGCGGCGCCAGCGCGCTCGACCCGCTCCGCCGGCGCCATACGTGAGTCGCCCTTCCGATCCGGCGGGCGTCCCCGCCCGCCGAGCCGCCTTGAGCCTGCTCGACGCCGTGCTCCGCAAGGGCCTTCCGCTCGAGGCCGCGCTCGACACCGCCGCCCGCGGCCTGGCGCCGAACGACCGCGGCCTCGCCCACGCCATCGCGGCGGAGACACTTCGCCGCCTCGGCGACCTCGACGTCCTGATCGACGGCGCCACCCGCAACCGCCTGCCCGACGACGCCAAGGCGCGCTTCGCCCTTCGGATCGCGCTCGTCCAGGCGCTGGCCCTCGACACGCCTCCCCACGCGGCGATCTCCACCGTCCTGCCGCTTGTCGACGGCGGCCCGCGCAAGCTCGTTCATGGCGTCTTCGGCACCCTGATGCGCCAGCATGCGGCGCTTCCCGCTCTGCCGTCCCTGCCGCCTGCGGTCGACGCGCGCTGGACCCGCAACTGGGGTGAGGCGGTCGCCGTGGAGGCGGCGAGGCTGCTCGCCGCGCCGCCGCCGCTCGACCTCGTCTTCGCCGCCGGCGCCGAGCCGCCCCCCGAAATGGAGGGCATCAGCCTGATGCCCGGCCATTTGCGCCTCCCTGCCCGGACAGCGGTGGCCGGCCTCACCGGCTACGGCGAAGGCAGCTGGTGGGTCCAGGACATCGCGGCCTCGCTTCCGGCGCGGCTGCTCGGCGCGGGCGAAGGCCGGACCGCGCTCGATCTGTGCGCGGCGCCGGGCGGAAAAACGATGCAGCTCGCCAGCGCCGGCTTCGAGGTCACCGCGGTCGATTCGTCGGAAAGTCGTCTTGCACGACTTTCCGAGAATCTCGCCCGCACCAACCTTTCGGCCAGGGTGATCGCCGCCGACATATTGCGCTGGTCCCCGCCCGATAAAGTCGACGCCATCCTGCTCGACGCGCCCTGCTCGGCGACCGGCATCTACCGCCGCCACCCCGACGTCCTCCACCGCGTCCGACCCCGCGCCATCGCCGAGCTCGCCGAGGGCCAGAAGGCGATGCTCGCCCGCGCCGCCGGCTGGCTCAAGCCCGGCGGGACCCTCGTCTATTCGGTCTGCTCGCTGGAGCCGGAGGAAGGCGAGGCGGTGGTCGACGCGTTCCTCGCCGGGCGACCCGATTTCGAGGCCGCCCATATCGAAGCGGGCGAGCTTCCCGCCGCGATCCCGGTCGAGGGCAATAGGGTCCGGATCCTCCCCGGCCTGTTCGCCGAAGCCGGCGGAGCGGACGGCTTCTTCATCGCCCGATTCCGGCGAAGCTAGCCTCGAGGTCCTTGCTTGCGCCGGAACGATGTCGTCGCTTCAATCCCGGATCGCAGGGTCCTGGGTCGAGGATTCGACCGGCTCGAGTTCCTGGCAGCGGCGAAGCCATTCCGAACTCACGCAGAGGTCATAATCGAAATAATAATCTCCGCCGTACCAGTAGCACCAGGAGCGGACGTCGCGCTCGCACTGGCTCATCGGGATTGGCCGGATATTGGCCTGCGACGCCGCCGAAAGGCTGGCCAGGCCGAGGATGGCGGAAATGGCAAGCGAACGCTTTGCCTTCCTTAGTCTCTTGATCATCGTCACTCTCCCAGGGTCTTGATCGAGCCTTCGGCCTCATTCGCCCTCCGGCCATCGGCGCTCTATCGGCCCGGCGACTCCTGCGAAGGACGATCGCCGGCCTCCTCGGGCGCCTGGCCCTAATAAGGAGGATCGCAGGGCTCCACGTGCGTGACGTAGAATCTGTACCAGCCCCCGGACAGCTCATCATAGACGCAAACGCCGGAGAACTCTGCCCAAGTCGGAGTGCAGGGTTCCGAATGCGTGACATAATTTCTGTACCAGCCGCGCGACCAGGGGTCGTACTGGCAGCTGCCATAGTTCGGGGGCAGGGCCTCCGCCGGGGCTGCGGGCAGCCCGGTGGCCGCCAGCCAAATCGATGCGGCCAGGGCGGCGAACAGTCTCTTTCTTCCCTTCGGCATGTTGCTCTCCTCTCGTGCCTCGCGGCTGGAAGGGGCGCGGCCGGAGCCGCGCCCGCGAACCCGCCGGGCCTATTGCCCCGATGATTGCGTCGCCACGTCCTCGGGACGGGCGAGGGGATCGGCGGCCGGGCTTTCGCACGGCACGATCAGCTCCGGATAACCGCAGCAGTCGAGGTCATAGATATAGGACCCGTAAGGGGTGCAACCGGCCCAGGGATCGGTCGGCGGCGGTGGCGGCGGCGGCGGCGGTGGCGGCTTCCTCGCGATCGCGGGCCCGGCGGCCAGCGAGGCCGCGAGCAGAATCGAAGCGGCGAGACTAGCCCGCACCCTCTTTCTTCCGTTCGGCATGTTCATTCTCCCACGGTCGGCCGGAAACCCCCGCGCGACTCCCCGAACGGTCGGCCCGGCGCCACCAGACTAACCCCGATCCCGGGCGGGCACGACGATCATTGGGTCCGAAAGCGTTCAATAGGCAGTAGAAGCCGCGGCAAGCCCCTCTCCCCTGCAGGGAGGGGGGCTGGTCGCCCCGGCTCCCGGCCCGGATCACCAGGGTTTGATCGTCTTCGTCTCGGTGCCGTAGTAAATGCCGGGGCCGCCGCACATATAGCCGTAGTTCGGAGGGCATTCGATGCAGGGCTGTCCCCACTCGCAGGTCTGCTGGTTCGGGTAGCCCAGCGTCTGCCAGTTGGTGGCGCAGGCGGCGACGACCCGCTGGTCGCACACCGGGTCCCTCGGCCCGGGCCCTCGCGCCGAGGCGGCCGCTCCGAACATCGTGGCGCCGGCGAACACCAGCGACACCGTAAGCGCCATCGTCTTCCTGAACGTCCCAGCCATGCTCATTCTCCCACGGTTCGCCGGAACCCCCGCGCGACTCGCTCGGATCGGCCCGGCTCCGCAACGATAGGCCCGGAGCCCGTGCCGTACGACGAGCATTGGGTCCGAAACCGTCCAATCGGTCGCCCGACTGCGGACCCCGTCGAATCGATTTCGACGGGGTCCCGGTTCGGCTTGACTGGATCAGCCCCGGCGAACGGTCACCGCCGCCTTGGGCGCGGCCTCGACATAATAACTCCAGTCGTAATGGCACTGCTCGGTATAAGCTTGGACGCACTGGGCTTCGGACGTGAAGTGGATTTGCGGGTCTGTCTGCCAGTGCGTCGCGCAATAAGCCCTGACTTCCGCCATGCATTCCGGGCGGGGTTCAGGCAGCCTCTGCGCCGAAGCAGGCCCCGCCAGCCCCGCCACCGCCAGCGCCGCCGCCAGCCCGGACATGGTCTTCAAGTTGAGTTTCCAAAGCATCCTCATTCTCCCACGGTTCGCCGGACCCCCCGCGCGACTCGCTCGAACGGCCGGCCCGGCGACGTGAGGATACCCCCGGGTCAGGCTTCGAACGACCGGCTTTGGGTCCGAAACCGTCCAATCGGCGGACGGCAATCTCCCTCTCCCGCGAGGAGAGGGAGTGACGGCCTGGCGCCTTACCAGCCCTCGTAACGGCACGACGCGTTCTTGTAATAGTCCCAGCACGCCGAGAAGGACGCGAAGCCCTCGACCTGCCAGCGGCCCGCGCAGTAATTCTTGAAATAATTCACGCACCACGGGTCGAATTCCGGATAGGTCTGGGCCGATGCGGGCCCCGACAGGCTCCCGATCGCGAGCGTCGTGCAAGCCAGCAGCGTCCTGCTCATTTTTCCAAATCTCACAGGCATGAATCAGTCTCCTTGTTGAGTTGGACACATGTTCCCCGCGACGGCTACGCCCGCCTTCGAGGCGAGGCCGGCGCGTGAACGGCATTGCGGGGTCGGGACCGGCCCGGCCCCTCGGAAAATCCCGGCTCAGGGATTGACCGGAGGCAGATAGGGCCAGTTGGGATCGCTCGGATTGGGATACTGAAGGCAGGTCCCGTAAATCCAGAAGTCGGCACACTCGTACTCGCTCCCCCAGCCAAGGGCCTGCCAATTGGCCGCGCAATATTGATAGACCTTGATCTGGCAACGCATGTCGAGCGCCTGCGCCGGAGCGGGCACGAACAGCCCCGCGGCCGCGAGGGTCACCGAAGCCAGCAGCGTCCCGCTCATCCTCTTGAAAGTCTTCGCCATCGTCAGTCTCCCACGGTTCGCCGGGAAAACCGCCCGCGCGACTCGCTCGAACGATCGGCCCGGCCCCGCAACGATACGCCTCCGGACCGCGCCCAACGACGATCATTGGGTCCGAATCCGTTCAACAGGCAGTAGAAGCCGCAACGATCGCCGGCCTCAGTGGCCGGTAATCTCCCTGGGATCGATCCAGTCGATCTCGAAGCAGTCGTGACCGTCGCGAGGGCAATAGCGGCACGGCTCCTCGAGCGCGCATTGCTGATCGCTCTGATAGCCCCAGGCCTGCCATTGGTAGACGCATTGGCTCTGGACCTGCTCCCAGCATTCCGGCGAGGCCAAAGCCGGCGCCGGCAGGATTATCCCCGCCGATGCCAGACCGAACGACATCGCAACCGCGGCGAAGCGGCGTGCTTTTCTCTGGATCTCTTTCGTCATCATCATTCTCCCACGATCGCCGAAACCCTCGCGCGATTCGCTCGAACGATCGGCCCGGCGACGCAATGTTACGCCTGCGCCGGGGGCGCGCGACGATCGTTGGGTCCGAAAGCGTTCAAAAGAGGCGGCGGAACCGCAGGCTCCCGCGTCATCCCGGACGAAATCGATTCGATCGACCGGGTTTCTAAAGCAACCGGTCGTCCCGGACGGCTTTCAGCGAACCGGAAAACATCCAGGGGCAGGTCGTCGCAATGAAGTCTGCGGTGCATTCCTGGATGGACGAATATCCCATCCACTGCCAGACGCGCATATGCTGATCCGGCATCCAGGTGTTGCACGATTGAAACTGCGCTTCCTCGCAACCCGGACGGGCCAGGGCCGGAGACGGGGCCAACACGCCGCTCGACGCGACCGTCAGCGCCACCAGCAGGGCCGCGGCCTTCGATTTACCGGACAGTCTGGACATCATCATTCTCCCACGGTTGCCGGCCCCCCGTGCGACTCGCTCGAACGGCGGCCCGGTAACGAAGGATAGGCCCACGTCCCGGAGCCAACGACGATCATTGCGTCCGAAACCGTTATATCCTCCCGCCGGGAGGACGTATCTCCTCCTGCCTCGACCCCAACAAAGCGGGGATAAGTCGCGGCGTTTCCTTGCCGCGCGACTCGGGCAGGGTTAACGTTCCGCCGTGCAGCAGCCCGTCCGCATCGCCCCCTCAATCCTTTCGGCCGATTTCGCCCGGCTCGGCGAGGAGGTGCGCGCCGTCGACGAGGCCGGGGCGGACTGGATCCATGTCGACGTCATGGACGGGCATTTCGTGCCCAACCTGACCATCGGCCCGGCGGTGGTGAAGGCGCTGAGGCCGCACAGCGCCAAACCGTTCGACGTCCATCTGATGATCTCCCCGGTCGATCCCTTCCTCGAGGCCTTTGCCGGGGCCGGGGCGGACATCATCACCGTCCATCCCGAGGCCGGGCCGCATCTCCATCGCACGCTCCAGGCGATCCGGGCGCTCGGCAAGCGCGCCGGAGTGGCGCTCAACCCGTCGACGCCCGCCAAGATGCTCGATTACGTCCTGGAGGAAGTCGATCTGGTGCTGGTTATGAGCGTCAATCCCGGCTTCGGCGGGCAAGGTTTCATCGACAGCCAGCTGCGCAAGATCGAGGCGGTCAGGAAGCAGATCGACAAGCTCGGCCTCGCCGTCGACCTCGAGGTGGACGGCGGCATCGACCCGTCGACCGCCCGGCGAGCGATCGATTCCGGCGCCGACGTGCTGGTCGCCGGGACGGCGACGTTCCGCGGCGGCCCGCAGAAATATGCGGCGAATATCGGCGATCTGAGGCGATGAGCCTGCTCGAGAAGATCGACCCTCCCGAAAGCGAGGAGATCGAGCCGGGCAAGAGGCTGATCCGGGTCGGCGGCGGCCAGGGCGCCTCGCTCGGCGAGCAATTGTCCTCGATGCTCCACCGCCTCTCCTGGCGAACGCCGTTCCACGCCCTGCGCCTGCGCGGCCGCCATCCGCTCAAGCTGCTCGCGGTGCCCAAGGATCCGGTCGCCGGCGACAAGTCGGCCGGCGAGGCGATCCTTCGCGGCCGCTTCGTCCGCCGCGGCGAGACCTTTTCCGCCGAAAGCCTCGATTTCACCGACCCCGCTTTGCCGGGCGACCTTTCCGATTATCTGCAGAGCTTCGAATGGCTTCGCGACCTCGCCGCCGCGGCGACCCGCGAGCGCGGCTCCAAGCTGGCCGAGAAGCTGGTCCAGAAGTGGCTCGCGGCGCATGCGGACACGGTGACCGAACCGGCCTGGCGCGCCGATCTGTGGGGCCGCCGGATCCTCTTCTGGACCGCCTACGCGCCCTACATATTGTCGAGCCGCGACTCCGCCTATCGCGCGATCCTCCTCAACACCTTGTCGCGCGGCGCCCGCCATCTCGACAAGGCCGCCGAGAAGGCTCGGCCCGGCCTGGCCCGGATCACCGCCTGGGCCGGAGTGATCGCCGCCGCGCTCGTCGTCCAGGGCGGCCCGGCCCGCCTCGGCCGCGGCGAGGCGGGGCTCCTGCGCGCTCTCAACGCCTCGCTCCACGACGACGGCGGTCTCGTCAGCCGCTCGCCCGGCGAGCAGCTGATGCTGGTCGAGCTTCTCGCCCAGCTTCGCGCCGTTTATTATGCGGGCGACCGCGACATGCCCGAGGCGGTGGCGGAGGCGCTGACCGGAGCGGTCGGGGCGCTGCTCGGAGTCGCCTTGGGCGACGAGGCCCTGTCGAGCTGGCAGGGCGGCAACATGGCCTCGAAGCGCCGGATCGCCGCGGCAATGGAAGGAAGCGGGGTCCGGGTCCGGCCGCTTCGCCAGCCGCGCGGCTGGGGCTATCAGCGGCTCGAGGCGAAAGGCGTGACCGCCTTGTTCGACGCGGCCCCGCCGCCGCCGACCCGAGCCTTCGCCGGCGGCTGCGCCTCGACCCTCGCCTTCGAGCTGTCGGAAGGGACGAACCGGCTGGTGGTCAATTGCGGCGGCCCCGGTCGCGCGACCGGAGCGCTCCCGGCCGAGCTCGTCCAGGCGCTGAGGAGCAGCGCGGCCCATTCCACCCTGACTCTCGGCGACCGCAACTCGACCGCGGTCCATGACGACGGCAGCCTCGGCAAGGGCGTCTCCCAGGTCGAGCTGGTTCGCGACGAGACCGCGGGCGTCGTCATGGTCGAGGCGAGCCACGACGGCTACGTCCGGCGCTTCGGCCTGATCCACCAGCGCCAGCTCACCCTCGCCGCCGACGGGCGCGAGCTTCGCGGCCAGGACCTGCTCACCCTCCAGGGCCGCCGCCGCCGTTCCGAGCCCATCCCCTATGCGGTCCGATTCCACCTCCATCCAGACGTCGAGGCGGCGACGACGGCGGACGGCCAGGGCGCCCTGCTCAGGGTTCGCGGCCGGACCGTCTGGCAGTTCCGCTGCCGTGGGGGCCGGCTCGCCATCGAGGACAGCCTCTGGATCGACGGCGACGCTTTGCTTCGCGAGACGTCGCAGCTGGTCGTCGGCGGCGACAGCCCCGCCGACGGGACCGCCATCGCCTGGATCTTCCGCCGGGCCGGCTAGGAGGAAGCTTTGCAGGACAAAGTGAAGATAAAGCGGGCGCTGCTCTCGGTGTCGGACAAGACGGGCCTGGTCGAGCTTGCCGGGGTCCTGGCCCGGCACGATGTCGAGCTCATCTCCACCGGCGGCACGGCCAGGGCGCTGCGCGAGGCGGGGCTGGAGGTGAAGGACGTCTCCGAGCTTACCGGCTTTCCGGAGATGATGGACGGGCGGGTCAAGACCTTGCATCCCAAAGTCCATGGCGGCCTCCTCGCCGTGCGCGACGATCCCGGGCATTCGGCGGCGATGGCGGAGCACGGGATCGGCGCGATCGATCTCGTCGTCGTCAATCTCTACCCGTTCGCCCGGACCGTGGCCCGCGGGGCCGGCCGGGACTAGGTCATCGAGAATATCGATATAGGCGGCCCGTCGATGGTGCGCTCTGCCGCCAAGAATCACCGTTTCGTGGCGATTGCCGTCGATCCCGCGGACTATCCTCAGCTTGTAGCCATTTTGGACGAGGATGGCGGCACGACGTCATTGGAGTTCCGCAAGTATCTGGCGGCCAAGGCTTTTGCCGCCACCGCGGCCTACGATTCGGCGATCGCCTCCTGGTTCGCCTTCGCCGACCAGGGCCGCATGTTTCCCGAAACCCTGCCCCTCACCCTCAACCGCGGCCAGGAGCTCCGCTACGGCGAGAATCCCCACCAGAAAGCGGCGCTCTACCTCCCCGCCGGTCCCCATGGCCGAGGCATCGCCCAGGCCGAGCAGGTCCAGGGCAAGGCGCTCAGCTACAACAATTACAACGATTCCGACGCCGCGCTCGAGCTGGTCTCCGAGTTCCGCGAGGCGGAGCCGGCTTGCGTCATCGTCAAGCATGCCAATCCCTGCGGAGTGGCCGTCGGGACGAGCCTGATCCATGCCTATGAGGCGGCTTTCGCCTGCGATACCGTCTCGGCCTTCGGCGGGATCGTCGCGGTCAACCGCCCGATCGACGAAGCCGCGGCCGAGGCGATGACCCGGATCTTCACCGAGGTCGTGATCGCGCCCGGAGCCGACCAGGCCGCGCTCGCCGTCTTCGCCCGCAAGAAGAACCTGCGCCTCCTCCTCACCGGCGACCTGCCCGACCCGGCCCGGCCGGGGCTGGCTCTGAAGTCGGTCGCCGGCGGGTACCTCCTCCAGTCGAGGGACAATGGCCGGGTGTCGCGCGACCAGCTCAAGGTCGTCACCAGGCGCCAGCCGTCCGAGCGCGAGCTCGCCGACTGCCTGTTCGCCTGGACCGTGGCCAAGCACGTCAAGTCGAACGCCATCGTCTATGCCAAGGGCGGCGCTACCGCCGGCATCGGCGCCGGCCAGATGAACCGCCTCGAATCCGCCCGCATCGCCGCCTGGAAGGCCCGCGACGCGGCGGAGAAAGCGGGCTGGCCGGAGCCCAAAACCCTGGGCTCGGCGGTGGCCTCGGACGCCTTCTTCCCGTTCGCCGACGGCCTCCTCGCCGCCGTCGAGGCGGGAGCGACCGCCGTCATCCAGCCGGGAGGCTCGATCCGCGACGATGAGGTGATCGCCGCCGCCGACGAGGCCGGGCTGGCGATGGTCTTCACCGGCATGCGCCACTTTCGGCACTAGCTCCCCGGCGAAGGCCGGGGTCCAGCTCTGCGGCCGGTGCCGCTGGGTCCCGGCCTTCGCCGGGAAACTCAGAGCGGCGGCTCGGCCCCCGGCGGGGTGACTCCGGGCGGGGGCGGAAGCTCCGGCTCCTCGCCCTTCTTCATCCGGAACAGCACCCGGTCGTCATGGGTGAAGCCCTTCCACCACACGACCGCTCCGAACGTGGCGAGGATGGCCGGGATTCCGATAGCCAGCTCGACCCATTCGAGCGACTGCGGAAGCATGGTGAACAGCTGGCCGACGATGACGGCGGCGGCCGCCGCCCAGACCAGGGGCCAGCGCCAGCCCTGGACCGGAGCGTCCAGAAGCCGGCACAGAAGCCTCGCCTTGAGGATCGAGGCCAGCCCCAGCGCCAGCATCAGGGCCGCCGCGGCGCTCGCCGCCTGGTAGGCCTGGACGCTCTCGGGCCGAAGCGGAAGCAGCCTGACCCCCTGGATGAAGACGAGGGTGACCCCGGCCTGTACGGCGATCATCAGCGCCGAGATCATCAGATTGCGGTGCCGGGCCACATAGACGAGCGCGGCTTCGGAAACCGCCGCAGTCGCCGCCACGACTTCGGCCGCGAGCAGGAAGGCGAGCGCGGCGGTCCCGCCGACGAACGCGGCGCCGACGACTCCCATCACCGCCTCGCCGGGGATGCCGAGGGCGAGCGCGATCCCGGCCTGGGCGGCGATCACCCAGAAGCCGACCTGCCGGACCTGCTTGGCCACCGCCTTTTTATCCCCCTCGGCGAGCTTCTGGGTGATGACCGGGGCGAGGATCGGGTCGAAGCTGGTCTTCAGTTTCTGCGGCAGCGAGGCGACCTGCTGGCCGACATAATAGACCCCAACCCAATAAGGCGCGACGAACAGGCCGAGGATGGCGATGTCGAGACGGCGGGAGCCCCATTCGATGGCGTCCGCCGCGGCGAGCGGGATGTTGAGACGGGCGACGCGGAGGAGCTGGGTCGGGTTCGGCTTCCACTGCGGGGGCAGGCCGTAGCTTCGGTAGAGCGGCCACAAGGACGCGACGAGGCCGGCCGTGACCGAGATCACATAGGCGATGATCAGCCCGTCCCGGGATCGGGTCCCGTCTTCCGCCGCCGGGAAGATCAGCACGCACACGCCCGCGGCGATGCTGATCGTCCACGGCTCGACGATGGCGCGGGCGCGCACGGTCGCGCCGATATTGTGGCGATAGGCCAGCGCGGCCAGGGCAATGTCGGCGCCGGCTATGCCGAAGATCACCATCGGCAAAAGCCAGTCGGCGCCGTGAATGTCGCCCGAAGGAAACATGGCCTGCGGAAACAGCATCAGGATCAGGGTCGAGACCGCGGAGGCGATGAAGGCGGCGAGGATCGCGTCGGTGACGACGCAGCTGTGCGGCTGGTCGGTCGTCGAAAGCTGCTGGGCCAGGCCCCGCTTCAGACCCAGGGTCGAAAGCTGAGCCGCGAACTCCATGACGATGACCGCGTAGGCGAAGGCGCCGAGCGCCTCCGGGCCGTAGAGGCGGCCGGCGATGAACAGAAAGGGCAGGCGGGCGGCGAGCCGGATCAGGAAGCCGAAGAAATTGGTCCTCCCGCCCTTGGCGAGGGCGGCGATATCCTCTCCCGCCCCGGGCGGGGACGAGCTCAATGCGCGGCGCCCCAGTTCGGCCCGGTGCCGATGTCGACCCCGAGCGGGACGCTGAGGGTGACGGCCGGCTCCGCCGCCCGTTCCATCACCCGGCGGATGACCGCGCCAGCCTGCTCGACGTCGCTCTCGGGCACTTCGAAGACGAGCTCGTCATGAACCTGCATCAGCATCCGCACCGAGCCCAGCCCCTCGCGCTCGAGCGCCGGGCACATGCGCACCATCGCCCGCTTGATGATGTCGGCGCTGGTGCCCTGGATCGGAGCGTTGACCGCGGCCCGCTCGGCGCCCTGGCGCTCGTGCTGGGTCTTGCTCCGAATCATCGGGAAGTGGGTCTTGCGGCCGAACAAAGTGGTGGTGAAGCCGGTCTCCCTCACCCGCTCCAGAGTCGAGTGGATGTAGTCGCGGATTCCGGGGAAGCGCTCGAAATAGCGGTCGATCATCGCCTGGGCCTCGTCCGCGGTGATGCCCAGCCGCCCGGCCAGGCCCCAGCGCGAGATGCCGTAGAGGATCGCGAAGTTGATCGTCTTCGCGCTCGCCCTTGTATCGCGGTTGACCTCCCCGAACAGCTCCTGCGCGGTCAGGCTGTGGATGTCGGCGCCTTCGGCGAACGCCTGCTTCAACTGCGGCACATCCGCCATGTGAGCGGCGAGGCGAAGCTCGATCTGGCTGTAGTCGGCGGCGAGCATGACATAGCCCGGCTCGGCGACGAAGGCGTCGCGGATTCGCCGGCCGATCTCGGTTCGGATCGGGATGTTCTGGAGGTTGGGGTCGGTCGAAGAGAGGCGGCCGGTCTGGGCGCCCGACAGCGAATAGCTGGTGTGGACCCGGCCGGTCTCCTTGTTGATCTGCTGCTGGAGCGCGTCCGTATAGGTCGACTTCAATTTGGAGAGCTGGCGCCATTCGAGCACCAGGCTGGCGATCGGAACCCCGTCGCGCGACAATCGCTCGAGCTCGTTGACGTCGGTCGACCAGGTTCCGGACTTGCCCTTGCGCCCGCCTTTCAGCCCCATCTTGCCGAACAGCACTTCGCCCAATTGCTGCGGGCTGCCGATGGTGAACTGGCAGCCGGCTTCGCCGCAGATCCGCTCCTCGAGCGCGACGATCTGCGCCTGGAATTCCTGGCTGAGCTTGTTCAGCTCCTCGCGGTCGACCTTGACCCCCTCGCGCTCCATCCGCGCCACCACCGGAACGAGCGGCCGGTCGACCATCTCGTAGATGCGGGCGACGCGCTCGTGCGGCAGACGGGTCTTGAACCGGGTCCACAGGCGCAAGGTGACGTCCGCATCCTCGGCCGCATATTCGGTGGCCCGGTCGAGCGGGACCTGGTTGAACTTGATCTGCTTCTGCCCCGATCCGCAGACGTCCTTGAAGGCGATGCACTCATGGTCGAGATGCTTCTTCGCCAGATCGTCCATCCCGTGGCTGTTGAGGCCGCCGGCGTCGAGGTTGAAGCTCATCACCAGGCTGTCGTCGACCGGAGCGACCTTGATCCCGCGGCGGTCGAAGACGATCCAGTCGAACTTGAAATTGTGGCCGACCTTGAGGACGGCCGGGTCCTCCAGCATCGGCTTCAGCTTCGCCAGGGCGACCTCGGCCGGAATCTGCTCCGGCCGCTCGGACAGCAGATCGTGACCGCCATGCTCGAGCGGCACGTAGCAGGCCTTGCCGCATTCGGTGGCGAGGCTGATCCCGACGAGCTTGGCGGTGACGCAGTCGTAGCCGTCGGTCTCGGTGTCGACCGCTACGAGGCCGTTTCGGGTTGCCTCGGCGATCCAGCGATCGAGCTCCGCCGAGTCGGTCACGGTGACGTAGGCCGAGCGGTCGATCTTCGGCTCCGGCCGCACCTCCCGCTGCACCGGCGTCTGCGCATCGCTCGGGGCCTTGACCTGTGAGGTGCCGTTCAGCCGCGCCAGCAGGGATTTGAACCCCTGCTCCTCGAGGAACTCCCGAAGCGGGCCGTCCGGAATGCCCTTCATCTCGAGATCCTCGAGCGGCTCCGGCAGCGGGGCGTCGCAGACCAGCCGGACGAGCTCGCGCGACATCCGCGCCGCGTCGGCATGCTCGATCAGATTCTGCTTGAGCTTGGGCTTCTTGATCTCATCGGCATGGGCGAGGACGGCCTCGACGTCGCCATATTGCTGGATGAGCAGGGCGGCCGTCTTCGGGCCGACTCCAGGAACTCCGGGGATGTTGTCGACGCTGTCGCCCATCAGCGCCAGCACCTCGCCCAATTGCTCGGGCGGCACTCCGAACTTCTCGATGACGTAGTCGCGGCCGATGCGGCGGTCGTTCATCGTGTCGTAAAGGTCGAGCTTGCCGTCTTCGACGAGCTGCATAAGGTCCTTGTCGGACGAGACGATCGTCACCCGCCAGCCCGCTTCGAGCGCGGCCTTCGAATAGCAGGCGATGATGTCGTCCGCCTCGAGGCCGTCCTCCTCGATGCAGGGCAAAGAGAAGGCTCGGGTGGCGTCGCGGATCAGCGGGAATTGCGGGACGAGGTCGGGCGGGGGCGGCGGCCTCTGCGCCTTATAGCCTTCGAACATGTCGTTTCGGAAGGTGTGCGAGCCGGCGTCCATGATGACGGCGAGGTGGGTCGGCCCTTCCTCCTTGTGCAGGCTCTCGGCGAGCTTCCACAGCATCGTCGTATAGCCATAGACGGCGCCGACATTGAGCCCGTGCCGATTGGTGAGCGGCGGCAGGCGGTGATAGGCGCGGAAGATGTAGCTGGACCCGTCGACCAGATAGAGATGGGGCATATAGTGGCTCTAGCGCAGCCGGAACCTCTCGTCATCCCGGGCTTGACCCGGGATCCATGGACACGGCGGGCGACAAGCCGGCACCGGCGGTGTTCATGGATTCCGGCTTTCGCCGGAATGACGGCATGGTAGCGATTCTACGGTCTGGGATTCGTTAACCACGTCGCGTTAGCCTTCGCCTTATGAGTCGCTGGCTGTTTCTCCCCGTCGCTGCCGTCTCGGCGCTGCTCGCCGCGCCCGCGACCGCGGCGCCGCTCAAGCCGAGCCGGATCTCGGTCGTGATCCGCGGCAGCGGGCCCGACGTGATCCTCATCCCCGGCCTTTCGGCCTCGCGCGGAGTCTGGAACGGCACCGTCGCCGCGGTGCCGGGCTATCGCTACCATCTCGTCCAGGTCGCCGGCTTCGCGGGAACGCCGGCGGCCGGCAACGCGTCCGGTCGAGTCGCCGGTCCGGTCGCCGACGAGATCGCCCGCTATATCGCCGCCAGCCGCCTCGGCCGGCCGGCGCTCGTCGGCCATTCGATGGGCGGCTCGATCGCGCTGATGGTCGGCGCGCGCCATCCCCAGGTCGCCGGACGGGTCATGGTGGTCGACATGCTGCCCTCGCCGGCGCGGCCGTTCGGAGTCCCGCCCGCTGCCATGAAGCCGCTGGCGAGGCTGATCGGCGGCGAGATGGAAGGCGCCGACCGGCTGCGGCGCGACTTCAAGTCGCTGGTCGGGCGGTTCGGCAATTCCGACTGGCTGGAAAGCCGAAGCGATGCCGGAGTTGTCGGGCGCTCGCTCGAGGAGCTGCTTTCGACCGACCTGGGCCCGGAATTGCCGCGCATGCGGGCGCCCCTCACCGTGGTCTATGCCTGCTCGGCGAGGCTCGTTAATGCCTGCGGTCCGGTGAGCCGGGCGTACATCTCGGCTTATTCGAAGCGCCCGAGCACGAAGCTGGTCCGGATCGAACGCAGCGGCCACACGATCATGTGGGATCAGCCGGCAGCGTTCCAGGCCGAGCTGCGCCGCTTCCTTGCGGGGCGTTAGCGAGTAAGCCGAGGTTCAACCCGGCGGCTTTACGGGCGGCGCCATGAAAGGATCGATCCTCCTCGTCTCCGCTTTGGCCCTTGCCGGCCCCGGCGCCGCGGCCCCGGTGCCCGCCCCTTCGGCGCCGGCCTTCAGGCCGTTCGCCCCCACCCGCTTTTCGGTGGTCGTTCAGGGGACCGGACCCGACGTCATCCTCATCCCGGGCCTCACCGGCTCGCGCGACGTCTGGAAAGGGACGGTCGCGGCGGTGCCGGGCTATCGCTACCACCTCGTCCAGGTCGCCGGCTTCGCCGGCACGCCTGCCCGCGGCAATGCGAAGGGCAATGTCGTCGCCCCGCTGGCGGAGGAGGTCGCCCGCTACATCCACTCCCGAGGCCTTCGCCGCCCGGCGATCGTCGGCCATTCGATGGGCGGAACGGTCGCGATGATGGTCGCCGCCCGCCATCCCAGCCTCGCCGGCAAGGTGATGGTGGTCGACATGCTGCCTCAGCCGGCGGGAATCGTCGGCGGCGACGCGGCGGGCATGCGCGGCGTCGCCGACAGCCTCCGCGACCTCAGCTCAACCCCAGGCGGGCGACGGCTGGTCGAATCGGCGATCAGGCTGTTCGGTAATCCCGAAAGCGAAGCGGATCCGGACGTGACCGCGCGAGCGACCCATGAGCTGGCCTTGACCGACCTCTCCCCCGAGCTGCCGCGCATCGCGGCACCGCTGACCGTCGTCTATGCGAGCCTCGACCCGAGCCGCCGGGCCGCGGACGACCGCCGCTATCGAACCGCTTATGCGGGCAAGCCGGGCGTCAAGCTCGTCCGCGTCGACAATAGCGGCCACATGATCATGTACGACCAGCCGGCCCGGTTCCGCTCGGAGCTCAAGGCGTTTTTGGCCCGGTAGGCGCCGGGGAGGCTCAAATCTCGCCTTCGGGGTTGGGTTCGGCTTCAGGTGCGGCCGGGTGGAACTGGCAGCTTCTCCGGTAATCGGCGCGCAGTGAGTCCAGCTCGGGTCGTGCCGCTTCGGCGGCGCGGGCGAAGGCCTCCACCTTCCTGAGGTCGAACTCGCCGCGCTCGACATGTCCCCATCCGGAATCGCCGCCCTCCCAACGCAGCAGCATCCAGGAGAGCAGGGGCTCTCCGTCCGCGAAGCCCCGGAAGACCCGGTAAGGCAGAGCAACCATCGTCCACGGGACGTGACGCGAACTGTCGCCGGCAATGCCGAGGCCGTCCTCGTAGCGCTCGCCGGTACGGGAGGGACGACGGAAGACGATCTGAGTGGCGCGCCGCATCTTGCCCCTCGTCACCACGGTGATCTGAACCTTGGCGTTCGCCATGTCGAACCAGCCCCGGTCATCCCGAGAGGGCGACTGGCGGCTGTCGACGCTGATCGTCATGTAGGACGGATCGGAGATGTCGCGATGCTCGGGCCGCTTGCGGTTATAAAGAGCGCCAGGCTGGACCCAGCTCGCACGGGTATCCCGCACCGCGCCCTGCATCGTCAGGCTCTGCGAGATATCGAGTATTCCATCGAACTTGTACCGCAGCCGGCAGTCATAGGAACCTTCAATCGCTTCCTGGGAATCCGCCTGGGCGAAGGCGGGGACCGCGAGCAAGCCGCAGAGCATTGCAAACAGACGTTTCATGGCACCAGCACCGTGTCCACTGCCTCCGGCAACAGGTCCGGATAATCGAGCGTGTAGTGGAGGCCGCGGCTTTCCTGACGGGTGAGGGCCGAGCGGACGATGAGCTCGGCGACCTCGACGAGGTTGCGGAGCTCGACGAGGTCGGCGGTGACCCGGAAGTGGCGGTAATAATCGTGGGTCTCCTGCTTGAGCAGGTTGATCCGGTTCAGCGCCCGCTCGAGCCGCTTTGTGGTCCTGACGATCCCGACATAGTCCCACATGAATCGCCGGATCTCGCGCCAATTGTGCTGGACGACGACCTCCTCGTCGGAATCGGTGACTCGGCTCTCGTCCCACGGGCGGATGGCCGGGGTCGGCCGCAGTTCGTCCCAGCTCGCGTTGATATGCTCGGCGGCGGCGACTCCGAAGACGAGGCATTCGAGCACGGAGTTTGAGGCGAGGCGGTTGGCGCCGTGAAGGCCGGACATGGTGACCTCGCCCGCCGCATAGAGGCCGTCGGCATCGGTTCGGCCATCGAGGTCGGTCATCACGCCGCCGCAGGTATAATGGGCGGCGGGGACGACGGGGATGGGCTCGCGGGTGATGTCGATGCCGATGTCGGGCTCGGCGAGGCGCGCGGCGATGGTCGGGAAATGCTCGCGGACGAAGGCCGGGTCGCGATGGCTGATGTCGAGATGGACGAAGTCGAGGCCGAGCCGCTTGAGCTCATGGTCGATGGCCCGGGCGACGATGTCGCGCGGCGCCAGCTCCTCGCGCGGGTCGAAGCGCTTCATGAAGCGGCGGCCGGTGGTCGGGATCTTGAGCTTCCCCCCTTCTCCGCGCATGGCCTCGGTGATCAGGAAGTTCTTGACGTCATGGTGGTAGAGGCAGGTCGGGTGGAACTGGTTGAACTCCATGTTCGCCACCCGGCAGCCCGCCCGCCAGGCCATGGCGATGCCGTCGCCGGTCGACCCGCGCGGATTGGTCGAATAGAGCCAGGCCCGGCTTGCCCCGCCGCTGGCGAGGATGGTGGCCCGGCCGGTGAACAGCTCGACCCGGCCCGACTCCCGGTTGAGCGCGTAGACGCCCCGCACCCTTTTGTCCTCCTCGCCCGCGACCGTGTGGCGGCCGGTGACGAGGTCGATCGCGACCCGGTCGGGAATAAGCTCGATATTGGGATGCTCCGCGGCCGCCGCCTCCAGCGCCTGCTGCACTGCCCAGCCCGTGGCGTCGGCGACGTGGACGATCCGGCGGTGGCTGTGGCCGCCTTCGCGGGTCAAATGCCAGGGCGCGTCCTCGCCCTTGTTGAACGGGACTCCGAGCCCCGCCAGCCGCTCGATCGCCGCCGGCGCGCTCTCGACGACGAACTCGACCGTCTCGCGCCGGTTGAGGCCGGCGCCGGCGACGATGGTGTCCTCGATATGGCTCTCGAACGTGTCGCCGGGCTCGAGCACCGCGGCGATGCCGCCCTGGGCGAGCGCGGTCGAGCCCGACGAGAGGGCGCCCTTGGCAAGCACGGCGACCTTCAGCTCGGGCGCCAGAGTGAGCGCCGCCGAGAGTCCGGCGGCGCCCGAGCCGATCACGACGACGTCGAAGGCATGGGTTTGGCCGGTCATCGGGAGACCTTAACCCGTTCGGGCTGAGCTTGTCGAAGCCCTCTCCTTCCCGATCCACAAGGGAAGGAAAGCCCTTCGACAGGCTCAGGGCGAACGGAGTGTTTCATTCGCGCTCCGCTAGCCCGCTGCCGCATCCGACGCCCGGGTGAGGTTGAGGAACACGTCCTCAAGATCCGCCTCGCGGGTCGAGACGTCGACGATGCCGAGCCCGTCGCGCTGCAAGGCGGCGAGCACCTCGCCCGCATTCACCTTGTCCTTGCGGTAGGTGATGGCGAGGGTCCGCTCGCCCATCAGATCGATCTTCTCGAAGCAGGTCGCGTCGGGGAGGGCGGCGATGTCGCGGTCGACGGTCACCTCGACCGCTTTCTCCTGCGCCATTCCGACCAGGGTCCGGGTGGTCTCGTTGGCGATGAGGCGGCCGTGGTTGATGATCGCGATCCGGTCGCAGAGATTTTCCGCTTCCTCGAGATAATGGGTGGTGAGGACGATCGTCACCCCCTCGGCATTGAGCCGGCGCACATAGGCCCAGAGCTGCTGGCGGAGCTCGATATCGACTCCGGCGGTCGGCTCGTCGAGGACGAGGATGGGGGGCGAATGGACCATCGCCTTGGCGACCAGCAGGCGGCGCTTCATTCCGCCCGAGAGCGTGCGCGAATAGGCCTCGGCCTTGTCCTCGAGCCGGACCGCCCGAAGCAGCTCCTGGGTCCGCCGCCGCTCCTTGGGAACGCCGTAGAGGCCGGCGGTGATCTCGAGCGTCTCGCGCGGCGTGAAGAAGGGGTCGAAGACCAGCTCCTGGGGGACGATTCCGATCGAGGCCTTGGCGTTGCGGGGATGCTTCTCGATGTCGAAGCCCCAGATGGTGACGCTCCCGCCGCTCTTGTTGACCAGGCCGGCGAGGATGTTGATCAGGGTCGACTTGCCGGCACCGTTCGGACCGAGCAGCCCGAAGATCCCGCCCTGCGGCACGTCGAGGCTCACCCCCGCCAGCGCCCTCTTGCCGCCCGCATAGGTCTTCTCGAGGTCGAAGATTGAGATTGCGGCTGCGGTCATGCGACGGCCTTAGCGAGCCGGACCGCCAAAGCATAGGAGCCGGTGACGCCCGAAAGAAGAGGGCGGTAACTGCCGATCGAGTGCCATATCCGGAAACCGACTGCTTATAAGCGGGCTCACTTATAAGCGAAGCCGCCGCTCCTGCGATCATGAGAGACACGCTTGCTAAGCATGGCGTGTGATCGCGCTCCTCTCATGCAGCGAAGCCGCATTACTTGAACATTGACTCAGGTTTCAGTTTACGCCATGGCTTCCGGCGAACCGCAACAAGACTCCGCTGAAGGAGCGCGCGGACGGGGGAGAGGGTTGAGGCACTTCACGGCATCCGACGGCGCGCGCATCGCTTACTCGGACGAGGGCGAGGGGCGTCCGCTCGTGCTTCTTCACGGGCTGATGGCCAATTCCGGATTCTTCGAGCGGCAGAGCGAACTCGCCGACGCTTTCCGGGTGATCGCGGTCGATCTTCGCGGCCACGGCCGGTCGCCGGCCGGGCCGGTGCCGCCGACGATCGGGCTTCTGGCGGATGACGTCGCCGGGCTCTCCTGCGAGCTGGAGCTGGACGGCGCGGTCGGAATCGGCTGGTCGCTTGGGGCGGCGGTGCTGTGGCGCGTCCTCGCCGGGCCGGCTTCGCGGAAATTCGCGGGCGCGGTGGTGGTCGACATGACTCCGCGGGTGCTCAACGACCGCGACTGGGACCTGGGCCTGTCGCGCGAGACCTGCGAGGCGCGAAGCCAGTCGATACGGGACGATTTCCCCGCCTTCGCGGCGGCGGCGGGCCAGGCCATTTTCGCGGTTCCGGGGCCCGAGGCCGACCGCGCCGCCGCCGCCTTCGCCGCCAACGACCCCGCCGCCATCGAAGCTTTGTGGGAGTCGCTGGTCGAGGAGGATTTCAGGCCCTTGCTGCCCGCGATCGGCCAGCCGACGCTCGTCGTCCACGGCGCCCGCAGCCATCTCTACGGCGCCGACACCGCCGGCCACCTCGTCGCCGCCTTGCCCAACGCCCGAGCCGTCACTTTCGACAGATCCGGCCATGCGCCGCACCTCGAGCAGCCCGAGCTGTTCAACGCCACCCTTCGCGAATTCGCGGCCGCCTTGCCGCCAGTCCGTCAAACCGAAACCACCTTGTAGAATGCCAGGAGACACCGCCATGACCCGTAGCCGCACCCTGACCGCCCTGAGGCTCGGCGCCGCCGTCGCCGCGCTCGCCGCCATCCCGGCCCCGCTCTACGCGCAAACGGAGGAGGAGGCCGCCGCCGCCGCCAACGAGGCGCTCGACGAATCGGCGACCGCAGGGCCGGTCGAGGACAGCGACATCATCGTCACCGCGCGCCGCCGCGCGGAGAATCTCCAGGACGTTCCGATCGCCGTCACCGCTTATTCGGGCGAGGCGCTCGAGCGGACTGGGGCGATCGACATCACCGATCTTTCCGACACCACCCCGAACGTGACGATCGAGACGTCGCGCGGCACCAACACCACGCTCACCGCCTTCATCAGGGGTGTCGGGCAGCAGGATCCGGTCGCCGGCTTCGAGGCGGGCGTCGGCCTCTATCTCGACGACGTCTACCTCAACCGCCCGCAGGCCGCCGTGCTCGACATTTACGACGTCGAGCGGATCGAGGTTCTGCGCGGACCGCAGGGGACGCTCTACGGCCGCAACACGATCGGCGGGGCGATCAAATATGTCACCCGCCCGCTTTCCGAGCTGCCCACGTTCCGGGCCCGCGCCATTCTCGGTACCTACCGGCAGGCGGACCTCATCCTCTCGGCGAGCACGCCGGTCGCGGACGGAGTCAAGATCGGCGGCTCGGTGGCCCGGCTGACCCGGCAGGGCTTCGGCGACAATCTCAACACCGGCCAGGAAAATTACAATCGCGACGTCTGGGCGGCGCGGGCCACGGTCGAGCTCGATCCGGCGGACGGAATCTCCCTCCGCTTCACCGGCGACTATACCAAGGACAACAGCAACCCGCGCGGCGGGCACCGGCTGATCCCGGGCCTGCTTTCGGGAGCGCCGGTGCTGGGCGACGTCTATGATTCCCGCGGCGGCCTTGTCGCCCCGGAGCAGGAGATCAAGGCCTGGGGCGGCGCGGCCCATGTCGACATCGAAGTCTCCGACGCCATCACCCTTCGCAACATCACCGCCTACCGTCGCGACCGCTCGGCGACTCCGATCGACTTCGACGCCTTGCCGGCCGCGGACGTCGACGTTCCCGCAATCTATCGCAACCGGCAATTCTCCAACGAATTCCAGATCCTGCTCGACACCGACAAGCTCAACGGAGTCATGGGCGTCTATTATCTGAACGCCAACGCCAACAACATTTTCGACGTGGTCCTGGGGACGACCGGAGCACTGCTCGGTCTGCCCGGCTTCACCGCCTCGACCTTCGGCGACGTCGACACCCGGACCTGGGCCGGGTTCGCGGACTTCACCTACGACATCAGCGACATGCTCCATCTCTCGGTGGGCGGCCGCTATACGACGGACAAGCGGACGGCGACCATCATCCGCAAGAATCTGATCGGCGGCGCCTCGCCGGCGCTCGGCGGCGCGGGCGTCCAGCTGGGCGCCCTGACCTCCAATTTCACCGGGTCGGAGACGTTCAATCAGTTCACGCCCCGAGCTTCGATCAGCTTCACGCCGGACGAGGACAACAATCTCTATGCGAGCTATTCGAAGGGCTTCAAGGGCGGCGGCTTCGACCCGCGCGGCCTGTCGACGGCGGCGCCCGACCTCAACGGCAACGGCGTGCGCGAGGCGAACGAGATTTTCGATTACTTCCTGTTCGAGCCGGAGCAGGTCACCAGCTACGAGATCGGCTACAAGGCTTCGTTCTTCGACCGCCGCCTGAGGCTCGCCATCGCCGGCTTCTACGCCGATTATAAGGACGTGCAGGTGCCGGGCTCGGTCGGCGCGGTCATCAACAACATCCCCACCTTCGTCGGAGTCACCACCAATGCCGGCAAGGCCAGCTTCAAGGGGGTCGAGGTCGAGGCGCTGGCGACCATTTTCCGGCGCGACGACGGCTCGCGCCTGAACTTCGCGGGCACCCTCGGCTATCTCGACGCCCAATATGACGAGTTCATCACCAACGTCGCCAATTTCGACGCCAACGGCAATCCGGCCCCGGGCGCGGCGAAGCCGACCGACGTCGCCGACTTCCGCCGGATCCAGAACACGCCGAAATGGACGCTGTCGGGAACGCTCGATTATTCGAGAAAGATGATGGGCGGCGACATCACCGCGTCGACCACCCTTTCCTACCGGAGCAAGACCTTCCAGTTCGAGACGCCCAGCCCGTTCCTGGACCAGCCCGGCTACGCCCTGCTCGACGCCAGCTTCGTCTGGACGAGCGCGGACGACCGGTTCACCGTCGGCCTCCACGGCAAGAACCTGACGGACAAGCAATATATCACGTCCGGCTACCAGTTCCTCAACGTCAATCCGGTGACGGGCGCCCCGGTATTGTCGGTCTCGCCGGCCTCCGCGGTCTTCGCCCAGCCCGGAGTCTCGCCGTCGCTGGGCCGCGAGGGCGTGGTGACCACCTTCTACGGCAATCCGAGGCAGGTCTTCCTCAGCCTCGGCCTCAAGTTCTAGGGACGTCTGTCCAAATTCCTCCCCGCGATTTCGCGGGGAGGGGGACCGCGCGAAGCGCGGTGGAGGGGTTCTACGGATTCGGCTAGGCCCCTCCACCAGGCTTCGCCTGGTCCCCCTCCCCTGCAAATGCAGGGGAGGAATTTAGAAAAAGGCAGCGAATGTCGACGAACCCCGGTCTCATGAAGTCAGCAACTGCCCCCGGCGGCCGGGTCCTCGCGATCCTGCTCGTCGCCTATATCTTCAACTTCATCGACCGGCAGATCATCGGCGTGCTGGCGGTGCCGATCAAGGCGGAGCTGGCGCTGTCCGACCGTCAGCTCGGGCTGATGGGCGGGATCGCCTTCGCTTTGTTCTATTCGGGGCTCGCCATCCCGATCGCCTGGCTCGCCGACCGGAGGAGCCGGGTCAACATCATCGCGGCGTCGGTCGCTTTGTGGAGCGTCTTCACCGCCGCCTGCGGCCTGGCGCAGAATTTCTGGCAATTGTTCCTGGCCCGGATGGGGGTGGGCATCGGCGAGGCGGGCGGGGTCGCGCCCTCCTACGCTTTGATCTCGGATTTTTATCCGAAGGAGAGGCGGGCCCGGGCGCTCGCTCTGTTCTCGCTCGGAATCCCGATCGGCTCGGCGCTCGGGGTCTTCTTCGGCGGCTGGATCGCCAGCCATCTCGACTGGCGGTCCGCCTTCCTCATCGTCGGGCTCGCCGGCCTGCCGGCCGCCTTGCTGGTCAGGATCGGCGTTCCCGAGCCGGTCCGCGGCGGCTTCGACACCGCCGACGGAAGGGCGAGCGAGCCCGCTCCGCCCTTCCTCCAGGTCGTCGCGACGCTCGCCGCCAAGCCCAGCTTCTGGCTGCTTTCGTTCGGCGCCGCCTCGGGCTCGATCCTCGGCTACGGCCTGATCTTCTGGCTGCCGAGCTTCTTCAGCCGGAGCTTCGGGCTGGAGCTCGCCGAGGTCGGCTGGTTCTACGGCTCGATCGTGCTGATCGGCGGGGTCGCCGGCACCGGGCTCGGCGGCTGGTTCGGCGACCGGGTAGGCGCGGCCAATCCCGGCGCTTATGCGCTCGTCCCGGCCGTCTGCTTCCTGATCGCGGCGCCGGTCTTCGCCTTCGGCCTGTTCGCGCCGTCGCTGGCGATCGGGTGGATCCTGTTCGCGGTCGGCCAGATGCTGGCCTTGGCCTGGCTCGGCCCGGTGATCGCCGCGGTCCAGCATATCGTCCCGCCCAACATGCGCGCGACCGCCTCGGCAAGCTTCCTGTTCATCAACAACCTCATCGGCATCGGCTTCGGCATCTTCTTCCTGGGCTTCATGTCGGACCGGATGACCGCGGCCCATGGCGAGGACGCGCTTCAATATTCGATCCTCTACGGCCTCGGCTTCTACGTCCTGAGCGCCCTCCTCTACCTCGCCGCCGCCCGCCGCCTGAAGCGCGACTGGCACCGCCCCTGACTGCAATTGGTGCCAGGCACCAATTTCTAACCGTTTGAGATTGCTCGCGGCGCGGTTGCCCGGCGGGAGCGGAAATTGGTGCCAGGCACCAATTTCGAGGGCTCGGCGGCGGCTTTGAGCAGGCCGGACTTGAGCGCCTTCAGGCGCAGGGGATTCTCGATCTTGGCGCCGTGGAGATCGGTCAGATAGAAGACGTCGACGGCGCGCTCGCCATAAGTGGCGATGTGGGCGCTGTGGATCGCCGCCTTCGATTCGTAGAGGGCGCGGGCGAGGCCGCCGAGCAAGGCGGCGCGGTCGCGGGCGTTGACCTCGACGACGGTGTAGCGGCTCGACGCCTCGTTATCGACGAAGACGGCGGGCTGGATGGCGAAGGCCTCGGCTCGGAGCAACGGCAGGGCCTTGGCCTCGAGCCGCTCCATCGCCGGCTCCTGGCCCTCGATCGCCCGAAGCACATTCTCCTCGAGCCGCTTCAGCTGGTGGCGGTCGGCGAAGGGGCCCCCTTTCGAATCCTGGACGAGGAAATTGTCGACCGCCATTCCGTCCAGAGTGGTGTGGATTCGGGCGTCGATGATGTTCGCCCCGGCGAGGCTGATCGCGGCGCTGAGGTGATAGAAGAGGCCCGGCCGGTCCTTGGCGTAGACGCTGAGCAGGGTCGCCCCGCGCTCCTCCTCGACCGAAGCGGCGAGCGGCCGGGTCTTCGCGGGCGCGCGGTCCGCCGAATCCATCAAGGCGGCGTTCTTCGCCAGGACGTCGAAAGGCTCGGCCAGCCAGTAGCTGTCGGGCAGCCGCCAGGCATGGCGGGCGAAACGCGAATCCTCCCAGCCGAGACTGGCGGCGAGCTCGGCCCGGGTGGCGGCGATCCGCTCGGTCCGGCCCTTCTGCTTGTGGCCGAGGCGCAAAGCCTCCTCGGCGGCCTCGAAAAGCTCGCGAAGCAGCTGCCGCTTCCAGCCGTTCCAGACCCCGGGGCCGACCGCCTGGATGTCGACGACGGTGAGGATGAAGATCAACCGAAGCCTTTCGGGGCTTTTCACCCTCCCGACGAAATCGTGGATGGTCTGCGGGTCGGCGAGATCGCGCTTGAAGGCGGTCGCCGACATCAGCAGGTGCCAGCGCACAAGCCAGGCGACGGTCTCGGTCTCCGCCTCGGTGAGGCCGAGCCGGGGGCAGAGCGAGCGCGCCACCTCGGCGCCGAGCAGGCTGTGGTCGCCGCCGCGGCCCTTGGCGATGTCGTGGAGGAGGACGGCGGCGTAGAGGGCGCGGCGCGAGGCGATATGGCGGAAGAGCGCGGTGGCGAGCGGATGGTCCTCCTTCAGCTCCCCTTTCTCGATGCGCGAGAGCAGGCCGATCGCCCGGATGCTGTGCTCGTCGACCGTGTAGTGATGGTACATGTCGAACTGCATCTGGGCGACGACCCGGCCGAAGTCGGGAACGAAGCGGCCGAACACGCCGGCCTCGTTCATCCACCTCAGCACCGTCTCCGGATCGCGCGGGCTGGTCAGCACGTCGAGGAAGAGGGCGTTGGCGCGGGGATCGTCGCGGACCTCGTCGACCAGCTTGGAGTCGCGGGCGGCGGCGCGCATCGCCAGCGGGTGGACCTCGAGTCCGTAGAGGTCGGCGAGGGCGAAGAGCCGGAGGAGCCGGACCGGGTCTTCGCGGAAGAAGTCCTCGCGGGGCAATGCGAGCCGGCCGCGGTCGAGGACGAAGCCTTCGAGGCGGCTCGGGCGGCGGCGGATCGTGGGCAGGCCGAAGCGGCCGCCCTTCTTCGCGAACTTCTCGTCGAGATGGGCGAGGAACACCCCGGTCAGGTCCCCGACCGTCTTCGCGTGCAGGAAATAGTGGCGCATGAAGCGCTCGACGGGCGACTTGCCGGGGCGGTCGGCGTAGCGCATCCGGCCGGCGATCTCGCGCTGATAGTCGAAGGTGAGGCGCTCCTCGGCCCGGCCGGCGACGAGGTGGAGATGGCAGCGCACCGCCCAGAGGAAGCGCTCGGCGCGCCGGAACTGGTGCAATTCGGTCTCGGAGAGAAGCCCGACCCCGACCAGGTCGGCGACCTTGGTCACCTGATAGGCATATTTGCCGATCCAGAAGAGGGTGTGGAGGTCGCGCAGGCCGCCTTTGCCTTCCTTGACGTTGGGCTCGACGACGTATCGGCTGTCGCCCATCCGGCGGTGGCGGGCGTTGCGCTCCTCCAGCTTCTCGGTGACGAAGCTCTTCGCCTTGCCGGCGACGACCTCCTTCCAGAAACGCGCCTGGACCTCGTCGAACAGGGGCTCGTCGCCCCACAGCCAGCGCGCCTCGAGCAGGGCGGTCCGGACCGTATGGTCGGTCGCGGCGAGGGCGATCAGCTCGTCGACCGAGCGGGTCGACGGGCCCAGCTTCAGGCCGAGGTCCCACAGCAGGTAGAGGACGGCCTCGACGGCCTGCTTCGCCCAGCCGCCCGGCTGCGCCGGAGTGACGAAGGCGATGTCGACGTCGGAATGGAGCGCCATCTCGCCGCGGCCGTAGCCGCCGACGGCGAGCAGGAGCAGCCGGTCGCCGGGTTTGGGCGCCGGCAGGCCCGCCAGCGCGTGGTCATAGGCCAGCCGGACGATCTGGTCGGTGAGAAAGGCGAAAGCGGCGGCGGTCTCGCTTCCCGCATAGGGCTTCTCGTCGAGGCGGCGGGTGATTTCCGCCCGCCCCTCGGCCAGCGCCTGCTTGAGGATCGAGGCGGCGGCGGCCGGGGTCTCGGCCAGCGCGTCCGCGAGGGCTCGGCGGTCGACGATCGAGCGCTTGTCGGGGACCGAGGCGAAGCGGGTCGGCATCAGCCCTCGCCGGCGGCGAGCCGCTTCAGCCGGTAGACCAGCTCCAGCGCCTCGCGCGGGCTCAGCGAGTCGGCGTCGACCTCGGCAAGCGCCGCCTGGAGCGGATCGGGCACGGCTTCCTCCTGCTGGGCGGAAGCGGCGAACAAGGGCAGATCGTCGAGGCCGGCGGCGATTCCGCCGGTGGCGGCCCGGCCCTGCTCCAGCTTGGCGAGGACCGAGCGGGCTCGGGCGAGGACCGGGGCCGGAAGGCCGGCCAGCTTGGCGACGGCAAGGCCGTAGCTTCGGTCCGCCGGCCCTTTCGCCACTTCGTGGAGGAGGACGAGATCGCCTTTCCACTCGCGGGCCCGGACATGGTGGAGGGACAGGGCGTCGAGCCGCTCGGCGAGCCTCGTCAGCTCGTGATAATGGGTCGCGAACAGGCAGCGGCAGCGGTTGCGGTCGTGGATCGCCTCGGTCACCGCCCAGGCGATGGCGAGGCCGTCATAGGTCGAGGTGCCGCGCCCGACCTCGTCGAGGATGACGAAGCTTCGCTCCGTGGCCTGGCTGAGGATGGCGGCGGTCTCGACCATTTCGACCATGAAGGTCGAGCGGCCGCGGGCGAGATTGTCGGAGGCTCCGACCCGGCTGAACAGGCGATCGACCAGGCCGAGCGTGGCTCGGGTCGCGGGAACATAGGCGCCGGCCTGGGCGAGGACGGCGATCAGCGCGTTCTGCCTGAGGAAGGTCGATTTGCCGCCCATGTTCGGGCCGGTGACCAGCCACAGCCTTTCGTCCTCGGAGAGGCCGCAATCGTTGGCGACGAAGCGGCCGCCCGAGGCCCGAAGCGAATCCTCGACCACCGGATGGCGCCCGCCCTCGATCTCGAAGCAATTGTGGCCGGCGAAGCGCGGCCGCGACCAGCCGCCCTCGGCGGCCCGCTCGGCGAGCGCGGCGGCGACGTCGAGCCGGGCGAGGGCGTCGGCGGCGGCGGCGATCGGCTCGGCGCGGTCGAGCGCCGACTCGGTCAGCGCCTCGAGATGGGCGGCTTCGGCGGCGAGGGCATGGGCTCCGGCCTGGCCGACCCTCATCGCCTGCTCGTGCAGGTCCGGCGCGTTGAAGCGGACGACTCCGGCCAGCGTCTGGCGGTGGGTGAAGCCCGAATCCACGGCCATGAGCGGGTCGGCATGCCGGGCCGGAACCTCGATATGGAAGCCGAGCACTCCGTTATGGCGGATCTTGAGAGTCGCGATCCCGGTCTGCTGACGATAGCGCGCCTCGAGCCCGGCGATGGCCCGCCGGCCCTCGCCGCCCGTCGCGCGCAGATCGTCCAGCGCCGCGTCATAGCCCTCCGCGATATAGCCGCCCTGCGCCGAGTCGATCGGAGGCGATGGGACGAGGGCCCGGTCGAGCAGGTCGGTCAATTCGCCATGGCCGGTCAGCGTCGGCAGAAGCGAGGCGAGCAGGGGCGGCGGATCGGCGAGGCCGCTGAGCCGCGCGTGCAGGCGCCGGGTCTCGTTGAGGCCGTCGCGAAGCTGGCCCAGGTCGCGCGGGCCGCCGCGGCCGGCGACGAGGCGCCCCATCGCCCGCCCGATATCGGGAAGCATCTTGAGCTGGCGGCGAAGAGTCTCGCGAAACCCGGAATCCCCCTCGAACAAGGCGACGAGATCGAGCCGCGCCTCGATCGCGGCCCGGTCGAGCAAGGGCGCCCCGAGATCGGCGGCGAGCAGGCGGGCGCCGGCGCCGGTGACGGTCCGGTCGACGGCATGGAGAAGGCTTCCCGCTCGCCCGCCGGTGGCCGCCTGGGTCAGCTCGAGGCTCTCCCGGGTCGCCGCATCGATCATCATGTGATCGCCCGAGGCGCGTGCGACCGGCGGGCGAAGGAAAGGGAGCGATTCCTTGGCCACCTCGTCGAGATAGGCGATCAGTCCGCCGGCGGCGCACAAAGCGGCGCGGTCGAAGGCCCCGAAGCCGTCGAGGGTGGCGACTCCGAAGCGCTGCGTCAGCCGGCGTTCGGCGGCGAGGCTGTCGAAGCCGCTCCTGCGCTCGGTGACGGAGACATTGGCGAGCGGCTCGGCGGCGACGATCTCGGCGGCGCCCAGCCGGGCAAGCTCGGCGTCGAGGGCCGCGGGGGCGATCGAGCCGAGCTCGAAGCGTCCGGTCGAAATGTCGGCGGCGGCGAGCCCGAAGCGCTCGCCGACCCGGGCCACCGCGACCAGCCAGTTGGCGGCGCGGGAATCGAGCAGGTTTTCCTCGGTGAGGGTGCCGGCGGTGACGACCCGGACGATGGCGCGGTTGACCACCGATTTGGCGCCGCGCTTCTTCGCTTCCGCCGGATTCTCGATCTGCTCGGCGATCGCGACCCGGAAGCCGCCCCGGATCAGCCGGGCGAGATAGGCTTCGGCGGCGTGGATCGGCACTCCGCACATCGGGATCGGCTCGCCCTCATGCTCGCCGCGCGCGGTCAGGGCGATGTCGAGGCACTGGGCTGCCGCCTTGGCGTCATCGAAGAACAATTCGAAGAAGTCGCCCATCCGATAGAAGAGCAGGCAATCGGCCGCCTCCGCCTTCAGGGCGAGATATTGCGCCATCATCGGCGTGGGTGCCGAACTTGTCTTCGCCTGGGTGGCCATGGCCGAGGGATAGAGGGTTGGAGGCTCGCATGGAACGGCCTTGTGACGGCCTAGGTGGCGATCCTTTCGACGGTTAGCGAGGCGAGCCACGGCCCGTCCGAGGTGCCGAGCAGCGCCGCCCAATACCAGGAGGAGACGTCGGGCCAGCTTCGTCCCTCGCCGTCGCGCACCTGCTCGCAGGCGAGGAAGGCGCGGCCGCCGCGCCGGGCGATGAAGCAGGAAGCGGGGCCGCGCCCGGCGACCAGCCGCATCGGCGCGGCCGCGATCTCGTAGCCGGCGGCCCGGTAGCAGTCGCTCGCCGAGTGGAGGCGGCGGGTCGCCGACTCGAGGCGGCGAAGGACGATCTGCCTGCGCCCGTCGCTGAAGCGCGCGACCTGGCCGGGGAAGCGGCGGGCGAGGATCCGGTCCTCGGCGGTGGCCGCGACCGGATGAAGCCTGCGCCCCTCGAAGCTCGCCGGCCATGAGGCGTCGCCGGGCCGGGCCTGACCTTCGGGCTCCGGACGCAGTGGAGCAAGCGCTCCCGCCAAAGCGAGAAAGGCGAAGACCAGCCAGCGCTTCACCGCCACGCCTTCGGAGCCACCAGATAGACGATCGCGACGGCGAGCATCAGGAAGGACAGGATTCCCACCGCCTCGTGGCCGACCGGTCCCTGCAGGCGCTCGACGAAGCGGTTCTCGACATAGAAGAGGCTTGCGGCGCGGACCGCATTGCCCGCCACCGCAAGCACCAGCGCAACGGCCAGGGCGAAGGCGTAGCGCAGGGGTCCGAAGCCGGCAGCGAGACCGATTCCGCTGACCAGGAAGAAGCTCGCCCAGAGCATCCTTATGCCGCTGCAGGCCGCGTCGAAGAGCAGTAGCGAGCCGTTCCAGCTCAGGGCGACTCCGTCGAGGCCGACGGCGAGGCCGTTCAGCCGCAGCATGGACGCGGCGAGGGCGGCGCCGGCGAGCCTCATCGGATAGGCGAGGTAGAAATCGAGGCTCGGCAGGACCGGCAGGGCGAGCAGGGCGAAGCCCGCCAGCGGAGCCCAGGCCAGGCGGGCTCCGGCGACATGCCGGCACAGCAAAGCCGTCGCGACCACCGCCACCGCCACCGCGGCCAGCACCGGCCCCCACAAGGTGGCGGCGACGTAGAGGGCCAGCGCGGCCGAGAGCGGGGCGAGCGGAACCGGCCCGGCCTCCCCCGCCCGGATCCGGCGGAGGGCGGGGAGGGCGACGGCCAGCCCGACCAGGCCGAGCGGCACGGCCGAAAGCCCGTCGCCGAACCGGCCGGCGAGCAGCCGCCACGAATCCCAGAAGACCGCCGGCAGAAGGACGATCGCCAGCCGGGCGTCGAGCCCCGGGCCGGTCATGCGAGCCCCGTCACGAGGCGCCGGCGCAGCAGCCCCGCGAACAGCAAAGCGGTGATCGCGAGCAGGACCCAGAAGCCGGGCTCCGGCACCGTCGGCACCTCCGCCGCGCCCGGGACGGGGAGGCCGTTGGTCCGGTATTCGGCATCGGTCTCGAGCACGACCGCGCCGCTCACCGGAGTCACGATATTGAGCCGCCGGGCCAGCTCCACGGCGGCGGCGCGTTTGTCGCCTGGGGCGCTCGCGACCGTCTGGTTCCCCCACAGCCTGGCGATGTGGAGCGAGCTTGCCGGTCCGTTCTTCGCCGGCGCGGCCGTGCGCTCGATCCGCCAGCGCAGGCCGCCGCTCAAATCGCCGATCAGCGAGGCGAGGTCGCGGGCGGCGTTGTCCGACGGCGGGACGTCGCGGGCGCCCTCGAACCAGGGCTCGCCCGCGATCGCGAATGCCGGTCCGGGCCGCGGCTGGTAGCGGACGAGACCGGGCAGGTCGCGCCGGCGCTCCAGCAGCTGCTCGAGCCGCGCCCGCGACCGGGCGAAATCGACCGGCTGGGGCCCATGGACCCAGAGCAGCGCCGAATCGCCGCCCTGGGCGAGGTCGAGGGCGTCGGCGAGGGCGCCGAGATTGTCCTGGCCGCCGGTGAAGGCGGTGTTCGAAACGGCCTCGCTCACCCGCCGCCGCTGCTCGGGCGACCAGGGCGCCATCGGCACCCTGCGGGGTTCCTCCGCGGCGATGAGCAGAGCGACCGGCAGCCCGGCGGGGATCGAGTCCAGGGCCCGGGCGAGAGCGGCGGCGCCCTCGCGATTGGCCTCCGACCCGTCGAGCAGAAGCACCAGGCTGCGCGGCCGCGGCGAGGGCCGCCGCGCGATCGTCTGGACGATGGCGAGCGCCGCAGAGTCGCTTGTGGCGGGAAGCAGGGCCTGGCGGGTCGAGGGCTGAGCGATCGCGACGGCCGCGATTCGCGGACGTGCGCTCAGCCAGGCGTCGTCGAGCGGTGCCCGTATCACCTTCCCCTTGCCGCCGAGCGGCGCGTCGCCTTCGATCCACAATTGGTGGCGAAGCTCGGCCGGGACTTCGAAATTGCGCTCGGCAATTGCGGGAAGGGTGAGTGTGCGGCCTCCGTCGGAGGCGATTTCGAGCGGCGCCGACATCCCGATCCTGAGCTTGAGCGAGGCGCCCGGCGGCACCGGAAAGGCCTGGACGAGGAGCCTCCCGGCGCCTGCGGTGGTGACGAGCAGCGGATCGCGGCGCTGGCTGACCACCCCCTGATAGGCGGCGCGCGCTTCGCCGCGCCCGGCGACCCTCGCTTCCCGAGGTACGCCGTTGACCCACAAGGTGGCCCGCGAGGCGACCCCGCCGGGGGGCAGCAGCAAGGTGAGCCGAGCCTCGCGCTGAACCTGGGACCTGTTTTCGAAGCGGCCGGTCCATTCCAGGTAACCGACATTGTCCGCGGCCGAGATCGAGCCGTCGAGCCGGGAATCGGCGAGCTTAAGGCCCTCGGCCCGGCCGCCGACGCTCTCGCCGCCCTGATCGCCGTCGAACGAGAAGGGCCGGCTCCGCGCCGGCACCGCCCCGGCATTGAAGGCCTTGCCCGTTGTCCGGAAGTAGAGCTCGCGGGCAGCGCTCGAGCTTTCGACCGAGCCGTCCGCGAACAGGCTGCCGCCCCAGGACGAGACCAGGAAGCTGGCGAGCCCGGTGCCTCGGCCGGCGTCGCCGTAGCAGAGGCGCAGAAGCATCTTTTCGTCGCCCAGCGCGCGCATCAAGGCGGCGCCGCGGCGGACTTCGGCCTCGTCCCCGGCGCTCCAGCGCATCGCGAGGAAGGTGGCGGTGGCGGGCAGGTCGACGAGGGCGAGCGCGGCCAGCCCGAGGAGGATTCCGCCGAGCCAGCGCCGGACCTCGCGGCCGTCGACGATCAGCCGAGCGGTCAGCTTCAGATTGGCGATCAGGGCCAGCGCCGGGGCCTGGGGGAGCAGCCCCAGCCCGAGCAGCAGGATGGCGATGATCGCGATCGGCAGCAGCGGCAGGAACAGGAGCGTGTAGGCGGCGGCGATCGCCGCGCCCGCGCCCGCCGCCGGCATCAGCCAGCCCGGCGGCCGCCCCGCCCCGTCCTGCCGGGCGGCCCGCCACAAAGCGAAGTTGCTGGCGGGCACGGCCAGCACGACGAGGACGTGCCCCCAGGTCGGCAGCGGATCGAAGACGGTGCCGGCGCACAGCCCCGTCGCCAGCTCGACGAGGACGACGACCAGCGGGAGGATGACGCCCATGCTCAGCAGCACGGGCCCGGGCGGGGCGGTTTCGACGGCCGGCATCGCGCTCTCCAGGCAGGGTTGGCGAGAGGTCTTTCGCAGGCGCGGGTCGAGCGGTGATCGGCCCGCCGCGCGGTTGCCGTGAACGGGCGGTGCAGATTCGGTGCTCTTGCCCCCGTCAGCCCTCCCGCCCTACAGCAGCCGCAAAAATCGGGAGAGCGCGATGAGCGAAGGCAGCAGCGTCAAATTCTCCGAGCAGGAGGCGCTCGACTTCCACACCATGGGCGGCCGGCCGGGGAAGATCGAGATCATCGCCTC
>Ga0190273_10000144_pt1 | contig 37046 bp, 27 predicted proteins | sample Popmic504IS_FD_134513 | JGI IMG/M metagenome (GOLD analysis project Ga0190273, IMG submission 134513) | Populus adjacent soil microbial communities from riparian zone of Shoshone River, Wyoming, USA - 504 IS | ecosystem: Environmental > Terrestrial > Soil > Riparian zone > Trees stand | place... | reverse complement strand
GGAGCTGGTCGCCGAGGCCCTGTCGGGGCGCTCCCACCGGAAGGTGACCCTCAGGGTCCCCAGACGCGGAGATCATGTCCGGATGATCCGCCAGGCCTCGCGCAACGCCGAGGAGGAGCTCGACCGCCACCTCGCCGAGACCAGCACCCAGGCGAAGACGATGCGGGCATTGACCGAGGTCCTGGAGCTGGCCGAGCCGCCCGGGCGGATCGAGGTCTATGACAACAGCCACGTCATGGGCACCAACGCGGTCGGGGCGATGATCGTCGCCGGGCCGGAGGGCTTCCGAAAGAACGCGTACCGGAAGTTCAACATCAAGCGGCCGGAGACGGCGCCGGGCGACGATTTCGCGATGATGCGCGAGGTGCTCGGCCGCCGCTTCGCCCGGCTCGAGAAGGAGGATCCGGACCGGAGCCGGGGCGAATGGCCGGACCTGCTCCTCATCGACGGCGGCAAGGGGCAGCTCTCGGCGGTCCTGGAGACGCTGGAATGCGCCGGAATCCACGACGTCCCGGTCGTCGGCGTGTCCAAGGGTCCGGACCGCAACGCCGGGCGCGAGACCCTGCATCTGCCGAACGGGCGCGACTTCCAGCTTCCGCCCAACTCCCCGGTGCTCTTCTACATCCAGCGGCTCCGCGACGAGGCCCACCGCTTCGCCATCGGCGCCCACCGCACCAAGCGCGCCAGGAGCATGACCGCGAGCCCGCTCGACGAGGTCCCCGGAATCGGCCCGAGCCGCAAGCGGGCGCTTCTGATGCATTTCGGTACGGCGAAGGCGGTGAGGGGGGCGGCGCTGGAGGATCTGGAGAAGGCGCCCGGAATCTCGAAGACCATGGCCCGCGGCATCTACGATTATTTCCACCCGAGCGGACAATGATCTTCTGGCTGCTTCCCCTGCTGCTTGCGCTGGCGGTCGCGGCCATCCTCGTTGCCGCCTGGCGGCTGCCCGGCGGCGGCAGCCTGGCGATGAGGCTGACCGTCCTCGGCCTGTGGGCATTCGGCAAGCCGGCCGCCGATTTCCAGCGCTACAAGGCGTCGCTGCTGCACCGGAGCTATCCCCCGGATGCTCGGCTGCCGAAGTCGCTCAGGGCCCTGTGCCATGTTACCGAGGAGAGCGTCGATGGGCAGCGGGTCGTCACCCTGGCGCCCAGGCGCGGAGGCGGAATCAGGCACATTCTCTACTGGCATGGGGGATCCTATGTGAGCGCTCTGGTCGCGCCCCAATGGGAGATCGTCCGCAAGCTGATCGAGGCGACCGGGGCGACCGTGACGGTGCCCCTGTACCTGCTGTCGCCCGAGTACGGCCATGAGCCCGCCTTCGCCGTTGCCGAGACCCTGTTCCGGCGGGCGCTTGCCGCGGGACCGGCCGGGAATATCCTGCTCGCCGGAGACAGCGCCGGCGCGAATTTCGCGCTGGGCCAGACGGTGCGCCTGCGGGACCAGGGGCTTCCCATGCCCGGGCATGTCGTCCTGTTCAGCCCCTGGCTGGACCTGACCCTGAGCAACCCCGAGGCGCGCAAGATCGAACCCTCCGATCCGATCCTCGCGGTCGACGCGCTTCGGCAGTGCGGGCAATGGTGGGTTCGGGGCGCCGATCCGCTCAACCCCGTCTTCAGCCCTCTCTATGCCGAGCTGGAGGGCCTGCCGCCGATCACGCTGGTCCAGGGAACTCGAGATCTCTTCCTGCCCGATTCGCGCACCTTCGTCGGCAAGGCGGAGGCGGCCGGCCTCGACCTTCGCTATCTCGAATATCCGGGCGCCTTCCACGTCTTCGTGGCCGCCACCTGGACTCCTGAATCGCGCGACGCCTTCGCCCGTCTCGCCCAGCGCCTGCCGGCCGAGCCGGCCTGAGGTCCGATGCACCTCCTCACCCCGGCGATCATCTGCGCGGTCCGGCCGCATGGCGAGCATGGCGCGATCGTAAGGGCGCTCACCCCGGCCGACGGGATCCAGGCGGGCTTCGTCCGCGGCGGGCGGTCGCGCCGGCTTCGCCCGATCCTGCTTCCGGGCAACCTCGTCCAGGCCGAATATCGCGCCCGGACCGAGGAACAGCTCGCCCAGCTCGGTGTCGAGCTCGCCGCGAGCCGGGCCCCGCTGCTCGGCGAGGCCCTGCCGGCGGCGGCGATCGAATGGACGACCGCGCTCGCCGCCACCGCTTTGCCCGAGGGCCAGCCCTATCCCCGGCTGTACGAGGCTCTGGACGGCCTGCTCGCCGCGATCGAGGCGTCGCCGAGCGCCCGCGGCTGGGGGCCGTCGCTGGTCCGCTACGAGCTCGTCATGCTCGCCGAGCTCGGCTTCGGGCTCGACCTCGGCGAATGCGCCGCCACCGGCGCGAGAGAAGATCTCGCCTTCGTCAGCCCGAAAAGCGGCCGGGCGGTCAGCGCCGGGGCCGCGGGCGAATATCGGGACCGCCTGTTCCCGCTGCCGCCGCTCATGCTCGGCTCGGGCGCCGCCGGCTGGCCCGACATCCTCGCCGGGCTTCGGATCACCGGCCATTTCCTCGCCCGCGACGTCCACATCGAGCGCCAGTCGGAGATCCTCGCCGCCCGCGACCGCCTGCTCGACCGGCTGAAGCGGGCGGGGGGCTGATCGCCGTCGGGTCAGCGCTCCCGCTCCGCAAGCCATTGCGCGATCGCTCCGGCTATCCGCTCCGACGCCCGGCCGTCGCCGAACGGGAAAGCGGGGCGCGCCATCCTTGCATATTTCGCTTGGTCGGCGAGCAGTCCGGCGACGGCGGCGAAGATGCGGTCCGGATCGGTTCCGACCAGCTCCAGGCTTCCGGTGGCAAGCGCCTCGGGCCGCTCGGTGACGTTGCGGAGCACCAGCACCGGCCGGCCGAGCGCCGGCGCTTCCTCCTGAAGGCCGCCGCTGTCGGTCAGGATCAGCCAGCTCGACTCCATCAGCCGGACCATCGCCTCATAGCCGAGCGGCTCGACCAGCTCGACATGGTCGACTCCGGCGAGGGCCTGCTCGATCGCCCCGCGGACCCGCGGGTTGAGGTGGAGCGCCGCCGCCACCCGCACCGGAAGCTCGGCCACCATCCGCCTGATCGCTTCGCAGACGGCCCGTGCCGGCTCTCCCTGATTCTCCCGCCGGTGGCAGGTGACGAGAATCAGCCGGCGCCCCGGCGCCGCCGCCGGAGCCGCGGCGGCGATCCGCGCCCTGGTCTCGAGCAGGGCGTCGATGCCGCTATTGCCCGTCACCAGGATCCGGCCTGTCACCCGCCGCTCCCGCCGCAGATTCCGGGCGGCCTCCTCGGTCGGGGCGAAGAGCAGGTCCGCGAGAGCGTCGATGGCGACCCTGTGCCCTTCTTCCGGCCAGGGCTGGTCGAGGTCGAAGGAGCGCAGGCCCGCCTCGACATGGGCGACCGCAATGCCGCAGTCGCGCGCCGCGAAGGCGCCGGCCGCGGCGCTGGTCGTATCGCCATGGACGAGGACGAGGTCGATATGTTGCCGCCGGAAGCGGCCGCAGAGCAGCGCTCTGAGCGCCTCGCGAAGGCTTGCGACGCTCCGGTCGCGGGGGTCGAAGCGGAGCTGGCGAAGGATCTGCTCCGAGTCGAAATGGCGATCCAGGCCGTCATGCTGGCCGGTGAGGAAGACCTGGTGGCGGGCGCCGGGCAGTCGGGCGAGCGCCCGGGCCACCGGCGCCATCTTGATCGCCTCGGGCCGGGTTCCGACGATCGAGACCAGGAAGGGGAGGGCCGGGGGCAGGCGGCTCGTGCCAAAGCGGGCAGAATCGGGCATCAGCCGAAGCTAGCCGGGCCTGGAGCCTATACAAAAAGCCCATCGGCCGAACGGGAAATCCGATCCGGGACCGTCATTCCGGCGAAAGCCGGAATCCATGAACACCGTCCCTGCCGGATCTTCGAGCCACCCTGTTCATGGATCCCGGATCAAATCCGGGATGACGGTTTCCGCCGTGGCAGGCCGTCTCAGCCCGAGTTCGGAACGCCCAGCTCGGCGGCGGCGCTCTTCAGCCGGCCGGCGACCGCGGCATCGCCGGCGAAGGCGGCGAGGCCGGAGCGCAGGGCCGCCTGGGCGCCGCCCGGGTTGCCCAGCGCCATGCGCGAGCGCATCAGGCGGATCCAGCCGTCCTCGTCTTTGGGATTCGCCTTCAGCCGCCCTTCGAGCCGGGCCACCATCTGCTCGACCATCGCCGCCTGCTCGGCCGGCGGCAGCGAGGAAGCGGCGGCGAGCTGCTCGGGGCTCGGCCCCGGTATTCCGGAGGTCGCCGTTCCGGTGCTTCCGACGGCCGGCATCCGGCCGGCCAGGTCGATCCGGTTCTTGGCGGAAGTCTGCTCGATCGTCCGCCGCAGGTCCGCCTCCCAGGGCGCCCCCGGCGGAGTGTCCTTGAGGAGGGCGAGCCAGTCCTCGACCGCACCCTTGGGATCGCCGCCCAGATCCTTCTGGACGGCGAGGAAGTAGCGCGCTCTGGGATCGCTCGGGTCGAGCTCGATCGCCTTGCGGAAGGCGTCGGCAGCCTCCGGAACCACGGTCGCGCCGGCGACCTGCAACGCTTCTCCGAGCGACGACCAATTCTCGGCATTGCCGGGTTCGGCCGCGGCCGCCTTGCGATAGGCGGCGGCGGCCTCCTCGGCCTTGCCGGCCTGGGCATAGGCCCAGCCGACGACCCGCCAGTCCTTCGCGGCCGGAACGTCGCCGCCGCCGCCGCCGCCCGAGCTTCCGCTCACGCTCCGCGAGATCGCGACCGCGGCCGAAACCAGGGCGATGAGCGCGGCGACGATGAGGATGATCGTCGCCGCGGAGGGCAGGCGGGAACGGCTTTGCGGGGCGCTGGTCATGGGGTTGCTATCCTTGCGCCAATTTGATCAACGTCAAGGGCTGCCGCGCCGCGGCGGCGAGAGGGATTGAAACAGCGTGTCGGACTGCTTCCGCGTCGCGATCATCGGCTCGGGGCCCGCCGGCCTCAGCGCCGCCGCGCGAGCCGCCCGGCTCGGGCTCAGCCACGTCCTCCTCGAAAAGTCGGGCCATCTCTCCGACACCATCTACAAATATCAGAAGGGCAAGCACGTCATGGCGACACCGAGCCAACTCGTGCTGCGCTCGGACATGGATTTCGACGCAGGCAAGCGCGAAGCCGTGCTCGGCACCTGGGACCGGCTCGCGGCCGAGCGGGAGATCAACGTCAGGCTCGACGCCGAGGTCAAGTCGATCGCCGGCGAGAAAGGCGATTTCACCCTCACCCTCGCCGGCGGCGACGTCGTCCGGGCCGAGAACGTCATCCTCGCCATCGGCACCCAGGGCAATCCGAACCTGGTGCGCTGCACGGTCGGCACCGGCTCGGTCGTCCAGTACCAGCTCGACGACCCCGGCGAATATGTCGACGAGCATATCGTCGTCATCGGCGCCGGCGACGCGGGCATCGAGAATGCGCTCGGCCTCGCCGCCGATCCGGAGCAGCGCAACGCCGTCACCATCGTCAACCGCTCCGCCGAATTCGCCACCGCCAAGGACGCCAACGTCAAGGCCCTGCTCGCCGCCGAGGCGGAGGGGCGGATGACCATCCTTCGCGAAACCACCGCCTCGGCGATCGAGCCGGGCTCGATCACCTTCGACACGCGCGACGGCGAATTGAAGGCGCGCTGCGACCGGGTCATCGCCCGGATGGGCTCCGCGCCGCCGCGCGGCTTCGTCGAAGCCTGCGGTATCCAGTTCACAAGCCCCGACCGCCTCGCTTACCCCAAATTGTCGCCGACCTTCGAATCCAGCGTTCCGGGAATCTTCGTGATCGGAGCCCTGGCCGGCTATCCCCTGATCAAGCATTGCATGAACCAGGGCTATGACGTCGTCGAGTTCATCAACGGCAATCTCGCCCTGAAGCCCGCCGACGAGCCGATCCTGCAGGCCAAGTTCCGCGACCTTCCGGTGGCCCGCTCGGTCGATGCCTGGCTCGAGATGCTGCGCGGCAATGTCGCCATCCTCAACGACATGTCGCCGCTCCAGATGCGCGAGTTCATGCTCGACAGCGAGGCGCGATTCTACCGGGCGGGCGAGGTGGTCGTGGAGCGCAACGCGCCCGGATCCTCGCTCTTCGCCATCGCCGACGGCTCGGTGCTGGTCGAGGTCAGCAAGGCCGATCCCTCGATCACCGTGCCGATCGGCACCGGCTCGATCTTCGGCGAGGTCGGGCTGATCTCCGGCCGCCGGCGCGGCTCCACGGTCCGGGCCGCCGAGGATTCGATCCTGGTCGAAGTGCCGCGGATGGCCGCTTTGAGGCTGATGTCCGCGGTTCCGGCCGCCCGGCGGACGATCACCAGGATATCGATCGAGCGCCAGCTCCTGCAGTTGTTCGGCTCGGGCCTCACTCCGGACGATCTGGTCGAGGTGCTCGAAACCGCCGAGGTCAGGAGCGTCAAGGCGGGCGAGGCGATCCTCGAGGAAGGCGCCGAGGGCATCGACATCTTCGTCATCCGCCAGGGCTCGATGGTGGTCGAGAAGGCGATCGGCGGCCGGCCCATCTTCCTCTCCTACCTTCCGGCCGGCTCCTATGTCGGCGAGATGGCCCTGCTCGAGGGCGGCCGCCGAACCGCCACCGTCCGGGCCGCGGTCAAATCGGAGGTGATCCGGCTGGACGGCGACGCCTTCCGCCGGCTGCTCGACCGCAAGCCGGACCTGCTTGCCCGGTTCAGGCGGGACATGGCGTCCCGGCAGCAGCTGAACGACTTCATCGAGGCCAAGAAGGACGGCTTCGGCGGAGCCGTCGACATGTACAGCTCGGTGGCGAGCTTCCTCGTCGAGAACGGCATCGGCGAGGCGACCGACGTCCTCCTCATCGACGAGACCCTCTGCGTCGGCTGCGACAATTGCGAGCGCGCCTGCGCCGACAGCCACGAGGGCCTCTCCCGACTCGACCGCGAGGCCGGCAAGACCTACGCCCACCTCCACGTGCCGACCTCGTGCCGCCATTGCGAGCATCCGCACTGCATGGCCGACTGCCCGCCCAACGCCATCCACCGCGGCTTCGACGGCGAGGTCTATATCGACGAGACCTGCATCGGCTGCGGCAATTGCCAGAGGAACTGCCCCTACGGGGTCATCCGGATGGAGAAGGTCCCGCCGAAAAAGCCGCCCCTGCTGGCCTGGCTCCTCGCCGGCCTCGGCCCCGGCCCCGGCGAGCCTTCGCGCAAGTGGATCGACAAGCGGGTCTCCCCCGACACGCCGAAGAAGGCGGTGAAATGCGACATGTGCGCCGGCATCTCCGGCGGCCCCGCCTGCGTCCGGGCCTGCCCGACGGGGGCGGCGATAAGGGTGGCGCCGGAGCAGTTCCTTACCGTTGCCAGGCTGGAGCGGGAGGGATGACGGCAGGCTTGCGCCATCCGAGCCGATTCCCGTCCTCAGTGCCGGTCGGATTTTTCAACGCAAAGACGCAAAGACGCAAAGAGCGCGGAGCGCTCCACCAAAGCAGCGGCTGGCGGCAGGCACGGCTTCGTTGGATGGAGGGGGCGTTGGTCCGCTTCGCGGAATCTTTGCGTCTTTGCGTCTTTGCGTTGAAAAATGAGTTCGCACCGACCGATCGGAAAATCGCTCGATGCCGAAGGTTCAGAGCGGTCGAAGGGTCTTCACCCCCTGGGGCCCCAGCCTCCGCTGGGGCGACGTAAATGGCCACCCGCTCCATCCCGCGCACCGATCTCGGCGCGAGCCATGAGGGCTTCCTTCGCCACCGCCGCTTCCTGTGGCTCAAGGTCAGCGTCGTCCTCTGCCTCCTCGCCCTCGTCGGCTACGCCCTGATCGACGCCCAGCCGCGCCCCAATGGCGGCAGTCCCTACGGCTACACGCTCGGCACGGTCGGAGTCCTGCTCATCCTCTGGCTGACCCTGCTCGGCCTGCGCAAGCGTGCGATGACCCGCGGCCGCTGGTCCCTGAAGGCCTGGACCAGCGCCCATGTCTATCTCGGCCTCTCCCTGGTCGTCGTCGCCACGCTCCACACCGGCTTCCAGTTCGGCTGGAACGTCCACACCCTCGCCTACGTGCTGATGATCCTGGTCATCCTTTCCGGCCTCTACGGGATCGTCGCTTATGCCCGGCTGCCCGAGCAGCTCGGCGCCAGCCGCTCGGAGATGACCCGGCCGCAGATGATCGACGCGGTGATGAAGCTCGACCGCCAGCTCGCTCTGGCCGCCCAGCCGCTCGGCCATGAGGAGGCGAGGATCGTCCAGCGCTCCATCGACGACGACGTCTTTCGGGGCGGCCTCCACCGCCGCCTCTCCGGCCGCAATCCCCGCTGCCCGACCGCCCGAGCCCTCGCCGAGGCCCGCCGCCGGCTCGCCGTCGCGACCGGCGAGCAGGCTTCGGCCCTGGAGAATGTCGCCGCCCTGCTCGAGCGCAAGGCCGCGGCGCTGGGCCGGATCCGCAAGCATCTTCGCATCAAGGCGCTGCTGGAGGTCTGGCTCTACCTCCATGTGCCCTTCACCTTCGCCCTCATCGCAGCGCTCGCCGCCCATATCTTCAGCGTCTTCTTCTACTGGTAGCGGCAAGTGGCCTTCCTGATCCGAACCGTCTCCCACAGCGCCGAAGGGCGGGCGATCGTCCGCACCCGCCGGGTCGAAGGCGAGCGGCTGACCGTCGGCCGCGACCCCGCCTGCGACATCCACCTCACCGACCTCGCCGTCGCCCTCCGCCATGCGGTGATCGGGCGCGAATCCGGCCGGCTCAGGGTCGAAGTCGAGCCGGGCCTGTCGGTCGAGCTGAACGGCCGCAAGACGTCGTCCGGGATCATCGATCTCGCCACCGGCGGCGACATATTGATCGCAAGCCACGTGCTTCGCTTCATGCCGGTCCCGGCGGGGTCGGACGAGGTGGAGGTCGCTGTCGAGCGCACCGGCGAAGGCGAGGTCAAGCTCGACAAGAGCGCCGAGCGCCTGTTCACGCTCGCTCCGGTGCTTCCGGGCAAGCGCGGCCTCGCCTGGCTGCTCGCCTTGCTCGTCCTCGCCGTCGGCCTCGCCTGGCCGATCAAGGCTTATTACGACCGCCAGCAGAAGGCCGCGACCTTCGCCAGGTTCCACGCCGACCGGATCTGGTCGTCGGGCAGCCTGTCGTCCGCCCATGCCGGGCTCAAGGACAATTGCACCGCCTGCCACGTCAAGCCGTTCGAGGCGGTTCGCGATACCGCCTGCAAGACCTGCCACACCAGGGTCCACGACCATGCCGACCCCTTCCGGCTCGCCCGCGCCCGGCCGGACCTCGGCCGCTGGCGCCGGATCGAGCTCGCCTTCAAGGAGAAGTTCGACATTCCCCCCGGCCGCTGCGTCGAATGCCATACCGAGCATGAGGGCAAACAGGCGATGCCGGTCACGGCGCAGCGCTTCTGCGCCGACTGCCACGGCGATCTGAAGAAGAAGCTTCCCGACACTCCGCTTCCCAATGCGAGCGATTTCGGCCGCTCGCATCCGGAATTCGGCCCTGTCCTCATTGCCGGCTGGAACGGCGGGCAGGCACAGCTCAAGCGCCTTTCGCTGGCGCAGGCGCCGCGAGAGGATAGCGGCCTCAAATTCCCGCACGCCTTGCACCTGTCGCGAAGCAGCGGAGTCGCCCAGATGGCTCGTCGGCTGAGCGGCCGCTACGGCTTCGGCCAGGCGCTCGAATGCAAGGACTGCCACGATCCCGCCCCCGACGGCGCCCGCTTCCAGCCGGTAGATATGGAGCAGGATTGCGCCATGTGCCACGATCTCGCCTTCGACCAAAGCGGCGGCACGTTGCGGACTCTCCGCCACGGCGAGCCGGCCCAGGTCGTGGCCGACCTTCGCGACTTCTATCGCGGCCGAGGCGCGACTCGGCCGTCGGTGCTGATTCCGGCCGCGCGCCGGCGGCCGGGCGACGCACCCGATTTGCGCAATCGAATCCAGTTCGCCCGCGGACCCGGAAGCGCCGAACGCGCCATCCGGAGCGTCTTCTCCCCGGGCGGCGCCTGCTACGATTGCCACCAGGTCGACGCCCCCCCCGCCGGGTCGCTCAACTTCCGGATTCGCCCGGTCGCCTTCCCGATCCGCTACCTCCACAAAGGCTGGTTCGACCACCGCGCCCACGCCACCCAGACCTGCTCGAGTTGCCACCTGGCGGAGCGCTCAAGCGCCGCCTCGGACCTGCTCATTCCGAACCTCGCCAGCTGCCGCATTTGCCATGGCGGGGAGGGCAGTTCGAAACCGGTGCCATCCTCCTGCGCAATGTGCCATGATTACCATATGGACGCGGGGGCGCCGTCGATGCTGATCCGCCAGAAGGTGAGGGGCAAGAAGCGCGATACGATCGTCGCCGAGGCCCGGCGCTGATGCTGATCGCCCAGATCACCGACGTCCATCTCGGCTTCGAGCCCGGCAATCCCGACGAGCTCAACCGCAAGCGGCTCGACTCCGCCTTGCGCACCCTCGCGGAGATGGTCCCCCGGCCGGACCTTCTCCTCGCCACCGGCGACCTCGCCGACACCGGCGACGATTCCGAATCCTATGCCCGCCTCAAGCAGGCGGTGGCGGACCTGCCCTTCCCGGTCTTCTACGCGCTCGGCAACCATGACGGCCGCGACGCCTTCCGGGCCAATTTCCCCGATCTCGCCATGCCGGACGGCTTCCTCCAATATGCGATCGAGCAGCACGACCTGCGCATCCTAGTCCTCGACACGCTCGAGGAAGGCCGCCACGGCGGCAATTTCTGCGAGACCCGGGCCGCCTGGCTGTGCGCCCGCCTCGCCGAGGCTCCGGACCGCCCGACCCTGCTCGTCCTCCACCACCCGCCGATCGAAAGCGGCCTCAGCTGGATGACCGAGAACCCCGATGCGGCCTGGGTGAAGCGGCTGGAGGGCATCGTCGCCGCCCAGAGCAACATCGTCGCAATCATCGCCGGCCATCTCCACCGCCCCGTCGTCACCCAATGGGCCGGTACGACGCTCGCCATCTGCCCCTCGACGGCGCCGCAAGTGGCTCTGGACTTCGCAGCGATCGACCCCGACCGGCCCGACGACCGCCCGATGATCGTCGCCGACCCGCCCTGGTTCGCAATCCACCTCTGGAACGGAGCCACCCTCGTCAGTCATTTCGACACCGCCGGCGACCACCACATCCTCGCCCGCTACGGCCCCGCCCTGCAGCCCCTCGTCCGACTGCTCGCGGCGGAGAAGGGCGAGGCCTGATCCGTTGGCGGACCCGGTCCATCTTCATGGCTACCGCTACAGCGTCTACACAAGGGTCGCCCGGCTGGTCCTGCTGTCGAAGCCCGTCGAGCACCGGACGATCGAGGTCGATCCCTTCGCCGGGCTCTCCGAAGACTATCTGAGGCTGAACCCGTTCGGCCGGGTACCGGTGCTGACCCACGGCGCGTTCAGGCTGTTCGAAACGAGCGCGATCACCCGCTATGTGGATCGGGCCTTCGAAGGCCGGCCATTGCAGCCCGAAAGCGTATCCGCTCTGGCCAGAATGGACCAGGTCATCGCGGTCGTCGACGCCTACGCTTATTGGCCGATGGTGAGGCAGGTGTCCTCGCATGGCTTTTTCCGCCCGTTTTTCGGAGAGCCGTCGAGCCGCGAGGAGATCGACTCGGGCCTGGAGGCATCGAGGAAAGTCCTGGCGTTCCTGGACGGAGTCGCCGGCGAGGGCGAAGTCCTGACCGGCCGCGACATCACCCTCGCCGACTGCCATCTCGCTCCGATGATCGATTATTTCGTCCGGGCCGAGGAGGGAAAGGCGGCGCTTTCTACCCACCTCGCCTTGCAGGGATGGTGGGACCGGCTATCCGCCCTGGACATCCTCAAGGCCACCGACCCGTTTGCAAACCGTCCCGGGAATCATGAAAGCGCTTTGCGCATCCGGTAATTGTGGATTTCAACGCCGTTCAGCTCGAACGCGTCGCGGCCGACCGGCTCGAAGCCCTGCTTTTCGAAGAAGCTTTTCGCCGGTTCGCTCGCCTCGACGAAGAGGATTTCGATGCCGGCGCTCCGGGCGATGCCTTCAAGCGCCTCGTAAAGCTTCCTGGCGACACCGCGGCCCGCCGCCTCCGGCGAGCAATAGAGGTGATCGATATGGCCGTCGGCCTCCAGGTCGCCATAGGCGATCGGCCGGCCATTCTCGCCGACGGCGACGAGAAACGTCCGGCCGTCGCCCCCCCGGCGGGTGAAGACGTCCGCGTCGGGCAGGCCGGGTGCCCAGGCGGCGACCTGATCGGCCGTATAATGAAAGCCGCCGATTTCCCGGACCGACGAGAAGAAGATCGCCGCCAGCGCAGGGGCATCGCTGTCCTCGAAGGGGCGTATTTCCATCAGGCGCACTCGTAATCCCACACGTATTGCCAGGCCACGGCGCCGGGAGGGCTCGTCAGGATGGCGAATCCGTCGAACAGATCGCTGGGGGCGACGTCCTTCGCCGCGGCGAGGGCGGCGAGCTCGTCCGGGTCGATCGAGTAGCTCACCTCGCAGGCGACGAGCCCGGCCTCGACCGGCTGCCCGTGATGATCGCGGAGGCGTTGCCGGCCCGTCGTCTCCTCCAGGAACGGAAGATGGCCGAGGCGGCCGTCATAGCCGTCGCGGGACGCGTGAAAGACGCACTCGGTCCGGCCGCATCGGCAGCAGGTCGCCTCGACGCCGGCGGCCCCGTATTGGCCCGACAGCATCTCTTCCAGAGTGAAGCTGCGGCCTGCGCAGCCGCGGCAGGCGAACCGGTATCGGGCCCAGGTCAGGCCATCCTGCTTCTCCGGCGGGTCGAGGGCCACCTCGAAGCCGTCGAAGGCGTGGGGAGGGCTCGTCAGGAGTTCGCTGGCATCCACGGTCCGGTTATAAGCCGGTCCGGTGCACCGGCAACGTCCGCTTCACCATGGCGACGCGTTCAGGGCGTCTCCAGCTGGGATCGAGGCGCCGCTACCCCACCCAATCGTCCATCCCTCCAGCATCGCTCACCTTGAACACCAGCCCCCGCCGGTTCAAAAACAGTCGCTCCATCTCCGCCCGGGTGAACGGCCTCGAACCGAGCCGCCCGAACACCGCGATCTGCCCCCCCGTCTCGTCCACCGCGCGGTCGCGGTCCAGGCCCTTGGACAGAGCGAGCGCCGGGCGCGGCGTCTTCGCCCAGGCGATGAGGTCGGGCATCGGGGCGGGGGAGAAGCCGTAGAAATTGGGCTGGGTGTCGGGCGCGGTGAGCTGGAGGATTTTGAGGCCGGCGCGGCCGTCGGCGACATAGGCGAAGAGCGAGGCGTTGGTCGAGGCGACGATGACGTCCTCGGAGTCGGTCATCCGGCCGCCGAAGGTCGTGCGCTGGTGGATCCGGGGCGCCTCGGGCCGGGCGACGTCGACGATCACCAGCCCGTCCTTCTTCGCCGCGACATAGGCGTAGGTGCGGGCGACATAGACGCGGCGGGCGTCGGCGAGCGGGACCGTGGCCGACGGGACGAGGCGCGGCTGGTCCATCTTCGTCACGTCGAGCAGCTCGAGACCGTCCGCGTCGGTCACCCACAGATAGCGGAACTGGAGCGCCGAGGCGCGGGCGTCGCGCAAGGGGATGGTGGCGGCGTGGCGCGGGCGCAAGGGGTCGTCGAGGTCGATGACGACCAGCCCGGCCGCGGCGGCGACATAAGCGTAATGGCCGCCGAGGGTGACGTGGCGGGCCCCGTCCAGGACTCCGCCTTCGTTCCAGGTGACCGCGCGCTTGAGGAAATTGTTGCGCGGCTCGCGGTCGGCGAGGGTCTCGACGTCGACCAGGATCAGCCCTTCCTCGGCATCGGTGACGACGGCGTAGCGGTAGAGCGGGTGGAAGGCCTGCTCCTGGTTCTCGGGACGGTCGCGGCGGATCGCGTCGTTGCGGCCGACGCTGATCGGCTGGTTGGTGGGAAGCGCCAGGCAGGTCGCGTTGCGGGTGGCGACTCGCGTGTCCTGGCCCAGCGGCGAGAAGGGCGCGGTGACGATGCGCTCGGAGACGCCCTTGTTGCCGACGCTGGCGATGTCGTAGACGCGGAGGCCGCCTTTCCCTTCCGCGACGAACATATATTCGCCGCGCTGCTGGAGGCAGCCGACGGCGCCGCCCGTGTCCTGGACGATATTGGCGAATTGCTCGCGCCCGCTCTTGCCCGAGCGGGTCCAGCCGACCAGCTCGCGCTTGTTGCGGTCGACGTGAAGCCGCCAATAATCGGGATAGGCGAATCTTTGCAGATAGGAGCCGATCACCGCCTGCGGCTCGTCCCATTCGGTCACCCGAACCGCCTCGAAGGCGCCGTCGAGGCCGACGAAGGCGTGGAGGCCGACGAAATTGACGAAGTTGGTGCCCTGCAACAGCAGCTGGGCCATGACCGCGTTATTGTCGCCCTTCGCCGACAGGTGGCAGTCGCTGCAGGTCTTGGTCTCCGTCCGCCGTACCGTGTGTGGAAAATGCGGCGCGAAGGCCTGGGACGAGAAGCCGGCGGCGCTGATCGGCGGCTGCTGGACGTAGATGCGCTCCCGATTGATGTTGGTCGAGGAGAGGATCAGCGCCGAGCTCGACCTGACCGGAGCGATGATATTGCCCTTCGTCGTCTGGTGCCGGCCGAGCTGGAACATGTCGTCGCGAGCGACCTGCGGGTTGTAGGTGGCGAAGTTGCGGGTTTCTATGCCCTCATACTTCTGGCTCTTGGTTTTCCAGTTCGCCTCGATCGGCAAATGACAGCCGCCGCAGCTCGTCGTCCAGCTGAGGTGGCAAGTGAAGCAGGCCATCTCATTGTCTTTGTGCGCCAATTTGTCGGGGGCCACTCCGCTTCCGAACACATAGCGGCCGCTGTCCGCGCCTTCGCTGGACATCAATTTCGCGCGGGCCGCCTTGAGGTTGAAGCCCGGAAATTGCGGGTCGACGCTGTCCTTGACCAACGACACTTCCCATTCCAGCTCCGGATCAACGATCGAGCGCTGGACCAGCACCCGCCGGCCCCCGTCGTCGACCATCCACTCGAAACGCCGCCGCCCGTCCTCGTTGCGGAGCAAGGCGAGGTTGGTCCCCTTGGGCGGGGCGGCCGGTCCGGAGGTCAGAAGGTTGGGATATTGGCCGGCGGTGCCGTGGCAGTCCCTGCAGCCGATCTCGACCGCGTTCGCCACCTCGCCATAAATATAGCCGTTGCCGTGGCTGTCCTGGGCAAAATGGCAGTCGGCGCACTGCATCCCCTTCTCGGCGTGGATGTCCATCATGTGGACCGCCTTGCCTTTCTGGACCCCCGGCGGGACGAATTCCGGAGCGCCCGCCGTGCGGAATTTCTCGGGATCGTCCGGCGGTACGATATTGCCCTCGCCATCGAGCAGATTGCCCTCGCGGTCGCGCTTGTAGACGGCCCGGAAGTTCCAGCCGTGGCCGTGATAATCGGCGAACTGGGTGTGCTTCGCCAGCGGGTTGACCCGATCATAGACGTTGCGAAGGAAGTCGAGATCGCCCCACAGCCCGCGCGGCGCGGCGCCTTCCGGATTGCGGTCGAGCACCTCGTGGACCTGCGCCGCGGTCGGATAGCGCTGCCTCCGCAGCTTATCGTCCTCGGCACTCTCCGTCGGAAGCCGGTTCTCCGGACCCGGCCACATCAGATCGGCGTCCGCCTCGTAATCCCACATCGTGTAGCCGAGGAAGGAGTTCAGGAAGATGTTGGGCTGGTGCATGTGGCAGTTCATGCACTGGGCGGTCGGGATGGCCCGGGTGAAGGCGTGGCGGACGGGGTGGCCCTTCTCCTTCAGCACGGCATGGGCGGCGTCGACGGGGGCCTCTGTTCCCCGGCGAAGGCCGGGGCCCAGCTCTGACCCAGCCTGGGCCCCGGCCTTCGCCGGGGAGCTGTGCGCCTCCATCTTGTCCCTGATGGTCGGATCCACCGTCGCCGTCTGGCCGTCCCGCCCGAACTGGGCCCAGGTGAGGCTGTGCCTCGGCTCGCGGTCGTTGGCGTAGACGACGTGGCAGCCGGCGCAGCCCGAATGGCGATAGTCGCCGGGCTGGTCGTTGGTGCCCATGAACCACATGAACGGGTCGTTGAGCCGGGTCTTGTGGATGTTGAGCACCGGGATGGCGACCCTGAGGCCCGTGCCGGGGCCGCGGTTCGACTGGCGGATGTCGGGGCGGCCGCTCTCCTCGAGCCGCTGGATCGAGCCCGAAGGGGAGGGGAGGCCGATTTCGGGGAATTGGGTGCCGATCGTCCGGCCGCCGCGCTCGAACACCCGGAAGACGTCGCCGGGCGGGACGACGTGCCAGGTCGGCAGCGGATAGAGCTCGGCGAGGATCCCGCGCGCTTGCTGCGCGGGGGTGATCGATTTCGGATCGGGCGGCGATACGATCTTGGCCGGCTCGCCGTGGCGGGTATAGGCCTCGCCGAAAATGTAGTTTTTGTAGGGGACGATGCCGTTGTTGTAGGCCGCGCCGCCGAACAGCATCGCGCCCGAGGCCATGAGCGAGCGCTCGGCCGCCTCGATCACCTCGATATGGCAGGCCCCGCAGGAATCGCGCGCCACCCGATAGTCGGACGGGTTGATGAAGCGCACATATTCCGGGCTCTCCTTGTTGAGCAGGGTGTAGGTGCGGCTCGGATTGGCGCTCGAGGGCCAGTGCCAGGATTTGGGATAGCGGGGCAGGACATGCGCCTTGTCGCGGGCGGCGACGTAAGCGGGGTCGTCCTGGGCGAGCGCGGCATTGCCGACGATCGCGCCATTGCCGCCGTGACAGTCGACGCAGCCGAGCACCACCGCGGGGCTCGAATGCATCGTCTTGCGGTCGCTGTCGGTGTGGCACGACACGCAGCCGGCGCTTTTCGTCTCGGCGAAGTCCCAGTCCTGGGTGCGCGGCGCGGCCCCGGCGCGGACGAGGCTGTAGTCACGCGCGACGGGCTTCTCGGCTTCCGCCGCGACGAGGGGGGAAGCGAGCAGAAGGGCCACACCCGTCATTCCGGCGAAAGCCGGAATCCATGGCCACGAACGGCGGGAGAGTTCCGCGATCCGTGTCCATGGATGCCGGATCAAGTCCGGCATGACGACAAACCTCATTCACCCCCTCCTCGACCGCCTCCCTTATGGCAAAGGGCGGCGGCCGGCTAAAGGGGGCGCGTCATTGCGCCAGCGACCTGCTGTCGATGACGAAGCGATATTTGACGTCGCTCCTCTGCATCCGGTCGTAAGCCTGGTCGATCTGCTGGACGGGGATCATCTCGATCTCCGAGACGATGCCGTTGTCGGCGCAGAAATCGAGCATCTCCTGGGTCTCGGCGATGCCGCCGATCAGCGAGCCGGCGATCGACCGGCGGCCGAAGATCAGCACGCCGACGCTGGGCGAGGGATGCGGATGCTCGGGCACGCCGACCAGGCACAAGGTGCCGTCCCGCTTGAGCAAGGCGGTGAAGGCGTCGAGGTCGTGGCTCGCGGCGACCGTGTTGAGGATGAAGTCGAAGCTTCCCGCGTGAGCGGCCATCTCGTCGGCGTTGCGCGAGACGACGACCTCATCCGCGCCGAGGTCGAGCGCGTCCTGGCGCTTGCCCTCGGACGTGGTGAAGGCGACGGTATGGGCGCCGAGGGCGTGGGCGAGCTTGATCCCCATATGGCCGAGCCCGCCGATGCCGACGATTCCGACCTTCTTGCCGGGTCCGGCCTGCCAGTGGCGGAGCGGCGACCAGGTCGTGATTCCGGCGCACAGGAGCGGCGCGACGGCGGCAAGCTGGTCTTCGCCGTGGCGGATCTTGAGCACGAACTTCTCGTCGACGACGATGCGCTGCGAATAGCCGCCAAGGGTGTGGCCCGGCGGGTCCTGGGTCGGACCGTTATAGGTGCCGACGAAGCCGTTCGTGCAATATTGCTCGAGGCCCTCGTCGCAGGCGGCGCAATGCTGGCAGCTGTCGACCAGGCAGCCGACTCCGACGGTGTCGCCTGCCGCGAAGCCCGAGACCTCGGCGCCGACGGCGCTGACATGGCCGACGATCTCGTGTCCGGGCACGCAGGGATAGAGGGTGCCGCCCCATTCCGATCGGACGGTGTGGAGGTCCGAATGGCAGACCCCGCAATAAGCGATCTCGATCTGGACGTCGCGGGGCCCGGGCTGGCGCCGCTCGATGGCGATCGGCTCGAGCGGCTTGTCGGCGGCATGGGCGCCATAGGCTTGGGTAGTCATTGGATTTCCTTCTTCGGGTTCATGGAAGCGCGACACCGGTCAGCTCACTGAGCCGATCGATGAGCCTGTCCTGGAAAGCGGGGTCCGTGGCTTCGCGAGCCGGCTGCTCCTGGCTCAGATGATGCCAGTAGCGGCCGCTGACCCTGGCCGCCGCCTCGTCGCTCGCCGCGAGCCAGGTCTGGGTCCGCTGGCCGGTCTCGAGATCGACCGGGGCCGACGGACCGCCCATCCGGGTTCGGACCCAGCCGGGATCGACGGCATTGCTCAGGACCTTCGGCCAGCGCCGCGCCAGGGCGAAGGCAAGGGCCACGACGTGAAGCTTGCTCTCGGCATAAGCCCGAGCCGGATCCCAGCGCCGCCGGGTCCAGTCGATGTCGTCGAGCGAGCCCTCGCCGCCGCGATGGAGGCCGCTGCTGAGATAGACCAGCCGGTCCGGACGCTCGATGAGCGCGGTCAGCAGGTAAGGCGCGAGCGAGTTCACCGCGAGAGTGGTGGCATGGCCTTCGGGAGTCGAGCCGCGCCCGGGCACATTATAAAGTCCGGCATTGAGGATGACGGCATCCATTCGCCCGATGGCGTTCACCTGTTCGGCCATGCTCAACGTCTCGGCGCGACTGCCGAGGTCGCCTGTCACGATGCCCGCGGAACGCGGCGCCAGCTCGGCAAGCGCCGACGCCCGCTCCTCGTTGCGGGCGTGCAGGACCACTTCGTGGCCGCCCTCGATCAGCGTCCGCACCGCCGCCCGGCCGAGCCCGTCCGTGCTTCCGGTGATGAAGATCCGCGCCATGGCCAGGACTCAGCGCGCCGGACGCCCCGGCCACGCGGCCGGATAGCGCTCGCCCTGTACCTCGACCGTGCCGAGCGCTTGCTCGATCCGGGCGAGGTCGTCCTTCGTCAGCTGGACATCCGCGGCGCCCAGATTCTCCTCCAGCCGGTGGAATTTGGTCGTGCCGGGGATGGGTACGATCCAGGAGCGTTGCGCGAGCAGCCAGGCCAAAGCGATCTGGGCCGGAGTCACGCCTTTGGCTTGGGCGATCTCGCCGATCAGGCCGACCAGCGCCTGGTTGGCGGTACGGGCCTCGGCCGAGAAGCGCGGGACGATGTTGCGGAAGTCGTTCGAGGCGAACTCGGTCGTCGAGTCGATCTTGCCGGTGAGGAAGCCCTTGCCGAGCGGGCTGAACGGCACGAAGCCGATGCCCAGCTCTTCGAGCAACGGCAGGATCTCGGCCTCAGGCTCGCGCCACCACAGCGAATATTCGCTCTGCAGCGCCGCGACCGGCTGGACCGCATGGGCTCGGCGGATCGAATCGACCCCGGCTTCGGAAAGTCCAAAATGGCGCACCTTGCCGGCCTCGATCAGCTCCTTGACGGTACCCGCGACGTCTTCCATCGGCACGTTCGGATCGACCCGGTGCTGGTAGAAGAGGTCGATACGGTCGGTGCGCAGGCGGCTAAGGGCGGCATCGGCGACCTCGCGGATGCGCTCGGGCCGGCTGTCCATGCCCTCGGCCGGCACGCCGTTCCGAAAGCCGAACTTGGTCGCGATCACGACCTTGTCGCGAACGGGCGCCAGCGCCTCGCCGACCACCTCCTCGTTGAGGCCGGGGCCATAGGCCTCGGCAGTATCGAAGAAAGTGACTCCGCGCTCATGGGCGGCGCGGATGAGGGCGATGGCGTCCTTGCGGTCGGTCGCGGGGCCGTAACCGTAGCTCAGGCCCATGCAGCCCAGGCCGATGGCCGAAACCTCCAGATTGCCGATCCTGCGCGTCTGCACCGTCTCTTCTCCTCGTCTCGCCAGCCCATTTAGGGCGTGCGCGGTCGCTCGATTAGCGGTTATAATCGGCATGAAGTCATATCGGAGATTCATCAATGCGCCGCGACGAGCTCGGCGACCTGGCGGCGTTCCTCGCGGTTGCGCAGGAGCGCAGCTTTACGCGCGCTGCCGCGAAGCTCGGAACGTCCCAATCCGCGCTGAGCCACATCGTGCGCCGGCTGGAGGAGAGGCTCGGAGTGCGGCTGCTCACCCGGACGACCCGGAACGTCGCCGTGACCGACGCGGGCGAACGGCTGCTGCGCACGCTCGGCCCCGCGCTCGACGACATCGCCGCCGGGCTCGCCTCGCTCAACGAATTGCGGGACAAGCCGGCCGGCTCCGTCCGGATCACGGCGTCGGACCATGCCGCGAGGACCGTGCTCTGGCCGGCCCTGGAGAGGCTGCTGCCCGATTACCCGGACATCCGGGTGGAGATCAGCGTCGACAACAGCTTCGTCGACATCGTCGCGGAGCGGTTCGACGCCGGAGTCCGGCTCGGCGAGTCGGTCGCGAAGGACATGATCGCGATGCGGGTCGGCCCGGACCTGCGGATGGCTGCTGTCGCATCGCCCTCCTATTTCGAGGCTCGGCCGAGGCCGCGTACGCCGCACGACCTGGCCGAGCATGACTGCATCAACCAGCGCTTCCCGACCCTCGGCGGGCTCTACGCGTGGGAATTCGGGAAAGGGGGGCGCGAGCTCAGGGTGCGGGTGGACGGACAGCTCGTCTTCAACAGCTCGGCCCTGATCCTCGACGCCGCTCTGGCCGGTCTCGGCATCGGCTATGTCATGGAGGATGCGGTCGCGGCGATGGTGGCGGACGGCAGGCTGGTTCGAGTCCTCCAAGACTGGTGCGAGCCGTTCCCGGGCTACCATCTGTTCTATCCGAGCCGCCGCCAGCCGTCGGCCGCCTTCGCCATCCTGCTCGAAGCGCTGCGCTATCGCCGGTAACCGTCATTCCGGCGAAAGCCGGAATCCATGAGCACCGACTTTGAAGATTTTCCGCGATCCGTGTTCATGGATGCCGATCAAGTCCGGCATGACGAACTTCAGTAGCTGACGATCGCGTTCAAGAGGACCGAATAATAGCGCTTGTCGCGGTCCGAATTGGCGAAGAGGTCCCTGAATCCTGCGCCGGGTTGGAGCACCGCCGCGGAGGCCCGGAAGACGATGTTCTGGGTCATCTTCGGGCGCCAGATCGCCGCCGCCGACACGTCCCAGCCGATGTCGCGGGGGATCGAGCCTTCGTTGCGGAGCGCCTGCAGAATGGCGGTCTTGTGGAACCAGAGGTGGTTGACGTTGCCGCTGAGGCGCCATTGCGGCGTGAGGTCGAAATCGGCTCCGGCGCCGAGCAGGATCGTGCCGGGATTGTTGAAGTTGGACTGGCCCTGCTCCTTGGAGGAGCGGAGCGAGTTGAGGATTCCGTTGCGGCCGTTGATCGAGACGGCGCGGCCGCCGCCGGCGAAGGGGATGGTCTGTCGGATCCAGTAGCTGGTGTCGGCGCCGGCGAAGATCGGGTTCTCGAAGATGGCGTCGAATCCGCCTTCCTTGTCGTCGAACGGCTCGCCGTCGCCGCTGGCGAACAGGATTGCGCCGCGGAAGCGAATCCAGTTGAGGTCGTAGCTCGGCTCGGCGGCGAGGAAGAAGCTTCGGACCTTGCCGGTCTCGCCGGTGAAGATGTTGTTCCGGTCCCAGCCGAAGGCGCCGTAGGCGGAGGCGGAGAGGTTGATCCGGCCGATGCGTCCGTCGGCGCTGTAGCCGAGATAGGCGATCTCGTAATTGCGCGCGCGCAGGTTGCCGATCAGCGCGGGGCGAACGGGGAAGCCGTTGTCGTCGACCTCGATGTCGCCGCGCTCGCGGTTGACGTTGACGGTGAGGCTGGCCTGGCTGGTCAGGCCGACGAACGGGAAATCCTGGCGGTAGAGGTTGGCGTGGAGGATCCAGTCCTTGCGGGGGGACTGGAGGATGTTGTTGAGGCCGCTGTTGGTGTCTTTCTCCAGGCGCCAGATGGCCATCAGATTGTACTGGAAGCGGTTGTTGGCGCGGTTGCCGAACAGCCGGACGCCGAGCTGCTGGTCGTTGAACAGGAAGCCCCGGAAATCGAGCTGGAAGGGCTGGATCCCGACGCGGATGCTGTCGAAATCGTAGCGGTCCGAGACGTTGCGCAGGTGATAGTCGACGAACGCCTCCTGGACTCCGAGCGCATAGTCGAACCGGCTGGTGCCCCTGCTCGGCTCGACGAACAGCACCCGCCGCTCCGCCACGTCCACGTAATTGAGGTTGAGCGCGAGGGTCAGCCGGTATTCGATGTGCGGCGGCATGTAGGCGGTGGAGCCCTTGATGAGCGCGGCGCCGGCGACGAAGGTCTGGGCGAGGACGAGGCTGCGGTTGCGGCCGAAGACGTCGTTGCTGCCGGGCCCGGCCGTGGTCTGCACGCCGACCGGGATCGGGAAGGTGCGGGGCTCGACCACCGTGTCGGAGACGGCGTTGACGGCAAGGAACCAGTCGTCCTCGTCGAGGTCGAGGAATTTGGGAGTCCGGCATTTCGGGCGGCCCTGCTCGCGCCGCTTCGCCTGCTCCTCGGCGGTCGGGAGGCAGAGGGGCCGATCGCCCTTGTAGGTGTTCTGGTTGTAGGGGTCGAACCAGCGTTCCTTGACCACCCCGAGGGTCTCGATGAGGCGCCAGCGGTCGGGGACCGGGATCTGGTCGGTGGGGAAGGCTTCCGGCGGCGGCGCCCGGACGGCGCCGGGATTGTCCTGGGAGACGGGGTCCTCGAGCTCGTGCTGCGGCACGCCGGGGCGGCGGCGGCCTTCCTCGTCGGGGGTGGCGGGAAGGGGGTCCTCGGGCTCCTCGGGCGGTAGGTCCTGCGGCGCCAGCTCGTCATCCCGGCGAAGGCCGGGATCCCGGGGAGTGAAAGGCGCCTCGCTCTTCACCCCCTGGGGCCCCAGCCTTCGCTGGGGCGACGGAGGTTGCAGCGCAGGGGCGCTGACTCCGAGCAGGAGGAAGGCGGCGAGCGACACCTATTTCCCCTGACACACATTCTGCTCGCTCGAGCCGAGGAAGGGCGCGAACGGGCAGCTGACATAGCGCAGCCGCACTCCGCTTCCGACCGGGACGACGATCTGGTCGGAGCGGCGGGCGGGATCGGCATTGCCGAGGGAGCCCAAGCGGAGGCCGGCATTGTGGAGGCCGAGGAAGCCGATCATGTCGTCCTGGTCGATGCCGTCGCCCGACACGCCGATTCCGCCGACGAGGGCGCCGCCGCGATAGATTGGCACCGAGCCGGGGAAGATCTGCATGCCGTTGGCGAGCCTCGGCGTGTGGGTGCACTGGGCGGCGGTGTCCGCGCTTCCGAGGACGAAGTTCACATGCGCCTTCACGTCGGCCTCGACGAGCGCCGACTGGAGGCCCGTGGAGAAGGGATTGAACTCCGCGATCGGCCTCGAGAAGGGCCCGGGCGGGCGGCCGAGCTCGCCGTCCGGGAAATAGGGCCGCGAGATGTTGCCGATTGCCCGGGCGGTGAAGGCGAAGTGGCCGGTGAAGGCGGCGGCGTCGGCGAAGAAGGTGCGGGCGGCCGGGACGAACATGCGGACGTCGCCATCGGAGCTCGCCTCGATCGTCGCCGCCGCGCTCGCGCTGGAGAAGAAGGCGGCGGTTCGCGCCTTCTGCAGCGAGACGTCGATTCCGAAGATGGGCGCGTCGGGCGAGCGGACGAGGCCGAGCACGGCGCCGCTGCTGTCGACGACGGAGATGCTGACCTGGGCGCGGCTGTCGAGCGGGCGGCGGATCTGGGCGCGGGCGGCGCTCATGACCTTGAACGCCTCCTCGAGCAGCGCGGTCACCTCGGCGGCGGTCAAGGCGCCGTCGGTGCCGGCGCGGACCGGATAGCGATTGGCTCCGGAGCCGTTCGACAGGACGAAGGCATCGGGATTGGAGAATTCGCCGGTTCCCGCGGGCCGGATTCCGGACGCCTCGGTGCCGTAGGCGCGTCCCGGCAGCATGCCCATGGCGGCGTCGTAATAGCCGCGCACGGACGTGAACGCGCCGACGGCGCCGCCGCCGGTCGAGACCAGGCCGGGCGCCGCGGCGGGATTGGACTTGAGGTCCGACGGCGCCGCGTCGGAGAAGCGCAGCAGGGTGCCGTCGACGCTGATCCGCTCGGCTCGGATCTCCTCGGGCGCGGCGAAGCCGGTGGCGGCGGCGAGCGCGATGATCTCCTCGCGGTCCTTGTCGACGTCCTGGATCTCGGGGTCGAAGCCGTAGACTCCGTCCGCCATCACTCCGACGCCGCCCACCACCACTCCGTTCTTGTAGAGCGGAAAGCCGCCGGGATCCGCGGCGAGGCCGAGCGGCGAGCGCTTGGGGCCGATGAAGGCCGGTGGGCCAACATTGCCGTTGAAGCGCGCGGCGAGGTCCGAGCAGGGCAGCTGGCTGAACTGGACTCCGAACAAGGGCCCGCTCTCCAGGCCCTTGGCCGCTGCCGAGGGCGGGAAATGCTCCTGCACGATCATGCTCGCGGTTCGGGTCGAGAAGGCGTTTCCGCCCGACGAGAGGTAGGCGCCGGTGATCGCCTTGGCGATCGCTCCGGCGACGGCTCCGAGGACGTCGGTGCCCTGGAGGTCGTGGAGGCTGCCATTGGGCCCGCGCGGCACCTGGAGACGCTGGTTCGATCCGTTCATCGCGAACACGGCGAGGACGTTGCCGACCCGGTCGACGACGGCGAAGGTGGCCGGCAGCGACTGCGCCTGGGCCTCGGCGACGCCCTGGGCGAGGATCCGCTCCACCTCGGCCGAGCTGAGCGAGAGTTGGGCGGGAACGGCATAGACGCCGGTCGGGGGAGGGGGCGGCGCGGGGGCCGGCGGCGGCGGCGGCGGCGGTGGCGCACTCCCGCCGCCGCCGCCGCCGCACGAGGCGGTGACCAGGGCGGCGATGGCGAGGAGGGACCGGTTGCGCCTCATTTCAATTTCCGGATCGCGGCCGCCGCCCGGCCGAGGCTCGCCCTGAACTCGCGCGGATCGTAGGCATTGGGATCGCGGACCGCCCGATAGGCGCCGTTGATGTCGGCCCGGATCGATTCCGGCGGATTGGCGCCGAGCGATGAGAGCAGGGTGTCGACCGCCATCACCGCCTGGACGCTTCCGGCATAATCGGTGAAGCGCGGCGAAATGGCGCTGCCGGCGATGCTGTCGATGATCTCGAAGACCTGGGCGCGGGTGACTCCCCTGGAGAGATCGTCCGCGACCGCGCGCGCGCTCGCCTTGAGGGCCGTCGCGGCGGCGAGCGCGGCGCCGCGGTCCTTGGCCAAAGCGGCGTGGAAGTTGCGGCTGGCCCGCTCGAAGCGGGGCGCCTGCTCCGGCGCCGCGACCCGGGCGGCGGCGGCGAGCATGATCATATTCTCGTCATTGTAGGGCGGGGTCCCGGACGGGATCGGGCGGCCGGGATTGGCGGCCTTGGTCGGCTCGAAGCGCGGATCGTCGGAGATGCGCCGGTGGCAGGAGTGGCAATCGAAAAAATAGAATTCCGGGAACATCCCCTCCGTCCCCCGTCCCGGAATCGAGAACAGGGTGAGCGAGCGTTCCAGCGCCATCGCCTGACCGACCGCCCAGGTCGTGACTCCGTCGGGGCGGCCCTTGCGCTGCAGATAATCGCCGTCGACATTGTGATGCTGCTGGAGGGTGGTGAAGAGGTCGAGCTCGAAGCTGATCCTGGGATGGCCGGCGGCCATGATCTTGTGGTCGACGAACTGGCCGGCCTCCTGGCTTCCGAAATGGCAGTCGAGGCACCGGCCGGCGCGGGCTCGGGCATTGTCGAGCGGGACCATGCCGCGGGCGACGTTGGCCGAGTGGGTTCCGCCGACCGCATAATGGCTCGCGAGCCAGCCCGAGGCGGCGCCGTGGCAGCTCTCGCAGCCGACTCCGTCCGAGAGCTGGAAGCGGGCGCCGCGGGCGCCGGGCGCGGCCGGGGTGGCGTGGCAGCCCAGGCACATCGGAGCGCTCGCCGCCTCGCCGACTCCGAGGCGCGCGGCGATCGCCTTGGCGCGCGATTCGGTCAGGACCCGCCAGGCGCGGCTGTGGGCTCCGGCGGGGCTGGACGGGTCCTGCCAGAGGCGAAGCTCATCCTGGCGGACGATGGCGCCGGTCGCCTCGCTTCGGGCGTGGCAGGTCGAGCCGGCGCAGGTGGCGACCCCGACATAGTGGCCGCCCGAGCTCTGCTGGGCGCCGGCGGGAGGCAGGAAAACGGCGAGCGCGAGGAGGAGCGAGGCCGCCAGTGCGCCGAACGCCAGACTGCGGCTCGCCTCCATCGGAAAACACACCCCCCAGGAAAGGGGAGTATGTGCCAAAGAGTCCGCGCCTTTCAAGCGAGTTGATGGCTCGCAGGGTCTTGGTGACAGGCCCGCCAAAGGGGGATAGACCCGGACGCTGGCGAGGGGAAAGCCGACATGACGAAGGCGTCCGACCTGTTCATCCAGTGCCTGGAGCAGGAGGAGGTCGAATATGTCTTCGGCGTCCCCGGCGAGGAGAATCTCGACTTCCTCGACAGCCTGTCGCGCTCCAAGATCAAGCTGATCCTGACCCGGCACGAGCAGGGCGCCGGGTTCATGGCGGCGACCTACGGCCGGCATACCGGCAAGACGGGAGTCTGCCTGGCGACCCTGGGGCCGGGCGCGACCAACCTCGTCACCGCGGCGGCTTATGCCCAATTGGGCGGAATGCCGATGATGATGATCACTGGCCAGAAGCCGATCAAGAAATCCAAGCAGGGCCGCTTCCAGATCCTCGACGTCGTCGCGATGATGGGGCCGATCACCAAATATACCCATCAGCTCGCCTCCTCCGACAACATCCCGAGCCGGGTGCGCGAGGCTTTCCGGCTGGCCGAGGAGGAGAAGCCGGGAGCGGTCCATCTCGAGTTCCCGGAAGACATCGCCGAGGAGAAGACGGATTCGCGGCCCTTGCAGCGCAGCCTGGTGCGCCGGCCCACCGCCGACGAGAAAGCGGTGCGCGCCGCGGTCAGGAAGATCGAGGCGGCGAAATCGCCTTTGCTGGTGATCGGCGCCGGGGCGAACCGCAAGATGACCAGCCGGATGCTTCTTCAGCTGATCGAGAAGACGGGCATCCCCTTCGTCACCACCCAGCTCGGCAAGGGCGTGGTCGACGAGACCCATCCCAAGTTCCTCGGCTGCGCGGCGCTGTCGGCCGGCGACTTCGTCCACCGGGCGATCGAGGCGGCCGACCTCATCGTCAACGTCGGTCACGACGTCATCGAGAAGCCGCCCTTCTTCATGAAGCAAGGCGGCACCGAGGTGATCCACGTCAGCACCAACACCGCCGAGGTCGATCCGGTCTATTTCCCCCAGGTCGAGGTGATCGGCGACATCGCCAACGCCATCTGGCAGATCAAGGAGGACATCGTCCCCTCCGGCACCTGGGATTTCGCCGCGATGCTTCGCGCCCGCACCGCCGAATGCGAGCATCGCGACCGGATGTGCCGCGACCTGCGCTTCCCGGTCTTCCCCGCCTGCCTGGTCGCGCAGATCCGCGAGGCGATGCCGGCGGACGGAATCATCTGCCTCGACAACGGAGTCTACAAGATCTGGTTCGCGCGCAACTATCCGGCGCGCATGCCCAACACCGTCCTGCTCGACAACGCGCTCGCGACGATGGGCGCGGGGCTGCCGTCCGCAATGGCGTCCGCGATGGTCTATCCGGAGCGCAAGGTGATGGCGATCTGCGGCGACGGCGGCTTCATGATGAACAGCCAGGAGATGGAGACGGCCGTCCGGCTCAAGCTGGACATCGTCGTCCTGATCCTTCGCGACGACGCCTACGGCATGATCCGATGGAAGCAGGCGAACATGGGCTTCGCGGATTTCGGCCTGACCTACGGCAATCCCGATTTCGTCAAATATGCCGAGAGCTACGGCGCCCACGGCCATCGGGTCGAGAATGCGCAAGGGGTGCCGGACCTGCTCCGCCGCTGCCTCGACACGCCCGGAGTCCATTTGATCGACTGCGCGGTCGACTATTCGGAGAACGACCGGATCCTCAACAAGGAGATCAAGGAATTGAGCGCGGCACTCTAGCTCCCCGGCGAAGGCCGGGGCCCAGTCAAGCGGCCGGGCTGGATCCCGGCTTTCGCCGGGAAACATCGATGATCAAGCTGAAGGACACCTACCCGCTCTACCTCGCCAATGAGGCGAAGCAGCCCAATGCCGACCTCGAGGTCACCGACAAATATACCGGCAAGCTTGCCTTCCGCTGCGCCCAGGCCGACGCGGCGACGATCGACGCCGGAATCGCCGCCGCCGTCGAGGCGGCGGAGCCGATGGCGCGGATGGCGAGCTTCGAGCGGCAGGCGGTGCTCCAGCATTGCGTCGAGCGGTTCCAGGAGCGCTTCGACGAGCTCGCCTTCGCGCTCTGCGTCGAGGCGGGCAAGCCGATCAAGGATTCGGAAGGGGAGGTGACCCGGCTCATCGACACCTTCCGGATCGCCGCCGAGGAATCGGTCCGGATGACCGGCGAGGTCCAGCCGCTCGACATAAGCCCGCGCGCCCGCGGCTATCAGGGGATGTGGAAGCGGGTGCCGATCGGGCCGTGCAGCTTCATCTCCCCGTTCAACTTCCCGCTCAACCTCGCCGCGCACAAGATCGCCCCGGCGATCGCGGTCGGCTGCCCGTTCGTGATGAAGCCGGCCAGCCGAACCCCGCTCGGCGCCCTCATCATCGGCGAGGTTCTGGCCGAGACCGAGCTTCCCAAGGGCGCCTTCTCGATCCTCCCGGCGCACCGCGAGGGCGCGGACCTGTTCACCACCGACGAGCGGCTCAAATTGCTCTCGTTCACCGGCTCGCCCGCGGTCGGCTGGGACCTCAAGGCCAGGGCCGGCAAGAAGAAGGTGGTGCTCGAGCTCGGCGGCAATGCCGCCGTGATCGTCGACCGGGACGCCGATCTCGAGGATGCGGTCGAGCGGATCGTCTTCGGCGCTTTCTATCAGTCGGGCCAGAGCTGCATCGGGGTTCAGCGGATCATCGTCCACGCCGACATCTACGACGAGCTGAAGAGAAGGCTGGTGAGGCAAACCAGGGCCCTCGTCGCCGGCAATCCCCACGACCGCGGGACCTTCATCGGCCCGATGATCGACGTCAGGGAAGCGCAGCGTCTCGACAATTGGATCCGCGAGGCCGTCGAGGGCGGGGCGAAATTGCTGTGCGGCGGCAAGCGCGACGGCGCCATGCTCGAGGCCACCCTCCTCGAAGACGTCGACCGCTCGGCCACCCTCTACCGCGAGGAGGCGTTCGGACCGGTCGCGATCCTGTCGAGCTTCACCGGCTTCGAGGCCGCGCTCGACGAGGTCAACGACAGCAAGTTCGGCCTCCAGGCCGGTCTCTTCACCCGCGACCTGTTCAAGGCGCTCGACGCCTGGGACCGGCTCGAGGTCGGCGGAGTGATCGTCAACGACGTCCCCTCCTACCGGGTCGACAACATGCCCTACGGCGGCGTGAAGGACAGCGGCCTCGGCCGGGAAGGCGTCCGCTTCGCGATGGAGGACATGACCGAGATCCGGAATCTGGTGATCCGCCGCGGCGCGGGGGCGGCGCTCAGGCAGATGGGAGAATAGTTCCCCGGCGCAGGCCGGGGCCCAGCGCGGAAGGCTGGATCCCGGCCTTCGCCGGGAAGCTGCTTCGAGGTGACGGTCGGGAGAGGAGAATGACGATGATCGAAGCTTTCGTGGCCGCCATGCTCGCCGCCCCTGCGGCCACTCCCGCCCCAAGCGTCGGGGCGTTCCGGATGCACCTTTTCTACGAGAATTCGGGCCGGCTCTCCAAGGACATCTCCCCGCCCGTGGAGTTTACGGGATGGAACACGATCATCGGCGAAGGCTCGGCCGAGGAGGCCGCGAACGATCTCCTGGTGACGGTGGAGGTGAAGGGGCCGCCCGGCGAGTCGATCGAACAGCCGCTGACCCTGGTGGCGCGCACCAAGGGCAAGATCCTCGCCCAGCGGCGCTTCGCCAATCTCTCCACCACCGTGCAGGGCCGGACCTGGAAGGCGCTCTGGCTCAACGACGTCGGCTGCGCCGGCCGCATCGAGGTCACCGCCACGATCGGCCGCTCGACCCGCAAGTCGGCGATCAGCCTCGACTGCGGGGAGTGACGCCTCGCGTCATCCCGGCGCAGGCCGGGATCCCGGCGGGTGAAAGGCGCGGCGTTCTTCACCCGCTGGGGCCCCAGCCTTCGCTGGGGCGACGAGTGAAACTTACGCCGCCGCACTCCGGAACGACGAAGGTTTCCGCACCAGCTTCCTGAGCCTCGCCATCCAGGACGTGCGGCCGCCGGGGCGGAGCACGAAGCCGGGCTCGGCAGCTTCCTCTTCCGCCCCGTAAATCTCCAGCGGCTCGGGCAGGCGCCGGCGGAGGACGAGCTTCTGCCGCCCCTTCAATATGTCCTCGGCCTCGGTCAGGGCGCGCACGAGGTCCTCTTCCCGATACGGCTTTTGCAGGCAGCCGATGGCGAGGTCGCGGACGGCGAAGCCGGGCGCCCTGGCGGTCGTGAACAGGCAGGCGATTCCGGAATCGTGAAGCCGGGCCGCGACCGCATAGCCGCTGCTGCCGTTGGCCAGCTGGAGGTCGACCAGAGCGAGGTCGGGCCGCTGCGTCTCGATCGCGGCGACGGCGCTGGCGAGGTCGTTGGCGAGCGCGGTGACCCGGAAGCGCGGGTTGAGCTCGACCAGGCTCTTCACGGTCTCGGCGAGCAAGGGATCGTCCTCGACGACCAGGATGTTGAGCACCGTCACTCCCCCGACAGTTCCACTGAGGGGAGCTTGCCGATCGCCGGCGCTAAAGCCATGGCGGGCAACGAAATTTGCGCCGAACGATTCCTTTGCCGCGCCGAAACGAGTCAGTCGGGCGCTTCGCCGGCCTCGGCGATGGTCCGGTTGCTCGCCCGGAGCTTGGATTTCAGAGCCAAAGCGAAGCCTTGCTCGAGCGCATGGCGCACTTCGTCATGAGCGGCGAGATAGGGGCGGAGCACGTTGGCCGGAGCGCACCAGAAACGCGCCGGGCCGTCGAGGATGACGGTGGCGCTGGCCTGCTCGCCGGAAAGGACGGTGACCTCGCCGATCAGGTCGCCGGCGCGGCAGGTTCCGACCTGGCGGCCGTGGCTGAGCACCCGGGCCTCGCCGGCGGCGAGATAATAGAGATGGCCGACCGGCTCCTCCTCGCGGGTGAGGACGTCGCCACGTTCTCCCGACAGCCAGAAGCCCTGGTCGAGCAGGTGCCGCGCCCGGGCGGCGCCGAGGTTCGGAAGCAAGGCGGCGACCATTGCCTCCTCGTCCGGGGTGAAGCGGGCGCGCCGGTCGCGGTGCAGGCGGCGGGCCAGTAGCAGAAGGTTGACGGCGAGCAGGAGGCCCCACCAGAAGGCCGCGAGCGGCGCCTTCGCGACGAGCAGGGAATGCGCGAAACCCGCCGCCGCGGCGACCGCCACCGCGGCCCGGATCCGGCTGGCGCCGCTCCAGAACATGGCCAGCACGAGCAGCAGGAAGGGCAGCTCGGCGATGAGCCGGTCCACGCTGAGCTCATTGGCCAGGGCGCCGTCGTACATGTCCGGATAATGTCGCAAAGCGTAAGCGGTGGGAAGCTTCGCGGCGATCGCCAGATTCGCAAGCGCGGAACAGTTGCCGGGGCGGCTCACGCCTCTATAGCCGGCGGCGACGACAGCTATTTTCGATTGTCTGGGAGACTCGTTTTGAAGTCATTTCTTCTCGGCGGCGCCGCCGCTCTCGCCCTCGCGGGCTGCGCAACCACCAGCAGGACTTCCGACATGCAAGCAGCCGAGGAGACCGCCGCCGTGGCGGAAGCGTCCGCGGTCCCGGTCATCTACCCGGTCCCGGACAATCTCCTGCTCGCCGACTGGACCGGCCCTTACGATGGCGTTCCGCCCTGGGACAAGGTGACTCCCGAGCTCTTCCCCGAAGCCATCCAGTTCGGAATCGACGAGCAGCGCCGCGAGGTGCTGGCAATCGCGAACAGCCCCGACGCGCCGACCTTCGCCAACACCGTCGAGGCGCTCGAGAAGGCCGGCCAGCGGCTCGACCGGGTCCTCTCCCTGTTCGGCGTGATGACCGACAACATGACCACTCCCGCCTATCAGGCGCTGGAGAAGGAATGGTCGCCCAAGCTCTCCGCCGCGAGCGACGAGATCACGCTCAATCCCAAGCTCTTCCAGCGCGTCAAGACGATCTACGAGGCGCGCGAGACCGCCAATCTCGACGCCAAGCAGAAGCGGCTCGTGACCCGGCTCTACGACAGCTTCGTCCGGCGCGGCGCCAATTTGTCGCCGGAGCAGAAGCAGCAGCTGACCGCCTACAATAGCCAGCTGGCCGGGAAATTCGCGGTGTTCGGCGAGAAGGTGCTGGCCGACGAGAGCAGCTACATCAATGTCACCGAAGCGGAGCTCAAAGGCGTCCCCGCCGACGTCAAGGCCGCGGCGGCTTCGGCGGCGCAGGAGCGCAAGCTTCCGCCCGGCAGCTACGTGATCGTCAACACCCGCTCGGCCGTCGATCCGATCCTGACCTACGCCGACAACCGCGCGCTTCGCGAGAAGGTGTGGCGGGCGTTCGTCAACCGCGGCGACAATGGCGGCGCCAACGACACCAACGCCGTCATCGCCGAGATCGTCAAGCTCCGCGCCGACCGGGCCAAGCTGCTCGGCTTCTCCAGCCATGCCGAGTTCCGGATGCAGGACACGATGGCCAGGTCGCCGGCCAAGGCGCTCGACCTGATGAACCGAGTCTGGCCCGCCGCCGTCGCCCGCGTGAAGGAAGAGGTCGCCGACATGCAGGCGCTCGCCCGCAAGACCGACCGCAACCTCACCATCGAGCCCTGGGACTATCGCTACTATCAGGAGAAGGTCCGCAAGCAGCGCTACAACCTCACCCAGGAGGAGGTGAAACCCTATTTCGAGCTGAACAACATCATCCAGGCCTCGATGTGGTCGGCGGGCGAATTGTACGGGCTCGACTTCAAGGAGATCACTGGAACGGTCCCGGTCTGGAACCCCGACATCCGGGTCTACAGCGTCACCGACCGGACGTCGGGCAAGCAGGTCGGGGTCTTCTACCGCGACGATTTCGCGCGCACCGGCAAGCGCTCGGGCGCCTGGGCGACGACCTATCGGAGCCGCGCCGGCCTGCTCGGCGACGACATCGTGCTCGGCTCCAACAACAACAATTTCGTCAAGCCGGCGGCCGGCCAGCCGGTTCTGATCAGCCTCGACGACGCCGAGACGCTGTTCCACGAATTCGGCCACGCCATCCATTATTTCCTGTCGAACGTCTATTATCCGAGCTTCGGCGGAACGCCGCGGGACTTCGTCGAATATCCGAGCCAGGTGAACGAGAATTGGCTCCTGACCCAACCGGTGCTGAGCCGCTTCGCCAAGCATTACAAGACCGGCCAGCCGATGCCGGCGGCGCTGATCGCGAAGATCGAGAAGGCGTCGACCTTCAACCAGGGCTTCGCCACCGCGGAGTATCTCTCCTCGGCGATCGTCGACATGATGCTTCACATGGACCCGGAGGGAGTGGTCGACCCGGACCGGTTCGAGCGCGAGGCGCTGGCCAGGATCGGCATGCCGAAGGAGCTGGTGATGAGGCACCGGCTGCCGCAGTTCAACCACCTCTTCTCGTCCGACGCTTATTCGGCCGGCTATTATTCCTACCTCTGGTCGGAGACGATGGACGCCGACACCTGGGCGGCGTTCGAGGAGGCCGGCAATCCGTTCGACAAGGCGACCGCGGACCGCTTCCGCCAGACCCTGCTCTCGACCGGCAACGAGACCGACCGGGCGGAGGCCTATCGCGCCTTCCGCGGCCGGGATCCGGACGTGAAGGCGCTGATGCGCAAGCGCGGGTTCCCGACGGGGTAGGGTAGCGGAAACACGTCATCCCAGCGAAGGCTGGGATCCCGGCGGGCGAAGGGCGCGGCGCTTTTCACCCCCTGGGGCCCCAGCCTGGCTGGGGCGACGCGCCTTACATCACCCCGGCAGCTTGACCGTATCGATGAACAGGTCGAGCTGGGCGTCGCACTGATTTCGGATCAGGGTCTGGGCCATGTCCTCGAGGCCGGCGGGCCTGGCGGGGATGGTCCGGAAGCGCAAAGCCGTCGGCACCGTCCCGCCGCTCCACGACAGGCGGTATTCGGCGCCGTCGGCGACGGGCAGGTCCGCCGGCCAGGCGAGGGTGCTGGAGCCCGGCTGCCAGCTCAGCCGCTCCGTCCGGCCGCCCCGACCGCCGATATTGAGGATCAGCGCCCCGGTCGTGTCCGCCCGCCACAGGGTCACCTTCGAAGCATCGGCGACGCAGATATTCGAGCTTCGCGCCACGTCGACGTGCCAGATGCTCGGCGGCCGAAGCTCCCCCGTCTCGACTCCGCGGACGGCGCCGATGCGGGCGCGGCGCTGGACGGTCGGAGCCGCGGAGGCGACCCGGCCGACGGCGGGAGCGCCCGCGCTGAAGGTGCCGGGGCCGCGGATGATCCTGGTGCCGCGGCCGTCGAGGACGACCAATTGGTCGCTCGCCTTGAGGCTGATCCGGGCGCTCTCGGGCAGGCGCTTGCCCGGCGGAAAGCTTTTCGCGGAAGGGCCGGTCGAGCGGACGACGAGGATGTCGGCCAGAGCGGTGCCGGCGGTGGCGAGAAGGGCCGCCGCGAGCAGCGGGCGGGCGAACGCTTTACTTGGACCCCAAGACAAAATGACCTCCCGGACCTGCCTGGCGGAGACGGTACACGAAATCGGCGAGGGCCGCATCCTCCCGCTCCGCCGCGAGTCCCGCGAGCGTCTCCAGCGCTTGCGGATCGCCCGCTTCGAAGGCCCGCCAGAGCGCGTTCAGGCGCGCCCGCTCCGCCTCCGGCATATTCGGCACCGGCTCCCAGACCTCGACCGGAGTCGCCCGGCCGCTCAGCACGACCCGGCCGAGGGGGCGGAAGATGTCGAGGCTGGTCGCGGCTTTCGCCTCGGCGCTGACCAGGACCGTGGAATGGAGCTGCTTGTTGGCCGATTCCAGCCGCGACGCGGTGTTCATGGCGTCGCCGAGCGCGGTATATTGGATCCGGCCCTCGCCGCCGAAATTGCCGACCACGGCCTCGCCATGGTGGAGGCCGACCCGGGTGCAGCCGATGGCGGGCATGTCCTCGCCGGCGCTTCGCCGGAACTCCTCGCCCGCCTCGTACAAGGCGATTGCGGCGCGGGCGGCGCGGTCGGCGTCGTCCGGTCGGGCGATCGGAGCGCCCCAGAAAGCGACGATGGCGTCGCCGACGAACTTGTCGATGGTTCCGCCGTGGCGAAGCACGACCTCGCTCAGCATCTCCAGATAGCGGTTGAGCAGGCTCGACAATTGCTCGGGGCTGATCGCGTGGCTGAGCCTGGTGAAGCCTTCGAGATCGGAGAAGAGGGCGTAGATCGGCCTTTTCTCGCCGGTCAGGGTGAGTCGGTCCGGATCCTTCAATATCTCGGCGGCGACGTCGGCCGGGAGATATTTGCCGAGCGTCGACTGGGCGAAGCGGCGCTGCTCGGAGCCGACCGCCCGCGCCGCGGTCTCGACCGCGGAGAAGGCCAGGGCCCAGCCGAGCGCCGCTCCGAAGGCGGGCACGCCGTAAGTGTCGAGGCCCCAGCTCTGAAGCAGGAAGGGGGAGACGGCGATGGCGGCCAGCTGGATCGCCAACACCAGAGCGAGTCGCCACCCGCGCGTATCGAGCAGGCTGCTGACCCCGCCGGCGATCATCACGGCGAGCGCATTCAGCCACAGGACGAACGGAGGCAAGGCAGGGCGCATCCGGCCGTCGAGCTGCTGGGCGAGCATATGGGCGTGGACCTCGACCCCCTTCATCCAGCGGCCGGTGCCGCGGCTCATCGGCGTCTCGTAATCGTCCTCGTCCTTGATGTTGCCGCCGATCAGGACGTAGCGGCCCTCGATCTGGTCGCGGATCGCGTCGCCGAGCAGCGGCAGCGACTGGATGGGGAATTCGGTGAAGATCGGCCGATCCGATTCCGCCGGCAGCTGGAAATCGATGCTTCCGGAATAGCGGGCGAATTCGGGGTGCGCCCGGGTCATCGCATTGGCGAGCTCGGGCGGAAGGGTGCCGTCCTGCTCGGGCCAGCGGCGGATGACTCCGTCCTCGTAATCGGGCTCCAGCTTGATGCTGGCGGGACGGACCCGGCCGGTCCGCGCCGAGCCGATGAACCGGCGCAGGAATTGATGCTGCTCGTACTCGATCTGGTCCTTATTCTCGACGTCGGAGGCATAAGCGATGAGGGTGGGGGCCTTCATGCCCTTGAAGGTGGCGAGCAGCTGGGGGTCCTCCGCCTGGGGCTGGTCGAACAATATGTCGATGCCGATCGCCTTGGGTCGCATCGCTTCGAGCGTCGCCAGCGCTTCGGCCAGCACCCTGCGGTCGAGCGGCGAGCGCTTCTGGAGCGCCTGGAGGGTCTGGTCGTCATAGGTGATGAGGACGATCCGGTCGTCCTGGACGACGCGCGGCGCGGCCCGGACGAAGCGTGTGTCGTAGAGCGCCCGCTCGGCGTCGCTGGCCAGCGGCAGGTGCCAGGAATAGCGGGCGATGAGCAAAGCGATGAGGAGGAAGACGGCCGTGCCGGCGAGCCGGGCCCAGCCGATCTGCCTGAGCGCCCGCCTCAGCCGCCTCCGTGCACCTTCCTCAGCCATGCTCCCCCCAGGGCCGCGCCGGCTCCGGGATAGAGCGAAAGCGGCGGTGGGGATAGGGCGGGCCGGCAGCCGCTCCATCGTCATCCCGGACAGGGTTCCCATCAAAGTGGTACTTTGATGGGGGCCCTTGATCCGGGATCCATGAACACGGGCGGTGGAAGCCTCGAACCTTGGTGTTCATGGATCGACCTGCGGTCGTCTTCGGCTCCGGCCTTCGCCGGAATGACGGAGAGGGGGGAAACAGCGACTTGTATTCGACTGGGCCCGGCTCCTCTTCCCCGGAAGGTTCGGAACCTTCACAAGGTTCGGCTTCCCATGAAGAAGAAATCCCGTCGCCGGCGAAGCCGAAGAAGCGGTCGCGGCGGTCGGCTTCCCTGGCCTGGTGCTGCTCGAGCTCGTGATCGAGGCTGATGTCGACGACTTCCTGTTCGTCGGGGCTGAGGGTG